>Ga0209196_1000553_pt1 | contig 29820 bp, 23 predicted proteins | sample COGITO_mtgs_1105_5_FD_184801 | JGI IMG/M metagenome (GOLD analysis project Ga0209196, IMG submission 184801) | Pelagic marine microbial communities from North Sea - COGITO_mtgs_110509 (SPAdes) (version 2) | ecosystem: Environmental > Aquatic > Marine > Epipelagic ... | reverse complement strand
AGATGTCCAATTGAATTATTGTGATTCAGCAAGTACAAATGTTAATGACGAATATATCAGCAGACTTCAACTAAATACAATTGATAATTCATCTGGAGCACAATTTTATTCAGATTTTACAAATATTTCAACTTCATTGACCAAAGGAACTCAATATTCTGTTACCATTACGCCTACTTGGACAGGTACAGTTTATAGCGAAGGATATTCCGTTTGGATTGATTATAACCGAGATGGAGATTTTTCTGATGCTGGCGAACAGGTTTTCACTCAAGCTCCGACACAGGCAACTCCTGTAAGTGGTAGCTTTACTGTACCCACAAATGCCGTTGAGAATTCTACAAGAATGCGAGTGACATTAAGCTATAACGCCAATGTTGGGCCTTGTGATTCATTTCAGTATGGAGAAGTTGAAGATTATACGATCATAATACAAGCGGCAGGTCCTGATGAAGAGGCCCCATCTTCTCCTACTGATTTAACAGCTTCAAATACTACAGAAACCAGTACCGATTTGAATTGGACAGCTGCAACTGATAATGTTGGAGTTTCTAATTATGACGTTTATCAGGACGGTGTACAGATTGCAAATGTTATTGGTACGAGTGTACAAGTAACAGGGCTTTCTGAAAGTACTACATACAGTTTTTATGTTATTGCTAATGATGCGGCAGGCAATAGTTCTGCACAAAGTAATATAGTTAATGAGACTACGCTTTCAGCACCAACATGTAGTGATGGCATTCAAAACGGTGATGAGACTGGAGTAGATTGTGGTGGCTCATCTTGTGCACCATGCGCAACATCTACTTTAAATGAAGGATTTTTTGAAACCGGATTAGATGGTTGGACAGACGGGGGTAGTGATGTGGCGAGAGTTCAAACTACAAATTCTTATGAAGGGATATGGTCTATAAGGATACGAGATAATTCAGGAACAGCGTCTTCAATGACGTCACCAACATATGATCTCTCTGATTACGAAAGTGTTGAGATTAGCTTTTTCTATTATCCTGTTAGTATGGAGAATGGCGAGGATTTTTGGTTACAATTTAATGATGGTTCTGGGTGGACAACGGTTGCTACGTATGTAAGTGGAACAGATTTTACCAATGGCAATTTCTTTAATGATTCGGTTACCGTGACTAACTCGCAATTCTCATTTGGGCCAAGTGCACAGTTTAGATTACGCTGTGATGCTTCAGGTAATAATGACCAGGTATATATAGATCAAGTGATAACCGTTGGTACGCTTTCTGGCTCAGATGTTACACCACCTGTTATCACACTGAATGGTGCATCTAACTTGGATTTAAACGTTGGAGATACTTATACAGAACAAGGTGCAACTGCCACTGACAATGTAGATGGAGACCTTACGGGTTCAATCGTTATTGGTGGTGATGTAGTAAATACGTCAGTCGCCGGTACATATTTGGTTACATATAATGTAAGTGATGCTGCAGGAAATGTTGCCAATGAGGTGGTCAGAACTGTTAATGTGATTCCAGATACTACGGCACCAGTAATCACTTTGAATGGAGCAGCAACAGTTAACTTAAATGTTGGAGACACCTATACTGAATTGGGTGCAACGGCTACAGATAATATTGACGGAGATATTTCTGTTAATATTGTTATCGGTGGTGATGTAGTTGATGGTAATACAGCAGGTACATATTTAGTGACTTATAATGTAAGTGACGATGCTGGAAATGCTGCCACTGAGGTTGTAAGAACAGTCAATGTAATTCTTGATACCACAGCTCCAGTAATTACCTTAATAGGGGCTTCTAGTATAAGCTTAGAGTTAGGTGATTCATTCTCTGAACCAGGCGCAACAGCAACAGATAATGTCGATGGCGATATTACCGCAAATATAGTTGTTGGTGGTGATACTGTTGATTCAAATACAGCAGGAACTTATATCATAACCTATAATGTTAGTGATGCTGCGGGCAATACTGCAACTCAAGTAACTAGAACAGTAACTGTAAATCCAGATACAACGATACCAGTGATAACCTTAAATGGTTCATCTGTTATTGACTTGATTGAAGGAGATACCTATACCGAGTTAGGTGCTACAGCTACTGACAATATTGATGGAGATATCACGGCGAATATTGTTATTAGTGGTAACGTTGTAGATACTAACGCCGTTGGCACATATCTTGTTACCTATAATGTTAGTGATGCCGCTGGGAATGCCGCTAACGAAGTTACACGCACAATAAATGTCTCAGTTGCACCAACTTGTAATGATGGTATTCAAAACGGAGATGAAACTGGTATTGATTGTGGAGGTTCTTGCGCACCTTGTAGCCCAACTGATGTTATTCTAAATGAAGGGTATTTTGAAACAGGATTGGATAGTTGGATAGATGGGGGATCAGATTGTGCTAGACGTCTTGATGAAGTGAGATCATTTGAAGGACAATATTCTATTAGAATTAGAGATAATTCTGGAGTAGCTTCATCAATGACATTAAACAATATTGATGTAAGTTCATTTAGTACAATTGAAGTTGATTTTTATTTCTACGTAAGAAGTATGGAGAATGGTGAAGATTTCTGGCTTAGATTCTTTGATGGATCTTCTTGGTTTACTGTGGAGACCTGGACAAGAGGTGTAAATATTAATAATAACACTTTCTACAATGCCACAGTTAGTATTACACCCTCCCAGTATAACTTCGCAGTGAATTCTGGATTTAGATTTCAATGCGATGCTTCAGGGAATAATGACCAGATATTTATAGATCAAGTGACAATTACTGGTTTAACGATTAGTTCCAGAGGACGTAAAGATAAACTAGAAATTGTTGGATATGGAGAACCAGAAGAATTATCTGAATTTGATATTTCAATTTATCCTAACCCAGTTAAGGGTAATGTAATGAATATTGAAGTTTCTGGAGTAGAGACCTTTGGTTATTCAATCATTGATATAGTTGGTAAGACAGTGCTTAAAGGTAAATCCGATGGTTCAATAAATGTTTCGAAATTAGATGGAGGTGTATATTTCATTAAAGTTAATGACGGTGATGAAATAATAACAAAGAAGTTTATTAAGAACTAATAAATAATAACTCAATAAAAAACCTAGAAGTGAATCTTTTGGGTTTTTTTATATGTGTTTTATTTCATTTTCATGAAGTAACTTATCACCACGAAGGCGTAATAATATTTGAGCAACAGCAATGGTGTCTTTTTCGCAATAGGTAATGATGCGGTCAATGTTTTGGTCTTTATAAAAGACTCGATAAACCTCACTACCGTCAATATCATCTTTAGGGGAAGGAATATCCAAAACATTAGTCAATAATTTTAATGATGTATAGTTTTTGTAATCACCAAACTTCCATAATTCGAGAGTGTCTAAATGTGGAACCTCCCATGGTTTCTTTCCAAATAAATTTAGTTTGTATGGTAATTCTATATTATGAATAATCATACGTCTTGCGATATAAGGAAAATCAAATTCCTTACCATTATGAGCACACAATAGATGTTTTTGTTGGTTAAAATGCGAAATCAAGATATTTTTAAAATCTTTCAATATTTTGATTTCATCACCATAAAAAGACGTTACTCGAAAGGTTCTGATATCACCTTCCATTTTAAAGTAGCCTACCGAAATACAAATTATTTTTCCAAACTCAGCCCAAATACCAGCATGGTCATAAAACTTTTCAGCTGAATAATCCTCGCGTCTTTGGTACTTAGATTTTGATTCCCAAAGTTCTTGTTTAGTATTATCTAAATCTTTGAAATTTTCAACTTCTGGAACGGTTTCTATATCAAGAAATAATATGTTTTCTAGATTAAGTTTAGAAATCATGATATTTTATTTTAAGACTTTAATATTGAAGCAACTTGTTTTCCAAATACTGCAGAAATTCCTGCTGCAATACCACCTATTATTCCTGTAACAAGTATGAGTAAAAACGAACTTCCGCCTAACGGTAACAAAACGGCTATTTTATTGGCCAATATAAAATCGTTAGCGTTACCTAGATAAAAGGCGTAAGCCATCCAAAAAAATGTAATTGCTATAAATGGCACAAAAAACACAGCACTCTTTTTCAATCTGATTAGCAATGCAGAAATAAGGCTTGCTAACATTACTGACCACCAAGGTAAAAACTGTGATAGGATAACGGCTAATACAATTGTAACTATAAAGTTAATACTGTTATTTTTCATTTTGAAGGCTTTAAGGTTTGTGTAGATTGGATTGAAGTTGAATCTGTTTCAGATTGCATAAAATTGATTTCAAAATAATTTCCTTTCGCCCAATCATCAATAAAGTTATCGTAATATTTACTACCTGGATTTCCTGATTGCCCACCAGGATAAATACCATATGCTTTTGGTGTATCACCCATCTCAACTATCATTCGCCACGAAGGCCCATGATTTCTGGTTGTAGCGTTTACTGTATTTCCATCGCCTCCGATAGGTATATCCTGTATCGAAAAAGCAGGTAAAGCTTGTAACAAATGTCCAACGTAAGTGCGCTTATAGTTTGCCCAATCATAGTCTCCATTTTGTTCTGCCCAAGCATTCAATTTTTCAACCGTGTCTTTAAAAGATTGTTGAATCAAGTCTGCAGCAGTTTCTTTTTCCGGAGTTTCCAAAATATCCATAAACTTATCATTAGGATAATTCTTCAGCAAGTAAAAGTACTGATAGGTAAATGGCCATTTAAGGGTTTCGTCTTCAACATCAAATTCATCCCAAAGCAAGTTGTAAATGTTATTATTCCAACTAGCAAAAAACCCAGGCCCTTTGCTATCGATATGATTATCAAAGTCCCAATTTTTCATTATATCTAAAGCTTCTTTTTCAGCTTCGTTAAATTCTGAAGTGTTTAAATTTTCAATCAAGTAAGGCACTATTTCACTTGCTTTTAGGTTAAAGTTATTGTTCTGTAAATCTTTAAAATCTTCAACATCAAATTTTTCTTTTGACCTAAAAAAGTTATTTATAATTCTAGAGCGATACGTATCATAACCATCATTAAACACATAAAAAGGATACATAGAATCTGTTGGATGTTGATTCGCTGAACTTACAAATCCGCGCTCAGGATTTTTGGTGTGTGCATTATATTCTGATGGTATAAAATCACCCCAATCATGTTCTGGATTACTACCATCCATTAAAAATTTACCTTGACCTTTCCATTTATTTGGGAACTGTCCTTGAACCCACATAGCAATATCTCCAGCTTTTGAAGCAAACACAAAATTTTGTGCTGGTGCAACGTGATTTTTTATGGCATTTCTGTAGTCGTTATAGTCTTTAGCTCGATTAAGCTTATAAAACAAATCCGTAAAATTATGTCCAATATGTCCAGCCCACTTCATTGCGTAGCCTTTTATCTCGTCATCAGTTCTAAAACTATGGTCATAGCTTATAGGTCCATGATGAGTGTAGACTACTGAATCGATAAAAGTTTTAGCATCTTTTATTTTTATTTCTTCTAGTCGAACAGAAGTTTTTTTCCATTGGCCATCATATTTATAGGCTTGTTTTGTTTCATCCTGAAATTCAATTTTGTACCAATCTTTTACATCTCGGGTTGCATTAGTAACACCCCAAGAAATATCATCATTAAAGCCAATAATAATTCCCAAAGCACCTGGAAGTGTTGCTCCATAAACACTATGCTCTGGTGTTGATAATTGCATCACAAACCATATAGACGGTATGTTTAAACTCAAATGCGGATCATTGGCTAAAATAGCATTTCCGCTAACTGATTTTTTTGGTCCAACAGCCCAATTGTTACTACCGTTATTAGGGTGTGGTTTTTCTATTAGTTTTGAAATAGAAACCGAATCGTTTATTATTTCTCCTTCAGGAATATCAGCCATTTTTGTATCGATATAACTCCAATCTGTTTCTTTAGGAATAACTGGATCAATGATATCATAAAAGTCAGGAAATAATATATCAAAACGATTTTTACCAAACTTCTTGATGGTGTTTGTAAATTCTAAATCGTAGTCACGACCGCAAAGCATATCTGTCATATACATGAGCAGATGCATCGTTTTTTCAGAAGACCAAGCTTCAGGTTCATAGCCAAGAAGTTTATACTCTACAGGATATTGTTCTGGTTTTAGACTATTGATATATGCATTAACGCCATCGCTATAAGCTTCAAGTAAAGCTATAGATTTTGGGTCTTTTTTTACAATAGTCAAACTGTTTTCTGCGCCAAATAGCATACCGTTTCGACGTTGTGCACGGTCATAATCTAATGCACTTTCACCAATAATTTCAGATAAGCGTCCTGCTGCAGCATAGGTTTGAAACTCCATTTGCCACAAACGATGTTTTGCTGTGATATAGCCTTGGGCTTTGTATAAATCGGTATCGTTTTTTGCAAAAACATGCGGAATCAATTGCTCGTCATAATGCACAGTAACAGCGTTATCTAATCCGGAGATCAAAATATCGCCTGTAACACTATCGTCGTTTTCATTTTGCCAAATGCCTTGATTTGGTGCTAGGAATTTTCCAAGGGCTGGAATTTCTCCGAATTTGTTGTTAAGTCCGTAAAACACTGTTACTGTAAGAGCAAATGATAGGATGAGTTTTAGGTATTTCATATTTTATTTTTCAAGCATTTTGTAACCCTCTTCAATATACAAACTGATATCATCAGTAAAAGGTTTGGCATCGAGATTATCTGGAGATTTTTGGTGCCCTAGTCTTACAATTATTACGTTGTCTTCAGGTTGTACAAATACATATTGACCTAAATGTCCGCGCATCATAAAAAAGTCTTTCCCAAGGTGCTTCTTTAACCACCAACCATAGCCATATTCTGGACTTTCAGGAAAACGAGGCACAACAGATTTAGCAATAAAAGCTGAATCTAGAATCTGCTTTCCATTCCATTTACCATGGTCTTTATAAAGCTTTCCAAAACGAGCAAAATCTTTGGCGTTACTTGCGATACAACAATAGGCTTTTACCAAATCATGGTCTTTACTATCGACTTGCCAAAGGGTTTCGTTTTCACTTCCTAATGGTTTCCAAAAGCTTTCTTCAAAATACTCGTATAATGGTTTTCCTGTAGCTTTTTCTATAACCATAGCTAGCATTTGAGTATCACCGCTGGCGTATTTATATGCAGTTCCAGGTTCATTAACAACTTTGAGACCATTCATAACTTTGGCTAAATCGTCGTCAAAATACGCACGAGTCGTTATGGATAATGGTGAGTAATAAGCCTCATCCCAATTGGTTCCAGAAGCCATACTACTTAAGTCACCTACCTTCATTTTTGCAGCTGTACCATCACAAAATGCTGGTAAAAAATCGCAAACGGGTTGATCTAAACTTTTTATATGACCTTGCATAATGGCTTTTCCCATTAAACCTGAGACATAACTTTTTGCCATTGAGAAAGAGTTGGATTTTGAATCTTCATTAAATCCATCATAATAATTTTCGAACCAAACACTATCATTCTTAATGATCACATAAGCGATGCTTCCCCAATCTTTATTGGCTTTAGATAAACGTTCCGTTTCAGTAACAGAATTATAAGCTTTATGGTTTGGCCAAGCTTGAGGATTGTTACTAACTTCAATATTTTGGTTGTCAAAATGTCTATAATCTTCTAAATAGGCTGTTGTTTGACCACGCATATAAATGGTTCTTACGGCTTTTAATAAATAATCGGTTTCTGTGATATAAAGCATGGCGATAAGTAATCCAAAAAATACAACGAGGATTTTGATTAGTTTCTTTAGGAATTTCATGTTAATATTTTAATTTCTGTTTAAATATACTAAACCTTAAAACAACGTTTGTTGTTTGTGTCTGTTCTCGTGATTAATAAGCCATTGTTTTCTGTATAATCCACCAGCGTAACCTGTCAATCTTCCGTCACTTCCAATAACGCGATGACAAGGAATAATAATCCAAAGTGGATTTTTACCATTAGCATTTGCTACGGCTCTGATAGCTTTAGGGTTACCTAATTTTTTTGAAAGTTCTAAATAAGAACAAGTTTTTCCATAGGGTATTTTTTGTAACTTTTGCCACACTCTTTTCTGAAAATCAGTACCGTTAGGATTTAATTTTAAGTCAAAATTTTGTCGTTCTTCTCTAAAATAAGCTTTTAGTTGTGTTACACAGTCTAACAAATTTTCTGGAATAATTTCTGATAATTGTTCTGTTGTATCGCTTATTGAAACAGAAGTAATACCATTAGTATCGCCAGTAACTTTGGCGTGACCTAGTGGTGTTTCAACAGTGCAAAATTGCATTAATCTTCGGTATTTTCTTTATCGATGATACCTAAGCGTTTCGCACGAGTTTCCCAACTTTTTCTGGCTAATAATTGTAAATCCGAAACATTATCACTTTCATCCATGATTTCCAGACCGAGCAAGGTTTCAATCACATCTTCCATAGTTACAAGTCCACTTACAGAGCCATATTCATCAACAACTAATGCCATATGATTACGACTTTCAACTAACTGTTCAAAGAGTTTTGGGATTGGTAAACTGCGATTGACTATGATGATATTTCTTTTAAGTTCGGAAAGTAATTTGTTACCATTACCAAAGGCCATTTCTTTAAAGACATCATCTTTTAAAACCAATCCAATAATGTTATCAGAGTCGTCCGTGTAAATAGGAATTCTGGAAAAGCGAATGTTAGAATTGGCATTAAAAAAAGTTTCAACAGTTGTAGTTTCGTTTTCAGTTTTCATGACCGTACGAGGCGTCATCACATCTTTAGCTTGTACGTCTTTAAAATTGAGTAAGTTTTTTATGACTTTACTTTCGCTTTCCTCAAAAACACCTTCCTCATGGGCAATTTCAGCCATAGCAGCAAAGCCTTCGCGACTTAACACACTGCCATGACCTTTGCCTCCGATTAGCTTGGTGGTAAGTTGTAAAATCCACAAAATTCCTGACCACTTTAGAGGAAAAATTAAAATATTTAGTGCTGTAGATGTAAAGTTGGCAAGTTGCTTCCAGTAGATAGCACCAATAGTTTTTGGAATAATTTCTGAGGCTACTAAAATTAAAATTGTCATTATTGTAGACACCACACCTACCATAATATCTTCAGTAAATTCTACACCTAAAATTGACCGCCTGTCTGTGCCGTATAGTTCGGCATAAGCCACTTTTGCTTGTACACCAACTAAGATTGCCCCAACAGTATGTGCAATTGTATTTAAGGTTAAAATAGCAATTAACCTTTTGCTTGTACACCAACTAAGATTGCCCCAACAGTATGTGTAATTGTATTTAAGGTTAAAATAGCAATTAACGGACGATCAACGTCTTTTTTTAAGACTTCTAAATTATCGGCATAAGATTTGCCTTCTTTCTTTTTAAGGTTAAGGAAAGTTGGTGTAATACTTAAAAGTACAGCCTCTAAAATTGAACATAAAAACGAAAAGAAAATTGAAATAACTGCATAGAAAACGAGTAAACCCATTAATTGTATGTTGAATTAGTTAATGCTAATTTACGAAATCAATTTCACAACATCCTTAGCAAAGTAACTCGCTATAATATTAGCTCCAGCGCGTTTAATAGATATTATTTGTTCTAGCATCACAGCATCATGATCTAACCATCCTTTTTCGGCAGCAGCTTTGAGCATTGCATATTCTCCTGAAACTTGGTAAACAGCAATAGGCACATCAAAACTATTTCTGATATCACGAACAATGTCTAAATAGCACAATCCTGGTTTTACCATAACAATATCTGCACCTTCATTAATATCCATTTCTGTTTCGCGAATGGCTTCCTCGCGATTAGCAGAATCCATTTGATAAGTTTTTTTGTCTTTAGGAATATCTTGGATATCTACAGGAGCAGAATCTAAAGCATCTCTAAACGGCCCATAAAAAGCTGAAGCATATTTTGCAGAATAACTCATGATACCAACATCAATTAAGTTAGATTGGTCTAATGCTTCACGAATACCCAAAATACGACCGTCCATCATATCACTAGGTGCTACAAAATCAGCACCAGCTTCAGCATGCGAAATACTCATTTCTGCTAAAACCTCGACAGTTACGTCGTTTATTATTTTTCCGCCTTCAACAATCCCATCGTGTCCGTATGAAGAAAATGGGTCGAGTGCGACATCAGTCATTACTAACATATCAGGGCAAACAGATTTCACAGTTTTGATAGCACGTTGCATTAAGCCCTCAGGGTTTAGCGCTTCAGTACCTTTATTATTTTTTAGGTTATCAGAAACTTTTACAAAAAGCAATACTGATTTTAATCCTAAACTCCGAAGTATTTTGATTTCGTCCTTTAGTAAGTCTAAACTGTAACGGTAGTAGTTTGGCATTGAGATAATTTCTTCTTTGACACCTGAGCCTTCAACTACAAAAAGCGGGACTAAAAAATCATTTGGAGAGATATAGGTTTCCCTTACCAAGCTTCTAATGGCTTCGTTTGTTCTTAATCTTCTATTTCTTCGAATTGGAAACATAGTTTTATTATTTAAGACACCCAATCAATAGGGTTTTGTAATACTTTAATTAATTTTTCTTCTTCGCTACTAGCTTCTGGATGATGGTCGTAAACCCATTGTACATGTGGTGGTAGACTCATGAGAATACTCTCAATCCTACCGTTTGTTTTTAGACCAAATAAAGTGCCTTTATCGTGCACCAAATTAAATTCCACATAGCGACCACGTCTAATTTCTTGCCAGTTGCGTTGGGCTTCAGTATAATCTAAATCTTTTCTTCTTTCTACAATTGGTACATAAGCATCAAGAAAACTGTCACCAATTTCTGTGACAAAGTTATACCAATCTTGCATTTGAATCACCTCGTTGGCTTTACAATAATCGAAGAATAAGCCACCAATCCCACGAGCTTCATTTCTGTGAGCATTATAAAAATACTCGTCACAACGCGACTTATATTTTGGATAAAATTCAGCATTGTGTTTATCACAAGCGGTTTTACATACTTGATGAAAATGTTTAGCGTCTTCATCAAATAAGTAATAAGGCGTTAAGTCTTGCCCACCACCAAACCATTGGTCAACAATATTACCAACAGCATCATACATTTCAAAATAACGCCAGTTTGCATGGACAGTGGGCACCATTGGGTTTTTTGGATGTAAAACCAAGCTCAAACCACAAGCAAAGAAGTTAGCGTCAGCAACATCAAAATGCTGCTGCATGGTTTTTGGCAACTGACCATGAACAGCAGAAATATTCACACCGCCTTTTTCAAAAACATAACCGTTTTCTATGACTCTAGTTCTTCCGCCGCCACCTTCTGGTCGTTTCCATATATCTTCTTGAAACTGTGCTACACCATCAACTGCTTCAAGTTTTGAAGTGATACGATCTTGCAAAATTTGTATGTATTCGTAAAATTTATCTTTCATTATATAATTCAAATAATTCCATATTTAAAGGTTTTTCACCTTGAGGCGCGTATTCTTCTTTAAGAGTTTTTACCCATTTAAAATTATTTTTTTCTGCAACTTTTACACTAGCAACATTGGTTTTATGAGCTATGATTTGAAGCGTCTCTATTCCCAAATTTTTAAAGGCCAGTTTTGATAATGCTTTTATAGATTGTGAGATTAAGCCTTTATTTCCATATTCATAGCCAATACAATAGGCAAATTCACCTTGTTTTTTATCCCAATCGAGTTCTTTTATATAGATAAGTCCAGCGAGTTTCCTTTTTTCGGAATGCTTTAAAGTAAATAAAAACTGCTCTCTATTTTCAAAAGCTTTAACTTTACTTTCAACAAAATATTGGGATAATGTTGGGTTTAAGTTTTGCTTAAGAGTTTCAGGAAAATAACGTTTAATGCGGTCTTTGTTTGCAACGACTAAATCACAAATCTTCCAAGCATCTCCGGTATGGATAGGATTGATTTCGTAACCGTTAAATTGAGCAACCATTATCTGTTTTCAATTATTTCAAAAGGTTCAAAGCCAATATGTTCTCCCTCATCATCGTCAAACAATAAGTCTACAGTAATAATAGTAGCTGATGTTACACTTAGGGGCAATACAAGTATTACCCCAATAACAGGAATAAATAATAATATTAAAAACCCGATACCGTTTCCTATAGCAAGACCTCTATGTTTTTTTATAAAAGAAATACTTTCTCTATAACTAAAGTGTCGTTCTAAAGTATAGTCCATATTTGAAACTCCTGCGTAGTAGGATTGCACTAAAAACAGTAATGCAGTAGAAAAAATATTTACTACTGGAATGAACTTTAATAAAAGAATGGGTAATGTGTAAATAAGCTCTTTTGCTAAATTTCTCACTCCAATGCGTATACTTCGGACAAATTGTTTTGCAAAAGTTGTATTAGTATGATTTTCGGCAGGTTGTCCTGTATAATATTCTTCTATTTTTTCTGAAACAGGACTCATAAAAGGTGATGATAGAGCCATTATAATGTGCTTATACATAATAAGTCCTAGGGCAAAAAGTATGATTCCACTAATAAACGTTGAAATTGCAGTAAATGTAACTTTACCAAAATCCCATTGCCAAATACCAGAAATCCATTCGCCTAAATCATCAGAGAGTCCATAGGCTGATGCAAAAATCAAAATAAAAACAGCTAGGCTTATGAGCATAGGTATAACAAAGTACTTCCATAATTTCAGTTTAGAAATTAAACTGTATGTACCAGTATAAACTTGTAGTCCTTTGAGTATATTTTGAATCATCTTTTCTAGTTTTTGATTAATAGAAATTATCTATTAAAGAAGACGCATAAACATGACAGGTGTTACGTTAAAAGTCTCAACAATTTAAGATTTATATTCTTTTACCGCATCAATAAATGCTTTAGCATTATCAAGCGGTATATTTGGTAAAATACCGTGACCTAAATTTACGATGTATTTATCTTTTCCGAAATCGTCAATCATTTGATGCACCATCTTTTTAATTTCTGCTGGTGGCGAAAACAATCGTGTTGGATCAAAGTTACCTTGTAAAGTAATATTTCCACCTGTTAAATAACGTGCGTTCCCAGCAGAACATGTCCAATCTATACCCAATGCCGAAGCACCAGATTTAGCCATTTCACCTAATGCAAACCAACATCCTTTTCCAAAAGCAATAACAGGAGTTTCGTCTTTTAAAGCATCAATAATTTGCTGAATATATTGCCATGAAAATTCTTGATAATCTACTGGAGACAACATGCCGCCCCAAGAATCAAATACTTGTACAGCATTAACACCAGCTTTTACTTTTTCCTTTAAGTACGCAATGGTGGTATCTGTTATTTTTTGCAATAATTGATGTGCAGCAATAGGATTTGTAAAACAAAATTCTTTGGCTTTATCAAAGTTTTTTGAGCCTTGACCTTGTACACAATAGCATAGTATGGTCCATGGAGAACCGGCAAAACCAATCAAAGGAACTTCATCGTTAAGCTTTTCTTTAGTTGCTTTTATAGCTTGATAAACATAATCTAACTCTACTGTAACATCTGGTACAATTACATTATCTACATTTTTTTGAGAGCGAATAGGATTTGGCAAGTATGGGCCAAAGTTTGGTTTCATCTGCACCTCGATATTCATTGCCTGAGGAATGACTAAAATATCAGAAAACAAAATTGCGGCATCCATACCATATCTCCGAATAGGTTGAACTGTAATTTCACTAGCTAATTCTGGTGTTTGGCAACGTGTAAAGAAATCGTATTTTGCTTTTATTTCCATAAATTCTGGCAAATAACGACCAGCCTGACGCATCATCCATACTGGAGGACGGTTTACAGTTTCTCCTTTTAGAGCTCTTAAAAATAAATCGTTCTTAATCATAAATTAAACGTAGTATTCATTTACTAATTCTATCACACTCTCAACTGTTGGTACTTTGGCAACCCTGATGTCTTCAAAGTGTTTTTTTGCTTTATTCGCAGTTGTTTCTCCAATGCAAAATGCAATACCGTTTGCTTCGTTGTGCTTTAAAAAACTGTCGACTGTGGATGGGCTATAAAACATTATACCATCTACATCATCTTCTAGTTTTATAGCATCATATTTGGTTTGATAAGCTTCAACTTCATTAACCATAATATTATTTTCAGTTAAAATATTTGGTAAATCGTCCAAACGTAAATCACTACAGAAATAAGTGACTTCTGTACCTTCAATATATTCTACTAAATAGTTAGCTAATTTTTTAGCATTTGACGCCATATAGGTGACTTTACCAATTCGCTTTTCAATAGTACGTTTAGTGCGTCGGCCAACACAATAGATGTTTTTGAATTGTAATTCTACAGCAGAAAAGCTAGTCAATAAGGCTTCAACAGCATTTTGACTTGTAATTATTACATTCTGAATTTTGTTGCCAACAACTTTTTTATGAATTCTATTAAGACTGATTTTTATTGCATCATTACTTTCAGAAACCACCTTGTTATGAAACAATAGTTTTTGGTCTTCGGTTAATGTTTTTGTCGAATAAATAGTCGTCTTTTTATCGCTGCGCTGTAATTGGTCTATTAAGGTTTTTCCACCTTTTTCAATCACATAATTTGCACAGAATTCTGCTATACTATCATGTTTTCCCAGAGGAACAACTTTAGTGACTTCAATTTTGCGAGAACCATCTTTGCTCAATAGAATGCCTTTAAAATGAACTTCTTCGTCTTTATTCACATAACAGATTGCGCCGATTGGAGCAGTACATCCACCTTCAAGTCGATTCAAAAATTCACGTTCAATAGTTGTGCCTATTTCAGTTTCTCTGTGGTTAATTTCTTTACAAATCTCCCTAACTTCTTCATCTTCTTCTAAGGCAGCAACCATAACCGCACCTTGAGCAGGCGCAGGAATCATCCAATGTAGATTAATAGAATTCTCTGGTGTGATGTTTAAACGACCCAAACCAGCACCGGCAAATATGGCACCATTCCAATCGTTGTTTTTTAATTTTTCGAGTCTAGAATTTACATTCCCTCTTAATCCTACAATTGTATGAGTAGGGTAACGATTAAGCCATTGTGCACGACGACGTAAACTACCAGTAGCAATAACTGCATCTTTAGCGGATAGAAATTCTTCATTCTTCTTGAAAACTAGCGTATCGTTAATATTTCCACGCTTTAAAACAGCTGCTTGCACAATACCTTTTGGTAGAATGGTTGGTACATCTTTTAAGGAGTGTACGGCAATATCAATATCACCATTAAGCATAGCTATATCTAGAGTCTTTGTAAAAATTCCTGTGATACCAAGCTCATATAAAGGCTTATCTAAAACAATATCACCTGTTGATTTTACAGGCACTAATATGGTTTTATAACCTAAATGCTCTAATTGAGATTGAACTGTTTTTGCTTGCCACATAGCGAGCTGGCTGTCGCGTGTGCCAATGCGAATTATTCTAGACATTCTTGGTTGTTTCTAACTGAAATATTTTTTTGATGAGCTCGATGCTTTCATCTGAAGAATTTGAATCTTCTCTTAAATGGTGTGCAAACTGATTTGTTATTTTCTGAATAAGATTACTTGAAATTAATTCGGCTTGTTCTTCGTTAAAATTATCAAGCTTTTTGCGTTGCGTTAAGAATTCAGAATTTTTCAAATCCGTCAACTTATGTTTTATTGCCTGAATTGTAGGTACAAATTTTAAAGTATCTAACCAAGCATTGAACTCAGTGTTATTTTCTGAATAAGATTACTTGAAATTAATTCGGCTTGTTCTTCGTTAAAATTATCAAGCTTTTTGCGTTGCGTTGAGAATTCAGAATTTTTCAAATCCGTCAACTTATGTTTTATAGCCTGAATTGTAGGTACAAATTTTAAAGTATCCAACCAAGCATTGAACTCAGTATTGATTTCATAAATAATAGTTTCAGCAGCCGGAATATAGGCTTTACGTTTTTCTAGAGTCTCGTCAGTAATCTTAGCTAAATCATCCAAATGAACTAATGTAATGTTTTCTAAATCTCTAACATCTTCATTGACATTTTTTGGAATGGATAAATCAAGAATTAGTAATGGCTTTTTAGTTTGGATTAATGATTTGTAAACTGTCGGGTCTTGAGCCCCAGTTGCCACAATTACGATATCAGAGATATTAATTTCTTCCTGTAAATTTCTGTAATCTTTGACTAAAAGATTGAACTTTCCTGCAACAGCTTCAGCTTTATCTTTAGTTCTATTAATAAGCGTGATGTGAGTATTTTTTGTATGTTTTACCAAATTTTCACAAGTATTACGGCCTATTTTACCAGTTCCAAAAAGGAGAATATTCTTTTCGGAAATGTGCTTAACGTTGCTCATTATATATTGAACAGAAGCAAAAGAAACAGATGTTGCTCCTGAAGATAATTCCGTTTCTGTTTTAATGCGTTTACTGGCTCTAATAACTGAGTTTACCAATCGTTCTAAGTAAGAATTTAATAATCCATCATTTTTAGATTTTTTTGCACCTGATTTTAGCTGCCCAATAATTTCGAAATCTCCCAAGATTTGACTATCTAAACCAGAACCAACCTTGAACATGTGAGAAATAGCATCATTGTTTTTGTGTACGTAAGCAACATTTTGAAATTCTTCGACTGTTCCTTTTGTGTTATCACAAAGCAAATCAATAAGTATACAGGGACGTTCTGCGAAACCATAAATCTCAGTTCGATTGCATGTAGAAACTAACAGTAAGCTTTTTATACCTTTAGTTCTGGCTTGCTTTAAAATGGCAATTTTTGCGGTCTCACTGAGGCTAAAGTGACCACGTACTTCGGCATCAGCCTTTTTATAGCTAAGCCCAATTGCATAAAAATTCGTGTTTCTCTGTTGTTGCATTCGCTCGTTTACCTGACTTTGGAATTAACAATGCAAATGTAATTTGGTTAATAACATAAAAATAACGCTAGAAGAACTTAAAATGCCGTTTTTGGTTTTTTAACTTCATTTTTTAATAAAATATGATTAATATCATACTTTTGCCCTAAAATAAAGGGCTGATAAGTCTATAGTTTAGAACGAATCTAAATAACAACAATATGAATTTAGGAAATAATATCTCAAAAAGTATCGCTAAAGGGTCTTTTGATGAAACTTATATGGAAAAAGGCTTTTTTATACTAACATATAAGAATGATAACAAGAATATTGAAGTCGTAGAGCGGAACATAGATAGTAGTTATATTCAGTTTCATTTCTGCACAAAAGGCGAAGCTTCTTTTGTATTTAATCATGGGACATATAGGCTTCCTATTCTTAACGATACATCATTGTTGTTGTATAATCCCCAAAGAGATTTGCCAATTCATTTAGAAGTTCAACCTAATTGTTGGTTGGTATCATTGGTAATATCATTGGAAAAGTTTCATGGGCTATTCTCACAAGATACATCTTATGTCACGTTTTTATCTGATGATAATCGTGACAAAAAATATTATAAAGATGGGATTGTTTCACCATCAATGGCTGTGGTTTTAAATCAGTTGTTGAGCTTTAATCTTAATAATTCCATAAAGCCTTTGTATTACAAAGGAAAAGCTTACGAAATGCTAAGCCTATTTTTTAATAGAAGTCAAGGTGCAAATATTGAGCAATGTCCATTTTTGGTAGATGAGGAAAATGTAGCAAAGCTTAAAAAAGCTAAAGATATTATTATTGCTCAAATGTCAGAACCGCCAACGTTGCAAGAATTGGCAGATACAATAGGTCTAAGTCTTAAGAAACTTAAAGAAGGTTTTAAGCAGATTTATGGAGATTCGGTTTTTAGTTTCCTATTTGATTATAAGATGGAAGTTGCTAGACAACTTCTAGAATCAGGTGATTATAACGTTAATGAAGTTGGGCTAAGAGTGGGTTACAGTACCGCAAGTCATTTTATTGCAGCTTTTAAAAAGAAATATGGGACAACACCTAAAAAATATATTACTGAGACTAATTAAAAAAGTCTTAAAACTATACTAATATTATAAAATTCAATACTACTATCTCAACCCATTAGTAAATTGCATTGTATTTTTGTATTTGAAAAAATGAAAGATGAAAAAAGGAATATTACTCGTTAATTTAGGTTCTCCAGACAGTCCAGAACCAAAAGATGTAAAAAAGTATCTAGGAGAATTTTTAATGGACGAACGCGTCATTGACGTCCCACTTTGGGCACGTACACTATTGGTCAAAGGTATTGTACTTAACACACGACCAAAGGCGTCAGCAAAAGCTTATAAAAAAATTTGGTGGAAAGAAGGTTCTCCACTAATTGTATTATCAGAACGTCTTCAAGAAAAAATTCAAAAACAAGTCGATTATCCTGTGGCTTTGGCTATGCGTTACGGTAGTATGACTATAAAAGAAGGCATGCAAGAATTGGCAGATAAAGGTGTGGATGAGGTGTTTTTAATTCCTTTGTATCCCCAATATGCAATGGCAACAACAGAGACTATTTTGGTATTAGCCGAGGAAATTAGAAAAGAGTTTTTCCCGAATATGAAAGTTACAGACTTAAAACCTTTCTATAATAATCCAGATTATATTAAAGTGTTATCAAACAGTATTGCTAAACATCTAGAAGGTAAAGATTATCAGCATTTATTATTCTCTTATCATGGCGTCCCTGAACGACATATTCGTAAAAGTGATATTACAAAATCACATTGTGACCCAAGCCCTAAAGGTTGTGGCGAATGCTGTAAAAATCAATCATCTGCTCACGAGTTTTGCTATAGGCATCAATGCGTTGAGGTCACCAGATTGGTAGGTGAACACTTAGGGATGACTGAAGGCACATTTTCATCTAGTTTTCAATCACGCTTAGGATTTGATCCTTGGTTAAGACCATACACTGATAGGACAATTGAGCGTTTCGGTAAAGAAGGCATGAAAAAAATGGCTATCGTAACTCCAGCTTTTGTAAGTGATTGTCTTGAAACTTTAGAAGAAATCGCCATGGAAGGTGAGGAAATTTTCCATGAAGTTGGCGGAAAAGATTTTACAACAATACCTTGTCTTAATGACAATGAAGAGTTTGTAGCATTAATTTCAAAATGGATTAATGAGTGGGCGACTGCTGAAGAAGCAGTAATTGCTTAATGACTAAAGTGTCTTCACAAGATTTAGGGACAGAACCTATAGCAAAATTACTTGTAAAGCAAGCTGTACCAGCATCGATTGGTATTTTGGTGATGTCACTAAATATTTTAGTTGATACTATTTTTGTAGGTAACTGGATAGGTGCTACAGCTATTGCTGCCATTAATGTTGTATTACCAGTATCTTTTTTTATTGCGGCTTTAGGTATGGCTATTGGTATTGGAGGTTCTTCAATTATATCAAGAGCTTTAGGAGCTAATAATATGCAAAGGGCACTAACAACTTTTGGTAATCAAATAACGTTGACTTTTTTGTTTACAGTAACATTTGCTGTTTTTGGGCTTATCTATGTCGATACGCTAATCCCAGCTTTTGGAGGAAAAGGAAACATCTTTGCATCTGCAAAAGTATATTATGAGATTATTCTTTATGGCGTACCCATTTTAGGATTTGTCATGATGGGAAACAATGTAATACGCGCAGAAGGCAAACCAAAATTTGCAATGTATGCCATGTTAATTCCATCTGTAGGTAATTTGCTTCTAGATTACATTTTTATTAACGTTTTGGATTATGGTATGGCTGGTGCTGCATGGGCAACTACAGGTTCTTATGTCTTATGTTTTTTGTTTGTCTTGTGGTTCTTCTTATCTAAAAATTCTGAATTAAAGACTTGTGGTTCTTCTTATCTAAAAATTCTGAATTAAAGATAAGTCTAGCTCACTTTAGATTAAAAAAGATTATTGTTTTAGAAATAGGTTCATTAGGTTCTGTAACCTTGGCGAGGCAAGCTGTAGTAAGTGTTACATTCCTTTTAGTTAATAATGCACTTTACAATTATGGAGGCGAAATTTCTGTCACAGCTTATGCTATTGTTGCTCGTATGTCTATGTTTGCTTTGTTTCCGGTATTTGGTATTACCCAAGGATTTATTCCTATTGCTGGGTTTAATTATGGTGCAGAAAAGTATCCTCGTGTAAAAGAGGTAATTTACACAGCGATTAAATATGCAACAATTTTAGCAACGATTATTTTTGTTGTTTTAATGGTTTTTCCGGAGTTTATTACCAAGTGGTTCACAACTGATACAGCCGTAACTGAAGTTACACCAAACAATATGCGTTGGGCATTTGCAGCAATTCCTATATTAGCATTACAACTAATTGGTGCAGCTTATTTTCAGGCAATAGGTAAAGCGCTTCCGGCATTGATATTGACCTTAACACGACAAGCAATCTTCTTTATTCCTTTAATGTATATATTACCAGTTTTCTTTGGGGAATTAGGAATATGGATGTCATTTCCAATTTCTGATATATTGTCTACAATAGTTACTTATTACTTTTTAAGACGTGAAGTAAAGTTAAAGTTAGATACCACTTAAGACTTCTAGGTAATATTCTTTATTTTTAGCTTTCAAAACTAACCTTTTACTCATGCGATTATCAACCATTCTAGCAGTAGTACTGCTATCGTTTTTAAGTTTAAATCTAGACTCTCAAAATTTTGATGAGTCACATTATTCAGGATTAGAGTATCGACTTGTAGGTCCTTTTAGAGGTGGCCGAAGTGCTGCTGTGACTGGAGTGCCAAATCAACCCAACCTTTATTACTTTGGCGCCACTGGTGGCGGAATTTGGAAAACAAAAAATGGCGGACGTCAATGGGAGAATATTTCTGACGGTTATTTTGGGGGAAGTATTGGTTCAATAGCAGTATCAAAAAGTGACCCTAATGTTATTTATGTCGGTGGAGGTGAAAAGACAGTGAGAGGAAATGTATCTTCAGGTTACGGTATATGGAAAAGTGTTGATGCTGGAAAAACATGGACAGCTTCAGGCTTACCAAAATCGCGTCATATTCCACGTATTGCTATTCATCCTACAAATCATAATATTGTATTTGCAGGTGTAATGGGTAATCTTTACAAGCCAACCGATGAACGTGGTATTTATAAAAGTACTGACGGCGGAAAAACATGGGAAAAGACATTATTTGCTAATGCAAATGCGGGTGTTGTAGACTTAATAATGGACCCAACAAATCCTAGAATTTTATATGCTTCTACATGGCGAATTAATCGAACTCCCTACAGTCTAAATTCTGGAGGTGATGGTTCTGCATTATGGAAAAGTACAGATAATGGAGAAACATGGGCAGAAATTTCAAAAATGAAAGGTTTCCCAGAAGGAATTTTAGGTATTATAGGTGTTACAGTTTCACCTATAAATAATCAACGTGTTTGGGCTATTGTAGAAAATAAAGATAAAGGAGGTTTGTATAGAAGTGATGATGGTGGTGAATCTTGGAGACTAGTTAATAACGAACGTAAATTACGCCAACGTGCATGGTATTATACACGTGTTTATGCAGATACTGACGATATTAATACGGTATATGTATTAAATGTAAGCTATCATAAGAGTACAGATGGAGGGAGAACATTTGGGAATTATCGTGCTCCTCATGGAGATCATCACGATTTATGGATTGCACCAGAAGACCCAAGCCGTATGATTATTGGAGATGATGGTGGCGCACAAGTTACTTATGATGGTGGTGAAACATGGAGTACCTATCACAATCAACCAACATCACAATTTTATCGTGTAACAACAGATAATGCATTTCCGTATAGGATTTATGCAGCCCAGCAAGACAATTCAACAGTAAGAATTCCGCATAGAACAAATGGTAGAGCCATATCAGAAGATGATTGGGAATCTACTGCTGGTGGTGAGTCTGCACATATAGCAGTTGACCCAAAAGATAATGACATTGTTTATGGTGGTAGTTATGGTGGCTATTTAACTCGTGTCAATCACAAAACAGGAACTACAAGAGCTATAAATGTTTGGCCAGACAATCCTATGGGCTCGGGAGCAGAAGGTATGAAATACCGCTTTCAGTGGAATTTCCCTATTATATTTTCAAAGCATAACCCTAACAAACTATACACCTTTTCTCAGCATGTTCATGTTACAGAGAATGAAGGGCAATCTTGGGAAATTATTAGTCCAGACCTAACAACTAACGACCCCGAAAAACAAAAATCTTCAGGCGGACCAATTACTCAGGATAATACTGCGGTAGAATATTATTGCACCATTTTTGCTGCTCAAGAGTCGCCATTAAAAGAAGGCTTACTTTGGGTAGGTAGTGATGATGGTTTAGTACATGTATCAAAAAACGGTGGTCAAAGTTGGGAAAATGTTACGCCTAAAGGCATGCCAGACTGGATGATGATTAATAGTATAGAGCCAAGTGCTTTTGATGAGGGTACATGTTATATTGCAGGTACAAAATATAAGACTGGAGATTTTGAGCCATACTTATATAAAACTTCAGATTATGGTAAGTCTTGGACAAAAATCACAAAAGGTATAAACAATGAGCATTTTACAAGAGTGCTTCGTGAAGATCCAAAGCAAAAAGGGTTACTCTATGCAGGTACAGAAACAGGAATGTATATTTCGTTTGATGATGGAAATAACTGGAAATCTTTTCAGTTAAATCTACCGATTGTCCCTATCACAGATTTAACTACAAAAGACAACAACTTAATTGTAGCAACACAAGGAAGAAGCCTTTGGATTATTGATGACTTGTCGGTTATTCATCAGTTGTATTCAGCAGATTTAAGTAAGAATATCCTTTTTAAACCAAAGGATACTTACCGCATGAGTGGAGGAAGTCGTAAAGGAAGTAAAACAGCAGGAACCAATCATCCTAACGGTGTTATCACACATTTTAACTTAAAAGATTTAGGAGAAGAAGACAAAGTCTCATTAACCTATTTTGATAAAAAAGGCGATACTATAAAAACATATTCTAATAAATCGAAAAAAGATAAGTTAATCGTAAAAAAGGGAGCAAATCAATTTGTTTGGAATATGACTTATGATGGTGCAGAGCGATTACCAGGTATGATTTTGTGGGCAGCAAGCTTACAAGGACCAATAGCTGTTCCTGGAGCTTATAAAGTTAGTCTAAATGTCAATGGAGACACCAAAACACAACCTTTTAATATTCTAGCTGACCCAAGATCTGAAAGTACAACAGCAGAAATACAAAAACAGTTTGATTTTATTCAGGATGTAAATGGGACTGTAGATAAAGCGCATAAATCTATTAAGAAAATAAGATCTGTAAATAAACAATTAGGAGCATTTCAGAAACAGTATATAGGAGATGATAATGTCAAAGAATTATTAGAAAAGGCTAAGAAACTTCAAGAAGAATTGTCTGATATTGAGAAAGCTTTATATCAAACAAAAAACCGAAGTGGTCAAGATCCTTTAAACTTTCCAATAAGGTTAACTGACAAGTTAGGAGGTTTAAACTCGCTTACTAGACGAGGCGATTTTCCACCAACAGATCAGGCTATTGTTGTTAAGAATGAGTTAACTCAAAAAATTAACACACAGCTAAATAGCTTTAATACCCTACTAAGTGAACAAGTTAAGGCATTCAATACAGCTTTTAACTCAAAACAATTGAACTATTTATTTGTTGAAGAATAATGACAGATTTTTTAGCAGAATACTATTACTACATCAAATCGTTACACATAATATTTGTGGTTACTTGGTTTGCAGGTTTATTTTATATTCCAAGACTATTTGTATACCAAATAGAAGCTTTTTATAAACCACCTCCTGAAAAAGAGATTTTAGGCAAACAACTAAAACTTATGACAAAACGCCTATGGTTTATAATAACTTGGCCGTCTAGTATTTTGGCCATATTTTTTGGTGTATTATTAATTATACCCCGATTATTTTACCTCACAGATAGTTGGATGCAAGTCAAATTAGGTTTTGTATTATTATTGGTTATTTATCAAATACAAACACATGTCTACTACAAGCAACTTCAAAAAGATATTGTCAAAAGATCCTCAAGCTTTATGCGTATTTGGAACGAAGGCGCTACATTTATTCTCTTTGCTGTTGTGTTTTTAGTGGTTCTGAAAAACGCACTAAACTGGGTTTTCGGAGTTATAGGCATTGTGGTTTTAGGTATTTTGATAATGTTAGGTTTTAAAATTTATAAAAGTATTAGAGCAAAAAACCCAGATGCCTAGTTGGCGTGGTTATTGCTATGTTTAGAAGAACTTAAAAACTTATATGGCTTTAAAAAATTTATCTCTTCGTTCTCGCATATTTATAGCTATGATACTATTGGTATTATTAGCCTCAGTTTTGATTGGAGCGGTAACAATTCACCAGTATAATGAAGAAGCTAGAGAATATCATGCTGATAGACTAGAGCGAAAAGAAGCTGCTATAAGGCGAAGTATCGATTTGGTAATAGACGAGACATTTTTCCCTGTAATTACGGAAAAACTACCTGTTATTTTCAGAGAAGAAATTTTTAATATTGCTAATATTCATGGTCTTCAAATTAACCTTTACGATCTTGATGGTCAACTCTTAAAGTCATCTAAAGCAGCGTTACAAAATAATAAGGTGGATGTTTGCTTGGATGCAGAAATCCTAAATCAATTATCCAATACTGCAGAACACAGATACGTTTTTGAAAACAAAATCAATGGTAAAGTTTTTCAATCTTCATATTCTTTCATAACAGATAAAAAATTTAAAAATATTGCCATACTAAATATTCCATATTTAGAAGATGACGACATATTTAACAGAGAACTTAATGAGTTTTTGCTCCGATTAGGTTATGCCTATTTAGTGATGATTTTAGCGGCAATTGTATTAGCTTATTTTGTATCAAAATATATAACACAATCTCTGAGGAGTATAAGTGATAAACTCAATGAAATAAGATTAGAAAAAAGAAATAAAAAAATAGAGATTGAGACTTCAGGAGCAGAAATAGAAACACTGGTAAAATCGTATAACAGCATGATTGATGAACTTGAAGAATCAGCAGTGCAATTAGCTACAAGTGAGCGTGAACAAGCATGGAGAGAAATGGCAAAGCAAGTTGCGCATGAGATAAAAAACCCACTAACACCAATGCGATTAAGTGTACAAAGTTTTCAAAGAAGATTTAATCCGGCCGATGTTGATATACACATAAAGGTTAGTGAATTTAGTAATACACTTATCCAACAAATAGACACTATGAGTTCTATTGCCTCAGCATTTTCAAATTTTGCCAAAATGCCAGCACAACAAAATGAGCAACTGAACATAGTACATGTCGTAAAATTAGCATTAGATATATTCAATGAGAATTATATTAATTTTGAGCCTGAATCTGATGAACTTATCGCTAAGTTTGACAGAACGCAACTTATTCGCGTAGTAACCAATTTAGTAAAAAATGGGATTCAAGCCATTCAAGAAAGAGAAACTGAGAGTCCTCAAATAAATGTCAGAGTGTTTTCTAGTGAAGACTTTATAAATATCACTGTAGAGGATAATGGCTCTGGTATTACTGAAGAAAATAAAATCAAAGTTTTTGAGCCCAAATTTACCACTAAAACAAGTGGTATGGGTTTAGGTTTAGCCATGGTAAAAAATATTGTAGAGACCTACAAAGGACGTATTACTTTTACTTCAGAATACGGAAAAGGTACTATCTTTACAGTCGCATTTCCCAAACAATAAAATTATGAGTTACGAAAATATTTTATCAGAATTTTCAAATGGTATAACAACTATTACCGTAAATCGTCCAAGTAAATTAAATGCTTTAAATAAAGTCACAATTGAAGAGTTGCATACTGCTTTTGCTGAAGCGGATAAATCTAAAGACACTAAAGTTATCATTATCACTGGTAGTGGCAAAAAAGCTTTTGTCGCAGGTGCCGATATTAGTGAGTTTGCAGATTTTAATATCAAAGAAGGCGGAAGGCTTGCTGCCAAAGGACAAGAAATATTGTTTGATTTTGTCGAAAATCTAAGTACACCAGTAATTGCAGCTGTAAACGGTTTTGCTCTCGGCGGAGGTTTAGAGTTAGCCATGGCTTGCCATTTTAGAGTAGCAAGCATTAATGCAAAGATGGGTTTACCAGAGGTATCGTTAGGTGTTATTCCTGGTTATGGAGGCACGCAACGTTTACCACAATTAGTTGGTAAAGGACGTGCAATGGAAATGGTTATGACGGCAGGTATGATAGATTCTAATTTAGCTTTGAGTTATGGTTTGGTAAACCATGTTATAGAACAAGAAGAATTAATACCACTTGCTGAAAAAATTGCTAGTAAAATTATGCGCAATTCATCTGTTGCTATCTCGGAAGCCATCAAAGCTGTCAATGCAAACTATAAATATGGTACAGATGGTTATAAAACCGAAATAGAAGCTTTTGGAAACTGTTTTGGGACCGAAGATTTTAAAGAAGGGACAACAGCTTTTTTAGAAAAGCGTAAAGCTAATTTTCCAGGCAAACAGGACTAAATTGTCTTAAATTTTTTGAACTTGATTAGTTTAGATATTTAACTATATTTAATACTTCAACCTGAGACTTATGAAATTAAGGATTTTTACACTGATACTATTAGTCATTCTTTCGTCTTGTAAAGAAGCTATAAAGTCAGATGTTCAGGTTTTTAAATCTACCGATTTAAATAATGCCAATACAGTTTTGTTAGAAGCGGTTATGGAAGATGCATTTACGCCACCTGTAGCAAGTCGTATGTACGTTTACGCTCACTTAGCACATTATATAACCTTACAGAGTTTAAGAAGCGATAGCTTACAGATGATTAGGTCTAAGGTTAGTGGTTTGGAGGATTTTAAACTTCCGGAATCACAGGAAGTAAACCCAGAATTATCAGCACTATTAGCCTTTTCTAATACTGGAAAAAAACTGATTTATTCTGAATATTATTTTGAAGATTTAGCTGATAGCCTAAAAGTTAAAGCGATTAGGTTGGGTCTTTCAGAAAACGTGATTAATAATTCTGAAAAATACGCCTCAGAAATATCAAAGTTACAAGATATGTATACAGAAACTAGAACCTATCCACGTTTTACTAGTACAAAAAACTCAGAGAATTGGCGAGAAACACCGCCAGATTATATTGCAGGTTTAGAGCCGCATTGGGATAACATTAGAACCATGGTTATAGATAGTGCTAATGTATTTGCTTACAAACCTTTGCCAGATTACAGTACAGAAAAAGATTCTGATTTTTATAAAATGGTCGATGAAGTCTATCAAGAATCTAAAAATACTACCCTTGAAAAAGGAAAAATTGCTTGGTTTTGGGATTGTAATCCAATCATGACGATTCATAAAGGTCATATGACTACAACGATTCATAAGTTTACACCACCAGGACATTGGCTAAATATTATTAATCAGATTTCGACCAACGAGAATTCAGATTATTATAAAACTACAAAAGCGTATACAATGACTTCGATGGCGATGTTTGATGCGATTATTGCAGCTTGGCATGTAAAATATAAGACTGATTTAGTCCGACCAGTAACTTATATTCAAGAAAATATTGATACTGAATGGACACCAGTGTTACAAACACCACCTTTTCCAGAATATACAAGTGGCCATAGTGCAACTTCAGCGTCAGCTGCTGAAATTTTAACAAGCATTTACGGTGACAATTATAAGTTTACAGACAATACACAATTACGCTTTGGATTAGAGAAACGTTCATTTAAGTCTTTTAGAGAAGCAGCAGACCAAGTTAATTTAAGTCGTTTTTATGGTGGTATTCACTATATGCAGGGTGTTGAAGAAGGAGGAAGACAAGGACGAGAAGTTGCAAATTTAATTTTAAAGAAATTACAGTAAGACTATGAGATTTTTAAAAGTTTTTAGTTTTCTAGCTTTTGTAATAGTTTTTAGCTGTAAAGAGGATGAGAAAAAAACTGTAGTTCAAACAAAAGCCAAGATAGAAGAAGCTAGGTCCATAAAACAACCTGCATTATTTTCATACTTAGACTCATCTGAAACTAATATTAGTTTCAAGAATGTAATTAATGAAACAGAGACTTTTAATTTTATTTTGTACGCCTACCTATATAATGGAGGCGGCGTTGCTATCGGAGACATCAATAATGACGGTTTAGACGATATTTATTTTTCAGGAAATACAATTAGTGATAGACTTTATCTAAATCAAGGTAATTTTCAATTTAAAGATATAACACTTGCGGCTAATGTTGGTGGTGGAGAAGGCTTTAAAACGGGAGTAACAATGGCAGATGTTAATAACGACGGACTTTTAGATATCTATGTTTGTAAATCTGCTGTCAAGAATGATGCACTCAGAAAAAATATACTTTACATAAACAATGGCAATCTTACATTTACTGATAAAGCAGAAAGTTTTGGATTAGCAGATACAGGTTATTCAGTCCAAGCTTATTTTTTTGATTCTGATGGTGATAATGATTTAGATGTATATGTTTTAAATCATACTAGCAATATGTTAGAGGCAAATATGATTAAGGTATCTAAAAGAGACGATGGTACATTAGGTATCGCACAACTTGAAGATTACACTGGTAGAACAGATAGATTCTACGTAAATAAAGGGAATAAATTTATTGATGAATCAGAGAAAGCAGGAGTATTGGGTGATGCTTTTGGACTAAGCGCTGTAGTTGGTGACTTTAATAACGATTTTAAGCCAGATTTATATGTGTGTAACGACTACTCAATGCCTGATAAATTACTCATAAATCAAGGCAACAATGTTTTCAACGATGAATTAGATGCATATTTTGAAAACACATCTTTCTCTTCAATGGGTTCTGACTTTGCTGATATTAATAATGATGGTCATATTGACTTAATGACTTTAGATATGGCGCCTCAAAAAAACGATAGACGTAAAATGATGTTGATGCCACAAAATTTTAATAAATATGAGAAAATGGTCAAGTATGGTTTTGGGGCTCAATTTACTGCTAACGCTATGCAGATAAATACAGGAACAAATAGCTTTTCTAATATTAGTTTTTTAGATAATTTGGCTCAAACCGAGTGGAGTTGGTCTGTACTCTTAGCTGATTTTGATAATGATGGGCTTAAGGATATTCATGTTACGAATGGCTATAATCGGGATGTCACCAATAACGATTATTCCAGATATAAAATGGATGAGCTTCAAAAACAACTTAATCAAAAACAGATAACTCTAAAACAATGGATTGAAGAAATCCCAAGTATTCCGGTTCCTGCATTTTTGTTCAGAAATAGCGGAGAAAATAATTTTGAAGACGTTTCAGATTCATGGAATAGTGGACAACCCAGTTTTTCAAATGGTGCTGCTTATGCTGATTTAGATAATGATGGCTTCTTAGATATTGTGGTAAATAATATTAATGAAGCGCCTTTCATAATGAAAAATAATGGAAAGCAACAATTAGAGAATAGTTTTATTTCTGTTGATTTTCTGTTTGAAAAAAATAAAACAGCAATTGGTGCAATGGGAAAACTTACATTATCAAATGGAACTATTTTAACAGAGGTTTACAACCCAACTCGCGGCTTTTTGTCTTCTTCACAACACCAATTACATTTCGGAATTAAAAAAGGTTTATCAGCTAAAAAATTAGAAATTATCTGGCCAGATAGAAAGATGCAAATCATTGAAAAACCAGAATTAAATAAATCAATTTCAGTAAAATACAATCCGACGTCAAAGTATATCGGAGAAACTGAGAAGAATCTATATTTTGAAGATAATACAGCAGCTTTAAGCAAAGGTTTCTCTCATGTAGAAAACGATTTTATAGACTTTAAACGTGAAGCTTTATTACACCA
>Ga0209196_1000541_pt1 | contig 30164 bp, 31 predicted proteins | sample COGITO_mtgs_1105_5_FD_184801 | JGI IMG/M metagenome (GOLD analysis project Ga0209196, IMG submission 184801) | Pelagic marine microbial communities from North Sea - COGITO_mtgs_110509 (SPAdes) (version 2) | ecosystem: Environmental > Aquatic > Marine > Epipelagic ... | reverse complement strand
AGCTAGCTTATCAAACCACCTACGCGCGCTTTACGCCCAGTAATTCCGATTAACGCTCGCACCCTCCGTATTACCGCGGCTGCTGGCACGGAGTTTGCCGGTGCTTCTTCTGTAGGTAACGTCAGGGTTCAAGGTTATTAACCTTAAACTTTTCCTCCCTACTGAAAGTGCTTTACAACCCTAGAGCCTTCTTCACACACGCGGCATGGCTGGATCAGGGTTTCCCCCATTGTCCAATATTCCCCACTGCTGCCTCCCGTAGGAGTCTGGGCCGTGTCTCAGTCCCAGTGTGGCTGATCATCCTCTCAGACCAGCTACGGATCGTCGCCTTGGTGAGCCATTACCTCACCAACTAGCTAATCCGACTTGGGCTCATCTAATAGCGCAAGGTCCGAAGATCCCCTGCTTTCTCCCTTAGGACGTACGCGGTATTAGCGTGCGTTTCCACACGTTATCCCCCACTACTAGGTAGATTCCCAAGCATTACTCACCCGTCCGCCGCTCTACTTACCCCGAAGGGCTTTCGCGCTCGACTTGCATGTGTTAGGCCTGCCGCCAGCGTTCAATCTGAGCCATGATCAAACTCTTCAGTTCAATCTGTTTAACCTCACCAATTAAGGAGAGGGAACGGTTACGCAAAACTTGCTTTACCATTCAAAATCTCAGTTTCATACAACTGTACGCTTATCACATTCATAAATGATTGCGTGAGCTACTTGTTACATGATGTTTAGTTATCCAACATCAATTAGCAAGTACCCACACGCATTGCTTGATTAATTTTTTAAAGAACGATTCGCTCATCAGAGCGGGGGGCGTATTCTATAGATCGCCGACCCTTTGTCAACAGTGAAAGTGTAATTAATTAACTTTAATTTCACTCTCTAATTTCTTGCCTGTTTCGCTTCTCAACATTGCTGTTGGGAGCGCGCATTCTAGCGTCGAAATTGCTCATGTCAACAGTTGGAATTAAATAAATATGAAGCCATTATTTTTCCACTTTTTGCCGCTGTTTTCACAACGTCTCACCCTGTTGGGAGCGCGCATTCTACAGACAGGCCACAGACTGTCAACAAGTATTTCGTTTTATTTTCAGACTGCCTAAAAAGTGGTCAATAAAGCGGCTAAACCCGCTCGAATAGGTGGTATTTCTTCTTGCCAAGGCGCACTAAATAGAAGCGACCAAACAGCGCACGCTCATTAGCAAAGCATTCCGCTGCTTTCATATTGTCTTCAGCACCCTTTGGAATGCCATTAATAAACACCGAATTGCGCCCCAGGGCATCTTTTACTTCACGCCCTGCTTTGGTCATTCCGCAATCCGTCAGCAGATTTGTTAGAGGTTTCTCTACCAGATCAGCATCAGATATTTCCGACGACGGCATACCATCCAATCGCAAGTGCTCAAAATCCGTCTCGGATAATTGATCGGGCTCACCATTAAACAGCGCCTCGGTTATCCGTAAAGCGGCGGCCAAGCCCTCTTCACCATGTACTAACTTGGTCGCTTCCCTGGCCAACAGCGCTTGCGCCTGAGGTCTTCCTTGGGCCTGGCGGTCAGATTCTTCGACTTCGGCAATCTCCTCTATAGAGAGGAAGGTAAAATAATGCAGGAACTTATAAACGTCAGCGTCGGCCACATTTAACCAAAACTGATAAAAAGCTAGTGGCGATGTCTTGGCTGGATCAAGCCATACAGCTCCAGCCTCGGTCTTGCCAAACTTGGTACCGTCGGCTTTAGTAATAAGAGGCACCGTCAGGGCGAAGCACTGCGACTTATTCTGCCGCCGCGCCAAATCGATACCGCCGACTATATTGCCCCACTGATCACTACCACCCACCTGCATGGTGCAGTCATAGCGACGATTGAGTTCAGCAAAGTCCATACCCTGTAAAAGCGCATAGGAGAACTCGGTAAAGGATATACCTGTTCCCTCGCGATCAAGGCGCTGCTTTACCGACTCTTTATTGATCATATTATTAACTGAGAAGTGCTTGCCGACATCGCGCAAAAATTCCAGCGCCGACATCTCAGCAGTCCAGTCGAGGTTATTGGCCACAATCGCCGAGTTTTCACCACAGTCAAAGTCAATAAACTGGCTGACCTGGCTTTTAATCTTGTCGGCCCAACCAGCAATCACATCAGGGGTGTTCAGCTTGCGCTCAGCAGCCTTAAAGCTGGGGTCGCCAATCAAACCTGTAGCGCCGCCAACCAGAGCAACCGGCCTGTGGCCAGCTTGCTGAAAACGCTTTAAAACAAGCAGCGGCACAAGATGGCCAAGATGCAGACTGTCTGCCGTTGGATCAAATCCACAATAGAGTACACGGAGCTCATCCAGATGGGTTTCTAACTCTTCTTCTGCAGATACCTGCGCGACAAGGCCACGCTGGCGCAATTGATTGATTAACTGACTGCCACTTTGTTTCATCGTAACTGGTTTCACTGGTCGCTATTGAGGAGCGCCAACTCTACACATTGAGGGCGCAAATACAAGATTTTATCGCCTACATCTATAGCACTATTTATAACAGGCTCTCAGTTAGCTCCCGAAAAGCGCGAGCTTGTCTCTGTAACTTGTTAATTTATTGAGCTAAACTTGCGCAAATCTCAGAATTTTGGCTTTTTATGGCAGCGAAGAAAGTGCACAAAGCGGTTAGTTTTCTGCATTCCATTCTCAAGGACTTTCCGCGACACCATCTTATTATGGCCTCGGCCGTCGGTTGCTGCCTGTTAGTTCTGGCCCTCTATCCTGTTAGCAATGCCGAAGCCAACCGCCAGGTTGCAGAGTCAGTAGCAATACCAGTTGCGACCCAGCCCCTGGCAATTCCCATCGAAGAGATAGAGCCAGCACTTAAATGGACAGAACAGCACGTCTCATCGGGCGACAGTCTCTCTACTTTATTTACCCGCGCAGCGCTCACCGCAATAGATGTCTACCAGGTGTCTTCCTCACAGGATGGTAAGCTACTGCGCAATCTCTATCCCGGCGAACTGTTTCGCTTTGGGGTCGACAGCGCTGGGCAGCTTCAGGAATTACAGCATATACAGTCAAAGTTGGTCAGCCGGGTATTTACCCGCGATGGCGATAGTTACAGCTCTGAGCAACGGGTGCGTGAACCAGATACCTTATTAAATTATCGCGAGGGAGTTATTGTCGACTCTCTTTATATGTCTGGTTTAAAAGCCGAACTGCCAGACAAGCTGATTATGGAGCTGGCCAATATTTTCGCCTGGGATATCGACTTTGTTTTCGATATCCGCAAAGAAGATTCATTTTCCCTGTTATTTGAAGAACACTTTCTCGATGGCGAGAAGCTGAGTGTCGGCAATATTATTGCTGCTACCTTTACCAATCGGGGCAAAACCTATCAGGCAGTGCGCTACACCAACGACCAGGGCGCAACCAATTATTACACGCCTGAAGGGCTAAGCATGCGCAAAGCCTTCCTGCGCACACCGCTGGATATCTTTCGCATCAGCTCTGGCTTTAACCTCAAGCGCAAACACCCAATCCACAAAAAGATTAAAGCCCACCGCGGTGTCGATTACGCAGCGCCAAGAGGCACGCCAGTCTATTCTGCCGGTGATGGTAAAGTGATTGCGGCGGGCTACAGCAAAGCCAACGGCAACTATGTATTTGTTCAGCACGGCCAGACCTACATTACCAAGTATCTGCACCTCAACAAAAAGAAGGTTCGCAAAGGGCAGTCTGTGCGCCAGCGCCAGTTAATTGGCACGGTCGGCTCGACGGGCTATGCAACCGGCCCGCATCTGCACTATGAGTTTTTAGTCAACGGCGTTCATCGCAATCCACGCACCGTTAAACTGCCTCAGGCAAACCCAATTCCCAAAGCCGAGCTAGTGGCTTTTCAAAGCGCTACCCAGCCAATGTTAAGGCAGCTGGCACAATCTGGCGGCACAGCCAGTTTTGCCGCCAGCAGTGGTGCATCTGAGATGAAGAGTGGTGCCGCCAGTGCCAACTAAGCGCCACTAATGGGCAGCGCCAGTATTTATCTGGGACTGATGTCCGGCACCAGCATCGACAGCATCGATGTAGCAGCTGTTGAATTTACCCGGGATACTCCAAGCCTTCTCGGTACTCACTCGCACCCCATACCCGACAGTCTAAAGCAGCAGATTCTCAATTTATGCCTGCCCGGCAGCGATAGCGTGCAGCTGAACTGCGAGACGGACAATCGGCTTGGGGAGTTATTTGCCGAGGCTGCGCTGGCCTTAATGTCCTCGCTCAATATTCAAGCAGAGCAGGTTGCCGCTATAGGTAGTCATGGACAGACCGTGCGCCACTCGCCGCCGGGTGCTGACAGACTTGCCTTCAGCCAACAGATTGGCGATCCAACGATTATTGCTGCGCGAACGGGCTGCCCTGTGGTCGCCGACTTCCGGCGCGCCGATATGGCACTTGGCGGCCATGGTGCGCCTCTGGTTCCCGCCTTCCATCAGCAGCTATTTTCAAAGCCCGAAAAGAATCGCGTTATCCTCAATATTGGCGGTATCGCCAATATCACCCTGCTCGCCGCCAATGGCGACTGCAGCGGTTACGATACTGGCCCGGGCAATATATTGCTGGACAGCTGGTGTCAGCTTCAATTGGGTACCGCCTATGACCACAATGGCGACTGGGGCGCTGGCGGTACGGTCAATGGCTCACTGCTAAACAAACTTAAATCCCACCCATTTTTTGCCCTGCCTGCACCTAAAAGTACTGGCCGCGAAGACTTTAATCTGGCCTGGCTTAAAAGCCAGATTCTCGAGTTTGATCTGCTTGCCGAGGATATTCAGGCAACCACAATGCAGCTGACCGCTGAGAGTATTGCCGACCAGGTTAATAATCTCGGCGTACCGATTAGCGAAGTTTATGTCTGCGGTGGCGGTGTTTTTAATAGCGGATTAATGAAACTGCTTGCCGATGCTATGCCGGATTCCAGCCTAAGCTCAACATCGCAGTTGGGACTGGATCCAAACTGGGTGGAAGCCTGCGCCTTTGCCTGGCTGGCCAAGCGACGGATTGAAAAGAAGCCTGGCAATTTGCCTGCGGTAACCGGTGCCAGTAGAGAAGCTATTTTAGGTGGCCTATACCTGCCTTAATATCAGAAGAGCTCGTATTGCCGCTCATCAAGCAACCGACTTATCTCCGCCGGACCAAAAGGCACGGTTGTTACAAAGGGAAATAATGTCGACTTATCCAACCCTTCCCGCTCGTAACTAACCTGACAAACTTTAATATCTATCACTTCCAGTGCCGAAAGCCGTGCAGCCAGATCGACAATTGACTTAAAGTCGCTGTAGTTCTCTTTGAAAAATATCCCCACATCCGGGCCATAGATTACAAAGGCAATGGGTGGAACCGCTGGTAAAAGTGCTGGATTCGAATGGTGTTTTTTCTGGAAGTAGGCTTCGGCGCGTTGAAGGGCTTCGTAAACCTGGTCTGCCTTATCGAGATTGATTCTGGCTACATAGCCCGACAGGGTTTTGCTGTCTGCGGTAACTAGCTGATCAGCAGCTTCGGAATGGTTGATCTGCGCCAGGAATAAATTGGGTAGCAGTGCTAGTAGAAATAGCCATCGCATACTGAACATCCTTGCTCAAATAAAATTGATTTAGATAGAAAAAGAGGCCCCACAACCACAGGTGGTAGATGCGTTAGGATTGGTGATCAAAAATCTCGACCCCATCAACCCCTCTTCATAGTCGACTGTCGATCCGGCCAGATACTGGTAGCTGAGTGAGTCGAGCAACACAGTGACGCCGTCGCGGGTCACCGCGGTGTCATCTTCCGCCATCACATCTTCAAAGGAGAATCCATATTGAAACCCCGAGCAGCCGCCGCCGGTGACATAGACCCGCAACTTCAGCTCTTCGTTATCCTCTTCTAACTTGAGGCTCTGAACCTTGGCTACTGCAGTTTCAGTAACTTCTAGTACCGAGGGTGTAAATGTTTCAATACCTGACATTTTTTCTCCGTGCTTCCTTTAAATTGCTTCGTCGCGATCGGCTGGGAATTCTGTAATATTTGTGGCGGCGGAATGATAAACAAAACTGCCTACAACTTCAGCGCCTTTCTCAATTCCTATCAAGTTATAGTGTAAATTACCTTCGACAACCGCTTTAGCCGCTAATTCAACCAGTTCGCTAGCATGAAGATCGCCTTTAACCGAGCCGTTAACAATAATCGTAGCAACCTCTATATCGCCCTTTACCGAACCGCTCTGTAAAACCCTCACCCTGGACTGATCGCCCTCGGCGCTGATATTACCAATCACTTCACCTTCAATTTCTAAATTGCCGGAGAAACTGATATCGCCAGTCAACTTGGTGCCAGCGGCAATTAGCGTCGTGGTTCCCGCACTAAAATTACTGTCATTTTTAAACCGCTTAGAAGTAAACATTTTCACCCCTCAATTTTCCAGTCATATTTTTGATCAAACTGTGTCTTTTCCATCCACGGGTATCGCAGTGTTATTCGCACCTGCCTGGGCTCAAAATTATCCGGGAATGTCATAACACCCCGACTGATTGAGAAATATTTAAATTCCATCTTTAGCGGCAATTTTTCGACCTCAGGATCAAGCTCGGCCAGCGTAAACCTGACCTCTTTTCCATCGAGCAACCCAGAAACCCAAAACTTTGCCGAGACACTGAGCGTCTTCATCTTTACTGTCTTTTGTCTTGCTACCCAGCGGTAACTGACTCGCCCATCATCGAGCAGGTTTAACTTTAAATCTGCCACCGAGAGCCCATTGGGCTGACTGCCATCCTGCAACAATTCACGATAGAGTTTCAATTCCTCATCGCGCTGGTAAATACTTTTTTGCAGAACAATCATTTCCTGACGAGTACTTTCCAGAGCCGCAGAATCCACTTGTAGATTAAGCTCAAGCCGACTCAGCTGCTGCTGTTGACTGGCAACTGTCACCTCGAGCTTGGCCGCCAGCACTTCTAGGCGCGCCTTCTCTTGCATTTCATCCTTGAGAGTCTCCCTCTCCGAGGATTTACCAAAAAAGAACGCCCCAGCCATAAGCAACGCAAACACCAATGCCACAAGGTAAGCTAACTGCGGCCGGTAGGGAAGAACAATGGATTTCACTTCACTCATCAGGGCAGCAGAGCCGGCGCCGTCAGTCCTGAAGCCTCAGGTAAGCCAAAGATAATGTTCATACACTGTATCCCCTGACCTGAAGCACCTTTGGTGAGGTTGTCCTCAACGACCAGCACCACAACCTTGTTACCGCCGCCGGGGCGATAGACAGCAATACGGCACATATTGGAGCCGCGCACAGAGCGAGTTTCCGGATGACTGCCAGCGGGCAGCACATCGACAAAAGGCTCGTTCTGATAACGCTGATCAAACAGTGCCTGTAGATCAACCTCTTTGGTCAGGTTGGCGTACAGGGTGGTATGTATCCCTCTATTAATAGGTAACAGATGAGGCACAAAAGTCAGGTTGATATCCCCTGCGTCGGAATTTCCGCCGGCAATATCACCGAGCCCCTGAACAATTTCCGGATGATGGCGATGCCCAGATGCAGCATAGGCCTTAAAGCTATCGCTCATTTCGGAATGCAGCGTGCCAATACTGGCCTGACGTCCTGCACCGCTGACCCCTGAAGCCGAGTTGGCAATCAAGTCAGTCAAATCGATACAGTCAGCTTCCAGCAGTGGCAAAAAGCCAAGCTGGACACTGGTGGGATAACAACCCGGACAGGCAATAAGGTTGGCCGTTTTAATCGCTTCACGGTTTACTTCGGGGAGGCCATAGACCGCCTGAGAAATTAAGTCGCGAGCACTGTGGGGCTGGCCATACCAGCTCTCCCAGAGATCCGCATCCCTGATCCTAAAGTCTGCAGACAGATCTATCACCTTGACACCGCGCGCCAGGATATCCGCCACCATGCTCTGCGCCACGCCATGGGGTGTTGCAAAGAACACTACATCACAGCTAGCGAGCTGATCCACATCAGGCGCCGAAAAAGCCAGATCTATTAAGCCCCTTAGATTGGGATACAAATCTGCAACGGGCCTTCCCTTTTCGCTACGCGAAGTAATCACAGTTACCTCTGCCTGGGGATGACCAGCCAATAGTCTTAACAGTTCAACGCCGGTATATCCGGTTGCACCTACAATTCCTACTTTAATCACTTGTCTTCTCTTATGTCTTCTCTAATTAGTTATCCAGAACCAAATCATCGGTCTATAATACCCGAATATTGCAGTATCTGTGCTTTTTATAGCCACCAACTTTAACCGGAGATCATAAATGTACCCATGGATTTTGTCCTTCCATTTAATCGCCGTTATCTGCTGGTTTGCCGCACTGTTTTATCTGCCGCGCCTGTTTGTTTATCACGCCATGTCAGAAGATACACCGAGTATTGAGCGGTTTAAGCTGATGGAGCGCAAACTCTACAACGGCATTGCCACCCCCTCGATGATCGCCACTGTGGTTTTTGGCGGCTGGCTGGTACTGCTAAATCCCGACTACTATCTGAGTCAGCTGTGGTTTCAATTAAAAGCGCTGTTGGTTGTGATACTGATTGGCTATCACTTTGCCTGTGCGGTCTATATGAAGCAGCTGAGCAGTGACAGCAGCACCAAGTCCCATGTGTTTTTTCGTCTATTTAATGAAGTGCCAGTGCTGTTTCTGGTGGCCATTGTGATTTTGGTTATTGTAAAACCCTTCGGCTAGAAACCTCTAAAACCCGCTGCCAGGCTGATCAAGATAGACCTGCTCAGCCGCAGTATTATCTCGCTTGAGGATGCTGTTGCGATGGGGGTAGCGGCCAAATTGCTGGACCACCTGGCGATGACGCTCGGCAAAATCCACAAAGCCCATAAACGTATCACTATTCTCCAGCTCGGCAAGCTCAGCAAACTTTTTCACTGAGAGCTCCTGCATCTCCCGAGATTCTGCATGCTCCAGCGGCATATAGAAAAATACTCTGCATATATAAGGCAATTCAAGATCATGTTTTAAAGCCATACCATCCAGGCACCAGCTTAGGGCCAATTCATCTTGGGCAAATGCCCGAGCTGTGTCGCGATACATATTGCGGGAAAATTGATCGGCAACAATAATCGCTGCTAGGCGGCCTTTGGGTATATCGAGCCAGTGATCGTAATCACCGTTGACCAGCCCCTGTAATCCGTCGGCAAAATTCTTTCGTATCAGAGCATCAGTCTGGGGATTTTTTTGCCACCAGAGTGGCGTTTGGCGCTTTGCCAGACCTGGGTCGTTGAGATCACTGCCAAACCAAAACTCGATTACCTGTTCTATTTCCATGAATATTGTCCTTCGAATAGCATCACCGCCTTATATTCAGGATAATACACAATTAGCAATTTCGCCCTAAAGTGGCTTTTACCCGATCAGGAAATCTACATGACTCAATCGCGCTCCAAACAACTTTTCGAAGCAGCTCAGAAACATATTCCCGGTGGCGTAAACTCGCCAGTGCGAGCTTTTCGCGCTGTAGGTGGCACACCGATATTTTTTGATCGCGCCAAAGGCCCCTATATGTACGATGCCGATGGCAAGCGCTATATCGACTATGTGATGTCCTGGGGCCCGATGATACTGGGCCACGGTCACCCGGTCGTGTTAGACGCCATTCGCGAGCAGTTAGAAAAAGCCATGACCTTTGGCACCCCCACCGAGCTGGAAATCTCATTGGCCGATAAAATCTGCGAGCAGGTTCCAGGCATGGATATGGTGCGTATGGTCAACTCTGGCACCGAAGCGACCATGAGCGCCATACGACTGGCGAGAGGCTATACAGGCCGCGATAAAATTATTAAGTTTGAGGGCTGCTACCACGGCCACTCCGACTCACTGCTGGTAAAAGCCGGCTCCGGCGCCCTTACATTGGGTGTCCCCAGCTCACCCGGCGTTCCCGCCTCTCTGGCCGACCACACAGTAACCCTAAACTATAACGATATAGAGCAGGTAAAAGAGACCTTTGCCGAGATCGGCGAACAGGTTGCCTGCATTATTGTTGAGCCTGTGGTTGGCAATATGAACTGTGTTCCACCGATCCCCGGATTTTTGGAAGCCCTGCGCGAGGTCTGCACAGCCTCCGGTGCGGTACTGATTATTGATGAAGTGATGACCGGTTTCCGTATCGGCCCTCAGGGCGCCAGCGCCTATTACGGTATCGAGCCAGATCTAATCTGTCTGGGTAAAGTAATCGGCGGCGGTATGCCAGTAGGTGCCTTTGGTGGCAAACGCGAGATTATGGAACAGATCTCACCTCTAGGCCCGGTCTATCAGGCCGGAACACTGTCTGGTAACCCCGTTGCGATGGCCGCAGGTCTGGCAACCCTTAATCAGGTTTCACAACCGGGCTTTCTCGACCCATTAGTCGCCCATACAGATCAGCTGGTCAATGGACTTCGCGAGCGCGCCGCTGCTGCAGGTATTCCCATGACCAGCAACCATGTTGGCACCATGTGGGGACTGTTCTTCTCTGAGGAAGAGAAAATCATTAATTACCCTCAGGTGATGAACTGCGATACGCAGCGATTCTCAACATTCTTCCATGGCATGTTAGATGAGGGCATCTATCTGGCACCGGCTTCCTATGAAGCGGGCTTTATGTCTGCTGCACATACGGATGAGGATATCCAATATACTCTGGATGCCGCTGAGCGGGTATTTAAAACCTTATAAAATTAGCCGGCAACAACAGCCTGTAACTCTGTCACTACTATATAGGTATGTTGTTGCGGTGATTTTTCCGTATCATGGCGCAATAGTTTCAATACGAAAATATTTTTGGAGTACTGATGAGCTTTTCAAGCCAACGTGGCGCCTACCCCTACAGCAGAATGCGCCGCACGCGTTCTGCAGATTTCGCCCGTCGCCTGATGCGCGAATCCACACTTAGCGTCAATGACCTGATCCTGCCGCTATTTGTTATTGAGGGCAGCGGACAGCGAGAAGCCGTAGCATCCATGCCCGGTGTCGAGCGTCTATCTATTGATCTACTGGTAGAAGAAGCCCGCGAAGTTGCCGCTCTTGGTATTCCTGCTATTGCACTGTTTCCAGTAACCCCTGAAGACAAAAAATCTCTGCTCGCTGAAGAAGCCTACAATCCCGAAGGCCTAGCTCAGCGCGCAGTTCGCGCTATTAAAGCAGCAGTACCCGAACTGGGTGTGATCACCGATGTCGCTCTGGATCCTTTTACCACCCATGGTCAGGACGGCATTATTGATGAACAGAGCGGCTATGTGCTTAACGATATCACTGTCGAAACTCTGGCCAAACAAGCCCTATCCCATGCTCAGGCCGGTGCCGATATAGTCGCCCCCTCGGATATGATGGATGGACGAATCTGTGCTGTTCGCGAAGAGCTAGAGGAAGCAGGTTTTGTTAACACCATGATTATGGCCTACGCCGCCAAGTACGCTTCCAGTTACTACGGCCCGTTCCGCGATGCAGTGGGTTCAGCGGGTAATATTAAAGGCGGCGATAAGAAAACCTACCAGATGGATCCGGCCAATAGCGACGAAGCACTCCATGAGTGCGCACTGGATCTGGAAGAAGGTGCCGATATGATTATGGTTAAACCCGGCATGCCCTATCTGGATATTGTTCGACGGGTTAAAGACGAATTAAAAGCCCCGACCTTTGCCTATCAGGTCAGTGGCGAATACGCTATGCACTGTGCCGCCTTTGAAAATGGCTGGCTGGAGCGCGACGCGGTTATTTTAGAATCCCTGCTGGCCTTTAAGCGCGCCGGAGCCGATGGCATCCTCACCTACTTTGCCAAGCAAGCGGCCCAGTTACTCAATAATAATTAAGAACCCATAATGCTTAGAGTTGATAAATATATTAGCAATGCGACGGATCTGTCACGCTCGGAAGTTAAGCGCATGATCAAATACGGCGAAGTTACCGTCGACGACGAACCGGTCACCAATCCCGGGCAAAAAGTCTCCGGCAGTGAAGATATCTGTATTGAAGGCTCGGCAATTAGTATGCCGCAAAGCCGCTACTTTATGCTTAACAAACCGGCCGGCGTTGTCTCAGCGACCAAAGATAACAACAACAGCACCGCCCTCGACCTTATCTATGAACACCGCAGCGCCGAGCTACAAATCGCCGGGCGACTGGATATAGATACCACCGGCCTGCTGTTAGTCACCGATGATGGCCAGTGGAATCACCGCCTGACATCACCGCGCAGCGATTGCCAAAAGATTTACCAGGTCAAACTGGGGGTACCTATCAGCCCCGACTATCAGGAAAAGCTCGCCAAAGGCGTTTGGCTTGAAGGCGAAAAACATCCCTGTCTACCGGCAACCATGGAAGTTATCGACGATCAGCATGTGCTGTTGAGTATTGCCGAAGGTAAATATCATCAGGTTAAACGCATGTTCGCTGCACTTGGCAATCATGTGGAAGCCCTGCACCGCACTCAGGTTGGCGGCATAGTATTGGACGAAGACCTCGAGCCAGGCGATTATCGACCGCTGACCGAAGCAGAAGTTGCCAGCATCCATGAATGATCAAAGTGTTGAATTACTGGTTCAGCAACTCTCTCGTATTCAGGGAAAATGTTTAATTGTCGCCGATGAAAACTGGGCAGCATCCTCATGGCATAGCGTCGCCCATGCGGGCAGCGCCAGCCGCACACTGTTTAGCAACCGCTATGAAATCGCCCAGAGTGCCAAACAGGCAGGTATTGAAACGGTCTTTAATGACTTCGATTTTTCGGCATTGGCAGCGGGCAGTTTTGACAGCATATTATTTCGCGTTTCCAAAGAGCGCCCGGTCAGCCACCATATAATCAATCAGGCCTCCGCACTGCTTAAAGCCGACGGCCAGTTACTGCTTAGCGGTGAAAAAAATGACGGTGTTAAAACCTACACAGATCACGCCTGCAAATTATTTGGTGATAAATGCAAACCGCAAAAGCACGGCAATTATTACCTCGCCTGCATCACTAAATACTCAGTCAGCAATAAGCTATTGGACGATAAAGATTATTTAAATCTGCGCGCCATAAAGAGTACAGAAAATTTGCCACTACAGAGCAAGCCGGGAATTTTTGGCTGGAATAAAATTGATCAGGGCAGTGCATTTTTAATCGAGCATCTATCCGGATTTCTGCAGTCTTACCCAGAGGGAAATGCACCCCAGTCTCTACTGGATCTAGGTTGTGGCTATGGCTATTTATCCTGTGCAGCCAGCCTGTATGGCTTTCAACAGATAACCGCAACGGATAATAATGCCGCAGCACTAAGAGCCTGCGAAGCAAATTTTGAGAGCTTAAAGATTAATGGAAAGATTATTGCTGGCGATGCAGGTAGTCAGATTAATGAAAAATTTGATGCGATTATCTGCAACCCGCCCTTTCATCAGGGCTTTAATATAGATAGCGCACTCACCGAGAAATTTCTCAGCTCAAGCAAACGCTTGCTAGCCCCTTCAGGGAAGGCGCTATTTGTAGTAAATAACTTTATCGCACTGGAAAAAAAGGCTAAGGATTATTTTGCCGAAGTAGAAGAAGTTGCCAGAAGTGGTTCCTTCAAACTAATTGTGGTCTCCCAGTAACCCTCGATATTGCCAAGCGGGGCTAGCTATCCCTCTGTGATCAGTCAGATTCCGCTTATGGTCAGTCGTGTTTCCGTAAAAAGCGAGGATCTGTCTGAGCGCCAGCGAGTTACCGCAGCTTAGGAAACGCGAGTGACCATGGAATCGATCACAGAGGGATAGCTAGCTCCGCGACCGCTCCATATCTAAAGCCCCATCACCCGCTTAATAATCTCATTCTTAACCGGTTTTAACCGATCAACCTGACTCAACCCAATATTCCGCAATAACCGCAGCGCCAGATTATCCGCCGCAAAAAGCCGCTTAAATCCTTCCATCGCCGCCATCATCGCCAAATTCTCAGGCTTGCGCTGACGCTGATATTTATTCAACGTCATCAATGAACCCAAATCATTGCCGCGCTTAGCCGCCGCCGAAAGCGTCTCGACCAACGCCGCAACATCGGCAAAACCCAGATTTACGCCCTGCCCAGCCAGCGGATGAATAGTGTGCGCAGAATCACCCAACAGAGCCACCCGCTCAACCACATAATCCGTCGCATGACGCTGCCGCAGAGGAATCGAATAACGCTTATCTACAGCAGTAATTTTGCCCAGACAGTGCTCACTGCCAAGACTTAGGGCCTGACAAAATTCAGCATCATCCAGAGCCATTAAGCGCTCCGCCTCATCCGACTCCTGAGACCAAACCAACGAGCAGTAATGCTGATCGCCAGCCTTATCCAGTGGCAACAACGCCAGAGGGCCGGTGGGCATAAACCGCTGCCAGGCAGTTTGCTGATTGACCTGCTCGGTCTGCACCGTGGTAACAATCGCACTGTGTCCATAGTCCCACTCACGGGTGGGAAAATTAAACTGCTGGCGGATCGTTGAATTACCACCATCGGCAGCGACCAACAGTGGTGCCGATAAGCGCCGACCATCCGCCAATTCCAGAGAGACATGCTGCTCTGAATCACTGTAGCTGGCCACTGTTACCGGACAGAGAAATTCAATATTTCCAAGCTGCTGTATCTCAGAGAGAAGACTTTCAACCACCAGCGAGTTTTCAACAATATGCCCCAAGTTAGGCTGATGCACATCCTGGCAATTAAACCGAATTCGACCCGTGCCCTCGGCATCCCATACATTCATCGCCATGTAAGCACTTACTCTTCTTTCCGATATCTGCTCCCAAACACCACAGCATTCCAACAGACTGCGCGACTTTTCGGTTAGTGCAGCAACTCGCGGATCAAATTTTTCACTGTTATAACTGGCGCCCTCATGAGCCTCAACAAGCGCAATCTGCAGCTGGGGATTAGCCCGGGCAAAGAGACAGGCGAAAGCGGCGCCGACCATTCCAGCGCCGACAACAATCACAGCGTATTGACGATGCTGCTGCTTATATTTTTGCTCAACCATGTCCCGCCTCCCTGGTCGCCATACCCATACCAAAGCGCGCAAAACGACTGCGCAGTCCGGGAATTAAATCCATCATCAACAGTCCGGAATTGCGCCCCAGCGCGACGGCGGATGAGGGTTGAGAAAAGAGTTTAGGTAGATTGTCGCTAAACAATAATGTGTTTTGCTGATCAGCAAGCTGCTGCTGCTGATAGGACTCAAGCGTTTCCAACGCAGCGAAATCATCGCCAGAGGATCTGGCCCCGCCAAGCACATCGGCGAGTACCGCAACATCGCGCAACGACAGATTAAACCCCTGCCCAGCCACCGGATGCAGACTGTGAGCGGCATTACCCAGCACCACCAAATTGCGCCGCACCTGTTCTGTCGAGGTGGTTAGCGACAATGGATAGGCGTGGCGTTCGCCAACTTGCTGGAGCATTCCCAGCCGATAGCCAAAGCGCTCTTGCAGGCATTGTAGAAATTCTTCGTCGCTGGCTGTCATTAACTGCTCAGCCTTTTCGGCGGGTTCTGTCCACACCAGTGCACAGCGCGGGCGGCCCTGATAATCGGGCAGCGGCAACATTGCCATGGGGCCCTGATCGGTAAAGCGCTCATAGGCGACACCATCATGGGGCTTATCCAGGGCGATATTGGCAATAATGCCCTGCTGGCCATAGGGCTGTTGATTGCTATGAATACCCATTTTTTGTGCAGTCTTGGAATTGGCGCCATCGGCAATCACTACCAGCGAGGACTCAACTACCTGCTCACTGTCTTCAAGGGTTAAGCGCACGCTGTTCTTAAGCGGTTTGATGGTCGCCACGCGCGCCGGCGCTAACACTTCCACTGAAGTTGTCGCCAATTTTTCCAAGAGAACTGAGCCAATCCAGCGATTTTCAACCACATAACCCAACGCTTCAACGCCAGCTTCTTGGGCATCGATTCTTGTCAGGCCAATATGACCGCGGTCGCTAACATGAATTTTTTTAATATGGCTGGCTTGCGATTGCAGTGCCGGCCACAGGCCGGCGGCTTCAAAAATCTTGCGGCTGCTCCATGACAGAGCCGTGGAGCGGGCGTCAAAGCTGGGACGGTATTCAGCTTTATCTGACTGTTGATAAGCCTGCGCCTCTAACAACAAGACATTCCACGGATGCTGCTGTTCGGCCAGCAGTAGAGCCAGACTAATACCCACCATGCCGCCGCCGACAATAACTATGTCGTAGCGGCTGCTGTCCTGGGTTGCTGGGGTCTCAATCACATTTAGCCTGCCATCAGTAATTCAATGTCGCTGCGCTTTTTGGGTACGCCAGCGGTTAGGTCTTCACAACCGGTTTTGGTCACGGCAACATCGTCTTCAATGCGCACTGCCAACCCGCGCCACTGTTCGGCGACGTTGGTATTATCGGGTGAAATATAAATCCCCGGCTCCACGGTTAACACCATGCCCGGCTCAAATTCTCGCCACTGGCCATCAATTTTATAGTCACCGACATCATGTACATCCATACCCAACCAGTGACCGGAGCTGTGCATATAAAAGTCTTTGCAGGCCTGCTGTTCAATTAATTCGCTGACATCGCCATTGAGAATCCCCAGATCAACCAAGCCCTGAGTAATCACCGCAATGGTTGTCTGGTTGGCAATATTGTAGGCGGCACCAGGCGCAATGCTTGCCATTGCCTGAACCTGCGCCTCCAAAACAATATCGTAAATTGCCGCCTGTTCGCGACTGTATTTGCCATTTACTGGAAAGGTACGGGTGATATCGGCTGCGTAATTTTCAAATTCGCAGCCGGCATCAATCAGCACCATATCGCCGTTATTAATTTTTTCACGGTTTTCAATATAGTGCAGGATGCAGCCATTTTTCCCGCCGCCGACAATACTGGTGTAGGCCGGAGCGGTGGCGCCCGAAGCCATAAACTCATGCTCTATCTCTGCCTGCAGCTGATATTCATAGATGCCGGGTTTAGCGGCACGCATGGCGCGGCAGTGTGCGCGCGCGGAAATCTCCCCCGCCCCGCGCATCAACTTCAGTTCTGCTGCAGTTTTGATCAGGCGCATCTCATTGACTATATGATCCAGATCGACAAACTCTCCAGGCGCTTCCGAACCACTGATTTCACTGACCCAGCCCATCAGATGACGGTCAAAATCAGCGTCCTTGCCTATGGCGTAATAGACCCGCTCTCTGCCTTCCAATAGCCCGGGCAAAATATCGTCGAGGTCGCCAATCGGAAATGCATCATCCATCGCAAAGTCGGCAACCGCGCCCTCTGGCCCGACTCTGTAGCCATCCCAGGTTTCACGCAGCCTGTCCTTCTCACGACAGAACAGAATTGATTCGCCCTGATCGCGACCAGGGATTAGCACCAACACAGATTCCGGCTCGGAAAAGCCACAGAGATAACTGAGGTTGGTGGCTTGTTTGTAGGGGTAGTGGGTATCTCGGGATCGAATTTTTTCAGCCGCCGCCGCAACTATTGCAATGCTGTTGCCCTGCATAGTCGACATCAACTCTCTGCGCCTTGCGGTATATTCTTTGGCGGTGATCATAACCAGTTGATGCCTGCCTGAATTAGTGGATAGTCGGCTCTGCGCTGGGGCCGGAATCTGGATGAAGGTCAGTGAATATTAGCTGTACGGCAATGCGCACATACTCGATTAACTCAGCGTAGTCGCGCTCGCCGTCGTCATCAGTCTCAAAGTCCACCGAAATCTGTCCAATGGCGGCAATATCTTGCAGCGCCTCTTTGGCATCTTCGGAAACGTCAAACTCAGCACTCATACCTTCACCAAGTCCAGAAATATAGTTGCTGCACCAGGAACCAACAGCCACCAAACGCTCGGGCAGTGGCAGATCATCATCGGGCAGGATTGGCTGAAAAATAAAAGAGATATCTTCAAGACTGGTCAGGGCTTCTTCATAGAAATCGCGAAGAGGATTTTCGGCGGCCTCGCCCTGCTCTTCGTTGAGTCCCAACCAATTAGTGGATGTCTCTATCAGTGTTTCCAGAGGCATGGTCCCGCAACACAGGCGGCCGCAGAGAAAGCCGTGGAATCCGGATGGATCGGCTTTAACTTGCAGTGTAAAAAATAGATCTTCTAGCTGTTCAAATGTCATTTAACCACCTCAATATTACAGCGGCCATCCTAACATTCTATAAATGGCACTGCACGCCAGTTTATTAATCTTGTAATTGACCAAATCCGCCACAATGCCTATAGTTAGCCGGTTCCAAGTTGCAAATACGGAAAAGTTCTCTGCTTATGAATGGTTATGAAAATCTCGAACAAAAACTGGATAGCTTAATTGAGCTCTGCCAGCAGCTTAAACGCGAAAATCAGGCCCTGCGCGAGCGCGAGTCTACCCTGTCTGGCGAGCGCGGAAAGCTGATGGAACAAAATGAGATGGCGAGACAAAAAATCGAAACCATGATCAATCGTCTTAGAAACCTGAACGCAGAGTAACTATGTCATCCATCTCACTTAAAATTCGCATCCTCGACAAAGAGTATCAGGTCAACTGCAAACCTGAAGAGCGCGACGCTCTTGAGCTCTCTGCCAAGTTGCTCGATGAGAAGATGGAAGAGATTCGTCGCGGCTCACATCTTATCGGTGTCGAGCGCATCGCTGTTATGGCGGCGCTGAATCTGGCCCACGACCTGATCCGCAGTGAACAGAATGTAAAGGCGGACGAGCAGACCTCTCACCTGCTGCAATCCATGAACTCCAAGCTCAGCTCAGTTCTATTAGATCTGGACGGTTGATCTCAGTCACAATTTCCCCGAGCAATTCCTGATAGCTGGTCCTTTTTAACTGACTCTTTACTATTCCGCTCTGCTATAATTTCAGTTCCTGGGGTGTACGCCAGTCAAGAAGTCCCTGAGCCGATAATTATTATCCGGTTTTTCTCCGTCAATATTGTTGTGCACTTCCGTGCGTCGGAAAGCCTGATATATTGCGAGCGAAGCCACCTTGAACTCTTCGGTTCGAGGCCACGTTGACAGCGGCACCCTGGGATTTAATAGAAAGGGATTTAATAGAAAGGGGTTTACAAGAAAGGGGTTTACAAGAAAGGGATTTAAAAGCAAAGGGTTTAATAAATAACGGTTGCCTGCCAATGAATGCTGGTGAAATACGCAAAACAATTCGCAGCAAACGCCGAGCATTAACCACGGCTCAACAACAGACTGCGGGCGAAAATCTCGCCACACTAATCTCTCAGCAAAATTTTTTCCTGCGCGCAAAACGTATCGGCATCTATCTTGCCAACGACGGTGAAATTGATCCTTCACTGTTAATGGGTATAGCACTGAAGGCAAAAAAAGACTGCTATTTACCGATTATCCACCCGCTGCAATTTAACCGCCTGTACTTTGGCGAGTACCGCGAGGGGGATCAGCTCAAGGCCAACCGCTTTGGTATTTTGGAGCCACAGTTTAGTACGACAACTATCGCGCCACTCTGGACATTGGATTTAATTCTTTTACCACTGGTAGCCTTTGATCGCAGCGGCAGCAGAATTGGTATGGGTGGTGGTTTTTACGATCGCACTCTGGCGGCTTGCGCCAACCAACCGCGCAGACCAAGCCTGATTGGCCTGGCCCACGATTGTCAGCAAGTTGAAAAGATTTCACAGCAGAGCTGGGATATTCCCCTGGATAAAATAATCACTAACCGCGAGATTATTAACGCTTAACTCTTTCTAGGAACCGAGAAAAAACTGATAGGCTTCATTATCAGTCTCATTGACATACTGATAGCCCAGCTTATCGAGGAAGCCCGAGAGCTTCTTGATATCTTTTTTCGTCGCCTGAACACCTACCAGTACCCGACCAAATGCCGAGCCGTGATTGCGGTAGTGGAACATCGAAATGTTAAATTCGCTGCCCAACTGGGTTAGAAAATTCAGCAGCGCGCCGGGGCGCTCAGGAAATTCAAATCTATACACCTGTTCCTCACCCACCTGGGGCGAACGACCGCCGACCATATGGCGGATATGCAACTTGGCTACTTCATTATCAGTCATATCCGATACCTGATAGCCCTTGCTGCGTAGATCCTCGACCAGCTGGTGACGATCTTCATCACAGGTTACCTGGGCACCGACAAAAATATGCGCCTGCCCTGCATCGCTATAGCGGTAGTTAAACTCCGAGATATTGCGCTTTTGCATAGCCGTGCAGAAAGCCTTAAAGCTGCCTGGCTTCTCATCAATGGTGACCGCTAATACCGCCTCGCGTTTCTCACCGATTTCGGTGCGCTCAGAGATATAGCGCAGACGATCAAAATCTATATTGGCGCCACATTGAATCGCCAATAATGTCTGCCCTTCAACGCCTTTCTGATCAACATATTTTTTCAGCCCAGCCAGACCCATAGCGCCGGATGGCTCACAGATCGCCCGAGTATCGTTGTAGACATCTTTGATCGCCGCACAGATTTCATCGGTGCTAACGGTGATAACTTCATCAACCAACTGCTTTAAAAGTCTGAATGTCTCTTTACCGATCTGCGCTACCGCCGTGCCGTCGGCAAAGATGCCCACTTCTTTTAGGCGCACTCTGCGGCCGGCCTTTAAGGCGGCATCTAGGCAGGCGCTATCATCAGCTTCGACAGCGATAATTTTTACGTCGGGGCGTACATACTTTATATAGGCTGCAACGCCAGCACAGAGTCCACCCCCGCCCACGGCGATAAAGACGGCGTCGAGATCGCCAGACAACTGGCGCAGGATTTCCACACCGATGGTGCCTTGACCAGCAATAACATCCGGATCATCAAAGGGATGGATATAAACCAGGCCTTTCTCTTCAACCAGCTTGTTGGCATAAGCCGAGGCTGCGTCGTAGTTATCACCGACCAGCACAACTCTTGCACCGCGCGAGCGCACTGCATCAACTTTAATTTGCGGTGTGGTCTTGGGCATAACGATGGTCGCCTTTACGCCCATCTTTTTTGCCGCCAGCGCCAGCCCCTGAGCATGGTTTCCCGCGGACGCCGCAATCACACCATTGGCGCGCTGCTGGTCCGAAAGCTGTCGCAGTTTGTTATAGGCACCGCGCAATTTAAACGAGAATACCGGCTGCAGATCTTCACGCTTTAACAGCACCTGGTTATTGAGTCGCTGCGAGAGCAATGGCGCTGGGTCGATCGGTGTCTCTACCACTAAATCGTAGATACGCGCGTCGAGAATTTTTTTCACATACTTGGTCGGCATGGATATTCCTGTATATTAAGTAATAGCTTTTTGACTCAAGAAGCTTTTATTAAGGGCAATGGTAAGTTGATAAGACAATTTACGCCACCCTCAAAGCAATGAATCTGTTTTATTCCTGCTATCACCGTATAATCGCTCTCTTCTGATGGCGGATAATTAGCGAGGCTAAGGGTGGATCAAGATCAACTTAAACATGCGGTAGCAGCAGCTGCTGTTGAATACACATTGACCAAGATTAGTAGCGACAGCATTGTCGGTATTGGCACCGGATCAACGGCTAACTTTTTTATTGATTTACTCGCTGAACACAAAAATAAATTCCAGGCGGCGGTTGCCAGCTCGGAAGCCTCTGCCGATCGCCTGCGCGGTCATGGTATCGATGTTATTGAATTAAACTCAGCATCGGAAATCGCCATCTATATCGATGGTGCTGACGAAGCCAATCCACGCCTTGAGCTGATCAAGGGCGGCGGTGCCGCACTGACCCGAGAGAAGATTGTTACCGCGGTTGCCACTGAGTTTGTCTGTATTGCCGATGAAAGTAAGTGGGTCGATTATCTGGGTACTTTCCCACTGCCGGTTGAAGTTATTCCCATGGCCCGCAGTCATGTTGCTCGCGAGCTGGTTAAGCTGGGCGGCGATCCGGTGTGGCGTGAAAATGTAATCACCGATAACGGCAACCAGATCCTCGATGTACACCACCTCTACCCGGTTGGTTCCGCCACTGACCTGGAAGAAAAAATTAACCAGATTACCGGTGTGGTTACCAATGGCTTCTTCGCCTGCAAGCCTGCCGATATATTATTCCTCGCAACTCAGCAGGGTATTGTTACCCATCACGCCATAGATTAAAGATTAGAAACAGGAAACAACTATGAAAAAGTACCATGTCTATGGTCTTGGCAATGCATTGGTCGATACCGAAATTGAAGTCACTAATAACAACCTTAATGATCTGGGTATTGAGAAAGGTTTAATGACATTGGTAGATGAGGAGCGACAGCATTTTTTGCTGGATAACCTTGCCGATCATATGGTGATGTCAAAGCTTGCCTGTGGTGGTTCTGCGGCCAACACAGTTATCTCTCTCAGTCAGTTTGGCGGTAAAAGCTTCTTTTCCTGCAAAGTAGCCAATGATAACAATGGCCATTTCTATATGCAGGATCTTGCCGACAACGGCGTCGATCACAATGCCCATGCGCAAATATCTGAGGGTATTACAGGCAAATGTCTGGTGATGATTACCGACGATGCCGAGCGCACCATGAATACATTCCTCGGCACCAGTACTGAACTCTCATCCGCTGATCTCGATGGAGATGCTATCGCAGATTCTGAATACCTCTATATAGAAGGCTATTTGGTTACTGGTGATAGCGCCAAACAGGCGGCTATAGAAGCGGTCGAAATAGCACGGCAGGCTGGGACCAAAATCGCCTTAAGTCTCTCTGACCCGGGTATCGTTGAATTTTTCCGCGCCGGTCTACAGGAGATCGCAGGTCCGGGAATTGATCTTTTGTTCTGCAACGAGCAGGAAGCCCTCAACTGGTGTGAAACCGATAATATTGATCAGGCATTGGAGCATTTGCAAAAAACCGCTAAACAGTTTGTCGTCACTCGCGGCAGCAATGGTTCTGTGGTCTTTGATGGCAATCAATATCTAACTGCGCCAGCACAGCCGATTACTGCGGTTGATACCAATGGTGCGGGCGATATGTTTGCCGGCGCCTATCTGTACGGTATCACTCAGGGTTACAGCAGCCTGTCGGCGGCAGTCTTTGCCAATCGCGCAGCCAGTGCTGTGGTCGGCCAATATGGTCCGCGCCTGCACAGTGCCGAGTACGATGGTTTAAAAGAAGGGCTTAGCTAACAAACTTAGTCAGCAACACTTAAATAGCAGCTCTAGACTTTTATTTTATTCAGCGGCTGGGGATGTTGAAAGAGAAATCCCTGCAGATAATCGACACCGATTTTCTTCAATAGCTCTAACTGCTTTTCATTTTCGACACCCTCGGCCACGGTGGGGATTCCCATAATATGGCCGAGGTGATTAATCGTACTGACCACCGAATAATCGACATCGCTATTTTCCATGGTATGAATAAAGCTCGAGTCAATTTTCAGGCAGTCGATTGGCAGTTCTTTTAAATAGGCAAATGAAGAGAGTCCACTGCCAAAATCATCCAAGGCAATCGACACCCCCACAGACCTCAGTGTCGCGATCAAGCGTTTGGCTTCCTGCAGATGTTTTACCGCCGCTGTCTCGGTAATCTCAAACTGAATATGCCGGGGCGATATGCCACTGTCACTAAGACCGCCGAGAATATAATCAATAGCATTCTCATCACCCACAGTGCTACCGGATAAATTCACCGAGAGCAGCGGCAGCGGCGAACCTTTGTCCTTTAACATCTGCAAAAATTTTAACGAATGGTTAAATACCCATTTATCCAAATCATCAATCAGAGAAAAGTGCTCGGCGACCGGAATAAATTCAGAGGGCTGTAAAATACTGCCGTCACTGTCGCGCATTCTTACCAACACTTCGTAGTACTTGGCTGGCCCGGAGGATCTGTTCATCGGCACTATGGGCTGGGCAAATAAGGAAAAGCGATCTTCATCCAGTGCCGAGACTATTTTTGGCATGCTGGTGGCCAGACTGCGGCGTTTGGCGACCTCTTCATTAAAGGACTGGAAGTGAATTTTGTTTCTGCCCTTATCCCGGGCGGTGGCGCAGGAGGAACCGGCGGAGATCATCAGGTCAATATCTGAGACTGCGTCGGAATCAATCAGAATGCCGCCAATGCTGGCGCCAATTTTTAACACCTCGCCTTCCCAGGGGATACTCAGCTCTTTTAATTCACTGAGTATTTTCTCGGCCAGGGCCATGGCTTTGTCATAATTCACCCGATGCAGCAACAGGGCAAATTCATCATTGCCAATGCGCGTAGCTATATCACTGGGACCGGACAGCTTGACCAGCAGATGGGCAAACTGTTTAAGCAGCTCATCCCCAGCATGGTGGCCGCTGGTATCATTGATCACTGAGAAATTGTAGAGATCAATATACAGCAGCGCATGAATAGCGCCCTCAAGCTTGGCAATCTCAATTGCCTTCTGAATGCGCTTGGCCAACGAGGCGCGATTGGGAAGCCCGGTTAATGGGTCGTGCATGGCCTGCCATTTCAGGCGGCTGGATACTCTGCGCGCTTCGCTTAGTGGCCTGAAAATAACCAGGCATTTGGTTGTTCTGCCCATTGAATCGCGCAGGGGAAATGCAGACACAGCAACGCTCATCGGCGTTGCGCCGCGCACCTTTAATAACAGCGATTGATTGGACTCGACATTCACTGCCTTATGAAGAGCGTCATGAACCGGCGTAACGGTAACGCCGGTATCTTCATTGACCAGCGGCATGGCCACATGAATTTGGGTTGGCTTGGATTTATCTAATTCAAAACCCAACAGCTGTTCGGCAATCGGATTCATCTCAACCAAAAAGCCCTCGGCATCGACCATCAATACACCATCGGCGATATGCTGAGAGGTTAAATCAAATAGCCGACCACGATTGATAAGATCATCGGCCTGCTGACTGGCATGGGTCCAGTCACGGCAGGTAATAATTAGCTCATCTTCCCTGTCGGCATTGGCAAACAGACATATATCCAGATAGCGACTTTCTCCCTGAGAGGTGGCTGCGAGTACATAACCTTGAATATGCTGATCTCTCAAACTGGCAAAATTTTCTCTTAAATCGAGACTCTCCATCTCGTCGAGCCCGGGAAATAAAATACGCACGGAACTGCCCGCCAGCAGATTATTACTGTAGGCAAAGAGTTTCTCTGCCGCCGTGCTTAACCGCGAAACGAACCCGTAGCGATCAGTAATAATGTACGCCGAATTGCTGTCGAGAAGAAATGCATTTTTCTGTCGCTCGGTATCTGCCGGCGCCGGAGCCGATAGGTCTTCGCTCGCCGACTGGGTAATATTGTTCTGCTGAGATTCCTGGGGCGGGTTTTGTAACTTGAGCTGTATCAAGCCATAGATATTTGAGTCGTCCTCATAGGCCTTAATCGAGATTCCCTGCAGCGTCGAGGGCTCTTTGGAAAAGACCTCGACAAACTGATCCAACAGAAAATTATCCGCCGGCCGCGAACAGCGCCTGGCGCCTAGAGCACCAGTAACCTGATGCAAGCTGGCGGCAAACTCTGTACCTAAAAGGGCGGGAAATAGTGCATAGAAACGCTTGCCTTGAGACTGTCCGGCGGAGACTGCGCAAAACTCGGCGGCCTTGCGATCGATCATGACAACTCTAAAGTTGCAGTCTACCACCATCGCGCCGCCTTTTAAGCGCGCCGCAACCAGGGCCCGGCTCAACTCAGACCCGGCGCCACTAACTCCCTTTACCTGGAAAATATTATTCATTCCTTTTTTACCTTGAGAGGATTAACTTTGGAGAGTTAACTTTGGAGAGTTAACTTAAGTATCTGCCTCAACAGTAGTCCCTGTAAAATTAACCCTGCGAAAGAAGCTCCCGTAAATCAATTATTGCCGCATTGGCGCGACTGATATAAGAGGCCATAACCAACGAGTGATTGGCCAGCAGACCAAAGCCTTCCCCATTAACTATAACCGGCGCATGAACCGGTTGCTGACTCATTTCCAGCTCGCGAATAATCTGCTGAAGACTGGTGCGGGCATTCTTTCGCGCCAGCACCTCGGCAAAATCCACTTCGACCGCCTTTAAAAAGTGCAGTAGCGCCCAGGTAGTGCCGCGGGCTTCATAGAAAACATTGTCTATCTGCAACCAGCTGGTTTTCACCACGACTTCTGCAGAGGTCTGGGTGGACTGGCGACCCGCTGCATCGCCGGAGAGATCGGTGTTGATACGTCGCTGTCCGACACTGGCGGAGAGCCGCTGGGACAGACTGCCCAATCGGGTCTCTACAGTGCCCAACCAATAGCGAAGGTTGTCGGCGCGGGCAAAAAATTGTGCATCGTAGGCCTGATTGTCCATCAGACGCTGCAGATAGGCGGCGAGATACTCCTGCCCCTCGGCATATTCCGACTCGGGCCAGGGCACTGCCCAGCTTCTGTGGTCAATATGAAAACGCGGTTCGGCTATCGCCAGATCGGCATCTTCTGTGGACTGGGACTGAGAGCGACTAAAGGATTCGCGCATAGCTTTGCTAAGATCGCGCATCTGCACCAGAACACCGAATTCCCAGCTGGGAATATTATCCAGCAGCACGCCCGGCGGCAGCATATCGTTGCTCAGATAACCGCCCGGTTTGTGCAGCAATATTTCTATACTGTGAATTAGAGTGGCGGTGGTGGTCGCACCGACCACGAGCTCTTGTTCACCAATAATTTTTGCCGTCTGCTCGCGAATATCAAATAGATCCGGCTCACTGCTCCAGTACCAACCCAGTCCAGTGACTAATAAAAAAACGACTAATACTGCGGCGAGCGTGTTGCGCAGGGTTTTGGATTTTTTCTGATCGACATAGCCATCGGTTATTTCTTCATTGGAATCGAGAAACGGTTTTCGTCCGGCCATTTTTAGTCGACGCCAAAATCTCATTTGCTGCTGTCCTGCTTTTTATGATCGCCGCGGCCTTTATGGGCATGGGCGCTATGGTCATGAGCGCTGTGATCATGGCCCTTATGGCTTGCCGGTTTATTTTTAAACAGGCTGCGAACCTCTGCCCGAACCAAAAGCGAACCACAGTTCTCTGTGGTCAGTGCCAACACCTGCTGATGTCCTGGAACCAAGGTCGCCTGTATACCGAATAACATCAGATGCAGCTGACCAGGTTCAAATATAAGGCTCTGCCCAGCTTCGACTGTCACCGAGGGTAGCGGGCGCATTTTCATCATGCCATCGCTATGACGGTGCTCGTGTATTTGGATATCTGTGGCTATAGGTGAGCTGCCGCCGGTAACTTTGCAAGCCCGATCACTGTTGTTGACCAGCTTAAGGAAGGCAGCTGTCACCTCCTGACCTGGAGGCATGGCGCGAATATAGGCTTGCTCGGCATAGAATCCCTGAGGAGAGAGCCCTTTTTGAGAGGCGCCTTCTGCCGAGACAACACTGACCGCTAGGCAGCTAACGAAGCCAAATAATAAACTGTTAAATATTGATTTTTTCATAGGAATCCTTGCTCAAACTATAGCATGTGATATGGATGTTACTCGCTCTCGTAAATACTTTTTATTCGCAGGGCTAATTATTACTTAAACCTCCACTCAAACAACAGGGCAAACTATTGGGAGAACTATTGTAAGCGCTGAGGCTCCAATAGCTGAGGCTCCAATAGCTGAGGCTCCAATAAAAGATATTCAAACACTCAGCCAATAGCCTGCACTATAATGCCTTTTGTTAAAATGCCCTTTGCTTAAAACGCTCGGATCTATTATGAACATCAGCTTTCGAATTATTTTTTTGTGCCTCGCTCTGTTTGCCAATGCGGCAGCGGCAACCGAAAATCTGTTCGCAGAGAAATCTGGCAACGCTTCTTCCTCTTTCGCCAGCAGTCCAGACTTTGTTCCCGTCGAACAGGCCTATCAATTTAACCTGATCGTTGAAGAGCAACAGCTGATCTTTAACTGGGATATACGCGACGGCTACTACTTATACCGTGATCGCTTCGATTTTAGATCTCTCGACAACAACCTTCAGCTTCAGACACCAATTTTTGCCAGCGGTATAGTGAAGTGGGATGAGTTCTTTGAGAAGGAGCTCGAGGTCTACTATTCACAAACCAGCGTGCGACTTCCCTTTAGCTCGACTGGCGACAGGCTTCACCTACAAATTGAATCTCAGGGCTGCGCCGATGCCGGTCTCTGTTACCCGCCCTACAAACAGTGGCTGGTGATCGACCTGCAAACTGGCGCGGTAGATATTAGCAGCGAGCCACCAGAACAGCAGAAACAAGATTCTGCAGAGACTCTTTCTCTGGCGGCGGTTCTACTCTTCGCCCTGCTCGGCGGAATAATTCTCAATCTGATGCCCTGCGTTTTTCCGATTCTATCAATCAAGGTTTTAAGTTTTACCTCCACCCATCAAAGTGCTCGCAGCCGACATATACATGGCTTGGTCTACACCGCGGGTGTGGTATTGAGCTTTGTTGCCATCGCGGTTGTGATGCTGGCACTGCGCGCTGCCGGCGAGAGTATCGGCTGGGGTTTCCAGCTGCAGTCGCCGCTATTTGTTATCTTTCTGGTCTACCTGTTCTTTGTTATGGGACTCGGCCTCTCTGGGTATCTGGAGATTGGCAGCAACCTGATGGCTCTGGGTCAGCTCTCGAAACGTCAAGAAGGACTGATGTCCTCCTTTATGACTGGGGTTCTGGCAACGACGATTGCCAGCCCCTGCACAGCCCCTTTTATGGGCCCGGCGCTGGGCTTTGCAATATCACAACCCACCTATATGGCACTGCTGGTCTTCGCCTGTCTGGGTCTGGGTATGGCTCTGCCATTTATTCTGTTGGCATGGATTCCCGGCTTAAGTAAACGCCTGCCACGACCTGGCGCGTGGATGGATACCTTTAAGCAATTCCTCGCTTTTCCGCTCTATATCACTGCCGTATGGCTGCTCTGGGTGGCGGGAAGACAGACCTCTATGGATGTGGCCGCTGCGGTGATCACTGGTCTGGTCTTGCTGGTAATGGGGCTGTGGCTGTGGAAGTTAAGCGTCAAACCAGTGGGCAAACTATTTGCCATCGCTGTACTCGGCGCCGCTCTGGCAGCCCCTGTTGTGACTCTTTCCGAGGATGCTGAAGACACCGCTTTTGAAACATACAGCCCACAGCGACTGGCCGAACTGCGCGCCTCTGGCCAGCCGGTATTTATCAACCTGACTGCCGACTGGTGTATCACCTGTCTGGTTAATGAGCGTGTGGCACTGGGCTCCGAGAAGCTGGCACAGCTGATGGATAATCAGGGAATTGTCTATCTAAAGGGCGACTGGACTAACAGTGACCCGCAGATCACTGCGCTGCTGAATCAATTTCAGCGCAGCGGGGTTCCGCTCTATCTGGTTTACCCGCGCGGCTCTGGACCGGCGCAAATTCTGCCGCAAATTCTTAGCGAATCGATGGTTATTGAGGCCTTAACCGAGGCATCTAGATAAACTTCTCACCTTTAGCGTTTTTTAGCCGCAATTTCGCAGATATTAATCGAACTTAGTCGCTTTTAGCCTTTTTGGGGCGTTTTTTCGTAGAAAAGCCCCCTAAAAAGCTTAAACGTCGCACTTCAATAAAATAGCTGCGTAATAAAATCATAAAAAAACCTCTTTTCGTCGACATTTTCTGTCAATTTCGTCGAAAATCGGTTTTTTTTATCTATTCATGGACAGCTGTTTTATTTTCGGGCAGACTTCGCGCACTAATAGAACGCCTCGCAGAAGGTAATCGGGAAATACTGTCTATGTCATCAATACTAGTAATTCACGGACCCAATCTAAATCTACTCGGATCTCGAGAGCCTGAACACTACGGCGCAGAGACCCTCGAGGACATTAACCAAACATTGATCGCTCAAGCCGCAGATGCCGGCCACAGCCTTTCCGCTGTGCAGAGCAATGCCGAGTTTGAGCTGATCCAGCATATTCACGATGCCAAACAAGACGATGTCAGTTTTATTATTATCAATCCCGGCGCCTTCACCCATACCAGTGTCGCTCTTCGCGATGCTCTGCTCGGTGTCGAGATACCCTTTATAGAAGTGCACCTGTCGAATGTCTTCGCCCGCGAAGCGTTCCGTCATCACTCCTATTTTTCAGATATTGCTGAAGGCGTTATTTGCGGCTTCGGTTCTAAAAGTTACCAGCTAGCTCTGCAAGCAGCGCACAGCAAGCTTGATCATTAATCCCAGAACGAGAGATATTCATGGACATTCGCAAAGTTAAAAAACTAATCGAGCTACTCGAAGAGTCAAACATCAATGAACTGGAAATCACCGAAGGTGAAGAGT
>Ga0209196_1000530_pt1 | contig 30525 bp, 19 predicted proteins | sample COGITO_mtgs_1105_5_FD_184801 | JGI IMG/M metagenome (GOLD analysis project Ga0209196, IMG submission 184801) | Pelagic marine microbial communities from North Sea - COGITO_mtgs_110509 (SPAdes) (version 2) | ecosystem: Environmental > Aquatic > Marine > Epipelagic ... | reverse complement strand
CAACAGGATGTTTGGTTGCTTCGCGGCGCTGACAGCTAGATTCAGTCCCAGCAGCCCCAGCAAAAGCAATCGCGTTGTAGTCAGTTTTTGTCTCATAATATTCCTTTGTGATTCTTATTTCAGCTCCCGATTCGCGGCATAGTCACGGTATGCCTTGAAGAGTCGCTCCACACGCTCCGGGTGCTTCTGAGCAACATCGTTTTGCTCCGATAGGTCGTTCCTTAAATTAAAGAGTTCAAATTGCGATGCCTTGGCGACCTCCATCTTGCGGACCCTTGACTTCGACACCAGTTTCCAATCGCCATCCCGGGCGCCTTCACGATTAAACATCAAGCCCGGCCGCTGATAGGCCTGTGACGGATCCAACAGCACCGACAAGAAACTGTGACTGTCCGCAGCACTGTGCGGATAGTGTGTTGCCGCATCCACTTCCAGCAGCTCTGCAAAGGTCGCAAACACATCGGTAAAATTGATCACCGCTGTGGTTTGCTCATTGGCCGCAATCCGTCCGGGCCACTTGGCAATCAACGGGATGCGGTGCCCGCCTTCCCAGCTGTAGGACTTCTGCCCCCGAAGGACACCCGCTGAGGCATGTCCGACATGCTTCATGGCCTTTACCGCCAAGGGCCCCGGCCCGTTGTCGCTGGTAAAAATCAACAACGTGTTTTGATCGAGGCCAGTCTCTTTCAGCGCGGCGTTGATCTGCCCGACCACAGCATCCAGCTGCATCACAAAATCACCGTAGTCCCCCTGCCCGCTCTTGCCCTGGAACGCAGCGCTAGGCACCCATGGCCGGTGGGGAATTGGTGATGCGTAATAAAGAAACAACGGTCTGGCTTCTTTCGATTCCGCATGGGCATGGATCAGTTCAACCGCCTGCCGGCAAAACGTTGGACTCACCTCTTCCTGCACAAAGCCAGGGGAAATGTCCGCTTTGATGGTCACCCACGCGCTATTCGCCCGCTGCGTTTTGAAGGTTATTTTTTCGGTTGGCTTCGTCACGACATCGCGCCCGCTAAAGTAGCAGAGCGGCGATGCGCCAGGAGACGAATGGATGCCGTAAAACGAATCAAAACCACGATCCAATGGACCGCCGAGCAGCGGCTCGGAGAAATCATAAACGGATTTTTGTTCCGACGTATCCATTTCAAAGCCCAAATGCCATTTGCCGATCATCCGGGTGATATAGCCTTGATCGCGCAACATATCTGCAATGGTCTTTTCGTCTTCGGCAATGATCGGCTCGCCACGACTCAGCAGCGTATTCAGCACGCCCGTCCGAACGGGATTGATCCCGGTCAACAAGCCGTAGCGGGATGGCGTGCAGGTGCCGGATGCCGAATGAGCGTCCGTGAAGCGCAGGCCTTCAGAGGCGAGTTGGTCAATGTGCGGGGTCTTGATTTTGGACTCAGGATTATATACCCCGCAATCCCCATAGCCCATATCATCGGCGAGGATCAGTATGATATTCGGCTGCGTATCCGCACCGTAGACCGTAGCGGCCGACAGGGCGAACAATGCGACCAGCGCACTCCGAACCGATAATATCATATTCTTCATTTTTATTAAAAAACCTGCTCGACTCCCCCTTAAGTGACACCAGAGCGGTAACCAGTATCCATTGAAGTCCAGCATTTGCAACTATACCCCAAAATACGGTATTCGCCTATCATCCGTTTGGATGATAGCGCCTGATTCTTCACTGATTCTCGAAAATCGCGGGATCGATCAATGCTCGAGGTTTGAATCACACTGCGCAGGGCCCTCTAACCGCGGGATAAAACTGCTCGCGACGAACTCCTGGGATAAACCCAGTCGCTACGGGGATTTGTAGCGACTGGCTTTACGCCAGGAGAGACCTGCAATCAGCTCAAACCTTTTGGAAAGTGGTATTAGATCACCGCCACAGAGCACGCTCTATCGACGATGCAAAAAAAACGCCCGGATCGAAATCCGGGCGTTTCCCCTAATATAAATCTACACCCCATGTAGATTCCCTATATGAAAAATACGCTTAGCGGCGACGGCGCACCATCACGTAGCCAAGTGCCAACAGGCCGCCCAACAAGGCGTAGGTGCCCGGCTCGGGGACGGCAACGATATCGAACGAAAACTCGAGCTGGTTGACACGGCCACCAGTGTCAGTCCCCCCATCAGCACCAGTGAAAACACCCGTGCTGGTATTAAACGAACCACTTTGAGAGACGCCCAAACCAGTAAAAAGTACAGAGCTAATGGTATTCCCAGCTGAACTGAAATTATCGACTTCAAAGGTGATAAATTCCCCTGTGCGGATACGAGTCTCGTCGCCATTTTCGTCCCCGGCCGTGCCATGCTGTGTGTTATCACCGGTATCCACCGTCCAAAAATAGCTGTTTCCGCCATTATACAGCAATCCGGCACTATTTCCCGTTGCACTCGCGGTCACCGTCAAGTCAAAGGAAATATCTCCCCAGGTCGGGTGACTTGAAAAGGTAACATTATACAGGGCCGAGGCTCCTGCAGGATCGTTATCAGTGTTACCAACATCAATGACTACCCCCGGTGAGTTTGAAATATTGGTTTGATTGCCGGTAAGCCCAGTCAGCGTAACATACAGCGGTTCAGGCGAGAATGAACCTCCCTGATTGTTGCCCCAGGGGCTAACCATGACGTTAAGTGTTTCAGCCTGCGCACCCAAGGCGAACGATGCCAGCGCGGTGATTGTAATTAATTGTTTCTGATTCATATGTTTTTAGGTTTTTAAGGTGAATAACCGCTTCATTCCATCGCCCAGATAAGCGAGGATTGAAACAATTTATCAGATCCAGGATAAGTTGACTATCATCCCTTCAGAAGATGAACAAATGAGCAGTATATTCTTAGCGTAAAGATGCTCCCCGCTGAGGTGGCCCGAGCCACTACTTCGATTTCACCCACTCCTGCTCAACAGCGATACGGCGCAGCGTTGTGGCTGGCGTATATTCAGCCTCAATCACCCCATGTTTCTGCAAATACTCCAGCGCTTTGTGTAAGGCCAGGGCGTCCGGACGCTGTTGCTTCAACTGATTCGGCGTCAGCCCCTCAAGCATCGCCACATAGTCTGTGAGCAATGCATCACAGGCGTCCCGCTCACTCGGCGTCTGCGCATAGATGGACGCCTCCAGCAGGGTCATCATCTGTGCAAAGCCTGCTTGCTCTGCCGCACGCGCACGAATCTGCGCGCCGATTTCAGCACGCTTTGCCTCGGTGACAGAGGCCGACAAACGGCCATCGGTACCGCCGTCCGCCGGACGAGGGCGTAGCTCACGATACCAAATATTGCGAAAGCGCACAGGGTTACCATGATCTTGAAACTTCAAACGCCCCTTTTCCGGGTAGACCTGAGTCAGCGGCTTGCGCTTACGAAAGCCGCCGCCACCATCCAGGGGTGTGCTGTCCTGCACGACCACGCCATTGACCAATACCGTCAGCGAGCCTTCATCCAGCACCACGCCGTCACGCACGATTGGCCGACGATATATAATATTGTAGCTCTGCCATTGCCCCGGCGCACGCAAGGCATTGGCAGCCGGCGGCATCACACCATAAATGGCGCCAGCAGACCCGTCCGCGTAACTTGGATTATCGTAATTATCCAGCACCTGCACCTCGATCCCACCAGGCAGAAAGACCCCGCTGTTGCCGCGTTTCTGTCCCTCGCCGTCGAGTTGGCGCTCGTGCGACCACTCCACGTGCAGCTGACAATCACCAAACTCTGCTTGTGTCTCAATGTAGCCCGCACCTTTCGTCACCAGCATATAGCCATCTTGCACCGTCCAGTCCGCCTTACGCTTGTCCTGCGGCTTCACATGTTGCCAATTCTGCCGGAAGGAGGAGTACGTACCGTCAAACAACACCACCGCATCTGAAGGCGCGCCCCCCACCTCAGCAGCTGGCTCGACAATGGGTGGTTGCGGACGGTTGGTATCATGCACCGCCCATGGATGCTGCGCATCCGGCGGATCACCGGTAAACGCGGCGTGCACTAGGCTTGCCAACGCGAACGTGGCAACCATATAAGTAGTTAGAAACAAATTCATACGATATCCTTCATAATGGTTCATCTACGACAGAACAATTAAGACTCCCGCAGCAGAGGCTTGAAGGCTACAATGTATCAGATACAGAACGCGGAGCTATCCTCTGTTTAGATGATGAACAGGCAATCAGGGACATCCCCTCACCGACATCGTAACCGAAAAAGGAATAGACAGGCGCAGCCTGCTAAGATTCCCTCAGAGAAATATGAAGTATTCACGATTGCAACGGATTCCCCTATTCATCATGGCGACTGCCTCTACACTGCTGTCCCTATCCAGTCATGCTGCGACCGATCCGGAAACACCGAACATACTCATCCTCTATGCAGATGATATGGGATACGGCGATCTCAACTGCCAGAATTCAGATTCAAAAATCCCAACCGTACACTTGGATCGCCTCGCCAGCGAAGGCATGCGATTCACCGACGGGCACTCCTCTTCCGGAGTCTGCACGCCGAGTCGATATGCCTTACTCACAGGGCGCTACCACTGGCGCAAGTTTTATGGAATTGTGAACGCCTTTGGCCCCTCAGTCTTTTCGCCTGAGCGCCTCACGTTACCAGAAATGCTACAAGCAAAAGGCTACCACACCGCCGCAATCGGCAAGTGGCACTTAGGCTGGGATTGGGACAGCTACCGGCTGCCCGATGCCGATCCCGCGATACAAACCACCACGCATAAGGGGCGTAAGAATGAAGTCTGGGGACCTGACGCATTTGATTGGTCAAAGCCCATCCCCAACGGCCCGCTTGCGCACGGCTTTGACCACTACTTCGGCGACACCGTCATCAACTTCCCGCCTTACTGCTGGATTGAAGATGATCGCGTCATCGATGTGCCCGATGTATTGATGGATACCAAACGATGGAAGCCGATTAAAGAAGGACGCTGGGAATGCCGCCCCGGCCCCATGTATCACGATTGGGATCCCTACGAAAACATACCGACCACGACGAAGCATGCGGTCGAATATATTCAACAACAGGCCGACAAAGCAGCCCCCTTCTTTCTCTACTTCGCCTTCCCGTCTCCACACGCGCCCATCATTCCCAATGATGCATTCGATGGCAGCAGCCAAGCTGGCGCATATGGCGACTTCGTCGTCGAGACCGATGCTGCCTGCGGTCAAATCTTACGCGCCTTAGAAGCCAGCGGGCAGGCGGACAATACCATCGTCGTCTTCTCAGCAGACAACGGCGCAGAGCACTACGCCTATGAGCGTGACAAACAATACGACCATTGGTCATCCGGTCCTTTCCGCGGCCTCAAGCAAGACATCTACGAAGGCGGGCACCATGTGCCGTTTATCATCCGCTGGCCGAAGGTCGTAAAACCTGGATTAGTCTCTGAGGCACTCGTCTCGCAGATCGACTTAATGGCGACTTTTGCGGCAGTGACTGACTTCACGTTACCTGAGGATCAAGCGGAAGACTCTCACAACTTGCTGCCACTACTCGAGGGCAGCGCAAGCAGCGTGCGTCCGACACTCGTTCACAGCACATGGGAACGCACAGGCTTCGGTCTGCGCAGCGGCGACTGGGTGCTGATCAATAAACGCACAGGCTACGCGCGTAAGCCGAAGCATGACTGGCTAAAGCGTCACAACTATCCTGCGGATGATGACTCTCCCGTCGAACTCTACAACCTAGCCAAGGACATCGGCCAACGCCATAATCTGGCGAGCGAAAACCCCGAGCGCGTCCAAGCCATGCAAGCGGCCTTGAAAACCCTACAAGACGACGGACATTCCGCATCGCGCCTGAAGACACATTAACGAGTCAAAGCACGCCAAGTGCTATCATGACGTAGATTCGGCCTAGCCGAAAACCACTAATAGTCACTGATATACGCAATAGTTGTTTGGTTTTTCCACGAATGAGAGCAATGATCTCTTTATGAATGATCCCTTCACACAAAAAGTTATTGGTTGCGCAATTGAAGTGCACCGCGAACTCGGCCCAGGTTTACTTGAAAGTGCCTACCAATTATGCCTCTCTCACGAGTTAACCCTCAATCAGATTCCACACAAACTCGAGAAGTCCATGCCAGTCTATTACAAAGGCATCGAGATTGAGTGCGGATATCGCATTGATATATTGGTCGATGACCGGCTAGTGCTTGAATTAAAAGCTGTGGATAAATTGAGCGGCATCCACAGGGCGCAATTGCTGACCTACATGAAATTATCGAAGACTCCCGTTGGGTTATTGATGAACTTCAACGTCAAGAAACTCACCGACGGGGTCGAACGTTTTAGGCTATAAGTCCAACTCCCACGCAAATTTCAACCACCCGCTCGCTTCGCTCACTAGAGGGCACAGAGAGCACAGAGCCATGCAAACGCAGTGGAGCATCGAGGCCGAACTTAGGCCTCAAGGTCCGTGGAATCCGCTCTGTGCTCTCTGTGCTCTCTAGCGCAAGCGGGTGGTTAATAAATACGTATGCTAACTTAAAGAAGCCTAGCATTGGGCGATCGCTCCATGGAGTCCTCTATTTTAAAAATCTCAAATCGTGATGCGCAGCAGTATATTATCAGTTCCGCCCTTGCTGGGCGTCATACTCCGCCTCAGTGATCCAAGCGAGGTCCTTCCAATACCCGGTGTCGTTGCGTTGCACGGGGCCTTTCGTCGTTCGACCGTTCAGAACGATATCCGAGGCTTTCTTGGTTAGCTGATCGACGACTTCCGGATGTTGAGCCGCTATGTTGTTCGTTTCGCCAGGATCTGTGGTGAGGTCGTACAGTTCCATCTTCATTTTGCCAAGCGGCAGAATCAATTTCCAATGTCTCTCTGTAATAGCGAACCGCCCGTTAGAAGAATGATTGATCAAAGGAAGACGCACAGGGTTGCTGGTGGGGTGAGTCAGCACCGACAAAAAGCTCTGACTGTCTTCGCCAGCGTTTGCAGGTAACTCGGCTTCGATCAGCTCGGCAAAGGTCGCCAGCAGATCCACCTGACCGACGAGCTGGTTCCAACTGCGTCCCGGCTGTTGGATGCCAGCGGGCCAGCGAACAAAGAATGGCACACGATGCCCCCCCTCATAGATTGACCGTTTGCCCTCCCGATAGATGTAATTACTGCGATGGCCGAAGTCATCGATACGCCGCTTCCACGAGTTCTCCGGGCCATTGTCACTGGTGAAAACGATCATCGTATTCTCATCCAATCCCGACTGCTTCAAGAACTGCAAAATGCGCCCCACGTGAAAGTCAGTCTCGATGACGAACTCACCGTAGGCGCCGCAGCTCCCCTGGCCATGAAACTGCGGAAGGGGGCAGACCGGGTAGTGTGGTGAAGTATAGGGCAGATAGAGAAAGAATGGTTTCCCCGATTGAGCAGCTGCTACCCTGCCCTGCATCCATTCGATGGCCTTGTCCGTGAAGCGCGTCAGGCATTGGTTGTCGATAAAATCCGGCGCCACCTCCATGCCAGGCTTGCCAAGCAGTTGCTTGGTCTCGGCGGGCGTCTTTTCATAAGGCGGCATAATGCGATAATCCATATGCCGGGCATTCTTCTTCTTGGCGGTATAGAGCGTTGGCGGCACTTTGGCATACCGCCCTTCGAACCATGCAAGCACACCAAAATTCAGCGAAGCGGGGATGCCGTAGAAGTAGTCGAACCCCTTATCCAAGGGCATGTCCTTTACCGGTTTCGACCAATCACGTAGCTCGGGCGGGCCCGGAAAATCCATCCCAAGATGCCACTTGCCGACCATCGCGGTGTCGTAGCCGTTGTCCCGCAGAATGGTGGCCAAGGTCATGCGATCATCGCTAATGAGGCAGGGAGCTTCCGCACCTAAGACACCGCGCTTTTGATTGGTCCGCCAGCAATAGCGACCAGTCAGTAAGCCATAGCGTGACGGTGTGCACACCGCGTCTGAACTATGGGAGTTGGTGAAACTCACTCCCTCTGTTGCCAAGCGATCCAGATGGGGCGTCTCAAATTTGGCCTCAGGGTTCAGGCAACTCGCATCGCCAATCCCCTGATCATCGGTGTAGATGACGATGATGTTCGGGCGCTTGTTGGGCGTTTGAGCGGCCAACAACGGGTGGACTGCGAAGGCAAGCCCGACCACCATGACTCCCGCGATGCTTTTTAAAATACGTGCATTCATAGTAATCTCCCGCGACGTTCTCCTGTTTAAGTCTGCCAACGAAAGTGTGGCAACTGCAGAAATTGATCGAAACGGATTCATACGATTCACTTCAAATATTTTAGCCAGCAACGCAAAGCCACACTTGGATCGAGACGCTGACTGACTAACATTATTCGGCAAGTGCTGGGCGCTCTATGCGCTCGAAGAGAATATCCGGCAGCCATTTATCAAATTCGTATTTGGTAAATATCACCGAATTGACTTTCTTCCCATCCAGTCGGCATTCATAGCCACTCGGAAACGCAAAAGGGAGTACCGGTGCGTCAAAAATCAATTCAACCAGACGCTCGCCACCGTCATCCGTCGCAACCGTTGCAGCACGACGCAGCTCCAACGCAGTCTCGACGTCCAAATAATGCAGAATCGGCTCCTGGTAAGTGAGATTTCTGATAACTGAAACCGGCCGCCCCTGCCACTCCGTATCGGGCAATAATTCGTAACGTCCCTCCAGCGGAAGACTCAGGTCCAACCATGCCAATGCGGGAATCGATAATTGTAGAAACAAGAACAGACGGTTTTCTCGAGCCAACTGAGACTCGCCCTCGATGGGAAGTGTTTGCTGTGCATTTCCCCAGATCACACCCTCCGCATAGCCCGAATCGATCTCGCGCACGCCGAGCTCCAAGGACTGTCGATACAGCCCCGGAGCACGACCCATCAGCATGAATGGCAGTTCGGCAAGCCCTTGCTGATGATACTCGCCGCGGATCAGAAAAGCTGGCAGGTCAGCATAGCCGACAGCTGCGATATGCTTGATCAGTAACTGTCGTAATGGGCTGAACACTTTGACTGGCTCAGCTTGCGACATACCTTCAGCCGCCAGGTCAATATCGACTGCTGTAGTATGCCCGATCGGTATCTCGTCCTCATTTGCATACTGATCAGATATATAGTACAGGCCCGCCGCACCACACACGCAAACGAGACTCACCACCGAAATAAGCTTCACCGTGCGTTTCTCCACGGGATGCCCCAGGATCATTACCCAATCGCTTCCGACATGATCAGCCATATAAAGATAAAAAAAATTAAAACCCATTGCGGGCTAAGAAAGTCAACCGATTAGCAATCGACTAGCGATGATCGGCTCGGTGCGAGAGTCAAACCAGTCGGCATCTACACAGTTAAATAAAGCTGCTTATCGCTGCGGTGGCACCGAGTTCAAGCTGCTTAACGACGACGCCGGCGACCGAGCACATACGTGAGTGCCAACAAGCCACCCAACAGCGCGAAAGTTTCTGGCTCCGGTACTGCGGCCGTAGCCACGACCAAATTACCGGTGACCTGCGAGTAGGTATAGGTCTGATTATCAACAATCGCGTCCCAAACATCCCCGTTTTGAGTAAATTCGTTGTTGGCGTAGGCAGTTCCGCTCAATGTAATCGAGCTAAAATCACCGCTTTCACTGGTAAAGTCGAACAGGTTATATTCGCCGACTCCGATCAGGGTATTCGATGTCAAGGTCAGATCGCCTCCGTAGGTCAGCAGACCGGTGACATCGATGCCATCATACTGGGTGCCGCGTGTGCTGCCTGTAATTTCCATCAAGGTAGCGGAGCCTGCTTCGAGTGTCAGGTCGCCTTCAAAGCTCAAAATTCCGGGACTGTTACCAGCCGCTAAAAATCCGCCGAACTGGATCGTCGTGTCTCCGCCGATGATGCCGCTACCGCCGAGGGTCGCCCCCGAGGCGACAGTCACGTCGCCAGTCGCTCCGCTGTTGTCGCTGTTGACCAGCAACATGCCCGAGCTGACAGTGGTGGTGCCACTATTCGTACTCGTCGCATCGAGCGTGGTAGTGCCGCTACCGGTTTTGACCAACGCTTGAGTGCCGGTGAGTGCGGAGCCAAGCGTGAACGAACCGGAGGAGGAATCGACCGTAACGGTCGAGCCGCTTTGCAGGACATTACCGGTGGCGATAAACCCGGAGCCGCCACTGGTATCGTAGGCCCAGTCCTTGACAAAGGCACTGCCGCTGCCGTCCAAGACTACGCGCATCCAACCATAGTTACCGCTGGTCAGTTGGAAGCCGATGTAGCCCTCTGCTCCCGCGGTAAAGGTGTCCCCCATGTGATCGGTCGACGCACCCGTGCCGCCGCTCGAGTCGAAGGTCGACAATGCGTTGACGATCGCGCCCGAGCTCAGATTGCTCAGTGTGCCGTTGCCGGCGTCTGTCTCGCGCACCGGCTGAAAGTCGGTACTATTAAAGACGCCGACCCCGCCGAAGATCAGGTTCAGATCCCAATCGATCGTCCCAGTGGTGTCATTGGCACCAGACTCCACGTCCAGGTAGATGCCGTCGAAGGTGGTGGGGATGACGAGATCCTGCAAGTTGCTGTAGATGACATCAGCACTGGCTGTCAGTGAGCTGGCCAACAGCAGGATCATAGGTGCGCACCGACGCGCATAGTGTGTAGAGGAGTGTTTCATTGATGAAAATGCTGTGGGTGTGCGGGGGCGAAGGGAAAAACTTAATTCTGGCTGATGCTCAAGCGGAAGAATTGAGCTTTCTCGTAGCCGTTCGAGGTCGGGATCGCTAACGGATAAGGCACATAGACGGCGTCGATATCGCCGCTGCCGCTTTCGATCTCTAACGGCGTGTCGGCGCTGTCCACCCACTCCGTAAGATCCGAGCTGAACTGCACCGTATAGGTGAGCCCCGCTGCCGCCCAATCCTTGCGCCGCCCAAAGGCCGCTCGGAAATCCACCGTGGTCGCCGTGACGGTTTCCACGACTGCAAGCGGCAGGCCGGGTGTCACGCCGCTGCCGTAGGCGATGGAGCCGCCATCGGAAACAGCCGGGTCGGTGCCGAAGGCAAATTCGAGCAGGTTGTTCAGGCTGTCACCGTCCACATTTCCGGTCGGCAGTGCATCGTTGCCGGTCAGGCTATTGTCGCCGAGCCAAGTACTCCACGCCGCCACCGGCACGTCCGCGCGGAAAGCGGACGGCACCAGACCGACCGCATTCCTGAGGTTGGGCTGTGCTACCTGGCTCCAGGCAAAACGCATGTATTCTGGCACAGGCACTTGCGACGCTTCAAGTATGACTTTGTCGCCACTGACCGTGGCCGTGGCCGTGTAGTAGGTTTGATCGGCTCCTGCCAGTTCGAACCAATCCGGCGCATTACTGTCGCTGGTGGTTAAGCCAACGGCGGAATCAAACGTAATTTCGACCTGATTACCGACTAATCGGATCGATTGCAAGGTCGGACCGGTGCTGACAATACTCTGCCCATAGGTGTTGTCTAGCGCCAGCAATGCGAGGCGCTGTCCGATTGGCTCTTTATCACGCGGATGCATCTCATTGAGATTCAGGTTACCGTCCGTGCCGACCACATGATCAGAGGCCACCGCCATGCCGGCATTGGTGACTTGATCCAAGACAGCGGACTGCGCTTCCCAGAACAGCGGGAGCACCCCGGCATCGACACTAAACCCAGTGGTATAGTCATATGGGGCGAGCTGTGCGTAGTAGAATGGGAAATCGTAGCCCCACAGTGCGCGCCAGCCATCGATCAGTGCTTTTTTCTTGGCTACGTAGCCTGTTGCGTCCTGATCCTCCGCCACGTTGCTCTCGCCCTGATACCAGATCGCGCCGCGCATCGCAAAGGGGATGATTGCGTCGATCTGGCCGTTGTAATGGCCGCCGGCATCTCCGGTGTTGTAGCTCGTACCACTAGGCAACCATTTCTCTACAGTCGTGCCCCCTTTGGCACTGTGAATCAAACCGACCGGCACATCCTTTGCGCCTTCTGAGGATTCGAGCTCATCCTGCAGCATAAGACCAAAGTGATAGGCGACCGCACCAAAATCTCTGGCAGTACCCGAGCTGCCTGTGGTGCTCTCCGTCCAGACGGTATCAAGTCGCTCAAGCGGTGTGCCTTGAGTGACCTGCGGAACTTTGAAAAACCGCAGCGTGCTGTTGTTCGGCGTGGCCTCGACGGCTGCTTTTTGCAAAGTTTGTGCGATCGTGAACGCCATGTTGGACTGCCCGGAACAGAGCCATACTTCGCCCACCAAGACGTTGCTGAAAGTGACGACCTCGGTGTCGGAGCCCAGATCAGCAGTGACCGTCAAGTCCCTCGAGGTGGTGGAGGCCACCATGGAGTCGAGGTTCACCGTCCAGGTGCCGTCGCCGGCCGCGGTAGTGGTTTTGGTCTGCCCCGCAAATTCGACCGTAATGCCGACGCCCGGAGCGCTGGTTCCCCATACCGGCACCGCTTTTTCGCGTTGCAAGATCATGTCATCCGAAAACATCGAGGACAGTTCCAAGTCCAGTGGAACGGGGACAGGATCGCCAATGACATCGATTTCCTGCAGCAGTAAATTATTTCCAGTGGCCGCATAGGTAAACCGCAAAGCGTCGACACCTGTCGCCAGATTTCCTGCCCCGGCAGCCAGATGAATGCGGCTGTATTCGTCTGCGCCCGCATCGGTGTTTGTAAACGCTCCGGCACCTAATTGTGTCCAGGTCGCGCTGCCGACCACACTGTATTCAATCGTCAGAATTTGATCGGCTTGCTCGGCACTATACCAACCGGCAATCGAGTTGATCTCCGAAATATTGTAGCCATTCGAGTAGGTGGTGACATCCAGATTCAGGACGACCTCGGCCGGCAGATGGCCATTACCATTATGAAACCATGTGGCATTATCGAGGCTCGTTGATGCCACGCCGTCGATCACATCCCCTGTAGAATCAGTGTCGCCCCCTTGATTGGTAGACACAGTGGCACCCGCAGAAGTAGCTTGGCTGCTGTCCGCGAGATCCGTCGCGCTGGTGACGTCTTGGACATCCGCAAGGAGTGTATAAGTGTAATTGGTTGCCACCAGGGGAATTTCGGCAGCAACACCGATCACGTCGATCTCCTGCAGCACCAGGCGGTCGGCACCTGCCGGATCGGCATAGGTAAAGCGCAAGGCGTCGACGCCGGTCGCCAGATAGCCTGCAGACACTTCGGTGAGGCTGATGGAACTGAATTCGCCCGCAATTGACGTTTCGTTACTATATGTACCCAGCGTGGTGTAGCCGGCATCCCCAACCACACTGTACTCAACCGTCATTACTTGATGGGCTTGTATGGCCCCGCCGGCCCAACCGGCAATCGAGTTGATCTCGGTGATGTTGTAGCCGGCAGTGTTGCTGGACACATCCAGGTTCAGGGTGACCGTGGCCGGGAAGTGGCCGTCACCGTCGAGGAACCATGTCATATTGTCGAATGATGCAGCGGTCACACCATCGTTGAAGCTTTCTTCAGGCGTCTCACCGCTCTTGTTCGCAGTCACAGTGGAACTCGCGAAAGTCGCCTGCCCTTGGTTGGCGAGGTCCGTAGCACTGGTGACCGCAGCAGCACCGGTTATGTCGGCGTAGGTGGCATTCGTTTGAACGATGGGATTAGAAACCTCGACTGAAAAAGCATCTACGTACGTACCGCGCCAGTTTTGATTCGCATCAGTAATCGTATCCACCGTGGACATAATCCCTGCATAGTTCACATCAGTCAACGTCAGCGTACCAAGCGACACACCAACTGCTGATTCAAGGTTTAAGCTTCCATCAAATGCGTACCACGTTTCAGACGCCGGATCCGCCAGCGTATAAGTCGTTAGCGTGCCCCCGACATCAGAAGCTACGGAAGCGCTGACATACGTCGTGCCGCCGGATTCTACAAACCACCGAAAACTCGTCACATCGCTCGCTGTTCTTTCATGAAGAGTCACACTCATGTTGGTCAGCGTGTCTGTGGCGTTAAAGACACCGGTATCAAATCCATATATCACGGAAAAACCCGCTGTAATGTCGGTCTTACCCTGCGAAGCCGAGCCGCCGCCGCCCACAAACAGAGCATTCGCAACGTGATTGATCTGCGCAGTCTTATGAGTGTGTGCCACCTGCGAAATCGCCAACTTGAGAGCGGCCTGATCGCCCACCGCAGCCATCGCCATGTCAGACGTGTTCCATACCGTATCGGCGGCAGCCCAATTAGCCCCCGTCGCATTTTGATTGCCTGTAAGACTAGTAATGTCCGTATTCGTGCCGTCCCACGATACCACAGCGGCCTGCGCTGGAGCGATGCACAACAGAGCGGCAACAGCACTACTAAGGGCACATTTAATTTGGGTGGATACTTTGAATCGGGTATTTGAATGCAATCGCATGGCTAAGTTTAGGGGGTTGAAGGAAATGAGTAGCCTATCAAATTCCGAAGATGCCGCCTATCATCTGTTTAGATGATGCACAACTGCACAGCAGAGCCCCATGAGCAGGGAGGACTGCTTCACGCGCGCGCTCATAAGGTCCACTGAAAATAGGTAGTAAACGATCCCCAAACAGGCTGCATAAGACGGCATTTCCCTCCTATATCTTTACCAGCGACGCCCCATCACCCGATTGACAAGCTCAGGATCTATCGGCGTCGGCGAACCATCACAGTAGCAAATGCCACCACCCCGCCCAACAGACCAAGCGCCGCGGGTTCTGGAATGTCCACTTTGTGCGGCACGCCCTCAACATCAATTTCCTGGAGCAGCAAATGATTTCCAGAATCTGCGTAGCTAAACCTTAGTGCGTCCACACCAGTAGCCAGATAATCTGAAGCATCGTCAGAAAGGACGATGCGACTGTATTGTCTTGGACCAGGAGCGGTGTATGAAAACGCTCCGGCCCCTAATTGAGTCCAGCCATCACGGCCGACCACACTGTATTCAACCGTCATAATCTGATCCGCTTGTTCCCCCCCCACGCCATCCAGCAAGCGAAGTAATTTTTGAAATGTCATAGCCCGAGCGGTTTACTGACACATCTAAGTTCAGCCTGACCTTTGCAGGGAGATGGCCTTTATCATGATGAAACCAGGTGATATACTGAAAATCCAACTCCGATCCCGCGCCGTCAATAAAACTGACTTCTTCAGGTATTTCAGGCCTTTGATTCGCAGATACCGACGAACCCGCGAGCGTGGCTTGTCCGAGGTTCGCGAGGTCTGAGTCACTGATCAGCGCAGTGATTTCCGAAACATCCTGATACGTATCGTATGTTGGAACAATGGTCGCCTGCGCGTTGAACGCGACCAAAACGGCTGCAGCAATTTTGATCAATGATTTTTGATCCATATAAATTTCAGCAATTGGTTAGGGTTCATCCAATACACTGGATGGAAAAATAGAAGGGATCAGTCTATCAGATTCCATACAGCTCCCCTATCATCAGTTTAGATGATGCGGACGAACCGACATCGCCAGAGGCGTGTGCATCGAGAATGAGTGAGCCCAGTTTGGCCATGCTCATTGAGCGGAGTCGGTATTTGACTCAAAAAGGGGCGTCGCAGCTGCGCTACTGCCCCACAATACATTTAAATGCACCACTCTCCTATTCGTGCGAAGCTGGCCCACAGACGTCGAGCTCACAGAGAAAGGCAAGCTCCGCCTCCATGCAGTTACAACTGCGGAGGTATCCACCCCGGAATACCAGTGGTCTTTTTCTGTAATTCAAACTGCACAATGAACGGCGCCTCGACATCCAGTGAGGCGTCTTCATTGATCATCAGTGGTCGGACTTCATCCCACCAAGCGTCATAGGCTGCCTGCATATTGCGGACGACTTCTGGATGCGCTTTGATCACATTCTTTTTCTCACCCGGGTCGTTTTCAATATCATACAGCGCCTTGTTACTGACCAGTCGCCATTGCTCACTGCGCACGGCGAAACCTGTGTATTTTGAATTTTCAGGAACGTGATCCGGTCGTCCCTTTCTGACGCGCATGCCTTCTTTTGCCCACCTGCCCTTGTGGAAGACCGTGAGCCTGCCCGACCATTCGGCATCAGGATTCTCAATCAGCGGGACAAGGCTTCTGCCATCTAGATTCAGTGCTTCGTCGGCGGTGGAGCCAGCGATCTCTGTGAGTGTCGGGAACAAGTCGTAATGGCGCGTCAGGCGGTCGACGTCGACACCTGCTTTGATTTTGCCCGGAAGTCTAAAAAACAGCGGCACGCGCGTGCCTCCCTCGTTGACGGACCCTTTCTTGCCTTTCATGCCGTAGTTGAAGGTGCCGATGCTTGAACCGTTGTCGGTCATGAAGATCAGCAGGGTGTTATCCGCCATGCCCCATGCATCTAACTTCTCCATGAGTATGCCCATATTATCGTCGATATTGGTAATCATGCCGTGAAAAGCGGCCGCTTGGTCTTCGCACTGATCTTTATACATGGCTTGGTATTTTTCAGCCACGATGTAAGGCGAATGGGGCGCATTGGTTGAGATATAGGCAAAGAAGGGCTTGCCCTGCTCATTCTGATGTTTGATCCAGCCTAGTGCCTGCTGAAAGAACACATCCGTGCAGTAGCCTGTAGTTTTAACGAAGGCGTTGTTGTGTTTGATGATCGGATCGAAATAGCTGTTATCAGGCGCGTCGGCACAGGTGCCGGGATATTTCTGCCCGATGCCGCCTGCGCCATGGATAAACGCTTCGTCAAATCCACGATTGTGGGGCTGATACGGATCCTCATCGCCTAGGTGCCATTTGCCAAAAATGCCTGTGCTATAGCCGGCATCCTTCAGCACCTCTGCGATCGTGGTGGCTGTGAGTGCCATCCGCTCGCGTTCATAAATCGTATGCGTGACCCCGACCTTGAAAGGTGCGCGCCCGCTCATCAATGCGGCGCGGGTTGGGGCACAGGTGGGGCTGGCTTGAAAATCAGTAAAACGTGTGCTTTGACTGTATAGCTCGTCAATATTCGGCGTCTTCAGGAATGGATGGCCATGGCATCCAAGATCACCATATCCCTGATCATCTGTCAGCACCAGGATGATGTTGGGTTTGCCTCCCGCCAGGGCCCTTCCATCTGCCATTAGGCTGATGCTGCAAACGCATGAGCTTGCGATGATCAGTGACGTTATTTCCAGCAATTGCATGACTCTCATAGGTCTCTTCTCCTGTTTTTCTTACCTGACTGACTGACTCAAGTGCCCCCTACATCTAGTGTTTTGGTTACTCTTATCTCGGATTGGATTTTTTAACCGCAGATGGACGCGGATGCACGCAGATATGACTTTTTTTAACCACGGATGGACACAGATGAACACGGATATGATTTTTCTACAATTTCAAATTAGTAAGGACACGCGCACCACTCATGACTAGCAGTGGTTCCTGCCATGAAATCAACGAAAGGTAATGTGATTAACGGTTTTACTGCGTTTCTTAGGTTAATTCCTGATCTGCGTCCATCCGCGTCCATCTGCGGTTCTAAATGCTGTGTCCTTTTTTCTAGGTTCACTAGATCTGCTACCTACTTGAGTGAATCAGCCAGGTAGGTTTTCTTATGCCCCCTGTTTCAACCGCTTATTGCAAAGGAAAAGGCGACTGAAGAACCATCTTAATCACAGTATCATGCGCGTCAATGGCCTTGGCTGGAAGGTCAAGCGCGAGGCTTGATCCGTCTTGGGAGAATGAAATCTTCTGATCCGCTCCTTTGGGTGCGAGGAAGGCCACTGAGGCGGCTGTGACCGGCACTCCGTCAACGCGAAGCTTACCATTGGCGGGCCACTGCATGACATGCAGATAGAGGGTCTTTCCATCCTTTGACAGGGAGGCATCGCCCCACTCAGGCCGGGAAGGCAGCGGGTTTGCCTCGGTGTCGTAAATCGACTCGTGGTTTTCCTGAATCCAGTCACCCATTCCGGAGAACAGCTCGACCGCCTTGGGATCAATCTTGCCGTTGCCCATCGGGCCGCAGTTGAGCAGGTAACTACCTCCGGCACAGGTCGTGTGCACCATCCGCTGGATGAGTTCCTGCAAGGTGTGATAATGATGTGCGCCGTGGGCCTTATAGCCATACGATGAACTGACACTGTCGGGCGACTCGGTGGTCAGCGGTAGCTTCTTCGGCGGCACCTCTTTGTCGCCCAGTGAGAAGTAATCAAATACTTCGAGCATCTCCGGAGTGATGACCTGCTTTGAAGACGCACCGGCCATGGTGTAGAGACGGGAGTTGATGACGCAGTCGGGGTTGAGACGGCGCACGGTGTTGGTGAACAGGAGGGCGCGCTCCTTAGTCATGTTGAGGGGGGTGTCGAACCAGATGAGGTCGATCTTGTAGTTCGTGAGCAGTTCCTCGATCTGCGGCAGGGCCTTGCGCGCGATGTAGGCGTCCATATCGGGTTTATAATCTTCCGGCATATCGGGGTAGATTTTTTTGAGCGTGCCTTTGCGAGTAAATGACGAGGAGTCCGGATCGCTCCAATCTTTGGCCTGCGAGTAATACACGCCGAACTTCAGGCCGTGCTTGTGGCAGGCCTCAGAGAGCTCCTTGATGATATCGCGTTTGAAGGGCGAGGCATCCATCACATCGTAGTCCGAGCAGGCGGAATCGAAGAGCGCGAAGCCGTCGTGGTGCTTGGAGGTGATCACGACATGGCGCATACCTGTGGCTTTGAAAAGTTTCACCCACTCCTCAGCATCGAATTCCGTGGGGTTGAACTGCCCCACGACCTCCTTGCGGTATTCCTCGTAGGAGATGCCAAGATCCATCTGCACCCACTCGGCGTATTTTTTGGGAGTCACGCGATCCTGGTATTTCCCGGCAAGCTGGGAATACGCACCGAAGTGGATAAATGCGCCGAACTTGGAACCGCGGAACCATTTGTTGAGCCGGGCCTCCGTTTCCGCCGGGTGCTTCAGCGTGTCGGGCATAAGCGTGTCGAAGTCCTTGTTCCTTTTGAAACCTGCATGGAGTGAGCTGGCGCACAAGAGAACGAGGATTAGAGAGGTGAAGGCTGTTTTCATGGATGAACTTATTTCGTTATATAAAATGGAAAACTGTTTCCTATTAAGTCACTTTAAATGCCCGGTGTCGCATTCACCGCTTGCTTTGCTTTAGCTTTGTGGTCCTGCACAAGGCGCGGAACCTTGCTTGGCGTGGGCTTCACTTTCTCGATCGGATTCGCTTCGAGCAGCTTGCCAGCTTCCAGCAGAATCGCAACTGCTTCATCCTGCACCACACCATTGCCGTCAGGCCCTACATTGAGCAGCAGATTGCCGCCCTTCATGTTCACATCTTTGAGCTTCTCATAGACCGTTGCCGCATCTTTCCAATCGTTATCGCCCTTTTTGTAACCCCAGGACTTGTTCATCGTGTAACAGGCTTCCCAATGCTTGGGGAATGCAGCATCAAAATGGCGTTGCTCTTTAGAGACAAAGTCCGCCTCAAACGCCTTACGTTTGCCGACACGATTATTCATAATGACGTGAGAACTCGCGTTCCGAATGGCATTGTAAAGGTCAATTCCGTCAGCAACGGTCCACCAGTTGACCCACTCACCATCAAACCAAAGTACGGCGGGGTCGTATTTTTTGATCAGTTCGAGGATCTGATTCTTTTGGTAGGTCGTATAGGTTTTTTTGTCTTCCTTGCCGCCGTCGCGCAGCAAGCTCCTGCTCCAGACGTGATTGGGGTTCTTCGCCTTAGGGTTCGTCACCTGCGTTGGGTGGTGCCAATCGAGAATACTGTAGTATAGTCCAAACTTAATACCGTTTTCCTTACAGGCCTCGTTCAGCTCTCCCAACAGGTCCCGGTCCTTGAACGGCGTGCTGGCGATGTCAAAATCAGTGTATTCACTATCCCACAGGCAAAACCCGTCGTGGTGCTTTGACGTAATCACGAGGTATTCCATCCCAGCCGCTTTGGCTGTGCGGGCAATGAGGTCGGCATCGAATTGCGCGGGGTTGAAATCCTTGGCGATTTCAGCGTATTCCTCACGGGGAATCTCCAAGTGCGCTTGGATCCACTCTGAATATTTCTGATTCTTTTTAGTGCCCTGCCCTTTGAATTCTCCGCCCAGCTGCGAATAGAGGCCAAAGTGAATAAACATGCCATATTGTGCATCCACGAACCATTGCATGCGCTCGTTGTAGGCCTCCAAGGACTCTTCCACAAAAGCGGGCTGCTCCAGCTCTTCGGCAGTGCCAAAATTCGCAGCAACAGACATACCGAGTGCGAGCGTTAATAATTTCCAAGGTTGGTTCTTAGACATAGGTTCATTCATCATAGTATGCGTGTTTAAAATCTGGGTATTATCTAATTATTGGGGTGATCCTTGCCCCTCGTCCGTCAGTCAGATCGCTAGATTTGGTGTAGAATGAGACAAAGGAGCATGATCATCATCTTAACACATGGGCAACATGTGCCTATCATCCAAACGGATGATACGGCGCAGAAATGAAGAAGCAACCCGCTGTCGATTGATGGGGCACTTTCTGAATGGGCATTAAGGATCATTCGCCATGAGGAAAATAATGCAGACATTCGGTATCAGCCGCTGGAACCACACCTTTGAATTTCACCAACTCATTGCGTAGTTGACGGATCGCGGCTGCATCGTTGTTCACTTCAACTGGCTGAGCGTAAACACTTTTGGCGGTGCTAAGCGCTTGTTTCAACGCGACGGCGGTCTGCCCCTGTTGATTGAGTTCTTGCAGCGCAGACTCACTCAATTGAATCAACGCATAGAGGCCCGGCTTGTAGGCATAGGCATCTTCAAGCGCAAAGGCCACGGGCTTGGAGGTGGCGATTTCTTTCCACCCCGGCACTGACTCCGAATAGATCAGGAAATTGTTTGCATCGAGCAGGCAAAAAATCCCGTGGGTCATTCCAGGTTGGGCTTTCGCCTCGACTCGGCCATTGGACAGTGTTGCCGGCACACGGAACCACTCCTCTTCAGCTTTCCGGAGGTCGCCGTTGACCGTATAAAGGAAGAACGCCTGTGCCACCTCGGTCTTGCCGTCGCCAGTCTCGAAGTTTGCCCAGACGCGATCATCTTTGCTGCCCCGATCTGTCACCGCAGGCACAGCTTGCTGCCCCGGCAGGTCGCCCTTCTCGTAGGCCGCATTGTTATACGGCACACCGGCATCATATTTTTCCATCCATGCATCGAGGTCCGCCAATAACTGACGCGTCTTTTCTGGATACTGTTCGGCCAGATTGGTCGTTTCGCTCAGGTCTTCGCTGAGGTTGAAGAGCTGGATCTCTGGTGCTGGGTTCATATGAATCCCGGTGTTCTTCATCAGCTTCCAATTGTCACGTTGAATCGTGGAAAACGCGCCATTGAGCACCGGATAATGCCAATAGAGCGTATCGCGCTCTTTGCCGTCGTGGAATCTCGCCACCGGCTCCTCGCCCTGTAGGACCGGAAAGATATTGCAGCCGTCGAGATTCAGCGAACCGTCGTGCTCCATGCCACCGATCGCCATGAAGGTCGGGAACAAATCGATCAAATTGATCGGAGTGTCTTCATTCACGCTGCCTGGCTGAATACCGGGGCCCATGACAATAAACGGAATGCGGCAACCACCCTCGTAAGCCCACCCTTTACCCTCTCGCAGCGGGGCATTGTCACTGACTTTTTCACGGTGCATCTTCCCATCATTGCTGCGCCAGTTTCCTAGATTCTGCGTGGCGCCGTTGTCGGCGGTGACAAACACATAAGTATTGTCGATCAGCTTGTGCCCCGGGTTACGAGGATCATCGGTCGCTTCAAGTGTCTGGATAATCTGACCGACGATCCAGTCGACCGAATCCACCATGCTGGCGTAATACGGATTATGCTGCCCCGGTTCATTCGGGTCGGAGATCGACCCCTGATCCGTCGGGAACGGGATACCGAGCTTTTCACAATAATGCGCCAAGCGCTTCTTATCACGGGTCATGATCGGCCCGTGCACCAAGCTCGGACAGAGATTCAGAAAGAAGGGCTTATCCTGCTTCGATACTTTGGCGATCCAGCGCTGCGACAAGTCGGTCATACTGTCATAGGGTCGCTCATCCTCCAATAGCGGGAAGCGTGGATCCGTAAAGGCATCCTTCAATCGGTGCTTCGGCTGCGCGAATAAGGCGGAGAAATTCGCCTGCTTCGGATCGTTGCGGTCATAGATATCGGGATCGTTGTAATCATGATGCTTATCAAACGAGAAATCGAAGCCCAGATCCAGTGGGCTCGGATCATACGCCACACCAGACACATGCCACTTGCCGACATGCGCGGTGGTGTATCCAGCCGCCTTCATCGCCTGCGGAATCGCGGGCTTACCCGGCATGACGCGGGTCACATAATACGGATCCATCTGCGGTTTGGAATTACCACGTGGCCGTGGAATGCGCCCACCCATGTTGACATGATACACACCATTATGAGGCGTAAACTGTCCGGTAATGAAGGCCGTGCGCGACGGTGCGCAAGTCATCGCCGGCGAATAGGCCTGCATGAAACGCATCCCATTTTTGGCCATCCGATCCATGTTGGGTGTTTCATAGAAAGGCTCATCCTGATGCTGTGTGCGGTAGTAGCAGGCCACATCCTGCCAGCCAAGGTCATCGACCAAGATGTGCACAATGTTTGGCTGCGGTGCGGCAGCACTAGCCGAAGTGCCACTGAAGCCCCCGGCAACTATAGTCGCGGCAACAGCCGACATAAGGAAAGACGCGTATTTCAATTTCATAGTTGTCCAAATAAAACGTGCACCATGGAGCGGAGCGCTCAACATGCTGGAATCAACAACTTTACCATGCCAACAACATTTGACCATCATCTATACAGATGATGGCCAAACCGCCGACTCTGCGAAGCATATCCTTACTTAAAGCGATCGAAGTGCGGCGCATACACCTTCAGGAACTCATCGAGGGTCACCTGCCCGTTGTCGTCCGCATCCAGTGCATCGAACAGCACCTGCGGCGCGAATTCATTCGCAGACAATTTTCCGTCTTGGTTCGTATCATTCTTAGTGAAGAGTTTCTCCCAATAATTATTAAACTCTTCATGGGTGATCACCCGGTCCTTATCCTGATCCATCAGAGATCTGGATAGGTATTTCCAACAAGGCGCGTCTTCACTCAACTCAGGATTCCCAGACTGAAGCCCCAAGGCGTGGAGCATCGTGGGCGTGATCACCTGCAGTGCCCCCTCGCGTACTGGGTGGATCGTATCGGGCACATAAAACAGGAATTTTAGGGGATCGTCATTGAGCAGCTTCTCCCAGACCGGATAGTGGTCGATCAGTTGCAAGCCGCGCGCTTTGGCCACATCGCGAACCATTTGGTTGTAGGCGAGCAAATTGGGGCGTTGCGCTTTCGTATGCCCTACCGGCGGGTTCATCACTTGCAAAATAATTTCACATTCAGGGTTCTGCTGCAGAATCCGCTCGATCATGTTTTCCAGATTGCCGCGCGCGTGCGCCACTGAAGTCTGGCGCCGCTCAACGGCATCATTCACCGAAAACTCGATCAATACCGTATCCGGATTGTGCTTGAGCACCTTTTCATCCAACGCGCCGCGTCCCCAGTCGGAGTTGGCGCCGCCCTGCGCGCCGTTGATCAGCGTAATCTGCTCAGGATACTGCTGTTCGAGCACCGCGCGCAACTGATCCACCCAGGCCCCGACCGCCGTCAGACTGGTGCCAAAGGTGACCACCGTCTGCGGTTTGCCCGCTTCCAGGTTTTGAACAAACTGAGCGTTGCCGCCCGACGCAGCTGGGGACGATTGAACGCGCAACTCAATCTCGGCGAGCTGCACTGAGTTGGCCCGCGCCACATCGCGGACCGCAGTGATGTTCAGGCGATAGAATTTGTAGGCGGACTGATTGCTCAACTTGAAGCTGCGCTGTTCATAACGCTTCGACCACTGTTCACCGCTACGGGTATCCAGCGTCGTCCAGGTTTTGCCGTCATTCGAACCAAGCAGCTGCCAGTCCATTGGATCTCGATCAGTCGGCGCATCTGCCGATGTGATGGCATATCCTGAAACGACTTTTGGAGCGACGTATGCATATTGGATCCAGCTGCCTTGCGGCGAGAAGTCTAGCCACTTGGTTTTCGGATTTCCATCAAACGCATTGGATGCCGGCTCATGCGGCCCATTCTCCCCACGGGCGGTGATTGCGCCCTGCTCTGGAGTGGACCACTTCTTCATTTTAAACTGATTCAGAACTGGCAACGTTGCCTCAGGCACATCGAGCGACTGAATTGCATGGCGCAACGAACTCATCGACCTTGCATAGGATTTTTCATCGAACGGTGTTTGAGCCACCGCCTCTGCAGCTTCAATGGCCTCAGACAACGTCGCAGTATCCTGCCCGCTCTGATTTGCGTGCTCCATTGCCGAAAGCCCTGTCTTGATCAGCGAGATCAGACCAGGGCGATAGCCGTAGACATTTTCAATGAACTCGCTGCCCTTCGCCCAGATATCACTACCGAGCGTAATTCGCGCCGGCAACAGTTCCGAGTTCACGACAAAGCCGTTCGCATCACGCAGGTAGAAAATACCGTGCGTCATGCCGGGAGGTGCCACCGCATCGGCACCGTCTGCGTGCAGCGTTGCTGGCGCGATGAACCACTCCTCATAATTTTTATTATCGCGCAACTCTGAGCTGCCGTTGGTGGTATAGAACAGCAGTGCTTCGACAATCTTCGCCTTCCCAGGCCCGGTCTCGACCTGCACGGTCAGCACTTCGTCCTGGGTGCTGGTATGGACCACCGCCGGAACCTGATCGCTGCCCGCTAATTTGGCTCCAGCCAAGTGTGCGTTCTTATACGGAAGAATCGCATGGTTCGCTTTCAGCCAGGCTTTCAATTCCCGCAGCATCGCATCGCGTTTTTCAGGATGCGAATTGGCCAAATTAGTCTGCTCGCTCAGGTCGCTGGGACTGCCGTCCGGATCATAGAGACGATAGAGTTGCACTTCCTCGAAGCCGTTCATTTCCGGCACGTGGTTCCACAACAGTTTCCAGCCACCCTGGCGAATGACACTGTTAGCGAACTGCTCAATCGGGAAAGAGAAGAACATGGTATCGCGTACCGAGCCGTCAGCGAATTTCACAGTGTTGTCCTGTCCGAGCATCAGCGGCAGAACGTTGCAGCCATCGATATCGAGCTCACGCTGCGGCTTCTCACCAGACATCGCAACGTAGGTCGGCAGCATATCCAGCAGATTGATCGGTGTATTGTTGATGCTGTCGGCTTGGATTCCGGGTCCTTGAATGATGAACGGAATACGCACCCCGCCCTCATAGGCGGACTTCTTGCCGGCACGCAAAGGGGTGTTGTCGGCGCAGGCCTCAAGCCCAGTCGGCGTACCAGCGTGCGTGGCTCCACCATTGTCAGAGCTCACCATAATGTAGGTATTATCGATCAGCTTATGCCCGGGGTTACGTGGGTCATCGGTCGTTTCCAGAAAGGAGAGAATTTGCCCAACCTGCCAGTCAGCGCTATCGATCATCGCCGCGTAATAGGGGTTCACTTGCCCCTTCTTTTTATCAGAGATCCTGCCGGGCTCGGTCGGGAACGGGTAGCCCATCTTTTCACAGTAAAGCTCCAGACGCTTGCGATCGCGAGAGCCGATCGGTCCGTGCACAAACGACGGGCAGAAGTTTACAAAAAACGGCTTCCCTTGCCCCTTCACCTTGTCCATCCAACGTATCGAAAGATCCACGACACTGTCATACGGACGGTCATCTTCATCCAAGGAATACGGCGCCTCCGGATCGTGGCTCGAAGGAAAATTGCTCAGACGATCCGGCTTCAACGGCGCCCAAATGCCCTGATAATCCGCGCGCTTTTTATCGTTTGGGTCCCATAGATCGGGATCGTTGTAACGCATCCCTGGTCCAGTGGTCCAACTGAAGTCGAAGCCGTAATCCAAGGGCCCCGGGAAGCCATGGTTCACCCCACCGAAGTGAAACTTCTGGATATGCGCGGTGATATAACCGGCGTCCTTCAACAAAGTAGCAATGGTCGGCGTTTCCAGCGACAGTCGCGCAGTATAGATCGGATCGATATATTTAAACGTCGGTGTGCGTGGACGCGAGGGTGTGCCACCCAGCACGTGCAGAACCCCCGTTTTCAAGGTCGACTGCCCGGCCATATAGGCGGCACGCGACGGCGCACAGACTGGCGATGGCGAGTAGGCCTGCATGAAGAGCATGCCTTTTTTCGCGATCCGATCCATGTTCGGCGTTTCAATCAGCGATTCTTTGCCGCGCACGGTGCGGTAATAACAGGCCACATCCTGCCAGCCCAAATCATCCGTCAGGATGTGGACGATATTGGGTTGCACCTGCGGGATCGCCCCCTCGGGACGCCCCGCAATGCTGGCGGCTGTCGCCGCAGAGCAGGCAATCAGAGCCGATAAAACGGTCGTTAATAAGTGGTTTCGCTTCATTGTAATAGTTCCGGATCGTGACCTTGAGTGCACTTTATGTGCGCATGCATCTCTGACGGTATGAATGTAAACAGACATCCTAGCACTTTCCGCAGATTCTGACTATCATCTGTTTGGATGATGACTGGCAAAATGATAGCATTTTTGAGAAACAATGCGCACGCATTTGAATCAACCTTGATTTCTGTACTGTCGCTCTCCTGAAAACTTTGAAGATAGAGCCAACCCGACTACGCGATGACCACGAGAATATGATCTTTAGACAAAAAAATTACTGACAGAAAAATCACCTCCGTCTTAGCAACCGGGAGTGCAGCTCCCCGACAGGCACAAAAAAAGAGGCCGCGCTCCCCAGCGCGGCCTCTTAACCTATACCCCTATTGTATGAAAATTCTTAGCGGCGACGGCGCACCATCACGTGGCCGAGTGCCAACAGGCCGCCGAGCAAAGCGTAAGTGCCTGGCTCGGGAATGGCGGTGACCTCGAAATACTGCAGCTTTGCACCGGTCCAGTTGCCACCACCTGCGTCGATGCTGCTGCTAAAGTAGGCGCCAACGGAGATGATGTTGTCGGTGTCAGCAGCCGCGCCTCCAGTCGTATCAGTAATTCCAAATCCTGTGAACGCAGTCCACGTCAAATCGCCAACAGCAGAACTGATCGTGGTAAGGTCATCATCCGTCAAAGTCTGGACACTTTGATACCAACCGGCCGTTGTTTCGATCAGGTATTTGGCTGTGCTCCCATTTCCACCGCGGGTTTCAAACTGCATAGTGAATGACTCCAATTCCCTGTCGCTGGTGAGGAAATCAGGAGATTCCCAGGCAATCATGCTATTAACGGTGCCGCCGAGGTTAGAAAAGTTCTTCACCATCTGAACGGAATCGCCGCCAGTAAGATTATTAATCCCAAATACGCCCCCTGTTACGTCCATCGCGCCATAGTATTCGCGGGTCTGTCCAAGCACAGACGTCGAATAGCCATTGGTTCCGTTAGCCGGACTCACATAGGTACCGGTGTAGGTCGTGCCATAAGTACCGTTGGCATTGCCGGTCACGATACCCGTGTCACCGCCAGTCGCACCCCAGTTAACGATGGTTTCTGCCTGCGCAGTCATCGCGAACGATGCCAGCGCGGCTATTGTAATTAATTGTTTCTGATTCATATGTTTTTAGGTTTTTAGGTTTGTGTTTATGCGATAATCCAGACGCCTAGATGAACGAGAATTGAAGCAGTAGTTTATCAGATTCAGAACGGCCCGCCTATCATCTGTTTGGATGATGCGCAGATGCACAACTTCCCTCGGAGAAAATCCTCACATCATCTGTTTACACGATAGCTTACCGGACGAATCCATGTTACAAACGACTATGCGTTTTAATCGGATAGCACAGATACTGTACCTATTGCTAAGCCTTTTAGCGGCGAGCTACGCAGCGGCGGCCACGCCGGCGCGCTCCACCAGTCAATTGGAAACGCGCCTATTGGAAATCGATACCGAGCTAAGCGAACTAGCCCGATACAGTCTGCGCACAGGGTATGGAACGATTGGTTGGCGCTCGATTGTCCATGACGATCCGATGCATACTGAATGGATCCAAATCGAGCTGGGCGAGTCGACGACGATCGATCAAGTGGTGTTGGTGCCAGCGATCATGCGTAATGCCCAATCGGGATATCAGGCGGAAGGATTCCCGCAGGAATTCCGCATCCTAGCGGGCACAGAAAGCGATCCGAACGGTCGCGTAATCGGAGGCGGCCACCCCGACGACGCACTGCTGCCGCGCTATGCCCCGGTCATCATTAACCTGCCCCTGACCACCGCGTCCTGGATACGTATCGAAGCCACCACGCTGAGCGCCCGCTCGTGGGATGGGAAATATCTATTGCAACTGTCGGAGATCCTCGTCTTCAACGGACAAGAAAACGTCGCCTTGCATCAACCAGTTCGGACATCGTCGAATGCAGGTCGCGGCGAGCTCTCGCATCAAAAACAGTTTTTAGTGGATGGATTCATGCCTTACTTAATGGATGCTGCAGAGGGCGAACAAAGCGTGGCCTTTCTTGCCAGCATCGAGGCCAGCGATAACCCGTCTTTCATCATTGATCTGGGCAGCCCCCAAGCCATCGATCAAATACAGCTGCATGCCATGGACGTGAGCGACAACGTTCCTCAGGCATTGCCCTCGGATCTGGGCATCCCCAATCGACTGCTGGTGGAAGGTGCCAATCAGGCTGATTTTTCAGATGCGACACGCCTACTCGACTATAACAAAAGTAGCGTCTACGACACCGGCCCAATCATTACACTTCGCTTTCCAGAAACCGTTTGCCGTTACGTGAAACTGACCGCGTTCGAGCCCTTTATACTCGCCGAACAATACTACCCGCTCAGCGCACGGATCGGGTTCGCGGAAATCGAGCTGTTTGCCGATCATCGGAACGTGGCGCTCAACCGACCGGTAGTCGCCAATCTGCGTGAGAGTCCCGACCGGAAACTGGCGGCACTGACCGACGGGCGCAACCAGTTCGGCAATATCCTGCCCATCCGCATCTGGCTGGAGCAATTAGGGCGCCGCCATGAACTGGAAACCGAACGTCCACACATCGTCGATGAACTGAACCAACTGTACCTGCGCCAGAAAACCAATCTAAACCGAATGATCTGGCTGTCGGTGCTCTTAGCCGGAGGTATCGTCATCACCATTCTCATTGATCGTATGCTGCGCATGCGGCAGGCCGCAAACATTCGCGAGCGTTTCGCTGCCGACCTGCACGACGAACTCGGAGCCAACATTCATACCATGGGCTTACTCGGGGATGTAGCACTCAATGCAATGAACTCGCCAGAACGACTCCAAGAGGTCCTACAGCGTAACCGAGAACTGATCACACGCACGGGCACCGCCGTACGCCATTGTATCAACCTACAAGAAGCCCAGGATCTGTTTGGCAATCTTTCGGAGGACATGGAGCGCTCTGCCAAACGCATCCTAGCCGAGCTAGACTACGAGATCACGTTTGAGGGGGAGACATTTCTACAGCAACTAAAATCAGGCACCCGCGCCGATCTACGGCTGTTCTTCAAGGAGTGTCTGGTCAACATCAGTCGCCATGCCGATGCCACCAAGGTCATCATACAACTCAAGGCAACCAGCAAAGAACTAACCTTGACCGTCAGCGACAACGGGCGCGGCATATCGAATTCTGGAGACGACGCGATGCCCGCTTCACTTAAGCGGCGCGCACGCCTACTCAGTGCAAAGGTCTCTTGCTCACAAATCGAAGGCGATGGCACCTGCATTACCTTAAAACTAAGAATGCCGTGAATTCGCAGGATTCAAAAGACCCTCAGTCAAAATGCCGAACCGTCCGCGACGGACACGCCATCCATATAACCTTAGACAAAACACATTATGAAAAAAACAATCCGCGTGATTATGGTGGAAGACCACCCTGACTATCGAGAGGGTATCCGCTTTGCTCTGGAAACAGTCGACGACATTGAGCTGAAGCACACCTTCGGCACGGCAGAACGCGCCCTGCGCAACGTGCAGGACGCCAACAACAGCACGGCACCAGATGTGGTGCTGCTCGACCTAAACCTGCCTGGTATGAGCGGCCTCGAAGCCATGCCCTGGTTTAAGCAATATGTCCCCAACACCCACCTCATCGTCCTCAGCCAGTCCGACAAGGAAGCCGATGTGCTCGAAGCGATCTCCGCAGGTGCAGCTGGCTATTTATTGAAAAACGCCAGCCTCGATCAGATTACGGACGGCATCCGCACGGTCATAACTGGCGGCGCGACACTCGATGCGGGCATCGCCAAATTCATCCTGACGACCCTACAGGGAAAGCCGCGGCAAAGCACCGAGAGCATCTCGCTCTCCGACCGTGAGATGGAAGTGCTGGGCCTAATTGGCGAAGGCTTATTGAAGAAGGAAATTTCCGATCAATTAAAGATCAGCATGCCCACAGTCGCCACTCACGTGCGCCATATCTACGAAAAGCTCGAAGTCCAGAATGCCCCCGCGGCCATTAGCAAAGGCTATCGCACTGGCATCCTTCCAGTAAAAGGTAAGGAATAGTCAAAGCGTTGCTGCT
>Ga0209196_1000523_pt1 | contig 30704 bp, 21 predicted proteins | sample COGITO_mtgs_1105_5_FD_184801 | JGI IMG/M metagenome (GOLD analysis project Ga0209196, IMG submission 184801) | Pelagic marine microbial communities from North Sea - COGITO_mtgs_110509 (SPAdes) (version 2) | ecosystem: Environmental > Aquatic > Marine > Epipelagic ... | reverse complement strand
CCTATGATATTTTCAGAGAATTAAGTAGAGCACTTCCAACAGATTTAGCTTACTATCCTGACGGAACTCCGGCAAAACCAAGTGTGAGTCCAAATCATATTGCTGAAGGGATAAAAGACTTTAATGCTGGTTATTACCGCAGACGAAATAATAATTTTGATGCTAAAATATCTCTAAAATGGGATATCAACCAAATACCCGGTCTTAGTCTAAAAACATATGCATCTCTAATTTATGACACCTCATTTCAAAAAGACTGGGGGAAGAGTTATAACCTTTACACTCTAAACAGACAAACAGGAAATTATGATGTATTCCGCGCCACACCTGAAGGTTCATTTAGTGAAACCGTTCTTGAAGAAGGCACCAGCTATAGCAATCAATATGTGTTGCAAGAGTCATTAAATTACGAACAAACCTTTGGAAACCATAGTCTTTCAGCATTAGCATTAATGGAGGTTCAAAAAGCGCAAGGCGAAAATTTTAGTGGAAGACGACAAGATTTCCAATCCACTTTAATCGATCAACTTTTTGCAGGATCTCTTGAAAATCAAGGGGCTAGTGGAGGCGAATATCGCGAAAATCGATTGGGGTTTGTAGGCCGACTTGGGTGGGATTTCAAATCAAAATATTTTCTTGAATCCACGGTAAGATATGATGGATCATCACGTTTTGCTCCTGGAAAAGAATGGGGATTATTCCCCTCGTTTTCAGCAGGTTGGAGACTCTCTGATGAACCATTTTTTGAGTCTTTAAAAAAGACGGTTTCGGACTTCAAATTAAGAGCTTCAGTAGGAACGGCTGGATATGATGGGACTGCTGCATACCAGTGGTTAAGTGGGTTTAACTACAATCATTTCTTTTCAATCAATGATACAGCCATTCCAACAATTGACAATACCGCTCTGGCAAATGCTGAGCTGACTTGGGAAACCAATACCACCTATGATGTTGGTTTTGATGCGACTCTATTTAATAAAGCGCTCACCGTATCATTTGACTATTTCTTTAGAAAAAGAGAAAATGTCATCGCGAGAGCCACTTCAAGCGTTCCAAGTACATTAGGAGTGTCAGTGGCAGACCAAAATTTATATGAATTTTCGAATGAAGGTTTTGAGTTCTCATTTAACTATCAAAAACAATTGAATGATCATTTAAAAATAAACGCACTATTGAATTTTTCAAAATCTAGAGAAAAAGCCATTTTTATTGATGAAACACTTCAAGAAGATCCATTTATGAGAGAAAACCTTACGACTACTGGAGGCTATACAAATCTAAGAAGAGGTTATATTTCTAAGGGGCTTTTCCAAACGCAAGATGAAATTGATACACATGCGATTCAAGATGGTAATGGAAATACAAGTTTACAGCCTGGTGATGTGGTTTATGAAGATTTAAATGGAGATAATATTATTGATGTTAAAGATCAAAAAACATTTGGTGTCGGCGACAAACCAGCCATAAATTATTCTTTAAACCTTGGAGCCGACTATAAAAACTTTTCCATATCGGTATTATTAACAGGAGCTGCAGGCTATGATATTTATCTAGATGGGGAAGCCCAAAGCCCGTTACGTAATGGATTTAACGGCTACAACTATCAACTCGATTATTGGACACCTGAAAACAACGCTGCGGCATTCCCAAGAATCACTGATGGCGGATTTAACGACAATAACTATAAATATTCTGACTTTTGGTTAAGAAACGGGAAACACCTAAGATTTAAAAATATTAATTTGAGTTACACCTTACCGAAATTCAAAAACAATGTAGGTTTTGATAAAATGACGGTGTTTGTAACTGGATATAATTTATTTGTCATAAAAGACTATAAGGAAGATTTTGATCCACAAAATACCTCCTCCGTGGGATGGTATTATCCACAAACAAAATCCATAACATTTGGTGTCAACATATCACTCTAAAAAAATTACTATGAAACGTATAAACATAATTTTTGCACTCCTAGCGTTCTCTTTCATTACTTGTGATGATGACTTTTTGAACGAGCCTCCATTAGATAGAATCACTGAAAATGATGTCTGGAATGACAAAGCCCTCATGGATACCTATCTATTTAAAATTTACGATAGAATGCCTTGGGATTACTTAGAAAGCTTTTGGGATGTTGGTGGATCTCAAAGAGATGCCATTTCTGACTTAGCACGTGGCACCTATGCTTGGACCGGATTGCATAACCAATACAGACCCGGTATATGGGGAACGGCTAACAACAATTGGCCTCTAGATTGGTGGGGCTATGATCTCATATGGAAAATTAATTATTCCATCGAAAATTTAGAACAAACACCTACAACAGTCCTTAGTATTGAAGAACGCAACAACCGGATCGGTGAAATGCATTTCCTAAGAGCCTACTGTTATTTTGCGCTAGCAAAACGCTATGGAGGTGTCCCTATTATTCTTGTCCCTCAGAATCCAGACTCCACGCCACAGGAGGAATTATTTCCACCTAGAAATACGGAGAAAGAAGTCTATGATCAAGTTTTATCCGATGCACAAGCAGCATTTGATTTATTACCAAACAGATGGGCTTCTCAAAAGGGAAGAGCGCCAAAATGGGCCGCTAAATCTTTAGAGTCTAGAGCCGCTTTATATGCCGGTAGTATTGCAAAATACGGAACCGTTCAACTCGATGGAGTTGTCGGAATTCCTGCTTCCGCTGCAGATGCTTATTACCAAACATCTTTAAGTGCTTCTCAAACAGTCATCACAGAAGGCGGGTATTTGTTATTTAATCAATATTCTGATCCATCTACTAATTATGCGAATTTGTTCCTTGATGAAACGGATGATGAAGCCATCTTTACCAAAATTTGGATTCCTTTCGAAAAAGGACATGAGTATGATTTACATAATGTACCGTTTAGCTACCGATTAGATTGGGGAGCAAGTATGTCTCCAACAAAACAACTTGTAGATAGTTATGAAGTATTGAGTACGGGGCTTTTACCAAGTGAAAGCGGTTCTGGTTATGATGAAAATAACCCTTGGGAAAATCGTGATCCACGCCTTAGAGGGACCATATTAACAAACAATGATATATTTCAAGGCTTACCCGTACAAATATGGTATGGTACAGAAACTGGCGGAAGTATTGACACTGGAAGTGGAACCGGTATTGGAAAAGATGGCCTTGGGGTCCATCCCGATGCTACAAAAACAGGGTTCTATGTGAGAAAACACCTGGAAGATGGTGATTCCCCTCTTTTTGTACCACAATATTACTCTGGTCAGGATTGTCTTATTTTCAGATTGGGAGAGCAATACCTAAATGCCGCAGAAGCTGCGATAGAATTAGGAATGGAAGCGCCTGCAAGAGACTACATTGAAATGATTAGAACCAGAGCTGGACTTACAGCGAATCTCCGTTTAGAACCGTATTCGGGTGATGCATTAAAAGATCGGATTCGTAATGAACGAAAACTGGAACTTGCGTTTGAGGATCATCGCTATTGGGATGTGAGAAGATGGCGTATAGCCGAAGAAGCGTTGAGTATTCAGGTTGAAGGGGTGAGAACGCTTAGACACATTGATGCCGCAGGAAATGAAACATTTACCTATGAGACTTTTGATGCGGAAGCATTACCGATGCATTTTTATGAACGACACTATTATTTACCAATAGGTCAAGATAGACGAAACAACAATGATAATCTTATAGAAAACCCAGGTTACTAATGCGTAACTCTTAAAAAATAACACATGAAAACAATACAATTTTTAAGTAGGATTTTAATGGTAGGAATTATTTTGATTTCTACGGGATGTGCAGATGACGACGAAGTGGCGGCTGTGCCCCCAACTAGCGAAGATGCTCTTTTTACTTTCGCATTTGATTCTGAAAACCCAAATAGAGTGATTTTTACAGCCGCTCCAAATGATGCAAATTGGTACACACACTGGGATTTTGGTGATAATTCTTCAGCTGAAGGGTATGAAGCCAGTAAGATCTTTTTTGATCGTGGCGATTATAATGTTAGATTTAAAATATTCACCGAGGGTGGTGTTGCAGAATCCATTCAAACAATTGTTATCAATGATGACTTAAAAGCGCCTAACCTTATTGAAAATGGTGAATTTAATGGCAGTGATCCATGGATTGTTTTACCAATTTCTGAGGGTGTCGATATTTCCTTTGATACCAATGAAGCCCATTGGACAGGCGGCGGTTTTGGACAAGTTGGTATTTACCAACCTATACAGGTATTAGCAAACAACGAATATCAAATTTCAATGGATATTAAAGGAGGGCCTTTGTCCGATTCTTGGTTTGAAGTCTATGTGGGTACCGAAACTCCTGTTGAAGGTCAAGACTATACCGATGGAGGAATGCGATTAGCCCTAAACACTTGGGAAGGTTGTGGAGGCGAGCCCTTTGATGGCGATTTTGCAGCCTATAGTTGTGTCGGTTCAGGGGGGATTTTTGAATTCCCAACCGCTGGAACAGCCTATTTAGTGATCCGAGGTGGTGGGTCTAATTATGGTGCCGAGGGCGTTACCATAGATAATGTAACCGTTCGATCCCTTGGCTCATTTGCGCTTGCTGTGGTCGCTGGCTTTGATTTTGAAACCTCTGATCTCACCACAAACTTCACAAACGACTCTGCGAATGCTACAAGTTATTCTTGGGATTTTGGCGATGGATCAGGCACATCCACAGATGAAAATCCGAGTTATACTTATTCTGAAGGCGGAAGCTATTCAGTAATTTTAACAGCTACAAATGAGACCGGTTCTGCAGAAATCATAAAAGAAGTTACGGTCATTGACCCTGCTGTAGCACCAGTTGCTAGTTTTACATTCGATGCCTCTAATCTTACGGCAACCTTCACAAATACGTCTACAAATGCCACAACTTATTCCTGGGATTTTGGCGATAGCTCAGGCACATCCACAGATAAAGACCCTGTGTATTCCTATGCGACAGAAGGTACATATACAGTGACATTAATGGCCACGAATGATGCCGCAATTTCTAATGAGACTTCCACTGAAGTGACCGTTGAAGCAGCGGTTATCACCAATCTTATTACAAATGGAAGTTTTGAGGATGCAAGTGGTTGGACTATTATTAATATCGACGCTTCTGATAATGGAATTGGTTCCGTCACCATCGCCGATGGGGTGGCAAAATTTGCAGAAACAGAAAGCCCTAGCGAATGGAAACACTGGGCCATATATACCGAAGTTACTTTAGACCCAGGAACCTATCAATTTGATATGGACATGACTTATGCTGACATAAATGACGTTTGGGGTGAAGTATATATTGGTGCAACTCAACCTGTTGAAAACACGGGCGACTACAATGGAGACCAGTATGTCCTGAAAGCCTTTAACGCATGGGAATGTGGTAGTATAAAAACCTATTCTGGTTCGGCCGTTGCAGGAGCTTGTGATGCTACTGATAACCCTGGGCAATTTGAAATTACAACCACTGGGACCTATTATCTATTATTTAGATCTGGTGGTGGACAATGGGGGTCTGATGGGATTGTTTTAGACAACTGGTCCTTGTTAAGACAGTAATTCGAAATTTAAATAATTACAAAAAAGAGGCGGTGTTTTAAAAAAATAGAACGTGTCTCTTTTAAATTATTTTGCGATTTACAAATCTAAATTAAGAGCGGTAAATAGTGCAAGATTATAGCCGTAGGATCACGAACTTGAGTAACATTAAGTACAGCTCCTTTTAAAAATTACAACATATACAAAATGAAAAATTTAATACTTTTTATTAGCTTCATAGTTCTTTCGACGTTCAGTTGGAGTCAAGGGCTTCACACGCAAGGAACTAAAATAGTGAACTCTAATAACGAAGAAGTTCTTTTAAGAGGATATGGACCTGGTGGTTGGCAAATTATGGAAGGTTACATGATGCAAACCTCTGGCTTTGCAGGGTCTCAGCATGAAATAAAGGATAAATTAACAGAGTTAATGGGAGAAGCTAATTCCGAAACTTTTTATGATAAATGGCGAGAAAACCACTTCACAAAACGCGATGTAGATTCTTTAGCAGCTTGGGGGTTTAATAGTATTCGTATCCCGATGCATTACAACCTTTTTACGCTCCCAATCGAAGAGGAGCCTGTTGGGGGTCAAAATACTTGGATAGAAACTGGTTTTGAATTGATTGACGATGTATTAGCGTGGTCCGCTGCTCACGATATCTATGTTATTTTAGATATGCATGCCACGCCAGGTGGCCAAGGGGCTGGATCCGAAATTAATGATTATGACCCGAGTAAACCATCGTTGTGGGAAAGCCAAGAAAACAGGGATAAACTTGTAGCTCTATGGACGAGAATCGCGGACAGGTACAAAGATAATGAGTGGATTGGCGGCTATGATCTTATCAATGAAACACACTGGGATTTACCTGGAAACACACTACTGAGAGACCTTTTTGAAGAGATCACTACTGGAATACGAAGCGTAGACACAAATCATATTTTGTATATCGAAGGAAACTCGTATGCCAATGATCATAGTGGTCTCACCCCACCCTGGGACACTAATATGGTGTATAGCTTCCATAAATATTGGAACCACAATAATCCTGGAGATTTGGATTGGATCTTACCTCTTAGGGAGCAACAAAATGTGCCGCTTTGGATGGGAGAATCTGGCGAAAATTCAAATACCTGGTTTACCGATGCCGTTTCTCTTTTTGAAGATAATAATATCGGTTGGGCCTGGTGGGCCGTTCGTAAAATTGGAGATATAGACAGTCCGTATGCTATTGATATAAACTCTGGTTATCAGGATATTTTAGACTACTGGCAGGGCAATGGTCCGGAGCCAACTGCTACAGAAGCTTTTAATAGTATGATGAAACTCGCCGATAATCTATTAGTCGACAACAGCCGCTATAGAAAAGATGTCCCTGATGCTTTGATCCGACAAGTACAAACAGATGAGACAATCCCTTTTAATGGAACACCATCAGTAATTCCAGGCGTGGTTCATATGGCAGATTTTGATTTAGGAAAAAATAAGTTTGCATACTATGACAACGTTGTTGGAGACTATAATTTATCTACTGGAGATTACACCGCATGGAATAGTGGTTGGTCCTATCGAAATGATGGCGTCGATATAGAAAAAAATACGGATCAGATTAATAGTAATGGATTTCATGTCGGTTTTGTTGAGCAAGGGGAATGGATGAAATATACAGTTAGCATCGATGAAACTGCTGTTTACAAAGCAAAAATTAGATTGGCAACACAAGAATCCGGAGGGGAATTTTTTCTTTCAATTGATGATCAAGAAGTAACAACAACACAAGTGGTGAATTCAACAGGCGGTTGGTCACAATTTTCTACATTTGAAGTTTCAGATATTATTCTTCCAGCTGGGGAACACCGTTTAAAATTTCATATTAATAATGATATCCCTTTCAATATAAGTAGCATTGAATTTGAAAACACTGGGACGGTTGATGCCCTTGCTTTAAATGCCTTAAATGGTAAAACTGGAGAGAGTGAAAACGCTTTAGAAATCACCATAAGCGAATCTATTTTACCAACATCATTAAATGCAACTTCTGACCAATTCACGGTGCTTATAAATGGGATCCAAAAGACGGTTACTTCTGTAATATCAGATCCATTAAGAGCACGCTTGATGGTTCTAAATCTAGATGATTTCTTTCTATTAGGGGATGACATCACGGTTAGTTATTCAGGAACAACAATTCAATCGCAATCAAATAAAACATTAAATACTTTTTCAGATTTAGTAATCAACAATATCGCTAAAGACCGGGCCATAATTCCGACGGTGATCCAAGTTGAGGATTACGAATTTATGGAAGGTATGGGACTCGAAGACACTTCTGATGAAGGTGGTGGTCAAAATTTTGGTTACACAGACTCAGGTGATTATGCCGACTATCCTATTTATGTGCCTCAAACAAGTTTGTATGGGATAAAACTGAGGGTTTCTGGATTTAGCGTAGGGAAAATTGGATTGTACAGTGTTGATGAAAACGCTGTTGAAACCGAGCTAATTGTCATGAATACGGTGATTACAAATGGCTGGCAAACGTGGGAAACGGTTGCTAACAATTTAACCATTGAAAAAGGAGTGCATACATTAAGAATGCGAATATTATCAGGCGGTTTTAATTTTAATTGGATGGAGTTTGATTATCCTGATAGTGATGGAGATGGTGTTTTGGATGGTGACGATGCCTGTCCAAATACACCTGCAAATACGACCGTAAATGTCACAGGGTGTCCCATTTTCAATTTACCACTTGAAAACTTTGCAATAGCTGTGTTGAGTGAAACATGCCGATCTTCAAATAATGGTCATATTGCGTTATCTGCTGTAGAAAACGACACCTATAACGTCGTGATTACTCGAGGAGACTACACGGCCACTGAAACGTTTACTTCAGAAATTAATTTCGAAAACCTATCTGCTGGTATCTATACATTATGCATTACGATTGATGGACAATCTGACTATGAACAGTGTTTCACAGTCGTCGTCAATGAGCCAGAAGCGTTAATCGTTAACACAAATAGATCTGTAAATTCATTCGTTGCAACTCTCTCACTTGAGGGTGGCGAGTTATATTATGTGACCCTAAATAACGAAACACTTATAACGGCTGAAAATGAAACGGAATTGCAGTTAGTCAGTGGTGTAAATAAGATATCCGTGAAATCAAACAAAGAATGTCAAGGGGTTTATGAAAAGACCATCATTATAAATACTGAACCTTTGGTATATCCAAATCCAGTAAATAATCAGCTATTTATTAGCACTCATCTCCTAAACAGGGCTACAATCCCTATAGAAATCTACGATATAACAGGAAAACGAGTCGTGTCTAAAACATACAACGCAACCACTAATGAAATTAAGGTTGATTTGTCGGAACTCGTTAATGGATTATTTATACTAAAAATAGTGACCCCAGAAAACACCTATAATTATAAAATTGTAAAGCAATGAATACGTTCAAAAAACTAATCCCAACTTGTTTGAGTTTAATACTCCTAGGTGCATCCTGTAGTAGTGATGAAAATGGATCAGAGATCGACTCTGTAGACCCACCAACACAAGCAACGCTTCTGTTTCCTGAAAACAATACAGAATGTAACGAAGGTGCGGTTATTTCTGAAACTGAAGCCGAAGTATTGTTTCAGTGGGAGGAGGCTACAAATGCCAGCTCGTATATTTTAGAAATTACCAATTTAAATGAGGGTACTTCTAGAAACATCAGTACAATTACAAATGAATTTCTGATTCGTATTTTAAGAGGAGTCGCCTATTCTTGGTCCGTGAAATCTTTAGTTAGTGGTACTACCGATACAGCTGAAAGTTCCATTTGGAAGTTTTACAGTGCAGGACTCCAAGAAGAAAGCCATGCCCCTTTTCCTGCTGAAGCAATCAGTCCTCAATCGGGTACAACTGTCAATGCGGGATCAATTACAGTCGAATGGGAAGCATCAGATGTTGATAATGATATTGCCTCCTATACACTATGGGTTGATACTGTGAACCCCCCGATCACAGAAGTGGGAGACACAAGTAATACCAACCTAGGAATAACCGTTGCTTCTGGTCAAGTCTATTATTGGAAAGTGGTCACAACCGATCAGGTTGGAAACACCTCCGATTCTCAAATTTTTGAGTTCGCTGTAAACTAGATAGGATCAAAAAATAAAAACTAAGCCCTCATTTCATTAAATAAATAGAATTATGAACAAAGCATATTATTTATATGTATTAGGAATTATGATCATTGGCATCAGCCAATTATCGTGTAAGAATACACACAAAAAATATTCAAACGACAAAGAAACTAGTAACGTCTGGGAAATAGATTTCTTAGATAATTTTAATACTTTTAATTCAAATAATTGGCAAGATCAACGTATTTGGGTAAACAATGAAACCCATTGCTATGTGCCAGATAATGAATATGAAACACGAGAAGTTAGTAATGGTACCTTAAAATTAAAGGTTCTCAAAATTGACGAAAAACGAAGCTGTGATAATTTGGATAAGTATGGAAAACAACACCCTGACACAGAATATGTTGCAGGCCGTATCACTTCAAAAAACAAAAAAGAGTTTATTAAAGGCAAATGGACTGCACGATTGAAATTATGGAGTAATGGGGAACCTAGTATGTTTCCAGCTTGGTGGCTATTAGGCGCTCAAAATAATGAGCCACCAGTGCAAGAAGCTGATGAAACGGTTTGCTGGCCCTTGACAGGCTCAGGTGAAATTGATATTTTTGAACACCATGGAGATCATCAAAAAGATCATTTTACAACAGGTGCTATTAAAAACTTAGAGGAATGCGATAAAGGCGATTGGTGGAGCTATCGTCAAGGCTTTGACGTTACCTTAAACAAATATCACGAATATGCTGTAGAATGGGAAGGCAGCGATCTCGTTTATCGGGTTGATGACAAAGAAATCTATCGTAATGTTGGACTGGGCGATGCTTACCCAGAACCAATGTTTGCTATTTTAAACTTTGCCAAAATTACGGATTATCCAATGACAAGTGATCAATGGGTGATGGAAGTTGATTGGGTAAAACACGAATTTAAACTATAAAAAATCATAAACATATGTTTTTAAAGCGTTGTAAATTAATAGGTCTATTGGTTTTAATTGTATCTTGTTCAAAGTCTAAACAACAAGAATTAAGTACTAATACGAGCACTATTTTATCTGTGAAAAATTACCAACTCAAAACACTTCAGGTTTATACCACAGCGAAGGATACTGAACTTCGATTGACAAAAACAAGTGAGCAAACGTTTAAACCCAAAGTGCAACCCTTAGAAACAGAAGTTGCAATTTTTGTGAATCCAGAAAAAACATTTCAAGAGTATTTAGGAATAGGAGGCGCCATCACCGATGCTTCGGCTGACGTCTTCTCGAAGCTAAATGATGTACAACAAGACCAACTATTACAGTCGTTATACGGGAAAAACGGGATTGGTTATAATATCATAAGAACAAGTATTCACAGTAGTGATTTTGGTTTAGGAAGCCATACTTATATTGAGGAAGGTGATACTGAATTAAAGACGTTTTCAATCGAAAAAGACAAGGAGAAAAGAGTACCGTTCATAAAAAGAGCCATTGAATTAATTGAGGAGGACTTGGTTTTTTATGCCAGCCCTTGGAGTCCCCCAGCATTTATGAAAAGCAATAAAAACATGCTAAGAGGCGGAAAACTACTTCCAGAATTTCGTCAAGCTTGGGCTAATTATTACGTGAAATTTATCAAAGCCTATGAAGCAGAAGGCATCCCTGTCTGGGGATTAACCATACAAAATGAACCCATGGCAGTCCAACGTTGGGAATCTTGTATTTACACCGCTGAAGAGGAGCGCGATTTCTTAAGAGACTATTTAGGCCCAACACTAGAAAAAGAAGGTTTAGGAGATAAAAATATTGTTGTTTGGGATCACAATAGAGATTTAATTACAAACAGAGCGAACACTATTTTTGAAGATCCAGAAGCGTCAAAATATGCTTGGGGCATTGGTTTTCATTGGTATGAAACTTGGACTGGTGGTTTGCCAAAATATGATAACTTAAAAAATATCCATGAATCTTTCCCGTCCAAAAACCTATTATTTACAGAAGGCTGTCAAGAAGGGTTTGCTACAGAACGATTACACTTTTGGCCCAATGCAGAGCGCTATGGAAATTCCATGATCAACGATTTTAATAGCGGCGTAGTTGGCTGGACAGATTGGAATATTTTATTAGATGAAAGAGGAGGTCCAAACCATGTCGCAAATTTCTGCTTCGCCCCTATTCATGCCGACACAAAAACAGGAGAACTTATATATACGCCGACTTATTATTATATTGGTCACTTTTCTAAATTTATTAAACCAGGGGCCTTACGGGTTAGCACCTCTGCAAGTCGAAGTACTATTGAAAGCACTTCGTTTATAAACAAAGACGGAAAAATTGTAACCGTTGTAATGAACACAACGGATCAAAAAATAAATTATAAACTGGTTGTCGGGAATAACGAAACCCAGTTAGAAATTGAACCACGAGCAATGCAATCACTCATTTATTAAATTTTGATTCACCAATTATGAATAAAAAACTTGTCTTTATTGCCTTTGTAGTATCCTTAGGAGGCTTTCTTTTTGGTTTTGATGCAGGGATCATTTCAGGGGTCATGTCTTTTGCAGGCCCTGAATTTAATTTAACCGAAATACAATCTGGATGGGTCGTCAGTTCGCCTTCATTTGCAGCCATGTTTGCGATGTTATTTTCTGGACGATTCAGTGATCTCATTGGGCGGAAAAAAATGTTGATTTTTGTCGCTTTTTTATATGCAATTTCGGCAGTATTATCGGCCATGGCAGGGTCCTATGAACTGCTCTATGTGGCACGAATCATTGGAGGGTTGGCATTTGGAGCTGCTTTGGTTTTGGCGCCTATGTATATTGCAGAAATTTCAACCGCTGAAAATAGAGGGAAACTCGTTTCATTACAACAACTAAACATCGTTTTTGGATTTTTTGCAGCCTTCTTAAGTAACTATTTTTTCAATAAGTACAACACCCCAGACAGCACTTTTTTGAACGATGAAAACGTGTGGAGATGGATGTTAGGGGTCGAGTTTGTTCCAGCAGTCTTCTATTTTATCTTTCTATTTTTTGTTCCAAACAGTCCACGTTGGTTGTATTTAAAAGGGCGCGTGAAAGCCGCTAATAATGTTTTAAACTTCATTCATGGAAAAGAGAGAGCGGAGGAAGAAATCGCCTCTATAGAGCAACATATTAATGCCAATGAAAACCAATCGCCCTTAAAAATTAAAGACTTATTAAAGCCATCGTTACGATTTATTTTAGTGGTTGGCTTAATTGTAGGGGTGCTTCAGCAAATTACCGGAATTAACGCCGTGTACTTCTATGCAACATCCATCTTTAAACAAACAGGAATTGGTACAGATGCCGCATTTTCATCCGGTGTTTTATTAAGTACCGTATCCGTCGTTTTTACGTTTGTTGCTATTTATTTAATCGACAGAATGGGCCGAAGGCCTTTACTATTAGTGGGGACGGCAGGAATTGCAATTAGTTTATTGGTGTGTGCCTATGGTTTTAGCCAAGCCACTTACCAATTATCAGAGGAACAAATTAACCAATTCGAATTTACGGGTTCTGAAAAATTAGTATCCATTACAACTAAGAAGTATGCTTCCGATATTGACTTTAAAAATGAATTAAAATCGGTCTTAGGAAACCAAATTTACAGTAAAAATGATGGGGCCATTTTAGAAGCGGCAACCACGATAAATGCCAATTTAATCTTAATTGGAATTTTAGGGTTTATTGCCTGTTTTGCTTTTTCATTAGGGCCTGTTATGTGGGTGTTGCTCTCCGAACTCTACCCATTAAAATATAGAGGATTCGCCATCGGTGTCATTGCTTTTATCAATTCATTAATCAGCTCTTTAGTCCAACTAATATTTCCTTGGGAGCTTTCTAATCTAGGAAATTCACTGACCTTTTTCATCTTTGGAGCGATCGCATTTATTGGATTTTTCATCCTTTTAAAAGTATTGCCAGAAACCAAAGGAAAGTCTTTAGAGGCATTGGAACTGGAACTCGTAAACTGATCTTCTTAAACGTATAGAAAATTCAATTTATTGGTATTGATAAACTTAACTGCTTTATGAATAAATTCAATGTCCAAAAAACTCAAGACAAACACTGCTAAAAAGCCAAAAACCCCTATCAAACTAAGTTACTGATTTTTAATATATTGCATACAACAACTCATTTCTGTACAAACGAATCGCCAGAATTGGCCATTTTGAAGATTTAACAGAGAACCACTCTTAATTTATTTTTGTATATCTTTAAGAAATGAGGGATCTGAAATATCTTTTTGCTTATACCGTACCCGTTACAGCATTCATCTCTTTTGAATCGATCGGACTCGGCACGTATGTGTCCGTTATGTACACGTTTATAGCACTCCCCTTTTTAGACCTGGTGACGGGCGAGAAAACCAAAAATTTATCCACCGAGGAAGTGACGATCAAAAAAACAAACTGGGTTTTTGATGGGATGTTATATTTAAATTTACCCATCGTATTTGGTCTTTTATGGCTTGTTTTTTCAAAAATTCAAACGCAGGATTACGCGACGTATGAACTCATTGGACTCGGCCTTTCTGCTGGGATTTTATTGGCAACCAATGCCATTAATGTGGCGCATGAATTAGGGCACAGAGCACCCTACTTTGAGCGGTTCATGTCCAAATGCCTATACATGCCCTGTCTGTATATGCATTTTTATATCGAACACAACTTTGGTCATCATATGAATGTGGCAACTCCAAACGATGGCGCAACAGCAAAATACAACCAGACTGTATTTTCGTTTTGGGTTACCTCTGTGACAAAGCAATACGTAGATGCCTGGACCCATCAAATGAAACTTTTAAAAACTCAGAAACGCTCATTTTTTTCTGTGAAAAATGACATGCTTTGGTATCATTTGATTCAACCTGCCTATATTTTTGGGGTGTTCTATTTCTTTTCACTTGATGTGATGCTATTTGCCATCGCTGTTGGAGTGGTGTCTTTTCTGTTTTTGGAAAGCATCAATTATATTGAGCATTATGGGTTGAGACGCTTTAAAACACCCTCTGGAAGGTACGAGCGCGTGCAACCCCACCATTCATGGAATTCTAATTTTAAAATTGGACGGATTGTGTTGTATGAATTGACTCGACATAGTGACCACCACTTTAAGTCCTCCAAAAAATACCAACTGCTAAACAGCTATGAACAAAGCCCAACCTTGCCTTTGGGATACCCTGCTTCTATTCTTTTGAGTTTGATCCCACCACTTTGGTTTAAAATCATGAATCCACTAGTACCAGAAAAAATGAAGAAAAACTAAAAGTAGGTAGTTCTGTATCGTTTTGTAAGCTCCAATTAATGGCTGTTTAATTTCACAGTACGGTATCTAAAGTAAGGAGTCTAAAAACAAAAAACCTCCAACCAAAAGAGTTGAAGGTGTAAATTTTTAAGCCCCTTAGGGCGCTGATTTAAAAAAAGGGACAACGCAAGGCAGCCCCTTTAAGAGTCAAAAGTCAAAATTTTTAATCCCTAACAAAACGCACTGAAAAGCCGTTTTGCTTGGTGTTGTCGTCCCTGTAGATGTTACTGCCAAAGTTGATCAGGAAGTGGTTCCATGCGAAACCTGTATTGTCCTCAGTGGAACTCCAAAAGACTACAAGGTTACCCTCATTTTTGAACGAACCACTCTTGAAACGGTTACCCTCAGGGAAGCCGTTAAAGCCGCTGCTGTTGTTTAAGCTTTGGTTGTTTCCTACTGCTCCTGCATTTGTTGAACTATTCCAGCCTGTTGTAGAAGACATTGCTTTGGCTATTTTATTTTTTGTGGTGGTGCCGTCATAGTTATATTCATTGGCTATAAGATATTCTTCAAGAGTTGTCCACTCTGCATCTGATGGTACGTGCCAGCCCTCTGGTGCAAATTCTTTTCTTTGTGATGGGTTTGATAATGAAGCTGGATCGTGGATGCCCATCACTGCATACCAATTATAAAGTCTTGGCTTTGTTTCGTCATTCTCATAATAACACCAAGCGCCTGTGGTGAGGCTTTCCCATTCATCATTGGCAGTAACTTGTGGAATTGAGGTGCCATCACGGTAAGTTACCACCTCAGTATTCTCTACCGTCCAAGCCTGGTTGCCGTAAGCTAGGCTGTTGTACGTATTACCGTCAACGTCTGTTATTGAGCCTATCTGTGCGTTATCTATTTGGTCTTGAAGCTCAGATATCTTTTCCAACAGAACAGATAAAGTCACCGCATCCTGTGCATCGGTTGGGTCTAGCAAGTTTTTGATTTGATTGTCTTCGGCGCTTATTGTTCCATTGAGTTCAATATCTTGAGCATAGGCATTACCAGTATACAATTGAGAAACTTCTTGTGAGGTTAATGGTCGATTCCAAAAACCAATATCATCAATTTCCCCGTTCCATCTATCATTATTTGGATTTGATGCTTTTGCCCCCAAAGTTAATGGATGACAGTAACTTATGGCTTGTGTGACTGAATCATAATTAGTAACTTCAAGTACTCCATTTAAATAAACTTCTTCATTTCTGCTATTATAAACATAAACCACATGGTTCCATTCCGTAGGATTACTTAAAGAAAGGTTTTGGTAGTCTCCGTATTGTATAGAGAACCCTCCGGATACTGACGAATTATTAGTAATTCTAAAATTCCCCTCAGGACATTCTGTAGACATTAATCTTGCATTACTAGTTGAAGAATGTGTAAACCAAAAAGAAATAGAGAAGGTTTCTTCACGTGTGTATGGAAAAATAATTTGTGGTAATAGAACGCTACCACTTCCTAACTGTACTGATGATAAATTATTTGAATCCTTATCATCTATAAATGTAATAGTTCCTGACGAAGATCCATCGTTTCCATTTCCACTTTCATCATTGAAGTTATTGTTAAATGGATACCAAGCTACTAAACCGTTTTGAGGCAAATAATCTGGGATTTGTGAAAAACTAAACCATACAGTTAAAGAGAATGCTATAAAAAGTAATTTTGTTTTCATAAAAAAGTGAATTTTAGTTTTAAAACAGTGAACACATGAGTTATTATAATCATTCGTCTGGTACAAATCGTATATTAATTTGTTCCAAATTAATTCTTAAAATATTCTCCGCTTAGCAAAATCTATGAAGATTGAATTAATTACGTCAGGTGCGCAGAGGTTAAATTGGTTTATCCACCAAAGATAGTGAATTATCGCTTTAAAGAAAACCCTGTAAATAGTCCTGCTGTACCTACAATAATATTTTTAAGCTGATTTTCACTTGAGGCTCTTCTAAGTTTTATGTTTTTTCCTTGTAATACCTAGAGAAATTAAAATATCCGTTATTGGAAGTGACGGCAAAGAAAAAATTCAATCTACTCCGCTAGACGAAAACTTTTCAGTTAAAAAAGCATTTGGATTTGAATAGAAGAAAAACCAAAAGAAACAATAAGCTAATAATGGCTACAAATAAATGCTTAAAATAGTAAATTCGTACAAATATTAAACTAAAAAATCCGTAATACTCTATAAATAAAGTAATTACGGATTCTTATCGTACACCCCATTGAGTTTTTTTCGAAACGAATTCTGCAATTTTTATCGCTTTTAGATGAAACAACTAACGGAACTGAAACTGCTTATCCATTCTGAGTGGCATAAGCTAATGGCGTTTGTTTTTTTTGATCTTTAAAGGTGGGATTAACCAATGACAGACGAAGATTCACAAGAATTAAATAATGTACCGCGTTATGTAACTTTGCTTTGGCAAAAGCGAAGTTTAAACTACTACTATTTCTTGTTTTTTTCTTCTAATAACTTTCTTTACAATGTTAATGGAATACGCTTTTTGCGAAACGACGTAGGAGAGTAGTGAAATGTGTATGGAATGGTATTATTTTTTCTCATTTCCAATTAACTATTGAATTTTGTAATAAGTTATTGCTTCCTTTTTTGACTTTACTCATTAAAATATTATCTCCTCATTAATTGGACTGATATATGTTATTTTATGACATTGATAAAAGATTATATTAACCTAAAAAATATTTTATTCTTGATAAGAGAATTTCTGAAGAAAACGGTTTCACAATATAATCATCACATCCTTTTTTATAACCATCATTTTTATCAGTAATATCACCTTTGGCAGTTAAAAGGATAATTTTTGAGTTCACCATTTTTTTATCTTTTCGTATTAAACTAGAAAATTCAAAACCATCAATAAAAGGCATCATTATATCTAAAAGAATTAAATCTGGGATAATTTTTTTTGCCATTTTTAAACCATCTTTGCCATTATATGATTTTTCTGTTTTATAATTATTTGCATTCAAAAGACTTTCTAAAGCTCTAACTATAGAGGGTTCATCATCTACAATTAATATTTTTTTTTGAGTTTCCATATTATGTTATATTTATTGGTAACGTTACTAAAAATTTAGTGTATTTATTTAATTCGCTTTCGACTTTAATATCTCCTTTATGTCTTTGTAATATTTTGCTTACTATTGATAAACCTAAACCACTTCCCTTTGGTTTTGTTTTTAGCATTTCATTTTGAATTTGAACAAAAGTGTTAAATATCTTTTTTTGATTACTTTTTGCAATACCAATACCATTATCTTCGACAATTATAATAATATTTTCTTTACTTAAATTATAATTTATATTGATTAAATAATTGTTTTTGGTTGGGTCTATAAACTTTATGGCATTCATGAATATATTTATAAAAACACGCTCTAAATGAGTTTTATCTGCATAAACTTCAATATTATCATTTAAATATGAATTAGTGATATTTATATTTAATTTTTCTGCAATTGGTTTTACGGTTTCAATGGTGTTTTTTATTAACTTGGTAATATTACAACTTTCAAATTGCCAATTTAAATTACCCAATTCTAATTGTTCGTGCAGTAAAGTATCATCAATTAAATTACTTAAACGTTCACTCTCTTGAACAATGATTTTTAAAAAATCCTCACTCTGGTTTTCATACTGTTCTGCATCATTATAAAGCATTTCAGACAATAGTCTTATTGAGGTTATGGGAGTGCGTAATTCATGCGATATTGTTAAAATAAACTCATCTTTTAAATGGTCTATTTCTTTTAACTTTTTGTTTGTTAAAAGTAATGATTTTTGAATTTCTTCTAGCTCCAAAGATTTTATTTCTAATAACTTTCTGTGCCCTATGGCCTCTTTAGTTTCCTCTAAAATTTTAACCAACTCATTTTTGCTTAAAGGTTCTTCATTCAATAACTTTGAAATAACGATTCTGGCTGAAATATTCCCGATATAATCAGATAAAGCATTCTCAATATAATCGATATACTCAATATCAACAATATCATAATTTTGATAGGCTTTAGGATTTTTCTGTATAGCGTAGTTTGCTGCTTCTAACCCTATAAATTTAATTGCCAATTCATATAATTGATGAAATTGGACGTTATTGTATTTATTTCTAAATAAATTACTATCTAGTTCATCTAAAGAATCTATAAACTTATTCGCTTGTTGTATTTCTATTCCTTTAGGAACTGAAGCTAAGGAGCCAATAACATAAAATAGTACATTAAAAGAAATACTCCAGAAAAAGCCGTGGGGGATTTTGTTAAGCCCATCTAAACCCAAAAAAGCATAGGGCTTTAAGGCAGAAATACCAAAAACCCCGTTATTTATAACATCGCTTTCACTAATTAAACCACTTCTAATAAATGTAGGATGGAATAGTGTAAAATACCAAATAATAAAACCAACAATTAGACCAGCAATTGTTCCTGTTTTGTTTGCGCTTTTCCAAAATAAACCTCCAAAAAAAGAAGGAGCTAATTGCACAATTCCTACAAAAGAGATCAATCCTATTTCTACTAACGGATAATTTTCACCAATAATTATCATATAAATGTATGCTGAAAATAATACAATTGGTATGCTAACTCGTTTACAAAGTGTAATTGTTTGAGGAATATTTGAAGTTTTAAAAAACTTTAGCTTATCTACCACAAGTGGGATAATAATATTACTTGAAAGCATCGTTGATACTGCAATAGTTTCGACAATAATCATTCCAGTTGCTGCTGCAAAACCACCTAAAAAGACTAACGTTGCTAATAAATTATTTCCTGCTTGCATTGGAAAATGAAGCACATACATATCTGGGCTAAATGTAGATTCGCCAAAATAGATTTTACCTGCAATTGCAATTGGTATTACAAATAAAGTAATGGCAAAAAGATATAAAGGAAAAATCCAAGATGCAGTATTTACATGATCTTCATTTTTATTTTCTAAAGCCATCAAATGAAACTGTCTTGGCAATAATATAAAAACTAAAAAAGATAATATAATTAGCATGAGCCAATCCCAATAACCACCTTCAAGACTTTGCTTAATATCGTTAATAGCAGTTAGCAAATGCTTTTCTGAAGCGAGTTGAAAAATATCATTAAATCCATCAAAAACAAAAAAGATAACATAAATGGCAACGGCAATAAAAGCAATTAATTTAAAAATTGCTTCAAAAGCAATTACAGCAACCATGCCTTCGTTTCGCTTATTATTAGTGTTATTTCGTACTCCAAAAAGAATGATAAATAAAGACATTAATGCCACTACTAATAATGCACTTTCTTTATTAATTGCCTTATCGCTTGTACTTTTTATTAAAATATTAAAAGTGGTAGAAATGGCACGTAATTGTATAGAAATATATGGGATGATAAATAAAAAAATCATTACAGTAATTAGATTTCCTAAAAACTTATCTTTTCCGTAACGCGTTGCAATAAAATCAGAAATACTGCTAATATTTTCTTTTCTGCATATTCTTATTATTTTTTTAAATAATAAAATCCACAACGGGCAAAGCATTAAAGGTCCTAAATAAGTTGCAAGAAAACTAATACCAGCAGTTGATGCTTTACCAACGCTACCATAAAATGTCCAAGCAGTACAATACGTTGTTAATGACAATGCATAAATAATAGGCGTATTAATAATGCTTTTAGTACGGGCTTTTTTATCGCCATAATAAGCAATCCAAAATAGCAATGCTAAATAAGAGATGCAAATTAGTATGATAACCCAAACTGAAATCATTTTGTTATTTTTATGATGATAAATCTAAGAACAAAAATAAGTAGTATCCAAATTGAGTAAAAATAGAGGAAACTTAAAGGAATGTATTTAAAGACTAAAATATCATCTATAATTTTAATCAATGGAAAATTTAGCAATAAAAACACTATTATTGTAATAACAATTAACCAAAATTTATTTAGATACTTCATAGGCTCGAAATATAACTATTTTTACCTTAATAATAATAATCTTTATATTTGAATATACATATATATAAATACACTTATGAGTAAGCCTATTCCTTTTGAAATATTTTATAAAAGTGCTGAAATTTTAAAAGTGATGGCACATCCAATTAGACTGGCAATTATTGATAGTTTAATTAGTAAAGGGCAATTATCTGTAACTGAAATATACCAGCATTTAGATATAGAACAATCTGTAATATCGTATCATTTAAAAAATATGCGTTTGGTAAATTTGGTAGTTTCCCAAAGAAAAGGAACAAAAATATTCTACAAGGTAGAACATCAAGAAGTTATAGATATTTTTCATAAAATTATAGATTTAGGTCAATTTTAAACTTCAATTACATTTTTTTCTCAATAAAAATTATAATTCTTTAATTTTATAAATCCTTGAAAACAAAAGATTTATTTAATGTTTTGTCAATTTTAAGTTGTCAAATTTAAAATATATATACAAATATGTGAATATTTACATATTTATATATATATTTGTTGATATAATTAATTAAATATTAACAGGATTATGAAAAAAACAAATTTTTTAACATTGATTTTATTGTTTGTTCTAGCTTTTAATTTTACAGTAAAAGCACAAGAAGAGAAGAAAAAAGAGGAGAAAAAACCATTAAAGTTTAAACCTCTGAAATTTAATATAACTGATGATGGGTCTCAATGGGTAAGATTTATTTTATGGAATCAAGTTCAGTTAAATTCTAACAATTTAGATGGGGATGATAATTTTAAACTTACACCAAATATTAGAAGATCTCGTCTTCTTGTACTAGGGCAGGTGACACCAAAAATATTTACATACATACATATGGGTGTAAATAATGTTAATTCTGGAAGACTTGGATTGATTGATGGTAGTGATCAAACGCAACTATTTTTACACGATGCTACTATGGAGTATAAATTCTCTAAAGGATTAGCTATTGGGGGAGGTTTACATTATTGGAGAGGTCTTACAAGATTATCAAGTTGGGCAGGACTTTCATCATTAACTTTTGATATCCCAAATCCATTAGTACATGATGGAACTATTGGAGCTACAGACCAATTTGCAAGACACGTTGGTATATTTGCTAAAGGAAAATTAGGGAAATTTGATTATAGAGTTTCTTTAGATGATCCAGGGAGAACAGGTTTTGCAGAAGATGTTGTAAATACAAGTACTACCAATGCTGTTTATGGCGCATGGAATTATCATGATGCAGGAAGATCTATGTTTTCTGGTAATATAAAGTATAATTTTATTGGTTCGGAAGGTAATTTACTGCCTTATGTGGTTGGTACCTATCTTGGGAAGAAAAAAACATTAGCAGCAAGTTTTGGTTGGGTAGCGCACCCAAATAGCACCTTAATTTTAAAAGATGCAACCAACCCAATATTAGCAGGAGATGATACAGCAACAATTGTATCAAAAACAGACACAGGTAATGCTACACACTATTCTTTTGATATTAATTATGATACACCAATTGGTGACAATGGAGGAGCTTTAACGGCTTATGGAGCATTTATTAATTATGATTTTGGGGAAAACGGAGGTAGTTCTGCTGGTGCAACTGGCTCTGCAATATACACACATTTAGGATATTTAATACCTAAAACAAAGCTACAACCTTATGTAGTGTATCAAAACAGAGATTGGGATGAAACAACTGTTTTAGGTTCACAACGAAAGGGAAATACTTTTAACCTTGGTGCAAATTATTACATAGCTGGTCATAACCTAAGGCTTACTTTAGAATATATTAAAAACAACTTTGATGTAGGGGCAGATAACAGTCAAATCCGTTTTCAAGCGCATATTTTCCTATAATAGATACTAATTAGTATATTATTCTATCTAATCATAAATTAATTATAAAATGCAAAAAGCGATAAACATTATTAATAACATCACAGAACGTGTTGGTAATGTAGCAAGTTGGTTTGCAGTATTAATGGTAATTATCATTAGTCTAGATGTTATTATTAGATATTTATTTAAGTTCACCTTTATATGGATTATCGAGTTAGAAATCTATCTCTTTGGGTTTATGTTTTTATTAGGCTCTGGTTATGCTCTAAAACATGAGAAACATGTACGTGTAGATGTGTTTTATAGTAAACTTACAGATAAGAAAAAAGCAATTGTAAATATTTTAGGAGGAGTATTGTATTTAGTGCCTTGGTGTTATATTACTGTTTCTGCAGCTTGGAAATATACATATTCTTCATTTTTAATGGGAGAAAGTTCTCCTCAACCAGGAGGTTTACCAGCACTATATATCTTAAAATTTGCTATTGCTCTTGGTTTTTTCTTATTGTTATTACAAGGAATAGCACATATACTAACGGCGATAACCATTTTATTAAAAAAATACGACTAATGGAAATTTTAGCAATAGTATTATTTTTACTCATATTTATCCTTATACTAAAAGGATATCCAGTAGCACTAACTTTAGGAGGTATCTCAATCGTTTTTGCATTTTGTATTAGCATTTTTGCACCCGAGTATTTTTCAATGTCTACATTTAATATACTTCCATCTCGTATTATGGGAGTTATTAATAACTATGTTCTCATGGCAGTTCCTCTATTTATTTTTATGGGAATTATGCTCGAAAAATCAGGACTTGCCGAAAGTCTTTTAGAAACAATGGCCATGATGTTCGGATCTGTTAGAGGTGGTTTAGCCATTTCTGTAGTTATTGTAGGTGCATTATTAGCAGCTTCAACAGGAATTGTTGGTGCTACAGTAGTTACTATGGGGCTTATAAGTTTACCAACGATGCTTAAACGTGGTTATAAAACCGAACTTGCCACAGGCGTTATTGCTTCTTCTGGAACTTTAGGACAAATTATTCCGCCTTCTATTGTATTGGTTCTTTTGGCAGATACTATTAATAGTTCTTCAAGAGGTGCAGAATCTGTAGATGTAGGCGCTTTATTTTCGGCAGCTTTAATTCCAGGTATGGTATTAGTAGTTTGTTATATTTTGTATATTCTTATCATTTCTTATATTAGAAAAGAAGATGCTCCAGCCATTCCTACTGAAGAAATTAAAGCTTTTAGAGGCGATAACTTTACATCAAAAATCATTAAGGTTTTAGTCTTACCAATTTTACTAATTGTTTTAGTTTTAGGATCAATTTTTTCTGGAATAGCATCACCAACAGAAGCCTCTGCCATTGGTGCTTTAGGAGCAACAGCTTTAACAGTTATTCAGAGAAAGTTCAGTTTTAATATTTTAAAAGATGTAGCAAAAGAAACCATGAAACTTACTACAATGGTGTTTTTCATTCTATTAGGTGCTACAACATTTACTTTAGTTTTTAGAAGTTTAGGTGGAGATGATTATTTACAGCAGCTCATTTTAGAGTCTAACCTATCACCAATAATGTTTTTACTATTAGTAATGGTTGTTATTTTTATAGCAGGATTTTTTATCGACTTTATCGAAATCATATTCATTGTCATTCCTGTGGTAACTCCAATTTTTAATGCTTTTGATATGAATATGTTATGGGTAGGAATCCTAATCGCACTTAATTTACAAACATCATTTTTAACACCACCCTTTGGTTTTGCTCTTTTTTATTTAAAAGGAGTCGCACCGCCAGAAGTCAAAACAAGTCAAATTTATAGAGGTATCGTGCCATTTATATGTATTCAATTAATTATAGTAGGAATTGTTATTTTCTTTCCAGAAATTTTTTTCCTATCAAAATAAACTTTAAATAATTTACAAAATGAAAAACAAAATATTCAAAACTATTTTAGGAGTATTAGTAGTAATGCTAGTAATGATTTCCTGTAAAGATGGAAGTTCAGAAGCAACTAGCACAAATGTAGAAAATACAAAAAAAGAAATCTACAATTGGAAAATGACCACAACGTGGCCACCTAATTTTCCAGTATTAGGGGAAGTTGCAAACAAGTATGCAGAATGGGTAGAAGAGTTATCTGATGGACAAATAAAAATTAAAGTGTATGGTGGTGGAGAGTTAGTGCCATCGTTAGAAGCTTTTGATGCTGTATCAAATGGCACTATTGAAATGGGTTCTGGCGCATCTTATTATTGGGCTGGTAAAACATCTGCAGCACAGTTTTTTGCAGCCGTTCCTTTTGGAATGAATAGCCAACAATTAACATCTTGGTTAGAAACTGGTGGTGGTTATGATTTATGGAAAAAAACATACGCAAAATTTAATTTAGTACCATTTTTAGGTGGAAATACAGGCGTACAAATGGGAGGTTGGTTTAATAGAGAAATCAATTCTGTCGCAGACTTTAAAGGACTTAAAATGCGTTTACCAGGTATTGGAGGTAAAGTGTTAGAAAAAGCTGGTGGTGCTGCAGTATTAGTTGCAGGTGGAGAAATATACACAAGTATGGAACGTGGTGTAATTGATGCAACAGAATGGATTGGACCATACCATGATTACAAAATGGGCTTTCATAAAGTAGCAAAATATTACTATACTCCAGGATGGCATGAACCAGGAACTCAACTAGAATTTTTTGTTAATAAAGATAAGCACGATGCTTTACCAAAACATTTACAAGCTATTTTAGAAGCTGCTTCAAAAAAAGCACAAGTTTGGGTATTGTCTGAATTTGATAAGCAAAATGGAATTTTCTTAGATAAATTAGTGAATGAAGAAAATGTAGAAGTAAGAGAGTTTTCTAAAGAAACTTTAGATATTTTACGTGGCTATACTGATGAAGCCATACAGGATATGATTGGTGATGACCCTTTATCTAAAGAAGTTTATGAAAGTTATTCTAAATTTCAAAACCGTGTTTCTAAGTGGTCTAAATTAACAGAACAAGCATATTATAACAAAATTCAAAAGTAAAAACAATTTTATTAGTTGAAGTGTTTTTAGTGATTGATTGTAAGGCTGATTTTATAAAATAATCAGCCTTACTTTTTTAATTTCTTACAAACCTCATAAAATAATAAATTTCATTTTAATTATGGAAAAAATAAATATTAGACTAAATCAATATTCGTCTACATCTATGCAACTTGAAAATGAGAACTTTAATATTATAGTAGACAGACCAATACAAAATGGAGGATCTGGAAAAGGACTTATGGGAGGACAACATTTATTATTAGGTGTTGGTGGTTGTTTTTGCAGCACCTTATTTGCTACTGCAATATCAAGAGACATTAATATAAGTGGTCTAAAAGTAAATGTTATTGCAACTATTAGCAATGTGCCAAAACGATTTAATAATATAGATTTAGAAGTATCATACAATCATTGTAGTCATCCAGAAGAATTTAATAAACTTTTAATAATTTCAGAAAAAGGGTGCATATCAATTAATACATTAAAAAAAAATACAACATTTAATATAACTGAAAAATAAAGACTTTTACTCATACAATTTTAAGTTAAACATTTTATTTCACAAGCAGATTTAAGAGAATAAACATGAAAAAAGAAAAAATTCACATTCGTCAATTAAAAGATTTAACATTAAAAGATTTACCAGATGTAGGTGGGAAAAATGCCTCTTTAGGTGAAATGATTCAAAATTTAACAGCTCAAAACATTAGGGTGCCAGGAGGTTTTGCTGTAACTGTTGATGCCTTTGATGCCTTTATTCATGAAAATGGATTGAAACAGGTAATTAATGCTGAACTTGAAAATTTGGACCCTACAGATATCATTAGTTTGCGTAAAACAGGCTCTCAAATACGAAAGCATGTTTCCAACGGAAAATTTCCTGTTTCTGTAGAAAAAGCTATTTTAAAATCCTATTATCATTTATCAGAAAATTATAATCAAGAAGCTACAGATGTTGCCGTAAGGTCATCAGCAACTGCAGAAGATTTACCAGACGCATCCTTTGCTGGGCAACAATCTACGTATTTAAACATTAGAGGAGGAGAAATGATTTTAACCGCTATAAGAAGTTGTTTTGCATCACTTTATACAGATCGAGCAATCTCTTATAGATCATCAAGAGGCTTTGATCATTTTTTAGTAAAATTATCAGTTTGTGTACAAAAGATGGTACGTTCAGACCTTGGTGTAGCTGGTGTAGCTTTTTCATTAGATACAGAAACGGGCTTTAAAGATATTGTACTTATAAATGGTACTTATGGTTTAGGTGAACTTGTTGTTGGTGGTGAAATATTACCAGATGAATTTTTAGTATTTAAACCGACATTAAAAAAAGGTTATAAAGCTATTATTGATAAAAAGCTAGGCAAAAAAACACATAAAATGATTTATGGAAACAAGCCATTCGAATCTATAAAACAAGTGCCTGTAGATAAAGCTCAACAAGATTCATTTTGCTTAAATGATGCACAAATAATTCAGCTTGCAGAATGGGTTCGAAAAATAGAAGATTATTATACATCGCTTCGTGGATCTTGGTGTCCAATGGATATTGAATGGGCTATAGATGGACTTTCTGGCGAATTATTTATTGTTCAAGCAAGACCGGAAACAATTCATTCAAGATTAGAAAATGAGAATACAATTAAAGAGTACCACATAGCAAACCCAGAACAGTTAGCTGAAAAATTGATATTAGAAGGTGTTGCTGTTGGCGATAAAATTGGCACTGGTAAAGTTCGTAAGATATTGACTTTGGATGGAAGAGATGGAAGTTCTGATGAAACCGATTTTAAAGAAGGTGAAGTATTAGTCACAGAAATGACAGACCCAGATTGGGAACCATTAATGAAGAAAGCCTCTGCTGTAATTACTGAAAAAGGAGGAAGAACTTGTCATGCCGCAATTGTAGCAAGAGAAATTGGAGTTCCTGCTATAGTAGGTACCAGTGATGCTACAACAATTTTAGAGAATGGGCAAAAACTATCCATAAGTTGTGCAGAAGGAAGTGTGGGTAAAATTTATGATGGGATTATAGATTATACATTTACAGAAACACCTTACAGTGAATTTCCTAAAACAAAAACACCAATAATGATGAATATTGGTTCGCCTGAACTTGCTTTTACATATACAAAAATTCCTAATTCTGGTGTAGGTTTGGCTAGACAAGAGTTTATTATCAACAATTATATAAAAGTTCATCCTTTAGCATTACTGAATCATAAAAGTTTAAATGATAAAGAATTATCTAAATCCATCGCAGTATTAATGCGAGGATATAGTTCTGAAGAAGATTTTTACATTCAGAAATTGGCTCAAGGAGTTGCTAAAATAGCGGCTGCTTTTTATCCACAAAGAGCCATAATTAGATTGTCAGATTTTAAATCGAATGAGTATTTTAATTTATTAGGTGGGAAATATTATGAACCTAAAGAAGAGAATCCAATGATTGGTTGGCGTGGTGCATCTAGGTACTATTCCGATAAATTTAGAGAAGCTTTTATAATGGAATGTAAAGCCTTAAAAAATGTAAGAGACGAATTTGGTTTGGATAATGTTACCATTATGATTCCGTTTTGTAGAACTCCAGAAGAACTTAATAAAGTACTTAAAATAATGGAAGAAACTGGTTTGAAAAGGGGAGAAAGGGGACTGGAAATTTATTTGATGGCAGAAGTCCCTTCCAATATTATTTTAGCTGATAAATTTGCGCCCTTAATTGATGGTTTTTCTATAGGGTCTAACGATTTAACACAATTAGTTTTGGGGTTAGATAGAGATTCTAGTTTGGTTGCACATTTATATGATGAGCGCAATGAGGCCGTTAAAAATATGATTGATCTTCTAATACAAACAGCTAAAAAACATAAGGTTAAAGTTGGTATTTGTGGACAAGGACCATCAGATTTTCCAGATTTTTCAGAATTCTTAATCAAAAATGGAATTGACACTTTATCTGTAACACCAGATTCAGTTTTAAAAACTTTACGTGTTATTGAAGGCATTGAAAATCAAGTATAAAAAGATTATCAAATTCAATTTGGTAGTAGAGAAATATATAGACCTAGCTAAAATATGATTGATAAACTAAAATCTTAGTTTTGTAATATTATGTAAAATAGAAGCAATGCGTTTTTACCCAGATATAGCGGTGGCAAAATGGCCTCAGAAAACTTTGGTTAAAACAATAGGCGAATGAGCGTACATATTTTAGAGGTCTAGCAATACATATTCTTAACAGTAATTAGGTTTAAAGCTAGTTCAAAGCAATCTTAATGAGTTCCAATGTTTTCTAAAATATAGCGATTGAGCCGTGATTGTTTCCAAAGTTTTGTGCAGCCTTGATTTTTTTTTTCTTTTTTTATCAAGAAAAAAAGATAATAATTAAAGATTGATAGTTACGATTTTCAAATCAAGTTCTAAATATCATTAAACAGTTCAAAACAAAAAAGATTAAATAATAGCAAAATTAGAGCAAGTGTATAGAAATTTATTTTTACTCACATTTAATTATTTGCAGAAACTTCAAATGTGTTCGTGAATCTCGTAAAAACTCGATTTCATAAATTTTTATACTCTTGCGGAAAACTTTACGAGAATGTCGTAGAAAAAAATTTTGCAGGATTATTATCAAATACGCGATTTTTAAATGAATCTAAAAGGTTAGCTTTTTTATGGCGGTGGCTATGCGGTTGGAAATTGTTTTTAGAAATAAACGCCAGTAAGCGTTTAATTTATAAAAAGCAATCGAGCGCATAGGCAGCGGCAATTTTACATAATGGCTAATTATAGCTACAAACAGCAGAATGTTTCTTATTTAGTACTAAACCCAAGAGCCTAATGTTTATTGACCCAAGTTCTAAATTTTCTTTTGGAATACTAAAACCTTATGGGATATTTTACATAATAGAGAATTATAGCTATCAAATAGAAACGTGAACTTCATTGCCGTAATTACTTTTAACATAATTGTTGACGATATAGACCTAAAGGCACTATATCTACAATTATGTGTAAATAGCCTGAAATACGGCTATACAGAAATTACTATATATTTGTACTATAATTCTTATTATGACAAATACATTCACTTAATGGAAAATAAAAAATTATTAAAAAAGCTGCAAAAGGAAAAATAACACAAAATAATATTGTGATATTATTTGTATAACAGGGTGTTATTTTGTATTTTTGTTCTGTTCATAGTTATGGATGTAATAAATATTAATTAATAGAGTTTTTAGAATTATGGGGAAAAGTCTCAAAGTTCAGACTGCTTTTAGGTTCGATCATGAACTTTTAGAGCTTGTCAGAGAGAAAGCGAAAGCACAGCGAAGAAGTCTCAATAATTATGTTGAGATATTAATGTTAAGGGATGTAGGTAACATTCCTAATGATGAAACCAAACAAGCCATAGAAGAGGCTAGAAATGGAAATTTGGGAACCATCGAAAACCTTGATAGATGGCTTGAAACACTTTAAAATAAAATGTACAAATTAGATTTTACAACGAAGTTTAAAAGGGATTTAAAAAAAATAAAAAGTAACAAAAAAGAATATGTACTTGCCGTTAAACTATTAAAAATCCTTGAAAAAGAAGGGGTTTTTGGAGTTCCAATAATTATGCGCCCCCACAAATTAACAGGAAATTATAAAGATAATTGGGAGTGTCATATCAAACCAGATTTGTTAATTATATGGGTTCAAATTGAAAACCCGAATACAGTGAAGCTAGTTAGAATAGGGTCTCATTCTGAGTTATTTAAATAAAAAACTTAAAATCTAAATAACCGATCAGATAAACACTTAAATTTACCGCTATGCGGAAACAAGTCTCAAAAAAGGGGACAAAATGAAAATA
>Ga0209196_1000493_pt1 | contig 31752 bp, 22 predicted proteins | sample COGITO_mtgs_1105_5_FD_184801 | JGI IMG/M metagenome (GOLD analysis project Ga0209196, IMG submission 184801) | Pelagic marine microbial communities from North Sea - COGITO_mtgs_110509 (SPAdes) (version 2) | ecosystem: Environmental > Aquatic > Marine > Epipelagic ... | reverse complement strand
CACGCAGACCAAGTGAACGGATATCGATGGATAGACAGCCTTCCTTCTCCGTATCCACATCCTGGGCCATGCCTGCGGCAATGCTTCCATACACGGGGATATCGACGATTTCCTCTCGCTCCATCTCTTCGGGAAAGCCAATACCACAGGCTTTGTTGGCCTTTCTGACAATAACCCCCTTTTTCTCGAGGGCTCTGAGGTGACTAATGGCTGCCGTCTGACTGGCAAAATTGAAATGACGTTGAATATCACGCGTCGAGGGCATGTAGCCTTCTATACGGTGTGTTTCCTTGAGGTAATCGATCACCTCCTGCTGACGTTTGGTAAGTTGGATATTGGACATAATGTTGATCGTAATATGGGGCTATATATCGGAGTGGTGAATATCGGAGTGGTGAATATCGGAGTGGTGAATATCGGAGTGGTGAATATCGGATTACTAAAGCCTAAAGGGGCCCGTAGACCTGATGATATAGACAATAATACGGATACTAATGGCTGTGTGAACAGTGTTCTCTGGAACATTAATCCATGACTCTGTGAATGCAAAGCAAAAAGTCATCACGAATTTGCTTTCCTTGCGCCGCCGTAATAGTTAGTTTTAGTGTAATACTTATTATGAACGAAGAATTTAACTCTCCCCAACTTCCCGCCTCAGGACTCCTCACTGGACTTGATGAAAATGATCGTTTGGCGCTCAGCACCTATGGAGAGTTCATTCCCGTTCACGCAGGCCAGCTTCTTATTGAGGAGGGAAACCAGCAGGACTCACTTTACTTTGTCATTTCCGGCACACTCCATGTTCACACCGACAAGGACAGCAAGCGCACTCTCATCACCCGTATTGGCCCTGGGGAGAGCATTGGTGAAATCAATCTATTTGATCCCGGCACGGCAAGCGCCTCCGTCACCGCGCAGTCATTTTCACAAGTCTGGAAAGCGACTCGCCGCGATTTTGAAGCTTTCGTTCAAGCCTACCCCGAGGTGGGCGAGCATATACTCGTCGCCCTTGTAGGTGAACTCAGCAGGCGCATTCGTTTTTTAAATGGCAAACTCATCGCAATGGAGGTATCTTACCAAGAATTGTGGAGTTGAACCATATCGGCATCTAAACTGAAAAGTCCGTCACCACTGACACGTTCGCCACACAACGGCATCCCCAACAATGATTGAACTACTTAACATCCACCCTCAATGTGTGACTGGTGCTTTGTGGCTCTTTCTTGCCCTGGCCATTGGCCATGCCGTTGCCGATTTCCCACTCCAAGGGGTATTTCTTTCAGAAACAAAAAACCGAAACCAAAAGCTATCCCAGGATTTGAATACCAAAAGCCCACAAGGCGTTTGGATTCAAGCGATGAGCGCGCACTCACTCATTCATTGTGGCGCTGTATGGTTAATCACTGGTTCAGTTCTTCTCGGACTGGTCGAATTTTTTCTCCATTGGATCATTGATTTTGCCAAATGTGAAAACTGGGCCGGGTTTAATACCGACCAGTTCCTCCACTATGGCTGTAAAATCATCTATGTTGCACTGATCTATTACGGCGTCATAAGTATTTGATCGCCGCTCTGCACCCTAGCCACAATATAATGTGGGCACAAAAAACAGGAGCCCCCAAGGGAACTCCTGTTCTAAAATAAAGTGTTGATCGATTTCTGACTTAGCCCGCAGCAACAGCTGCTCGAATAAGCTCGAGGAAGCTTTGTGGCTCGAGACTAGCTCCACCGACAAGGCCTCCGTCAATATCAGGTTGAGCAAGCAGCTCGCCAGCATTGTCTGCCTTCATGCTGCCACCATACTGAATGCGGATCTTTTCTGCCAACTCACCGCTGTATAGATCTGCAATAACGGAACGAACAAAAGCGTGGGCCTCTTGGGCCTGCTCTACGGTTGCTACTACCCCTGTGCCAATGGCCCATACAGGCTCGTAAGCGACGACTATTTCCTTCATGTCCTTGTCGTCGATACCGGCCAGCCCTTCTGTGATTTGGCTGCGGAGAACTTCTTCAAGTTTACCGGACTCACGTTGGTCAAGAGTCTCACCAATGCAGAAAATAGGCTTCAGGTTAGCGGCTCGCGCTTTTTTGATCTTAGCATTGATCAGTGCATTGGTTTCACCGTAAAGGGTGCGCCTTTCGCTGTGGCCGATGATGACATAACGGACAAAAAGTTCTTTGAGCATCATGGTGCTGACCTCCCCCGTGTAAGCCCCGCTGTCCTGCTCAGATACATTCTGAGCTGCAATAGATACCCCAGAATTGGAATGGAGTGCACTCACTGCTGCAGGAATACTGACGTAAGGAGGTGCAATGACCACGTCAGCTTCGTCGGTGATGTTGTCGAGTTGGCTCGTGAAGGTGGAGAGGAAATCTTCGGCTTCTTTGGGGCCGATGTTCATCTTCCAGTTAGCTGCGATAATTGGTTTGCGCATATTGTTATTGGAATTAGGAATGGGTAATTAGGACTTGGTAATTAGGACTTGGAAAGTTGGGAGGTGCGTCTCCGGGGAGACGTTTATTTGTTGGTGAGGGCGGCGACTCCTGGGAGCACTTTTCCCTCGAGTAGCTCAAGCGATGCACCACCGCCTGTTGAAATGAAATCAAAATCGTCCGGATTGCCGAACTTCTTAACGGCTGTTACCGAATCACCTCCGCCAACGATAGTCAATGCGGATGATTCCGCTACCGCCTTGGTGAGAGCTTTGGTGCCTGCAGCAAAATTGTCCATCTCAAACACACCCATGGGGCCGTTCCAGAGAACCGTCTTGGCATTAGCTACGATCTGGCAGAAATCACCGATCGCCTGATCGCCGATATCGATACCTTCCCAATCATCCGGGATCTCGCCCCCTTCTCCATAAACTGCGGTAACCTTGGTTTCGGCATCCGGAGAGAATTCCTGAGTGATGCGCGTGTCTGCGGGAAGGTGGAAGTTGATCCCTCTTGTCTTTGCTAGCTCGAGAATTTCAAGTGCCAGCTCGAGGCAATCGTTTTCAACAAGCGACTTGCCAATCTTGTAACCCTGCGCCTTGCGGAAGGTATAGGCCATGGCACCTCCAATGATGAAGGTATCGGCCTTATCCATCATGGCTTTGATGACCTGGATTTTATCAGAAACCTTGGCCCCACCCATGATGGCAACAAACGGTTTCTCGGGAGATTCAAGTTTACCCTGAAGAAACTCAAGCTCGCGCTCAATAAGCAAACCCATCGCGCTTTGAGCGATATAATGAGTCACTCCCTCAGTGGAGGCATGTGCGCGGTGAGCGGTTCCGAACGCGTCATTGACAAAAATCTCGGCCTCACCAGCAAGAGCCTTTGCGAACCCAGCTTCATTCGCCTTTTCCTCAGCATAGAAACGGGTGTTTTCGAGCAGCATGACCTCTCCTGGCTGAATGGCCGCACGGGCAGCAGCAGTCTCTTCACTGACACAGCTCTCAGCAAAAGCCACATCCTTGCCAAGAAGTTCGCCAAGGCGAACCGCAGCCGGACGGAGTGAATACTTTAAATCTGACTCGCCCTTGGGCCGTCCTAGATGCGAGCAAAGTGTCAACTTGGCACCACTATCAAGCAGATGCTTGATGCTGGGCAGAGCTGATACGATGCGTGTATCATCGGTGATTTGACCGGCGTCATTGAGAGGCACATTAAAGTCAACGCGCATCAGCACGGCTTTGCCATTAACATCGAGATCGCGAATACTAAGTTTGGCCATTCTATATGAGGGTAGCTAGATTTGAGAAAAAAAGCGGGGAAAGTTTCCCTCCCCCGCCTTTGGTAAAGTGTCCGTTGAATTAGGCACCCAGTAGGGCTAGGCCATCAGCAGCGCGGCAGGAATAACCCCACTCGTTGTCATACCATGAACAAACTTTAACGAAGTTGCCATCGTTGACCATGGTGAGGTCTGCGTCGAAGATAGAACTGTGAGGGTCACTTACGATATCCTGTAGAACCAGTGGATCTTCAGAGTAGCTAAGAATACCTTTCATAGGACCTGCAGCTGCTGCCTCTTTGAAGGCGGCGTTCACTTCTTCAACCGTTGTATCGCTCTTAAGAATAGCAACAAAGTCGGTGAGTGATCCAGTAGGAGTAGGAACACGGAAGGCTCCTCCATTTAGCTTACCCTTCATTTCAGGGATCACCTCGGCAATCGCAACAGCGGCTCCAGTAGAAGAAGGCACAATGTTAACAGCAGCAGAACGGCCACGGCGAAGGTCACCGTGCGGTGCGTCAAGAAGGTTCTGGTCACCTGTGTAGGAGTGAATCGTGCTCATGAAGCCTTTTTCAATGCCCCACTTATCGTTGAGAACTTTAACGAGTGGTGCAAGACAGTTAGTCGTGCAGGATGCGTTAGATACGATATTGTGCTTAGCTGGATCGTAAAGATCGTCGTTGATGCCAATGCACATGGTGAGGTCTGGGTTTTTGGCAGGCGCAGAAATAAGCACCTTCTTGGCGCCAGCATCGATGTGCTTTTGGGCACCCTCACGTGAGGTAAAGAATCCAGTCGACTCGAGAACAACGTCCACTTTCAGCTCTGCCCATGGGAGTGCTGCGGGGTCACGCTCAGCGGTAGCGTGAATTTTGTGTCCATCAACGATGATTGACTCATCATCGTAAGTTACGTCGTAAGAAACACGGCCCTGAGAGGAGTCATACTTCAGCAAGTGAGCCAAGTTTTTGTTGTCAGTGAGGTCGTTGATAGCGACGACATTTTTGAGTTCGCCATTTTGCACAAGCGCGCGCAATACATTGCGTCCGATGCGTCCAAATCCGTTGATTGCGTAAGTAGCCATGGTTGTAATATTAAATGATTGATTGCGTTATGCGTTTGCAGAACGGGGCGGGATTATGGTTACCAAATTCCACAGGTCAATAGCTGTGTTGATCATTTATTGACCTATGTGAGTCATCGTCCACGCTTGGGATGAGACCTCAATACCCAGAGTGGTTCGCTTTTAAAGTTGCTTCTGTGGCAATGCAAGCTTATGGCTCGCTCTCCCACCGCCCAGGCTTGTTATTAATTGTTCCGAACCAAGGAGCCCAAGCGGTATTTAAAGATGATCCAGACGGACCATCGACAAAACACCAACTATTAATAATATGACTGACGTTCCATTTTCCTCCCTCGGCCTCTGTGATGAGCTGCTCGAGGCTATCAACGACCAAGGCTTCGAAAGCCCATCCCCCATTCAAGCCCTCGCTATCCCCCCCATCTTAGAGGGCAAGGATATCGTTGGTCTTTCTGAAACAGGATCAGGCAAAACCGCCGCCTTTACCCTGCCTGCGCTGCAGATGATCGATCTTGATGCCGACGAGGCTCAGGTGCTGATCCTTTCCCCCACCCGCGAACTTTGTGTTCAGGTCTGTGAGGAAGTGCATCGTCTAGGAAAACACGTTAAGGGCCTGCGCGCCGTGCCTGTCTATGGCGGCACCCCGATCGATCGCCAAATCACCCAGCTCAAACGTGGTGCCCATATTATTGTGGGAACACCAGGCCGCCTACTCGACCACCTGCGCCGCAAGACCCTGAAACCAGCCACCATCAAGCTGGCCATTCTCGATGAAGCCGACCGCATGCTCGATATGGGATTCAGGGAAGACATGGAAGACCTTCTCGGTGCCATGAAATCCGATCACCAGACGCTGTTCTTCTCAGCCACCATGAACAAGCAGGTGCAGAAGCTGATTCAAAAATTCGGCAATAATCCAGAAGAAGTCTCGATCAAAGGGCAGACCAAAACCGTTTCCACCGTTACTCAAAGCTACTACGAAGTTCGGAACCGATCTAAAGTCGAGGTGCTGACACGCCTGCTCGACATGGACAGCCCACGACTCGCCGTGGTCTTCTGTAACACCAAACGTAGTGTTGACGAATGCACCGATGCGCTCACCGCACGTGGCTACGCCGCTGACAAACTACACGGTGACATCGGCCAACAAGCTCGTGAGCGCACCACTAAACGATTCCGTGAAGGGAAATTTGACCTACTCATCGCCACCGACGTCGCCGCTCGTGGACTCGACATCGATGATGTCGAGGCTGTTTTCAACTACGACATCCCCCAAGACCCAGAAGACTACGTGCACCGCATTGGACGCACTGGGCGCGCCGGCCGTGAAGGTCGTGCCGTAAGCTTTGTCTTTGGCCGTGATATTTATCGTCTGCAAAGCATCGAGCGCTATACCAAACAAAAAATCACACGCGCAAAAATCCCGACCCAAGAAGAAGTCGAGGGCAAACGCGCCGACCAGTTATTTGAACTGGTGCAAGCTCGCCTAGAAAAAGAAGTCAGCCGCAGCTACCGCCACTACATCGATCGTCTACTCGACCAAGGCCACACCGCCACCGATATTGCCTCCTCCCTCTTTGAACTGCTACGTGAGTCCCTTGGCCGCGAGGGCGAGGAAATCGTGGAAGATCGCCCCGACTACAATGCCAACAAAGACCGTGGCGCACGCCGCAGTCGTGAAAAAGGACATGATCGTGACGACCGCAGGGGCGCACGTGGTGACCGTGGTGACCGTGGTGACCGTGGTGACCGTGGTGACCGTGGTGGCCGTGGTGGCCGTGGCGACAAAAAAGAGGCTGGCATGACCACCTTATTTGTCAGCCTAGGTAAAGCCGCAGGGGTAAGACCTAGCGACCTTCTAGGCATGTTCTACCGTGAAGGCAAAATCCCGGACAACTCCGTGGGTCGCATTCAGCTTTTTGACCGCCACTCCTTGGTCGATGTGAATGAAAAAGTCGCCAGCCAACTATGCGATGCCCTTTCAGATTCCAAGCTTCGCAATCAACGCTTCCGTATTGGAGCTGACCGGATGGGATAGTAACCCCAACCCTCACTACCTGATTTCCCATGGCCGCTGATCAAAAGAAATCCGAAGAGCTTAACTACGGCATACTGGGCGAGGATACCCAGAGCACCCCTGAGAAGCTTGAAAAGTACACCGGCGTGGTGGATTGGGAATATCTCAAACCTCATTTTGACTCAGGTGCCCTGCTCTATGTTGATGCATGCCTGAACATCACCGATGTTGGGCAAGTCTTGGCAGATGATAATAAAGACAAAATCGAAGCCTGGTTAAAATCTGGCGATCTTGTCAAACCTTCCGAACCTCATGCCAAATGGTGGTCTGAGAATCCTCAGGAGTTTACCGCCCTGGTGGTGTCGCCCTTTGTGCTGATGCAGCCGCTACGCGGCAGTTAAAGTTTTAAGTTTATCAAATAGGGGTCAGGCAGAGAAATGACGCATGATCTACATTTTTCGCTATGTTTCCATGATTTTATAGACGTCAGGTGCATGCGCATGTCCTCGATTTACCGCCTGCGGGTCAGTTCTTTTGCTCCGGCCCTAAAAGCCACTGCCCCGACCCACATGAAGTGGGCCGGGGCAGTGGCGGGATGGACGGGATTGCTTTCATTCCATAAAAGCTATGCTGGCTAGCAAGTTTCCTCCTCCGGAAACTTGAAATTTGGGATGCGTGACGCACGCACTGCGTGTGCGTTCGAATGACCCTTGTCCGCATGCGCGGCCTGTGGGTCTGTTCTGCTGCCCCCCCATAAAAGCCACTGCCCCGACCCACATAAAGTGGGCCGGGGCAGTGGCGGGATGGACGGGACTCGAACCCGCGACCTCCGCCGTGACAGGGCGGCGCTCTAACCAACTGAGCTACCACCCCTTGCTCTGCTCGGGGCGGGCGGAACTTAATGAGAATCCTCGCCGCTGGCAATCACTTTTTTGTGAAAATAATCATTTTTCTTGAGTGCTCTAGCTTAATGCCTCTACAGCAGCTTCTAGGCTCTCCACATCCTCGACAGATAGCACCGTTACGGACTTATCAATGCGGCTCATAAGCCCAGCAAGCACCTTGCCTGGGCCGAGCTCGAGGAAGGTGGTATGGCCATCGGCAATGAGCTGCTGCATGGAGGCGGTCCAGCGTACGGAACCGGTCACCTGCTGCTCAAGCGTTGATTTGATCTCGTCTTGGCCGCTGACGGCACGTGCCTCAAAGTTGCAAATCACGGGGATAGAGGGCTCGGAGATCTCAACTTCAGCGAGGACTCCAGCAAGCTTGTCCTGAGCACTCTGCATCAGGCGTGAGTGGTAGGCACCGGCGACGTTGAGTTTTTTACCCATGCGGACTCCCCTGCCCTTGGCCTCAGCTACGGCTTTATCGATGCCAGCCTCATCTCCGGAAAGCACAATCTGGCCGATGGTATTGAAATTGGCGACATCGACACCGCAGTCCGCTGCAAGCTCGGCGACAGCCTCTTCATCCCCACCGATCATCGCCGCCATGGCACCATTAGTGGCATCACAGGCTTCCTCCATAAATTGGCCACGTTGTTCAACAATTTTGAGTCCGGTTTCAAAGTCGAACGTGCCGGCAAGAGTGTGTGCAGTAAATTCACCGAGTGAGAGACCCGCGGTGGCGACGACATTGAGCGCAGGAACTTTTGCCTTTAAGACTTCCAGGCATGCCAGACCGTGAAGGAACAAAGCTGGTTGGCAGCGTGAGGTTTTCGTGAGTTCCTCGTCTGGCCCATTGAACATGATATCACTCAGCGAGTAGCCGAGTGCCTCGTCCGCCTTACTGAACATCTCTTGCACAGCTGGATAGGCATCTGCCAGATCCTTACCCATGCCTACCTTCTGCGCTCCCTGACCGGAAAATAATACAACAACGTTACTCATAGTATATTTTTTCTAAGGGACAGCGGACCGATGTGCAAGCCCGCATCTCCCCGATGGGAAAACTTGCAAAAACAGACGAAACTCTTCTTGCAAAATATCACGGACTAAGGAAAGTTTCTCGCGACCGCAATGAGCTTTGCAATCACGGAGGGGTGGCAGAGTGGTCGAATGCACCGGTCTTGAAAACCGGCATACCGCAAGGTATCGTGGGTTCGAATCCCACCCCCTCTGCCAGAGCCCGGCCCACTTCATGTGGGTCGGGCTCTGGCACTCAGGCGTGGGCCGAGCACCCTTTGCGAGCGCAGCGAGCACGGGTTTGAACGCACACGCAGTGCGTGTATCACGCGCTTCTAATCATCAGAAATCCGGAGGAGGATTTCTGCTCATCCGCATGGAGTGAGCGGAGCGAACTCAATCCCACCCCCTCTGCCAGAGCCCGGCCCACTTCATGTGGGTCGGGCTCTGGCACTCAGGCGCGGGCCGAAAACCCTTTGCGAGCGCAGCGAGCACGGGTTTGAACGCACATATATCGTGCATCACGATGCATCCTTAATACCAACATGCCGGAGGAGGCATGATGCACGCCAGCATAGCCTTCATGGAATGAAAACACCCAGCCTTAATCCCATCCCCCCAAGCACCCCTCTCTCATCACTATTCAAAAAGTAGGGCCGGTGGGACTTGAACCCACGACCAAGGGATTATGAGTCCCCTGCTCTAACCAACTGAGCTACAGCCCCCTTAATTGATGATGTTTTACATCTGGCGAATGATTCGGTCAACGACCAACCCAGACATGTGTTGAGGCTGAGCTACAGCCCTCTGGCGCCGCTGTCAATACATATGGCAGCGGCTGCGGTCAACGAGGAAGCTCGGTATCTTAAGTAGCATAAGCCCTCTTGACCTCAAGCCCGTTCTCAACAAGGATATCGCCATGCGGAATTACCTGCTTTTCAGTTTCCTAGCGGCGCTGACTTTCATGCTTCAAGCCTGTTCGACGGCGAGCGGCGGCTCTGGGGCTTATGGTTCACCCAACATGGGAGGACCAAGCGTTGAAGTGAGGGCTGCCGAGATTGCATCTGAACCCACCGGCAATTTTTATTACGGCAGGCGCTACTTCGTCAAAAAAACCCGCTTCTGGGGTTACCTGCGCAAACCACGCCAGAGTGCTGATACTGCCAAGCTTGTCATTTTCAACGAAAGCAAAAAACGCAATCCAGATCGTTTACCCGAAACAGGGCCGCCAGGTGAGCGTTATGGCTTTGACCAAAACTACGAATATAAAATCTATGGGTATTACACCGGAGACAAGGTCTACGAGGTGAACTCCAATCAAATTCTACCCGAGTTCATGCTGACCGGTTATGAGCTTGTTGATCGTAATCGAGGCTGGCTATTTAGCCCCCGTGATCATTACAACCCTCAATATATCAACCTCAGACCGGCTCTCTAAATCATGACTATCTCAAGAGATGAAATTGCTGCGGTTCTCGATGAGATCGCGCTCCTTATGGAAATCAAGGGTGAGAACCCATTCAAGACCCGCGCCTACCGCAATGGCGCGGAGACCGTGCGTAATTACCAAGGTGAAATTGTTGCCATGGCGGCCGCTAACAATCTGGAGGGCATCCCAGGCATCGGCAAGGCGCTGCAGGAAAAGATCCACGAGCTCGCCAGCACCGGCAAACTTGAGTTCCACCAAAACCTGCGTGCTGAGTTCCCTCCCGGACTCTTTGATCTCTTTGGCATTCAAGGTCTGGGACCCAAGAAGGTGCGCGCGCTCTATGATAAGCTCAACATCGATTCCATCGATGCACTCAAGGCTGTCTGTGAAGATGGATCGGCAGCCTCACTACCGGGCTTTGGCAAAAAATCCATTGAAAAGCTGCTCGAGTCGATTGCCCTTAAGGAGCAGTTCGCAGACTTCTTTCGCCTCGGAGACGTGGCTCCTGTGGCAGAACACATCCTCAATATCCTGCGCGAGCATCCAGACTCACTGCGTGTTGCCACTGCCGGATCCTACCGCAGAGGCAAGGAGGTGCTGCATGACCTCGACTTCCTCGTCGCCACTGCCGCTCCAGCAAAGCTCACCGCCTATTTCACGACCTTGCCCGAGGTTCACTCCGTGATCGCTCATGGTGACACCAAGGCTTCAATCCGGCTTGAGAATGGCCTGCAGTGTGATCTGCGCGCCGTTTCCAATGATCAATTCCCCTTCGCCCTGCAGTATTTCTCCGGCAGTAAGGAACACAACGTGGCGCTGCGTTCCCGCGCTCTCAAGCACGGCTGGTCACTCAACGAATATGGTTTTACGCCAAAAGATAAGTCCACGCCACCTGCGCCAGCCGTCAAGGACGAGCGTGATATCTACCGCGTCCTAGGTCTTGACGATATCCCACCTGAACTGCGCGAAAACCAGGGTGAGATCGAGGCTGCTGATGCTGGTGAAATACCACGCCTCATCGAGCTCGAAAACTTACGAGGCACCTTCCACAATCACACTACGGAATCCGACGGCAAAAATACACTCGAGGAAATGGCAGCCGCCGCTCGCGATCTAGGTCTGCAGTATTTGGGCATTGCCGATCACTCCAAGTCTCAGTTTCAAGCTCGCGGCCTCCAGCCAGATCGCCTACTGCGCCAGGTCGAAGCCATCAGCACACTCAACGCTGAATGGGATGACTTTCAGATCTTCGCCGGCACTGAGGTAGACATTCTCAAGGACGGCACACTCGACTTTGAAGACAGCCTGTTAGCTCAGCTCGATTACTGCGTGGCATCCGTCCACGGTTCATTCCAGCTATCAGAAAAGGAACAAACCAAACGTATTATTCGGGCCATGGAAAACCCACACATTACCATGATCGGCCATGTAACGGGTAGGTTACTACTGAAAAGAAAAGGCTATGAGATCAATATCGATAAAATCATCGATTGCGCTGCCGCTACCGGCACGATCATCGAGCTTAACTGTAACCCCTACCGACTCGATATGGACTGGCGTCACTGGCACCGTGCCCGGGACAAGGGGGTAATGACTTCTATCAATCCAGATGCTCACTCCACAGAGCAGCTCCAGTATCTTGCCTTCGGTGTGCGTATTGCCCGTAAAGGTTGGCTGAGGCGTGAGGACGTGCTCAATACCCGCAGCCTTGAGGATGTGCGGGAGTTCCTGGGTTTAGAAAAAGCTTCCCGCAAAGCCTAAGCTGGGACCTTAGCCCAGCTCGGAAGCACTCATTAGCGCATTTCAAGCTTGGTCTTCGCCCAGCACCATTTGACCACCTCACCATTCTCGATCAAGGCGATCGCTTTCTGCTGCTGTTTGCCAAGGATCGTCTCGGCCTCAAAGGTGACCATGCCGGTCTGATAGTTGGCTCCATCAAACTCCATATCCTCACCGGCGACCCACTCGGTAACCTGGTCCGCCTTAAATTCACTGACCTTGCCTTCTGCTACACTCGCTTGCATACATGATACTATGGCGACCTCATCGAGCACCACGGGTTTGGCGTCCTCGATACGCTTCATTTCAGCCTCTCTCTGAATGCGCGCGTTCATCACCGGGAGAACCAATTCCTTGAAATCAGTTTGATCAACATCGATCACATGCTCGAGAGTCATACCCTTGGTTTTAAAGATAAGGTCCGTGCCCTCAAGACGAACTGGGCTTACCGCAGTTCCTTGCTCAAGGGTGAGTGTGAGACCATCACTCGCGATCTCGAATGTCTCGCGAAGAGATACTGTTTCAGGGAAATCCGCAGGTTTGACCAAGCTTAAATCGATCTTGATTGTTGGCACAGGCTTAGACTTCACCTTCTTGGCTTTTTTCTTGGGTTTGGCTGTCTCATCCTTTTTAACAACCTCGCTCTTATTTCTGTCTGCGTTGCGCAGCTCAAAAAAGAGGGGTTCAATGACATAGCCCATGCCAACACAGGCAGCGACCATAATAAAAGTACCTAGATTTGTCATAACGGGGGTATCCGTAACATTCAGTTTAATTCACGGCAAGCCAGATTAACTCGAGGCTTGCATCAAGATCACTTCTTTTTGTTGCGTAAAAATGGTGGGATATCGAGGTCTTCTCCTTCGAGCACATTCGGACTTTCGCCTTCAAATTTTCCCTTGGGGCCACCATCCAACTCTAGCTCTCCTTGAGCCGTTTGTTTGTCTTCGTCAAATACCTCGCCAAAAAAATCATCCTCTTCACCGGATTGGCTATCTACATCCTCTGTTTCCGCCACCTTTTCAGAATCAAGATCTTCGATCTCTGCAAAAGGGTTCTCGTCTTCATCAATCTCAAAATTAACGGGAGCTTCGTCCATGCTTGGCTCTGCTTCGTCCATGCTTGGTTCTTCGTCCATGTTTGACTCTTCATCCCTCAGCACAGCATCTGCAAGCTCTTGGACATCGTTCATGTTGATAAAGTCGGCATAATTACCGATTTCCTCTTCTGCCTCTACCTCAGCGTCAGCGCCTTCATCATCAGAGGAATCGTCCTCATCTTGGTCTTCGGAGTGATCACTCACCAGATCATCAGGAGCATAACCTTCACTTGGCTCCATGATTTCCTCGTCCTCTGGTGTATCAATCACCGTAGTAGATTCGACCGCCGCGATCGGTGCAGACACACTGAGATCAACTGCGTCATTGTCCTCATGATGCTCTTCATCCTTATCTGGCTCAGCGGCATGAATTTTCCCTTCCGGAACTGCGCTGATCAGCGTCACGCTCAGACTTCCTTCCATGGATGGGTCGGTAGCGACACCAAATAAAACCTGAGCACCTGATGGGATATGCTTGGCGAGGCTCTGCATGAGCAGCTCTACCTCATAAAGTGTCAGGCTTTCATCTCCACAAATATGGATGAGCACACTCGATGCATCGGCCAGTAGGTGACCTTTATCCAGCAACGGACTGCTCAGTGCATTCTCAATAGCTTGCTGGGATCGGTTTTCCCCTTGCCCAACGCCTGAGCCAAAAAGACAGCGTGCACGCGTCGTATTCAGTGCACTCATCAAGTCCCCTAAGCCGATGTTGATCAAGCCAGGCCTGACGACAAGGCGTGTCACCGCCTTGATCGAATCTGAAATCATTCTGTCACAGGCGGCAAAAGCTTCGTGGATCCCCTGCTTGGCAAGAACCAGCTCACCCATGCGGTCATTATCAAAGGTCACCACCGCATTGGATAATACCGATAATTCATTGAGTGCTATATCCGCCTGCTCTCTGCGCCGTTTTCCTTCAAACTCAAATGGCATGGTCGCAAAGACAACAACAAAGGCACCTTCCTCGCGAGCGATGCGCGCAATCAGCGGAGCTGCCCCAGATCCGGTTCCTCCTCCCAGGCCTACACACAGGAAAACAAGTTGCCTGCCACGGAGTGCGTCACGCAGCTCCAGCTCAGCTTCCTCTGCCGCCCGCGAACCAATCTCAGGATCTCCACCGGCACCCAGCCCCTTGGTCAGATTTTTACCCAAATGAATTTTCTCGCTAGCCACCGAGCTTGATAAGGTGCGCAGGTCTGTATTTACACAGGTCATCTCAGGGCCTGACAGACCGTCGAGCGTGGCCCGATCAAGGATATTAGCGCCGGCACCACCGAGCCCTATGATTTTAACGGACGACTCGGGAATGGTCTGTTGTGGATCGCGGCTATATGAAATCATTGTATTGTTAAGGAAAATTCAAGGCTGACAGCAGCAGCCTAATAGTTAACAAATCTTTATCAAAAAGGGCGGCAACTGGCTAGCATAGAATGCTATTTTTCATGACACCCATGACACCCATGGCATCAAGCTGCCATCTTGATTACATCAATCTTGAAATCAAGCCGGGCACGATACTGTGCCATGCCCAGGCGCGAGTCGCCGCGATCACTGACTCTTCCTCACTAAGCCTGGGGTAAATACGTTTTTTCTCCAGCACCACCGAGGCCAGCGCAGCAGCCTGTAAATTGGTTGTCACCGTCAGTATCTGCGCGCAGGCCGCAAGCCCTAGTGAGGCCATCACAATACTCATCACCCACAGTAAAGGTAGCCTGCCGACAAACAAACCAAAGACACATACAACCAGGGTGAAAATAGGAAATGCGTGCCCGAAGCGCCGCGCCCAGCGGCGCCGGGCGACAGATGCCGGATCTCTCAGCGACAGGAAGTAGAGTCCAACTCTCAGTGCAACCTGACCGTGATCTGCGCCGTTTTTTCCTGCTGCTAATTCAGAAGTAAGGGACAACCATCCATCTCCACTATCAGCGGCGCCAGCCCACTCCCGTTTTTTGATGCGCAGCTCGGTATGCTCCTGCCCCATGGATGATAACATGCGCTGGGCCAGAGCCGAGCCTTCGCCAGATAAAGCAACAACGCGGGATCCTTTTAGAATACGATCGGCATGGAGCTTACGTAAAATCAATGCCGCCAGCAGCGGCAGCAGGGAGAGGAATAATAAAAGACGGTGCATGTAATGGGAATGGAAAGCACAGCATCATCAACGCACCTTATTTGGTAAAGGGTCATTTTTGAAATGCTCGTATTGTTTGCTCAGCTGCTGGTAATTTGCATAGACCATCGGCAGGGCGCGGGGGCTTCCTCCAGCATGAGAAATACTGGCAGCAATCGCTTTTTTCGACCACATGAGTGCTTTTTGACGATCCCCCCTGGCGAACCACACCTCAGCCATAGTATCAAGGTAGGCACCTTGATTCGGCATACTGCTGACCGCTTTTTGAGCATGGGCATAGGCTTCATCCAGATTCCTCACGGCCCTGGCAGCCAGCCATGCCGCCGTATTGTGGGAGTTGTGGGATTGAGGGTAATCCTTGCTGACCGCTTCAATGTGAGCATAACTCTCATCAAACCAACCCTGATAGGTCTTTACTGGAATCTTGTTGCGTAGGGCAGGGAAAAAATCATCGGCAAGTGCGCCATCTCCGGGGATGAGTTGGCGGGCAATATCGAGTCTTCGCAGGCCCTCCGTCTGCCCCCCTTGATGCAACATCATCATGCCGTGGCAAAACTCAGCTCGGTAGCGCACTTTTAGAGAAAGATACAGTCCAGCTGCGCTGCTACGCATCACAAAGCGGGCAAAAACTTCACTGATTGCCAAAGCCTTTTGCCAATCACCACTGGCATACAATGACTCTCCGTTACTCGCCAAAAGAGTCACTGCCCAGCTATATTCAGCCAAGTCATCGCCATCTAAATCAGAGAGCGCAGCAGCCAAGAACCAGAGCTCGATCGCTTTCTCCTCATATCCAACAGCATACAAATAATGACCCCAATCGATCAAGCTCTCTGGGTCGCCCAGGCTCAGCAGCATGGCCCGACGATAGACCTCCTCTGCCTTTTGCGTTTGGCCCAGTTTGAGTAATGCAATATGCCACTTACCCAGGCTGAGCCGATCCTCCGGCCTAGCCTGGACGCGAGCTGCAAGCACTGGCTCAATGCTCTCCCAACGCAGCAGGTTATAATCCAAATCATTGCGGGCTCCTTGCAAAGACTTCGTCTGGTCCGCGAAGCTATCTACCATCTGGGATGCTGCCGTAAGATCGTTGCGAGCAAGACATAATTGATAAAGCGTAGTGATGAGAAGATCCTTGGCCAAGTCATCGAGCTTGATCGCCTCAGCCACGAGAGCTTCGTGAAGCTTTGTTGTCTGATCGTCAGGATCGGGCAGCAGACCGGCAAGCAAACCTATTTGATCGATGGTGGTTGCGACATCCTCTCCATTACGATTTGTAAGATGACGACTTTTAAGATGGTCCCATAGGCAATCTCTGAATTGAGGTTTTAAAAGGTTGATCAATTTTTTAGCTGCCTCAGCAAACTCACCATGATCCGCACCGTCCTCAGTGATCTCCCGCTTGATAAAATAAATACTCAAAGAGCCTAGGCCCTCGTTGGCCATCATCTCAATATGCTCATTCCAATCTTCTCCATCTTGAGCCACGAACAGGGTCATCATCGGAGTGAGCACTTCACGCGCATATTGCTTTTCCCCTCGTGCATAGAGAAAGCTCGCCAGCATCATGACACGCTCTGCCGCCATATCGCGAGTGTCTCGATCATCTTCTTTGAGCTCCTCGATGCGTTTGTTCACCCAATTGGTGTAGGGCGGCTTGGCGTTTTCTAAGATCCCGAGTAACTTCAAGCTTTGCCTCGGCATTTCAACCAGATCGTAGAAATGAAAGGCAGCATTGGCATCACTGCTCTGCAGCAGTCCAAGAGCCTCTTCGCGAAATCCATTGGCAGCAAGGCACCTTACGATGCGCGCGCTTTCTTTCGGGTCTTGCCCTAGGAGCTTCCACTGACGACTTTGGGCTTCCGCCTCAGCTTCTTTGCCCTCGAGCCTTAATTGCTGCAGCTTGCAGCCCCATTGGTAAATAGCATCACCCTCAGTAGCCGATCGCTCCAGCCATGGCACAGCGTCACCATTTAATACACGCAGCAAATCTCCAGCTACCGGATTATTGGCCTGTTGCGATTCTTCAATAGCGGCAGTGAAATTACCGCCAGCTCGATGTAACCACATTCTCCATCTCGCTGCCCTCTCCCCCTTCAGGGCAGCAGCTTTTCGAAGCTCTTCATCCCGTTGGCCCGTTTGAGTGTAATAGAAAGCCCGGAAACGCATGTGCAAATCACTGTCCCCCGTCAGCTCCAGAATTTCGCTGACTAGCTGATGATTGTCCTCAGCCATTGCCTTTCTGATAATGGGCTCCACCCTAGGCCAGCATAATCGGGACATCGCACCTTTGATCTCAGCATTATTTTCAAGCTTGGCGAGATACATGACCTGCTTCCACTGACGCAGTTGTAAAAGCTTATGAGTAATAATGATTTTACCATCATCATTACTCTTCAAAAACCTGAGCACCAACTCCTTCGCCTGCTCTGGGCTGTCATGGAGAAGCCCAGCTGAGATATAAAAAATCAATTCCTTAGCGCGCTCAGAGGCCTCAATATCATCACCCGCCTCTATTCGGCGCAAAGCCGGCAGCGCGTCGCCCCCGAGCTTCCACAGATCAACCATAGCCTGCTCTCGCACTACAAAAGATTCATCGCCAAGCTTCAGCGCCAGTTCGTCAATCTGCTTGAGAGCGGGCACAGCGATCACCTCTTTAGCTTCAGGCGCACTAACATCCTCTAGCGCAGCTTCACAGAAGGTGGTCGCCAACACTAAAAGCAAAAGCACAACAGCATAACAAGCCCATGCTCTTGGCTGAGACATATGGCGTTTGTCGTGAATTGAATGAAGCTGTGTGATCATTGGATCTTTTGTTTAGTCGCCTTAATGCATGTTAAGAGGAGATGAACTCAATAAGCTCATCACTTACTAGAGCGCTGATGGTCACCCATCTTATTTAACCATGAGGATATATCGCTGAAAATCTGAACTCGCTGATGGTCATACATGAGGAGGTGGTATGAGCCAGGATAGTAGTGATGTGTTTTGTCGATTGATTGATTAAAGCTCTTGCAGAAGTCGTTCACCTTGTCTTCTTGCGTGAAAAAATCTTTACCTCCGTGAAGCACCAGCACGGGGCACGAGACGGCCGGTGCCATTTGATCCATGGACTGGGCCAGGTCGCCAAGACCAACCAACAAACGAAGAGTGTAGCGGCGGATATACCACGGATTCTTGGCTGCCTGCTGCTCATGAATATCCTCTTTAGTCACCATCGGGCGCCGACCATCGGAAAGCGATTCCAGTGAAATTCTAGCCTTGGGGAAAAGTATGGCAGCACATTTTGCGGCCAACAACTTCCACGTGGGAAGCTCAGAGTCGACCTCGATAATCGGCGAAGAGATCGCCATAGCATGCGGCCGTTGTTCACGGCGCGCGTTTTGATATCCGTGCATCACAATCAATGACCCCATGCTCTCACCAAACCAAACGATTTTTGATTGGGGATGCTCTTGGCGCACCAACTCCGTGAAAGTAGTGAGGTCTTGATACCACTGCTCTACTCGTCTGATATCGCCACGCCTACGCTCTTTTAGATCCATACCTTGACCCCTCGTCTCCGCTGCATAGAGCGCCACATCTTGGCGATGCTTTAACAGGTAGTGCGCCAAGTTATCATAATCACCTGCATGACCTGAAATTCCATGCACGCCAATAATAACGATCGCTGGATCTTGATGGGCCGCGGATTTCGGCAACCACTTACGGTAGCCAAACTCGTCACCATCATAGCTTACGTAATGATCTTTCTTGAGCTGTGGATTTCCTTTCACTGGCGGAGCAAAGCTAATGGACGTGGCACATGATGACAGCAGCGCTACCCAAGCAAAAGTGGCCAGCATTTTCGACGACACAGCCAGTCTGGAAAAAGAACTCATCATGAAAGCCAGACAAGCTTGCCGCTAAACAAAGCTGATTGCAAGCACCCATGAAGCATACCCCTGCATCAAAGAACTCCGAGATTGCTTGATTATTTGTCCGCTGGGTGGTTTTCTACATGTGTGTTACAGATCGTCTTCAATGAAATTAGTGCTGCCGAGATATCCCGCATGGATACTCTCGACCAACTAGAGCTCCTCGATGCCTTCAGGGTTTCGGAATCAGACCTCGTTGAATTGGACGACAATGACGAGCATAGGAACTTTGGCAAGATAGCGCGCGACGGCAAAACACTTTATCGATTCCGCGCGAATGATTGCCGTATCTACTTCGAAGTGGCTGAGAACTTGGTGATTGTCCACCGAGTGCTGCACAAAAATACATTTTCTGATTTTTTATTCAGATCGAAAATGCCGGTTTCAGAGGATGAGCAACTCGCTGAATCGAAGCACTTTTGGAATCTCATTGACGAGGGGCGCAACGCACGGCGCATGTAGTGGCGCACATAGTGGAGCGCACGCTTAGCCCCTGTCCCACTTGCTTTTTTCCGCTTACTTTTTTCTGCTTTCCATGGCCATTTGATCCATGCTAGGTTTTGACTCTACTATGTTGCGGAAAATTTTTCATGTCATCGCCTTCTTGATCATTGCAGCCTTAGTCATCTCGGCAGTAGCCAACAACGATCCTGATGATGCATCAAAGCAGGCAGCGCAACTCCCGGTGCTCTTACTGGCAGGTCTTTATGTAGGATTTATGTTTGTCATGTATATCTTGCCAGCAATGACTGACAAGGCGACTAACGCTGTGCTTGCATCCAACGAGACCATAGCTAGAGAACCCATCCACAAGGCCCAAGCCGCCTACGCTCGTGGTGAATACATCGAAGCGATTACCCTCTACCGGGCCATCGCAATGGAAGAACCGGACAATCGACTTCCTTGGGTTGAAATTGCAAAAATTCAACACGACCAGCTAGAAGACCCCGAGATCTCGATGAACACCCTGCGAACGGCACTTGAAGAACACCACTGGCCCGCAGACGATACCGCATTTTTCATGAGCCGACTCGCCGACATTCAACTTAACAGCATGAACGACAAAGAAGCGTGCATTGCCATCCTAGAACAAATCGTCGAGACCTTTCCCGAATCACAATACTCAGCGAGCGCCACTCACAGGCTCAATGAAATAGAAAAAGCACAAGAGCAAGAGGCCTCAGTGTGAAATTCCAATTACCCGTTAGATTCAAAGAAGATATCCTTGCCCCCGCCGAAGACCACACTAACATATTTATGTGCGTGGATCTAACATACTAGGGAGATCGCTCTCGCTATTCCCTCTCTGGCCACTCGTTCTAGGAGTCACATTCGGCATCCTGAGTGCTGATTATTACGGCACCCAACACTGGGTCGCCATAACCCTTATTAGCATCGCAGGCATTCTTGCCTTCCGCAAAAGCGACATCACACTTTTCATCGTCACCTTCATACTGGCAAGCGGCCTCCATGGACCAAAGATTGAAAACTTGCGCGCTTGGAGTCATGCTGCTGATACCGGCAAGCTCAACGGAGCATACACTCTAAAGGGAGTTATTATTGCTACTGGCTCCAGACAAAACGGGCCCTACCTTGTCAAAACAAGCAAAATTCAAGCGACATCTCAAGCCAGTGGTTTGCCACCTGCATCGGGGATGGTCGTGCAGCTGACAACATCGCCCTTTCATGAATCAACACTGCAATACGGTGACATCATAGAGGCAGTAGGCCCGCTCCAGCTCATCAAACCGCTGCGCAACCCCCATGGATTTGACCGGCAGACATGGCTTTATCGTCAAGGTGCTAACCTGACTATGGCGCCACGATCCCCCGTCACCATTCTTGGGCTTAGTCTTGTTCATCGACCCATACGCATAATGGCAAACTGGCGCCAATCAATACGCCAAAGCATGACCTCCGGCTTAGATGCCGATGCCCCATCAGCTCAACTCATACGAGCAGTGGTATTGGGTGAGCGCCCAGGGCGCAGCTCGTCAATGGTTGAGGATTTCCGCAAGAGTGGCACCCTTCATGTTTTCGCCGTCAGTGGTCTGCATGTCGGCATGGTGGGAACTATCTTTGGCTGCCTGCTCTGGTTTCTCAGAGCCCCGCGCTGGGTGCTTATCGGCGGCGTCATTGCTGCCATGACCGCTTACGCGGGTATCACAGGCCTGCGCCCACCTTCCGTGCGAGCCGTCATCATGGCGACCGTCTTCCTCACGGGATTTCTCATCAAGAGAAAGCCCTCTTTGATCAACAGCCTGGGAGCAAGTGCCATCATCGTATTACTCTGGGATGGTCACCAGCTCTTCACGCCCGGCTTTCAACTATCTTACGGGGTGCTGTTGGCACTCGCGATGGCTACCGCTTTCTGGATCCGTATTCTCAAACCGATGTCTGAGATTGACCCCTTTATGCCAAGACTTCTGCTGACTCCATGGCAAGAACGCATTCTGGGTTGGCGAAAGTGGCTACGCAACTCCCTCTCCGTTTCACTGGCGGCCTGGATGGGCTCAGCTCCCCTGATATGGATTCATTTTGGCATTGTCACTCCTATCGCCATCATCGCGGGCATACCCCTCATGCTGATGGTTTTTGTCATTCTTGCCCTGGCGATGCTGGCCATCTCAGCAGGAGCCCTCTGGCAACCAGCCGGTGATGCCGTCAATCATCTCAACTCATGGGTTGCAAAATCAACCTATCACACAGCTGCCGCATTTGCACATATTCCAGGTGCCTACTGGCATAAAAAACCAACGCGGCCCGAGAAAGGCCAGATCATTGTTTTTGATATCCCCAATGGAGGAGGCGCCAACCTGATCGATGCCGGCGGCGGCATCTTGCTAGATGGCGGCCGTGATGACACCTTCTTCTGGCATGTTTTACCTACGCTACAGGCCCTCAAAATCGAACCCGATTCACTGATCGTCAGCCATGCTGATTCCAAACACAGTGGTAGCATGAGCCTCTGTCTGGATCAGTTTACTCCACGGCAAGCGATCATTCCTCGCGCTGATCTACTGAGCAAAAGCTACCAAGCCTTTATCGAAAAATCGGCCGAAACGAACTGCCAACTGATCACGCCTCACTCAGGACAAACGTTTCCCGTCGAGCCCGGCGTAACCCTTGAGGTCTTGCAAGCCCCCATCGAACTCAATGGCTACGGACGCGCGGATGATAGCGGTCTGGTGATACGCTTGCATTGGCACGGCTGGAAAATCATGTTCACCGGAGATGCTGGATTTATCACCGAGACCAGGTTGCTAGCTTCCGGTGCAGACCTGCAAGCAGACGTCATTATCAGCGGTAGAAATAGAGGTGATTTTACCGGCCGTGAGGAGTTTTATCGCGCGGTATCACCTCAGGTCATCATCTCAACCAATTCAGAGTTTCCAGCAAACGAGCGCATCCCTGAAAACTGGTTCACCCGCACAGAGGCGCTGGGCATCACCACCATTGATCAGCAACAATCCGGAGCCCTCACCCTAACGATCAAAGACCAGCGACTAGTGCTTACCCCCACACTAAAAAATGCCGAAGTAATCACTATTGACCCCCGATCCGACCTGCGGTGACAATTCGATGGACAATCTTGTTCTAAACCATCAATTTGCAGTTCAGAAAACAACCACTTCAACGAGCTATCGTCAGAAAAAATTTCAGCCTCCTTCTTGCCCTGCGCTACCTCAACCCGCTGCGCACCCACGTCTCGGTCATCACCCTGATCTCACTGGCTGGCGTTGCCATCGGTGTGATGGTCCTCATTGTTGTTCTCTCGGTGTTTGGCGGATTTGAACAACTGGTGAAAGACCGTGTGTTGAGCTACACCCCACACATCAACATTGAACGCATTGCCTCATGGCCCGATGCCGAGGAATTCCCCGACTACAATGCTGAAGCAGAATGGCGTGTATTGGAGAAATCGATGTCCTCACTCGAGGGGGTGGAAAGCGCCTATGCCTTGGTCAATGACTGGGTGCTGCTCGACCGAGCTGGGAGCGTTGCTCCGGCAGCGATGCAAGCCATCGATACCGCCAATAAGACTCAACTCAAATCCCTGCAAGACCTCATCGAGCCAGGCAATGGCAATGCCGATATGGGCCTTGGAGAGACTGCCGTCATCTCCTCAATCACGGCTGAGCGCTTTGGTATTATGGTTGGTGACACCATCCAGATCCATACCAATCGCAACCTCAAGCAAGTCCAACCGATTCTCGAGCGCATTGGCGAAGCTCCCTTACACCAGAGAACGGCCCAAGGACTTGCCCAGATCAGGGACGACTTGAAAAAAATGTTCACCCAGGCTGACGACAAGGAAACCACTCCCATCAAACAACTTCAAGAGCTCTACTACAACCGCCTGATGCCGCTCATGGATCAGAACCTCCGCAACGTGGAAAGAGATGCTATCGACGCCCTGCTCATCCACCTTGAGCAAGGTGAGCGCAGCACTCCTGATCCCGATAACAGCGGCATTTACACCTTTAATGCCGGCCACATGGCAAAAGCACTCGCGCTACTCGACCAGCTGACAACTATCAATACGGACAAAGCGGACATTCAAGACATCAAGCACATGAAAACGGTAGTGCTACCCAAAGATCTCACCGTGATCGGCATATACCAGGCCACACGCCACGCTGCCAGCCCAGATGTGTTTGTCCCCCTCCCTGTTGGCCAAGATCTCACAGGCCTCGGTGCTGGCGTACGCGGCATCGCCCTGCGACTCACCGATCCGTATTTTGCTGCCGAGGTCCTCAATGATGTGGTGCAGCCCAATCTACCAGATGATGGCGCTTGGGCAGCTCGCACCTGGATGCAGAATCATCAGCAGCAATTCGCCCTCATTAAAACCCAACGTCAATTGCTCACTTTTTCGTTGTCGTTCATTATGATGGTCTCCGCCTTTTCCATTATGGCCGTGATGTTTACCGTCACCATCCAGAAAAAGCGTGAAATCGGGGTCATGAAAGCCCTCGGCGCCGCACCCGCCCAGCTCGTCCGTGTGTTCCTCTACCAAGGCATTATCATCGGCCTATTCGGCGGCCTCATCGGACTTGGCCTCGGCTATCTGGTCATTGATAACAGACAAGTCATCCTCGATCTTTTTGCCGCATGGGGATTTGACCCCTTCCCTTCTGAATTCAATGGTTTTGACGGTCTCCCCGCTGACATTCAAGCGAAGGAATTTATTGGTGTCTTTATCTTTGCCTTTGTCATGTGCGTAATTGCAACACTTGTTCCAGCGATCGCCGCCTCCCGCAGTGATGCCGCCAAATCTCTTCGTAATATGTAGCCAGCCTCTTATTATCGAATAAGTACCCACTCTCCAATTGAGCCTTGATTCTTAACTCCGGATTCTTGAACCTCCCACTTAATGAAAGACATCGTCTACTTTGACCTCGAGACCCAACGCAGCTTCGGCGATGTTGGCGGCGCTAAAAACAAAGATAAAATGGGTATCTCAGTAGGTGTGGCTTATTCCACACGCACTGGCCAGTATCATATCTTTGGGGAAGATCAAACCGATGCTCTAGTGGATATGCTTCTCAAGGCCGATCTTGTTGTCGGTTACAACCACATCTATTTTGATTACCCTGTGCTGCAAGGCTACACCATTCTCGATCTCCCTAATCAGACGCTCAATCTTGATATGCTCATCGAAGTGGAAAAAGTGCTAGGTCACCGCCTCAAGCTAGACTCGCTAGCATCGGCAACTCTGGGAACTGGAAAATCTGCTGATGGGCTAGATGCCCTAAGGTGGTGGCAGCAACACAAAAAAACCGGCAATCTTGAGCCCTTGATGAAAATTGCTGAATACTGCTGTTATGACGTCAAAGTCACCAAAGAGGTGCATGAATATGCCCTCAAACATGGTCACTTAAAATACAATGACCGCAACGGTAACCCCACTCAGGTTGACGTAGATTGGAGCTAAGTGCTCCCACTAAGGCCCAAAAAAGCCCGGCATCACGTGAAGTGAGCCGGGCTTGTGATTTGTTTCTATGCGATGAAGCCTACAGCCTTATGCTGATTCTTCGTCTGCAGTGACAGGCTTAGCCTGAAGAGGAAGCTCCTCAACAGCCACTGACCCATCGGCATCTATGCCTTCACCATTTTCATCAAAGTCATCTTGCTGTGGCTCTGGCTCTTCAACGGTGAACTCGATATCCACATCGCGATGCTGGTAGAATCCAGTTCCTGCAGGAATCAGGTGACCCATGATGACGTTTTCCTTGAAACCACGAAGGTGATCAACACGACCGATCGTCGAAGCATCAGTAAGCACACGAGTGGTGTCCTGGAACGATGCCGCCGAGATAAAGGATTCAGTCTCGAGTGATGCCTTAGTGATACCGAGCAACACGGGCTCAGACTCAGCAGCAGCACCACCTTGGGAGATCACTTCCTCGTTCGCTTTCTTGAACGTGGTGCGATCAATCTGATCACCCCAGAGGAATTCAGTATCACCTGGCTCGGTGATCTTCACCTTGCGAAGCATCTGACGAATAACGATCTCGATGTGCTTGTCATTGATTTCTACACCCTGAAGACGGTAAACACGCTGAACCTCATTGGTGAGGTGCTCCTGTAGAGCTTGCGCGCCACATGCCTCCAACAAGTCGTCTGGAGATACTGGGCCTTCGGTAATCTGATCACCACGGTGAAGGAAGTCGCCTTCTCCCACAATGATGTGTTTACCCATAGGGACCAAGTGATCTGCATGCTCGCCAGTGTCCATATCAGTCACGATGACCTTCTTCTTACCGCGCACATTAGGGCCGTAGGAAACTTCACCGTCGATCTTAGCGATGGTGCAGGCCTCCTTCGGACGACGTGCTTCGAAGAGCTCGGCGATACGTGGCAGACCACCAGTAATATCGCCAGTCTTGGCAATCTTACGAGGTGTTCTAGCAAGCTGAGCACCACCCTTAACGCTAGCGCCCTCTTTCACAGAAAGGTGGGCACCCACAGGGATGGAACAGCTGTAAACGACTTCAGAAGTCTTCTTATCAACGATGACAATTTGCGGGTGGAGGTCTTCCTTATGCTCGGTGACCACCATGCCCTTCTTGCCTGTTTCCTTATCGGTCTCAGACTGAACGGTAATGCCCTTGATCATGTCACGGAACTCAACTTTACCAGCTTTCTCAGTGAGAATTGGCACGTTGTAAGGATCCCAGGTTACAAAGACTTCGCCTTTTTTGACCTTTTCACCATCAGGAACTGAAATAGCGGAACCCATCACAAGATTGTAGGACTCAAGCTCGAGTCCGTCCTTATCGCGGATCGCAATGGCACCCTTCTTGTTAAGTGCCACAAAGTTGCCATCAGCATCCTTCACATCACGAACATCTTTGTAGACAACCGTGCCGCCGTTCTTTGCCTTAATGATTGGCTGCTTGAACGAAGATGATGCTACACCACCGACGTGGAACGTCCGCATGGTCAGCTGCGTGCCGGGCTCACCGATCGACTGGGCGGCAACAATGCCGACAGCCTCGCCGAGCTTAGCTACCTCACCAGAAGCAAGGTTAAGTCCGTAACACTTCTGACAACATCCGCGGTCTGCCTCACAGGTGAGGGTAGAGCGAATCTTGAGGCGCTCGAAGCCAAGATCTTCGATCTTGTTGGCTTCGTCTTCGCCAATGAGCTGGCCGACCTCGAGGACAACATTGCCCGATACAGGGTCCGTGACCTTTTCACCGGAAACTCGGCCGTAGATACGAGATGATAGTGATGCTGCTTCCTCATCGTTTTCAATGATAGGCTCAGCAGTAATACCGTTAACCGTGCCACAATCTGCTTCAAAGACGATGACGTCTTGAGAAACATCAACCAGCTTGCGGGTCATGTATCCTGAGTCAGCGGTCTTCAGAGCGGTATCAGCAAGTCCTTTACGAGCACCGTGCGTGGAAATGAAGTATTCCAACACAGAGAGGCCCTCACGGAAGTTAGAAGTAATCGGACGCTCAATAATATCGCCAGATGGCTTGGCCATCAGACCGCGCATACCAGAGAGCTGCTTAATCTGCTGCTTGTTACCACGAGCACCGGAATCAACCATCAAGAAGAGCGGGTTGACAATCTTGTCTCCCTCGTTGTGCTCGAGCTTACGGTAGAGTGCATCAGCAATATTGTCAGAAGCGTGAGTCCAAATGTCGATAACCTGCTGGTATCGCTCATTGTCTGTAATCACACCATTACGATATTGCTTCGTCACTTTCTCAAGCTCGACGTATGCCTTCTCAAGCTCAGGCTTCTTCTCCTCGGGAACGACCATGTCGACGATTCCAATAGAAATACCAGAACGGGTAGCTTCCATGAAGCCGAGTGACTTAAGAGCATCAAGAACCTTCACGGTAGATGATTGCCCAGCACACTGGTAACAACGCCAGATGATGTCGCCAATTTGCTTCTTGCCCACATTGAAGTTTAAGAACCCAAGACCGGAAGGCCAGATCTCATTGAAACGGACACGACCTGGTGTAGTCACGATAATCTTACTTTCGTGATCACCAAAGAAGGTCTTCTCTTCCTTGCCAAAATCTGGGTTACGCAGACGAATCCAGTCGTGATACTTGACCTTGCGGCTAGCAATAGCGAACTCAACCTCTGTTGTGTTCTCGAACAACGGCAAGTGGATTTCCTTACGGGCTTCAACTTCTTTCGCCGTAGCTGTGCGAGCGTAAGTGAGGTAGTAGGATCCGAGAATGATATCCTGTGAGGGCACCGTGATCGGCTTACCACTGGCAGGTGAGAAGATGTTGTTGGGCGCCAGCATCAGCTGACGACACTCCATCTGTGCCTCCACGGAAAGTGGTACGTGCACAGCCATCTGGTCACCGTCAAAGTCGGCATTGTAGGCGGTACAAACGAGCGGGTGCACACGAATCGCAGATCCCTCAATGAGAACAGGCTCAAATGCCTGAATGGAGAGACGGTGCAATGTAGGAGCACGGTTCAACATGACTGGGTGTCCCTTAGTCACCTCCTCGAGAATGTCCCAGACTTCAGTTGTCTTGCGATCAATCATCTTCTTGGCACTACGCACAGTGTGGCAGTAACCCAGGTCCTTGAGTCGGCGGATGATGAACGGCTCGAAAAGTGTCAGTGCCATTTTCTTGGGCAAACCACACTGGTTGAGCTTAAGCTCTGGTCCAATGACAATAACGGAACGTCCAGAGTAGTCTACACGCTTACCGAGTAAGTTCTGACGGAAGCGTCCACCCTTACCCTTGAGCATATCAGAGAGTGATTTGAGTGCACGGTTGCCAGCACCAGTAACGGCACGTCCATGACGACCATTATCAAACAGTGCGTCCACCGCCTCTTGAAGCATACGCTTCTCGTTGCGGATAATGACGTCCGGAGTTTTGAGCTTGAGAAGATTCTTCAAGCGGTTGTTCCGGTTAATGACACGACGGTAAAGGTCGTTAAGGTCAGATGTGGCAAAACGCCCGCCTTCCAGTGGCACCAACGGACGAAGGTCCGGTGGGATAACTGGCAGCACGTTCATAATCATCCACTCTGGGCGGGTCTTGCTTTGGGCAAATCCACGAGCGAGTTTGATACGCTTAGCGAGTTTCTTCTTGGTCTGCTTGGAGCGAGTATTTTGCATCTCTTCTTCAAGCTGAACCGTAAGCTCTGAGAGGTTAACACCAGAAAGCAATGATTGCAGTGCCTCAGCACCCATCTCTGCCTTAAAGTTTCCGTCTCCGTAGGCATCTTCAGCTTCAAAGAATTCACTCTCGCTGAGCAGCTGCCCAAGTTGTAAATCGGTACTACCGACATCGGTAACAACAAAGTCCTCATAGTAAATAATTCTCTCAAGCTGACGTGCAGCCAGGTCAAGAACCAAGCCAATGCGGCTAGGCATACATTTGTAGAACCAGATGTGAGAAACAGGAACCGCAAGCTCGATGTGGCCCATGCGCTCGCGACGAACGCGGGACAGAGTTACCTCCACACCACAGCGGTCACAAACGACACCCTTGTGTTTGATACGCTTGTATTTTCCGCAGGCACACTCCCAGTCACGGGTTGGTCCAAAGATGCGCTCACAGAAGAGGCCTCCTTTTTCCGGTTTAAATGTACGGTAGTTAATTGTTTCTGGGTTCAGCACTTCACCGCTGGACCAAGATCTCATGATCTCAGGAGAAGCAACGGTAATGGCGACATGATCGAACTGCTCAGGCTTTTCATTGACTCCGAAAAGTTCACGCAGGTTATTTTCAACGCTCATAATGATAAATGGTAAGTATTAAGTTTAATGGTTAGGTTGTCTTGTCTGCGGTTAGAGTGTGAGGTCATCGAGTGAGAATTCCGAGCCTCCTTCTTTAGGTCGCCCACCGGTTCCCGGTCTGACATCCAAACATAGAGACTGCATTTCCTTCATCAGCACGTTAAAGGACTCCGGTGTTCCTGCCTCGAGGTTGTTATCCCCTTTGACGATGGACTCATAGATCCTTGTTCGGCCCTGAACATCGTCAGACTTCACAGTAAGAATTTCCTGAAGGGTGTAGGCGGCGCCGTAGGCTTCGAGTGCCCAGACCTCCATCTCACCGAATCGCTGACCACCGTATTGAGCCTTACCACCGAGCGGCTGCTGGGTAACAAGACTGTATGGTCCAACGGCACGAGCGTGAATCTTGTCAGCCACGAGGTGACCAAGCTTGAGCATGTAGATCATGCCGACCACGACTGGGTTGTGGAAGGCTTCGCCGGTGCGACCATCATAGAGGGTCGATTTACCACCGATGGTGCCATCCTTACCGTCACCAATCCAGGTGTAACCAGCAGTTTCAGCTTCGCCCTTCTTACGTTCGCGAACCTCACCATTGTCACCGACGTATTTGACACCGTCGACCTTCTTGGCTTTGGTCATGAACTTCCAAATTTCTGCTTCCGGAATACCGTCGAAAATCGGGGTAGCCACTGTGAATCCTAGAGCTTTAGCGGCGACGCCAAGGTGAGTTTCAAGAACCTGTCCAACGTTCATCCGTGATGGCACACCAAGTGGGTTCAGGCAGATCTCCACTGGAGTTCCATCACTGAGATATGGCATGTCTTCTTCTGGAACGATAGTAGCGACAACACCCTTGTTACCGTGACGTCCAGCCATCTTATCACCAACGCTAAGCTTACGCTTGGCAGCAACAAAGACTTTGACCTCCTTGATAGCACCTGGGTCGATTTCCTCACCGCTCTCAAGCTGATCAAGACGACGCTCACGATCTGTATCAAGCTCACCGAAGCGGCTCTCAAAGGTGGCGATGATCTCAAGGATCTTGTTGCGAATAGGTGATGGATCAATCTCGATGTGATCATAGATAGAGGCGAGCTTACGAAGCAACGTCTTGGTGATCTTGCGGTTGGCAGGAATGATAATCTCACCCGTTTGAGCATTGACGACATCAAGAGGAATTTTTTCTCCAAGGAGAATGTCAGACAGCTTTTCAGTCAGCTGCTCTGTAAGCTGGTCTTTCTTCTTCTTGTATTCATCGTTGATCTTCTTAACCTGCTTTTTGAGTTTTACAGGATCCAACTCGTTCTCGCGCTTGCGGGCAAGTCCGTGTGTGACAACGCGGATATCTTGAACGATACCCGTGCAACCGGATGGGACACGGAGTGAAGTGTCTTTCACGTCAGCAGCTTTCTCACCAAAGATGGCACGAAGAAGGCGCTCTTCAGGGGCCAACTCAGTTTCGCTTTTCGGTGTGATCTTACCGACCAGAATATCTCCTGGCCTCACCTCAGCTCCGATGCGGATAATGCCATCGTGATCGAGGTTTTTAAGTGCTTCATCTCCTACGTTTGGAATATCACGAGTGATTTCTTCCGGTCCGAGTTTGGTATCACGTGCTGCGCACTCAAATTCTGAAATATGAATGGAAGTGTAGATGTCCTCTTTAACGACTTTTTCAGAGATAACGATAGCATCCTCAAAGTTGTATCCATTCCATGGCATGAACGCCACCAGGATATTACGGCCGAGAGCAAGCTCACCACCTTCTGTGTTGGGACCATCTGCAAGCACATCACCAACCTTGACCTTATCTCCGCGGTTGCAGATAGGCTTCTGGTTGAGGCAGGTGCCAGCATTCGAACGCATGAACTTACGCAGCGGATAAGCAAAGATGCCCTTGGCTGGATTACTTTTCACCGCGGTCATATCACTGAGGAACTTCTCATCTGAAACGGGAAGTTTGCCATCTTTGGTAGTGATGATCACCTCAGCTGTAGCAGCGGCAATGACTCCATCAGCTTCAGCAACGATGACTGCTCGTGAGTCCTCGGCTGCCTTTGCCTCAAGTCCAGTTCCCACAAGTGGGGCATCTGAGATGAGCAGAGGCACACCCTGACGTTGCATGTTTGCACCCATGAGGGCACGGTTAGCATCATCGTGCTCTAGGAAAGGAATGATACCAGCAGCAACAGATACAAGCTGCTTGGGAGACACGTCCATGTACTGAACAGTCTTGGGATCAACCTCGATAAACTCGCCACTCTCGCGAGCAGTGATTTTCTCAGTCAGGAAGTTGCCTTTTTTGTCAATCGGGTTGTTCGCCTGCGCAATGAGGAATTCTTCCTCCTGATCCGCAGTGACATATTCAATCTGATTGCTGACTTTACCGTTCTTAACCAAACGATAAGGAGTCTCAATAAATCCAAAC
>Ga0209196_1000487_pt1 | contig 32072 bp, 35 predicted proteins | sample COGITO_mtgs_1105_5_FD_184801 | JGI IMG/M metagenome (GOLD analysis project Ga0209196, IMG submission 184801) | Pelagic marine microbial communities from North Sea - COGITO_mtgs_110509 (SPAdes) (version 2) | ecosystem: Environmental > Aquatic > Marine > Epipelagic ... | reverse complement strand
GTGAATTGGTTGATTTGAAGGCGAAAAGCGCATTAATCTTGGCCATTCATTAGCTAACAGCTAAAAGTCGTGCTTATTTTTCCTTGCTGCCACCGAGACAGTTAGGCGATTCGGGGGCTTGAGCATTCTTTGTAGACCACTCAAAAGGGGTGTAAGCATGCAGTGCCAAAGCGTGTATTGGGCCGGCCAAATCATCAGCCAGAAGCCTGTAAATAGACTGATGACGCTGCACCAGCCGCTGACTGTCAAACTGCTCGCTGACAATCACAAGCTTAAAGTGACTCTCAGATCCCTCAGGCACCGAATGCATAAAACTCTCATTGGTCACCTGCAAAAACTGCGCGTCAAAATGCGCGTTGAGCTTATCGGTAATAGCGCGCTCAACCGGGCCCATCTTACATACCACTGACAAGATTAATCATCACACCTGCAGCGACCGCAGAGCCAATAACACCGGCCACATTGGGGCCCATAGCGTGCATTAACAGAAAGTTTTGCGGATTCGCTTCAAGTCCGACCTTATTGGCAACTCGCGCCGCCATAGGCACAGCCGAGACCCCTGCCGCGCCGATCAGCGGGTTTACCTTATGCTTGGCCATAGTATTCATCAGCTTGGCCATCAGTACACCAGAGGCAGTACCAATACAGAAAGCCACGGCACCCAGACCAAGAATACCCATGGTTTCAGGGCTGAGGAATTTCTCGGCACTCATTTTCGAGCCGACACCCAGACCCAGAAAAATAGTCACAATATTGATCAGCGCATTCTGCGTAGTATCGCTAAGACGATTGACCACACCGCATTCGCGCATTAGGTTACCAAAGCAGAACATACCCAGCAGTGGCGCGGCATCGGGCAGCAACATTGCAACCAGCACCAGCAGTGCCAGCGGGAATACAATACGCTCGGCTTTGCTCACCGGACGCAGCTGTTCCATTTTAATTTCGCGCTCTGCAGGCGTGGTTAAGGCGCGCATAATTGGCGGCTGAATAATGGGCACCAATGCCATATAGGAATAGGCGGCAACCGCAATTGCACCGAGCAACTCCGGAGCCAACTTGCTGGTTACGAAAATAGCCGTCGGGCCATCGGCGCCACCGATAATACCGATCGAAGCCGCCTCGCGAATACTGAAATCAAGAATACCGTAATGTCCCAGCGCCACAGCGCCCAAAACGGTGGTAAAGATACCGACCTGAGCGGCAGCACCTAAAAGAAGGGTTTTCGGGTTGGCCAGCAGAGGACCGAAATCGGTCATCGAGCCTACACCCATAAAAATAATCAATGGGAACAGACCGGTTTCGATACCGGCGTGATAGATATAGTAGAGAAGCCCGCCGGGACTCTCCATATGGCCCATCGCATCGTAAATTGGCGCCGCCTCAAAGCCCGCACCGGGAATATTAACCAGGATAGTACCAAAGCCAATCGGCACCAAAAGCAGCGGCTCAAAGCCTTTACTGATAGCCAAAAACAGCAGTACCAAACCCACAGTCATCATTACCAACTGGCCGAGTTGCATCTGCGCAAGACCAGAACTGGCCCATAAACTGATTAAATTTTCCATTCTCAGCGACTCCTTAAGCCAGGGTTACCAAAACATCACCGACTGACACGCTGTCGCCGCTTTTCGCTCTTACCTCAACAATCTGACCTGCAGCTGGCGCACTTACCGAGGTTTCCATCTTCATCGCTTCGAGAATCGCAATGCTCTGCCCTTCAGCAACCTGCTGACCGGGTTGAACCAGAACCTTGACCACCGTACCTGCCAGTGGCGCAGCAATCGGCTCACCGCCTGAGGCTACAGGTGCAGCAGACTGGGCTGCAGCACTGCCGCCGGCTGCGGCAATTGCACTGACATCACCACCATCGGTGACCGCAACAGTATAGGAGCGACCCTCAACTTCAACGGTGTAAATCTCTTCACCGGCATCATTGGTCTGCACCTTGGACTTGCCTGTAGGGGCCGGCTCAAAGGCATCCGGGTTATTTTTATTTTGCAGGAACTTAAGGCCCACTTGCGGGAACAGCGAGTAAGTCAGCACATCATCGATCTGCCCTTCACCAGCGCTCAAGGCAAAACCATGCTCAGCGGACAGCCCCTCCAGCTCCAGAGTCAGAGCTTCAAGCTCCGGCTCAAGATTATCGGCCGGACGGCAGGTAATCGCCTCTTCGCCATCATCCAGTACTGTTGCCTGCAGATCAGCATTGACCGGTGCCGGTGTCGCACCGTATTCACCGCGCAAGACACCAGCGGTTTCTTTGGTGATCGACTTGTAACGCTCGCCAGTCAGTACATTAAGCACAGCCTGAGAACCAACAATTTGCGAGGTAGGTGTAACCAGCGGGATAAAACCGAGATCTTCACGCACCTTGGGAATTTCCGAAAGCACCTCATCAAGACGATCTTCAGCGCCCTGCTGACGCAGCTGGGATTCCATATTGGTGAGCATGCCTCCGGGAACCTGGGCAACCAGAATGCGTGAATCCACGCCGCGCAGTGAACCTTCAAATTCAGAGTATTTCTTCCGCACATCCCTAAAGTAGGCAGCGATACCTTCAAGCTGGTTAATATCCAAACCGGTATCACGCTCTGTGCCCTTAAAGATTGAAACGACCGATTCAGTCGGCGAATGACCGTAGGTCATCGACATCGACGAAATAGCGGTATCGACATTATCAATACCAGCTTCAACACATTTCATAATGGTGCTGGTAGAGAGACCCGTTGTCGCATGACAGTGCAGTTGCAGTGGAATAGAAACCGCAGCCTTTAATTTGGTCACCAGCTCAAAGCCAGCATAGGGAGTCAACAGACCGGCCATATCTTTAATACAGATAGAATCGGCGCCGGCATCTTCCAGCTGGCGACCCAGATCAACCCAGCGGTCGATTGTATGCACAGGGCTCACTGTGTAGGAGATGGTTCCCTGGGCGTGCTTGCCAACCTGCTTGACCGCACGCAGTGCAGTCTCGAGGTTGCGCATATCATTCATTGCATCGAAGACGCGGAATACATCAATACCATTGATCGCCGCACGCTCGACAAATTTCTCAACTACATCATCTGCATAGTGGCGGTAGCCGAGAATATTTTGGCCACGGAAAAGCATTTGTTGTGGCGTATTGGGCATTGCCTTTTTAATTTCACGAATACGATCCCAGGGATCTTCACCGAGAAAACGAATACAGGAATCAAATGTAGCGCCACCCCATGACTCCATAGACCAGTAACCCACTTTGTCGAGCTCAGCTGCAATTGGCAGCATATCGTCAATGCGCATACGGGTTGCAAACAGGGATTGGTGCGCATCGCGCAATACTACTTCTGTAATGCCTAGGGCGGCAGTTTTCGAGGGCATGTTCATGTCCGTTTAGTAAATTCCAGTGAAGTTTATTCTGTTAACTTATTTGCGGTGCTGGTCGATTGCAGCCTGTATTACTTTGGCAATTCGCGGCTCAACAGGGGCGCCAGTACTAATCGGAGCCGGAGCATCCGCAGTCACTTCAGCCTCAACAACCAGCTTATTGACAACCATCGACATCAATGTAGTGATACCAACCAGCAGAGTGAGAAAGGTAAAAACTGTGCCCATACCATAGAGCATCAAGTCCAGACCCTGCGCGATAAGTGTTGATTCCATTAGTATTCCAAATTATCCGATGAAAAATTAGTCGATGATTTATAAAAAATTAAAGGCCCCAAACAGACCTCAGCCCAAAACTATATCAATAAGCGGATTTTTTGCAAGTATGGCTTTGCTTTCAGCACCAGTAAATCTACAATCCGCACTCTTATTTAAGCCTCATATTAAGGACAATTGTCATCATGCGAATCAAAGAGCTTCTCAATCAACGTTTCTCCGCCGCCATGCAGGCTGCCGGAATTCCCGATGATTGCTCTCCGACTCTGGCACTCAGCGGCAAACCTCAATTTGGTGACTACCAGGCAAATGGCGCTATGGGTGCAGCCAAGCGTTTAAAAACCAATCCGCGAGAACTGGCGCAAAAGATTTTAGATAATCTCGATCTCGAGGGTATCGCAGACAAGATGGAAATTGCCGGCCCGGGATTTATTAATATTTATCTCAGCGATAAGTTTCTCGCCAGCGCCCTCGCAGACAACAAATCAGTTACTGCGCAAAACCCCAATCCGCAAACCATTGTGGTTGACTACTCATCACCCAATCTCGCCAAAGAGATGCATGTGGGTCACCTGCGCTCGACGATTATTGGCGATGCCATGGCCCGTGTATTGGAATACCAGGGTAATAAGGTTGTCCGCCAAAATCATATGGGGGATTGGGGCACACAGTTTGGTATGTTAATCGCCGAGCTGGAACAGCAACTCAGCGAAGGGGAACAGGCCGAGCTGGCACTGAATGATCTCGAAGTGTTTTACCAGCAATCGAAAAAACACTTTGATGAAGACCCCGAATTTGCCGATACCGCCAGAGCCTATGTAGTGAAACTTCAGTCCGGCGATCAGCACTGCCGTACCCTCTGGCAGAAATTTATCCAAGTCTCTGTGGCGCACAATCTGGATATCTACAAGCAGCTAAATGTTGGTCTCAACGAAGATCACATTATGCCCGAGAGCGCCTATAACGATGATCTGCAAAATGTTCTCGACGACCTGACAGCCAAGGGGCTGGCAGTTGAGAGCGATGGCGCCAAAGTAGTCTTTCTCGAAGAGCTGGCGGATAAAAATGGCGAGCCCTCAGTGATGATCGTACAAAAATCTGGCGGCGGTTTTCTCTACGCCACTTCCGATCTTGCCGCTATGCGTTACCGGGTCAACAAACTTCAGGCCGAGCGTATTCTCTACTCTATCGATGCGCGCCAATCCCTGCATATGAAACAGGTATTTACCGCTGCCCGCAAAGCTGGCTATGCGCCGGAGAGCGTCGGTCTTGAGCACCACCCTTTTGGCACCATGATGGGCAAGGATGGCAAGCCGTTTAAAACTCGCACTGGCGGCACCGTAAAACTGGCTGACCTGCTGGTTGAAGGCGTAGAGCGCGCCGAGCGATTGCTGCGCGATAAAAACACCGACCTCAGTGATGAGGCTATACAGGTAATTGCCCGCAAAGTGGGTATCGGCGCAATCAAATATGCCGACCTCAGCAAAACCCGCACCAATGATTATATTTTTGACTGGGATGCAATGATGTCTTTCGAAGGCAACACTGCCCCCTATCTTCAATATGCCTATACCCGCATTCGCAGTATCTTCCGCAAGGCCAATATAGATCCGCAAACTTTTGATGCCGAGATCAGTATTGTCGAGCCTCAGGAAAAAGCCCTAGCGATGAAATTGCTGCAGTTTGGGGAAGTTGTCGACCAGGTTGCCAGCGAGGGTTACCCGCATATTCTGTGTAACTATGTCTACGAACTAGCCAGTGCCTTTATGTCATTTTACGAGCACTGCCCAATTCTCAAAGATGGCGTTGCCGAACAGAGCCAGCAGAGCCGCCTGAAGCTGAGCAAGCAAACCTCAGAGACTATCGCCAAGGGGCTCGACCTGCTCGGCATTGAAGTGATGGAGAAAATGTAACTGCTTATTGCGACTCTCGCCGCTATCGCCAATACTTAACTTAGCTTAAGTACCCGCTGTATATCTGACCAACCAATAAAGGATTATTGAATGTACGATTTAAGCATACTGGCGATTATCTGGATCTCTGTCCTGGTCGCCTCGTTCATTGCCCACCACACCAGACTCACACCGGTGCTCTGGTATCTATTTCTCGGTGCACTGATGGTCAACCTCGGTTTTCTGCCGGAAACCATGCCAATCTTTATTATCAACTTTGCCGAGCTCGGTATTATTGTGATTATGTTTGCCCTTGGCTTTGAGGAGAACACCGATCACTTTCTGCGGAGTGTTAAACGCAGTTGGGGCATAGCGCTGTTTGGCGCCCTGATCCCTTTTCTGACCGCCTATACTGTCGCCATCAATATCTGGGGCGATCACAATATTGCTCTGCTCTGCGGCCTGGCGATGACTGCCACGGCAGTTTCCCTGACTATGGTCTCCCTGCAATCTGAAGGTCTGGCCAAATCACCAGCCGCCGTGGGCATAATGACTTCTACGGTGATCGACAGCATCTCCTCTGTCGCCCTGGTTGCGATTTTAATTCCAATCACCACCGGTACAGCATCCCTGTCAGTGGACGGGGTCTTTTTAACCATCGGCAAAGTCATGGTTTTCTTTGTTATCGTGACCTTCTTTGGCGCCTGGCTATTCCCTGCAGATAAGGGTTGGTTGACAAAAATCCCCTTTTTCAAACATCTTAATCTGCCGGTTATGCTAGCCATGGGCCGCGGCCAATATATGATATTGGCGCTGCTGCTGATTGCTGTTTTAGTCGGCGTCCTGGCCCATAAGTTTGGCTTTCACCCGGCAGTGGGTGCCTATATGGCGGGTCTGATTATCAAGAAGGAGTACTTCGACTTTCATCCCGAGCGGCAGGTCGACTTTCATCAGCAAGCTATGGAAATGATCAACAATATCGCTTACTCGTGGATTGGACCGGTATTCTTTGTCACCCTGGGTAGCAAGCTGATCTTTGATGCTGAACTTGCAATGACCGTGCTTCCCTACAGCCTGACATTATTTGCCTGTCTGTTTATTGCCCAGGTACTCTCCGCGGGACTAGCGGCGCGCTTTACCGGAAATTTTGACTGGGCATCCAGCTGGATGATTGGCTTTGGTATGTTAGGTCGTGCCGAACTGGCATTTGTGGTGATGGATATCGCCTTTATTGAGCATCAGATATTCACCCTGGAAACCTTCTATACACTGATGCTCACAGCGTTCCTGCTAAATATTTGCGTACCCTTGACTATTCGCTGGTGGAAGCCGCGTATGCCAACGGGCTCAGTCTCCACAGAGCAGCCTCCATAACAGCCTACAAGACAATCTACACAGAGTTCTAACGACCCACCTGAGTGCGATAGAGCGCCGTGGTCACAGGGTCGGAACAGCAAAAGATCACCCACTCCATCAGTGGATTCTGACGCAGTGCAGAATCCACCTGCTGCACGGCAATTTTGGTTGCGCGGTTGGCCGGAAAACCCTTGGCGCCACCGTTGATCGGAGCAAAGGCAATGGTTCGAAAATTCTCCCGTTTAGCCATATCCATGGCCTTGCGGTAACAGGCAGCCAGCTGCTCTTCCTCCTGGTACTCTCCACCACGCCACAATGGGCTAATAACTTCGATAACCGGATTTGGACTCTCCCCTGAAGCAGGAACAATTCGCACCTCACCAATCAGACTATTTTCCTGGCTAAGCTGATTCTGCGCAGCATTGTCGACCACCGGCGAATTGACCACTAAAGGACTGACAATAGCATCCACTTTTAAACTGGCGACTTTGCCCTGATGTATTTTTATACGATGCACTATTTTTCCCACCTCGAAATAGACTTGCGGAGTATAGGAAAAAGCACTCATTAGAACGGTGATGGCTGTCTCATTAACAGTGACAAAATGTTAAAGATTAATCGCCTTGATTGCGCTGAGATCAACGCCCTCACGCTTGATTTTCAATGTCTCAAAATCAAACAGATCGGTGTCAGCCAGCTGCGAGGGAGAGATATTCTGCACGGCGCCAAATATCTGGTCGATACGTCCCGGGAACTGACGCTCCCAATCCACCAGCATCTGCTTGACCACATTGCGCTGCAAGCCCTCCTGGGAACCACAGAGGTTGCAGGGAATAATTGGAAACTGCTTTAACTCTGCCAGGGCGATCAGATCCGACTCGCGACAGTAGGCCAGCGGGCGAATAATAATATTTTTCTTATCATCTGAGAGCAGCTTTGGCGGCATCGCCTTAAGCTTGGCCTGATGAAACATATTTAAAAACAATGTCTCGACAATATCATCGCGGTGATGGCCCAGAGCGACTTTGGTACAGCCAATCTGCTCGGCAAAACCATAGAGGGTACCGCGGCGCAGGCGCGAGCAGAGACTGCAATAGGTTTTACCCTCGGGAATCTTACTGGTCACAATACTGTAAGTATCTTTCTCGAGAATATGGTATTCGATATCCAAAGTATCTAAATACTCGGGCAGAACATGCTCGGGGAAGCCCGGCTGTTTTTGATCCATATTGACTGCCACCAGATCAAACTTGATCGGCGCACTGGCTTGCAGGTTGAGCAGTATATCGAGCATGGCATAGGAGTCTTTGCCACCAGACATACAGACCATAATCCGGTCGCCCTCTTCGATCATATTGTAATCGGCGATAGCCTGGCCCACATTGCGACGCAGGCGCTTTTGCAGTTTATTGGCTTCTAGCTGATTTTTTCGAATGGACATCTTGGGCTCTGTTTGCGGTTGCTTAAAAGCCGGCTATTGTAATTGCACTCTGTGGTTTTCACCAAGGGGCAGTTAGGGTTTTGTTGTAATCAATAATCTGTCGCCTGAACTTTCGAACTGCCATCCTGAACGTTTTCGCTGTCATCCTGAACGCAGTGAAGGATCTCCAACAGATCACTCCTTAGTAGATATGAGTAACCTGACGGAGGTCCCTCGTCGCTGCGCTCTGTCGGGATGACGGTGGTTTTTTGTTATCTCGAACGCATGTGAGAGATCTCTTCCAGGTCATCACAGAGGCCAAACCGTCTCAGGTGAATTCGGCCGTGCGTCATAGTTAAACTTCATATCACCACTAAAGCCAAGAATATACAGCGCCTTTTTATCATCAGCATAATGAGCAAATAATTTCAGCAGGCGTTTATCATCACCAAAATCCTCGCGGTACCAGTCAAAAATCTTTGATACGCGCATCTCGTGTCGACTCACTACCAGACCCCGCGGATGGTTGATAAATTCCCGCGCAGACTGCTTTAAAAGCTTATTGATATTAGCCGCTGTATAGGCACTGGCCTGAATCGCTGGACAGCCAACACTCGCGCAGCTCAAGCCAAAAATCACCTTATAGTCGTGCCAGATCGGGCGCAGAATACGATCGCCAATATCCGCCCTCCTCAACTTGACCCCGGCCACTCTAATCCGCGGATTTAGCTTGCGCGTATCGAGCGACTTGCGTGGATACTTTTTTAACAGACTTTGAATGGTCAGTGCATTGTAGAGATTTAACCAGTAGGCTTTCTGTTCGCGCTTGCGATATTGGCGAGGATCAATAGAGCTCATCTGCACAATATAGGCATCCAGTCTTTTGCTGTCTCTGGGGCTGACATCACCATAGCGAAAACGATTAATACCCGAGGGATGATTGGTCACCACATAGTTTTTTAAAAAGCGATCAAAAGTCGAATGATCTATAATGGCCAGATTGGATTCGTCACTCTTGTTCCACATTGGCCATGATTGTCTGGCGAGACCGGCAGTAGCAGTCGAGGCAAAAACTGCGAGAGAGCTAAGAACAATTGAGATCAAAAATAACCGTTTAAACGCGTGCATATAACAACTCCATTTGGGCTCGGGGTTAAAATATTTAACAGAGAACCACTTGGTAACATTGCCCCCAGGGGCAATCAATTTGGAGTCACCGGAACTTTGAACAGCATCACCAAAATCGACCAATCCCAGTCACAACTTATGCAAAAGGACCAGCAATTTGTCTGGCATCCCTACTCTTCACTGACGGCACCTATCCCCGCCTACGAGGTTGTCTCTGCCGAGGGTGTAACCCTGACATTGGCGGATGGCACAGAGCTGATTGACGGTATGGCTTCCTGGTGGTGTGCGATTCACGGCTACAACCATCCGGTGCTAAATGCCGCAGCAAAAAACCAGATCGATAAATTTAGTCATGTGATGTTTGGTGGCATAACCCATGCGCCAGCGGTGGATCTCTGTGAAAAGCTGGTTCAGATAACCCCAGCGGGATTGGACAAGGTGTTTCTCTCTGACTCCGGCTCAGTCGCCGTAGAGGTGGCGATTAAGATGGCCTTCCAGTACTGGATTTCCCAGGGCCAGCCAAATAAAAACAAGTTACTCAGCCTTCGCAGCGGCTACCATGGCGATACCTTTGCCGCCATGTCAGTCTGTGATCCGGTGACTGGTATGCACCATATGTTCGATCAGGTGGTGGCCAAACATTATTTTGCACCCGCACCGCAGACCCGCATAGACGAGGAATGGGATGAGACAGATATTGCCGAATTTGCCAAGATTATTGGCGACAAGAAAGAACAGCTGGCTGCAGTTATCTTAGAGCCAATCGTTCAGGGCGCTGGCGGAATGCGGTTCTATTCGCCCCACTACCTAAAGCGTGTTCGCGAACTCTGCGACCAGCACAATGTATTGTTGATCGCCGATGAAATTGCCACCGGCTTTGGCCGCAGCGGAAAATTATTCGCCTGCGAATGGGCGGGAATTTCGCCGGATATTATGTGCCTCGGCAAAGCGATTACCGGCGGCTATATGACCCTCGCCGCGACCCTGTGCAGCGAAGAAGTCAGCAACGGTATCTGCAATGGTGAAGCCGGCTGCTTTATGCATGGCCCAACTTTTATGGGTAATCCCCTCGCCTGCGCTGTGGCCAATGCGAGTATTGACCTGCTGCTGAGCAGTGACTGGCAAGCCAATATTCAGCGTATCGAAGCCGCGTTAAAAACCGAACTGGCGCCTTTCGCGGCACTGGACGATGTTGCCGAAACTCGTGTTCTGGGTGCTATTGGTGTGATTGAAATGAAGGAGCCTGTAACCCTGGCCGAGATTCAAAAGCAGTTTGTCGCTGAGGGAATATGGGTGCGACCGTTTGGGAAATTGGTCTATGTGATGCCACCTTATATCACCACGGACGAGCAGCTGCATAAGCTTGTACAGGGGATTTATACTGTTTTATCACAAGGTTAAAACTTGCTACAGCGTCCCGTCATACTGGCGAAGGCCAGTACCTCTATAGCTCGCAGCGTAACTCTATAGGTCCCAGCCTTCGCTGGGATGACGTTCACGAGGGGTCTTAAAAAGACCCTCGCCAATCAATTCGATTTTCCGGCTTGATAAACACCAGATGAGCATCGCCCAGGGTACGCTCCAGAAAGCCGCCCTCGCTGTAGCAGAGATAGAATTCCCACATACGAATAAACTGCTCGGAGTAACCCAACACCTTAACCTGTTCGATATTCTCAAAAAAGCGTTCGCGCCAGTGCTGCAGTGTAGTGGCGTAATGGGGGCCAATATCTTCGAGATGAAACAGACGCATATCAGTGGCCTGTTTTACCGAGTCAGTAATAGCGCTGACCGAGGGAATAAATCCACCGGGAAAAATAAATTTCTGGATAAAATCTACCGAGTTAATCGCCTGATCATAGAACTGATCGGCAATGGTAATTGCCTGAATCAGCATAATCCCCTCGGGCTTGAGCAGTGAACTGCACTTGGCAAAATAGGTATCCAGGTATTGATGACCTACCGCTTCAATCATCTCTATGGAGACCAGCTTGTCATACTGACCCCTCAGGTCGCGGTAGTCTTCCATAAGCAGGGTAATTTTATCTTCAAGACCTGCGGCGGCGACACGGCTTGCGGCCATGGCGTGCTGCTCTTTAGAGATGGTTGTGGTGGTCACTTTGCAGCCGTAATGACTGGCGGCATAGATAGCAAAGCCGCCCCAACCAGTGCCAATCTCAATAACATGATCGTCACTGGTGAGTTGCAATTTGTCACAGATACGCTTGAGTTTGGCCACAGCGGCCTCTTCAAGGTTAGATTCAGGCTTGGGGTAGTAAGCGCTGGAATACATCATGGTGGGATCGAGAAACAGCTCAAACATCTCGTTACCCAGGTCGTAATGGGCTTCGATATTACGGCGGCTGCCAGTCTGGGTATTGCGGTTCAGCCAGTGGCCGATACGCAGTAACGGCGCCTTAAATCTGGAGAAATTGCCCTCGACAGCATCCATTACATGGCGATTGCGCACCATAATCCGCACCAGTGCTGTTAGATCGCTGCAGGTCCAGCAACCCTGCATATAGGACTCGCCGGCCGCCACAGTGCCACCAAAGGCAAGATCGGCATAAAAGCGCTGCTCGATTACCTTGATATCGACACAGAGCTCGCCACTACTGTCAGGCTGGCCAAATATAACTTCGCCGCTGCTATCGGTAATGCGTATCTGCCCACAGCTTATCTTGGCAAATCTCGCCATCACGCCTTTGCGTGCAAACTGATCTATCCAACGGGGACGGCTGGAGGTGATTTGGCGGGAGATATCTGTGCTCACGTTTAATGTTCTCTCTTATTATGCAGTTGGTGTTCGCCTCCATGGCCTAAAAACGGAACGCGCTTTAACCAGATTTTTAGCGCCTGCCAGTATATAGCTGCTGTGACCTTAACAGTCATCAGCGGTAACCGAAAGAGCTGTTTTGCCAAAGTCGCAGAGTTTATCGGTTTTGCCTGCAGCGCTAACTCCACATCAAAGACTCGCTGGCCTTTTCGATAGTTCTGCATCTTTACCATTAGCTGCTGAGCTGGCGGTGAAAATTCAAAACTGTAATGCATATCCATTGGCATAAACGGCGATACAGTAAAGCGCTTTTCGGTGCTGTAGTGCAGGTTGCCATCGGCAATCTCTGGCGCAACCTTTTCGCCCTCTGACAGCACATAGCAGTAGCGCTCACCCCAGGGGGTATTGGTCACTTCGGCAACTATGCTATGCAGGGTCTCGCCATCGGCGTTAAAGCAGTAGTAAAAGCTCACCGGATTGGATTTATAAAACAGATAGCGCAGATTAGTTAACAGACGAATGGGGCCTGAGGGTTTGCTGCCGGTTTTCTCGTTGACCAGCTCGCGTATGGATTCAGCTAAAGGTTGATCGGCATCGCCGCTGTGATCGGCACGATTAAACCAGGCGAAATTTTTGCGCTTACTCGACCAGAGCCAGTATTTATCAAATAGGTTTTCCACTTCATCCAGATCCAGATAGAGCATAAACAGCTGGTAGCGAAACCTGTTGATTGCAGGCATATGTCGACAGTGGCCAATGGTGCCCCTGTAAAGTCGACTATTAATGCCCGATTGCATATTGCTTACCCCTGACAGTTTTTAAAATGATCCAGTGCATCCAGCGCGCTGACCACACCGTCCTCATGGAAACCGTAGCGCCAGTATGCGCCGCAGTAGAAGGTTCGACCGGTATTAATCTCGGCCTGACGCGCCTGTGCGGCGACAGATTCCGGGGTGTATACCGGGTGCTGATAATTCATACGCTTTAACACTTTGCTCTGATCAATGGCGTCACTGTTATTTAAAGTTACGCAAAATTGCTCCGGGCAATCAAAGCCCTGCAAAATATTCATATTGTAAGTGACCGGAACCCTACCCTGCTCTCCGTCGAGCAAGTGGTAATTCCAGGCAGCCCAGGCAAGCTTGCGCACCGGCATAACTGACTGGTCTGTATGTAACAGCACTTCGTTATCCTGATAGGTTATTGCGCCCAGCACCTGCTGCTCTGCTTCACTGGGATCGGCGAGCATAGCCAGGGCCTGATCGCTGTGGCTGGCAATAAACACTGCATCAAAATGCTCTTCGCCAGCAGCACTGGTAACCACTACACCGGTCTCTGTGCGCTGAACTTTTTCAACGGGTGTAGACAGCCTAATCTTATCTTTAAAGGATGCCGTTAATGCGCTGGCATAGGTTTTTGAGCCCCCTTTAATCACATACCAGTCGGGTCGATCATTGACACTGAGCAGGCCGTGATTTTGAAAGAAACGAATCAGGTAGCGAGCCGGAAACTGATACATAATCTGCAGATCCGCTGACCAGACGGCAGCCGCCATAGGAATTAAATACAGATCAATAAACGTCTGGCTATAGTTGCCGCGCTTTAAATATTCCCCAAGGGTAATATCGTCGATATCCTCGACGACCAGTGCACTGGCCTCTTTGTTAAAACGCAGAATCTCAACGATCATTTTCCAGAATGAGGGGCGCAGCAGATTGCGCCGTTGGGCAAACAGACTGTTCAGGGTTGAACCCATATATTCCAGCCCGGTCTTTTCGCACTTAACACCAAAGCTCATGGTCGACAGCTGCTCTTCGACACCGAGCTCGGCGAGTAATTTTATAAAATTCGGATAGGTTTTATGATTAAACACAATAAAACCAGAGTCGACCTGATAGGTTTTACCGTTGGATTCTATATCGTGTGTATGGGTGTGGCCGCCAATATAGTTATTGGCCTCAAATACTGTGATCTCGTGTTCTTTATTTAGATGATAGGCGGCGACATTGCCGGAGATGCCTGTACCAATAACTGCAATTTTCATATTTTTATTTTCGCTTTTATTCTTATTTTACTTGTTGCTGCTTTTAATTCTTATTAGGAACGGCAATCTGGTGTGGCGCTTTTTCTAATAGCTGAGGATTGTAGCCGAGGCTGGCGACGAAGTTCGCTAATTCTGTGTATTTCTGCGTTGATATTTCCGGGCTGCGAGCCATTATCCATACATAGTCACGATTATTGCGACCAATGACCGTGTATTGATAGTCCGCATCCAGGTAGACAATCCGATAGTCGGCTTTAATCGGCCATAAAAACTGCATGCCCCATTCGGCATTAGTCTGGGTATTTTTTATAAAACCGCGCGGTTGGTAGACCTTTTTCTCGCCGTCAAAGGTATCGGCATTAAACGTAAAGGTTGTGGCAATAGAGCCATCGTCATCAAGGCGGTAGGATTCTACCGGGTTGTGGGCACCCTTCTCGAGAAAGGTGGGGATATTGGCAATCACATACCAGTCGCCCATAAAACGCTGAATATCCACATAGTCTACGGTCGCCATAGGTCGCTGTGAACTACAGCCAACCAGCAGCAAAAAAAGTATGGAAACAATTGTCAGCCTTACCTGTTGCATTGCGATTACTCTCCTGTAAGTAGAGGTTCTGAGGACAGTGGGTCAGTGGCAACTCGCTGATAGCGCAGCAGCCCACCAATCTGTAATTTCGACTCGAGGGACAACCAGTTACCCGCGGCATCATACTGCAGTCGCACATCGACTTTTGAACCGGCGATCAGCATATGGGTGATATTGTCTTGGGCAGAAACTGTGCTGCTTATCTCAACTGGCAGATACTGGCCAGACTCAGCATTAAGCAGATAATCAGCGTCCAGAAGTCGTGGATCCCAGTAGGCGAATCCCCTTGCACAGCCCTGAATGGTCTGCGACCCGTCTTTATGCTCCACCACCAGTCCAGTGGCATCGGTTATCGCACTAACGCTAATATTTTTACCCTGTTTTTGGGTTTGGCTATTCAAGGACCGAAGACAGCCAGCCTCCCAGACTTCATTGGCCTGATGGCGGTATTTGATTTTTTTGAACATTAGAACGGTGAAATCCAAACTCATGGTCGAGGAGACCAATAATTTTTCACCCTGCTGTTGCAGAATAAAACTGTGACTACCGACTTCACGATCATTGAGGAAGACCTTAAAGTCGATATTTGTACCGATAGTCGCGAAGTTATCGGTAGGTTTATCACTCCCAACTGCATTACTAATCTGCATACTGAGTATTAGTAAAACGCCAGTTAAAAGCCTAACCATTAGATATCTCCGTTTACATTCACTCTTGGTTTCCAGGGGAAAAAGGTATTAGTCGAATCTATATAAGCCTGATAGTCAGGCCTACGCTCGGTGATACCATTTTCCATATTGCCAACGCCGGAGAACTTCATCAGTAGAAAGGTCATTATCAGTGGCGCGAGCATTATCCACAGGGATGCCGTTGGAATAGCAAATATAAACCAGGCCCACCAGACGCAAAACTCACCGAAGTAATTGGGGTGGCGACAGTAGCGCCAGAGACCAATATTTAATGTCTTGCTATCCTTGACCACCTTCTGGTTAAAAGCATGCAACTGATTGTCTGCAATGCTTTCAAATAGCAGACCAAACAGCCATAGAGCAACACCGGCACTGTGCCACCCACTCCAGGCAATAGCGGTTTCCATAGTAGCCCCGGCAGCAAACACGGGAACAAAAATAGTGCTCATTATCCAGGCAATAAAACCCTGAAAGATAAAAATCAGGTAGAGGCTTTTGAAGCCAAAGTTTGGGGAATTTCGCTTGCGGATAACCTGATAGCGACGGTCCTCTGGCTGGTTGCGCCCCCGTTTCATCAGGAAAAAGGTCAGCCGAAAAGCCCAGATTGAGACCATTAACAACATCACCAGACTGACTGTGCTTTCAATACCAGTGTGATAAGCATAGGTAGCGGCAGCCGCCAGCGATAACAGCGACCAAATATAGTCAACAATACTGACATCATCTATCGCCAGGCTGATAAGCCAGGTGGTAAAGGCAACCAGGAGTAGCACAGGCACCGCCTGAAGCATAAGATCAAAATTGATGCTTAGTAGTAAATTCATAGTCTTTCGCCCTCACTTTGGCTAAATCCATTTATTTTTTCTGCCAACCACAGGATTAAAGGCATCAGTATGGCCCAACCACATGACAGGGCAATTAATGCACGCTGATTATCAAGAAATTCGACCGCACCCAATTTTTCTCCAGCGACGAAGGCCATAGGCCCAAATATCGCCCCCATCACCACTGCCAACAACCAGCGATTTTTCATCCAGGCCATTGAAGCATTGATGGTTGTGGCAAACAGCGCCCACATAATGACCAGCCAGTAAGGTGCCAGGCTGCTGCCCAGAGATGAACCCGCATAGGCCAGCCATTGCTGGGATAGCAACAGGGTCTCCCAGATAAATCCAATAATAATTGCCGCGAAAACTAGGTATAGCTCAGCGCGGAAGTTTGCCACTTTAAAAAGATGAACGGCAATCAGGAGTACTGCTATTGATGAACCGAACAACGACATATTAGTGGCAGCACCCACCACGCAGGCAAGCCAGCCAATATGAAACAGAGCAAAATTAAAAATTAGATTCATCGAGCAATCCCATCGCTTTTTCTTCTTCCCTTGTTACGCCCTGAAATAACAAAAGGATCATTTATCTTAGAGCGCGAAATAGATGATGTTAAACAGTCGGCAAAAATACATTCAGCGCTTTAAGCGGCGTGCCTGCTCAAGTTTTTCGCTGGTGCTCTGCCGTGCTGCGCTGCTCTTTTTAATCAGTACATAGGTGGCACCCAGCCCACCGTGATGTTTCTGCGCGGTGTGAAAGGCCAATACCTGGTCAAACTGCTTTAGCCAGTGATTAACACAGCTTTTCAGGATTGCCGGGCGCTCACGCCCTTCACCCTTGCCATGGGTAATCAGTGCGCAGCGCACGCCATGCTTTTGGCAGTCATCGACAAAACGCCAGAGTGCGGTGCGTGCCTGCTCGACAGTATGACGGTGCAGGTCGAGTCGCGACTGAATTTCATATTTGCCCATACGCAGATTTTTATACACCCCGTGCTGAACCCCGGGGCGGGAAAACTCGAGAGGATCCAGTGCCGCGACCTGAGTAATAATGCTATCGGGATCAAGGAAATTACCATCTGCCTGCATTTCAAGCTGTGCAGCTTTGCGGCGCGCTACAACACCAGGGGTTATTTCGGCAGATTTCGGAACAAAGGCTGCGCCTTTGCCCTTTAGAGGCTCCACATCATCGCCAAACATGCTGCCGAAATGGTCATCCGCTTGCTGGTCTGCCGGTTCTCCATCTGGTCTATTGTTGTTGGGGGCCGATGACATGGCTGGGGTTCCTCTTAATTTGAAATCTATCTATATTCACTTTTAAAACTGAAAAAAATCCTTCAGGCAATCATGTACCCAGTATCCACTTAGGGTAAAATTGCCACCCTGTAATTTATCACCATCAGGAACTCATTATGCAGGTCAGTCATAACCACGTTATCACCCTTCACTATCAGCTTAAAGATGATAGTGAAGCAATTATCGATAAAACTTACGATAATGATGAGCCAATGGTTTATCTGCAGGGTCATCGCCAAATGATTCGCGGTTTTGAGGCGGCCGTTAAGGGCGCAGAGATCGGTGAAAAGCGCAGCTTTATGGTAATGCCTGCAGACGGCTATGGGCTGCGCAATGTTAATAATACCCAGCGTATTCCAACGAAATACCTCAAGCATGAAGGCAAGTTAAGCGCTGGCCAGAGTATTAACGTCAATACCGATAATGGCGTCAAACCCGGCACTGTTATAAAGGTCGGGAAATTTAATGCGGATGTCGATATGAACCATCCCCTGGCCGGTAAAAACCTCCATTTCGACGTAGAGATTATCGATATTCGCGCTGCTACTGAAGAAGAGATGGCCCATGGCCATGTGCATAGCAGCCCTAGCTGTGGTGGCTGTGGTGACTGCAGCGGCTGATGGAACTTCTCTGGCAGCAATACCTGCTTATTATCCTCGTGTTTATCTGGAGCGGTTTTGTGCGCTCCGGACTGGGTTTTGGTGGCGCATTATTTACCATCCCGTTTTTATTGCTGATTCACAATGATCCGCTGTTTTTCCTGCCAATTATCTCTATACACCTGCTATTTTTTGCCTCACTAACGCTCTTCCCCAGCCAGCTATTTTCAAAACAGAGCACTGATATAAAGAGCACTGATATAGAGAGCATTGAAAAAAATCAGCCCAGCGTTAACTGGCGCTTTGTCCGCTACGCACTGTTAATTATGATTACCCCCAAATTAGCCGGGGTGATCGGCTTGCTGATACTGCCGTCTGATTTGATGAACTGTATTATCTTTGTGTTAATTGGCGCTTATTCACTGACCTATATTATTGGTCGTCCCCTGCAGAGCAGCAGCCGTTTACTGGATATACTGTTTCTGATTGTCGGTGCCTATATCAGCGGCACATCACTGATTGGTGGGCCACTGGTTATCGCCGTAGCCATGCGCCATGTAAAATCCCACGAGTTTCGCAACACATTGTTTGTGCTCTGGACAGTGCTGGTTAGCATAAAACTCTGCGCCTTTGCCTATGCCGGTGTCGACCTGCAGTTTGCTGCGGCACTTTGGCTGCTGCCCTTTGCCGCTATCGGACATTTTATTGGCCTGCGCTTTCATCAACAGCTACTGCAGCAGACCAATGCACGCTTCTACCAGATACTCGGCGGCGTGCTGCTAACCGCCAGCCTTGCCGGGATTGTGCAAATTCTTAACGCCTAACAGGCAATTCTTAAAACTGTCATTACCAGAAGCCCTGTGGCGATCCCGTCATGCTTTGCTACTATAAAGGGAGTATTCACAAGGAAGCGCCGCTGCAATCCATGTCTTCTATTATTATGCGCCTGGCCATGCCCGCAATCTGCTTCGCAGGGGCTTTAATATTGCGCAGTCAACTGCTCAATATGGAGCCCGGCAATAGTGCTGAGGATCTGACATTCCTGCTTCTGCAACTGCCCTATATACTCCTCATACTCGCTGCAGTACTAGCACTGTTAAGCAACCATGCCGTGGAAGCCGGTGCCACCATCGGCATGCTCTGTGTCTACTGGTTAATACAGTCGCAAATGCAGGTACCACTGCAAACCCAGCCCGCCGCCCAGGTCTTTTATCTACTTAACTTACTCCTGCCCTGCCTGCTGCTTGGCTTTGCCTTTATGCCCGAGCAGAACTGCCGACAACCCCTGGGACTAACTGCAATTGCCCTGGTACCAGTGACGGTTATTCTGCTGGCGCGCCTGCTGGCTTTTGATAGCGATCTATTTTTCGCCTCGGCACAACAAGCCCTTAGCAACTCTCTGTTTAGCAGTCATCTATCTGCTGTTTCCACCGCGCTCTATGTTGTCGCCTTTGGTGTCTGTATTGGGCTGTGCATTTACCGGCAGCAGCCCCTGGAGAGTTCACTGCTCGGCTGCACGCTGATGAGTTACATGACTTTTGGCTGGATCCATCTAAGCAATATTTCAGCTTTTATGTTCACCGGTATTGGCGTTCTGCTGAGTATCAACCTTACCGGCAGTCTGTTGAGTATTGGTTATCGCGATGAGCTGACACAAATTGGCAATCGCCGGGCGCTTAAACAGAGCGCCAAAACATTGCGCGGCAACTACTCGGTGGCGATGGTCGATGCGGATTATTTTAAAAAGATCAATGATCAGTACGGCCACGATCTCGGTGATCAGGCGCTGCGTGTTATCGCTGGATTACTGCGTAAAACTGCCGATGGCGCCAGGGCTTTTCGCTATGGTGGTGAGGAGTTCTGCCTGCTATTTAAGGGTAAATCCAAACAGGAGGTGATCGACACACTGGAGAATATTCGCCAGGCGATCGCCAATTACGATATGGTTATTCGCGATAAAAAGCATCGCCCGAAAGCCGAAAAACAGGGTGAAAAACGCCGCGGTGCCAGCCGCCGCAATAGCGAGTTGCGACTGACCGTCAGTATCGGTGTGGCCAGCAGTGATAGTAGTGGAGAGTTTGACCAGGTACTGAAAAAAGCCGATAAAGCGCTCTACCGCGCCAAGGCCTGTGGCCGCAATCAGGTACAAGCCGCCTAAACTGCAAGGATAATTAGCTGCCAGTAAACTTCGCCGGCCTGCGCTCAGAAAAAGCTTTGATCCCTTCCTGTAAATCATTGGATGGCAGGCTTGAAATCAACGTATACATACCGTTTAAAAGCAGGCTTTGATCCGTGGAGAGATTTTCGCTCTGCTGCAAAATAAATTTGGTGCCGCGCACCGCCATCGGCGAATTTGCCGCGATCTGGTTGGCCAATTCCAATCCGGCAGCCATCGCGGCTTCTGGACTTTTATAGAGATCATTAACCAGGCCAATTTTCTCCGCACGCTGGGCGTTTATATCCTTGCCGGTATAGGCCAGTTCGGCGACATGGCCGGCACTGAGAATCTTTGGCAGGCGCTGCAATGTACCCACATCTGCTACAAGACCAATACGGGTTTCGCGAACGCTAAACAACGCATTATCCGCGGCAATACGGATATCACAGGCGGTGATCAGATCCACCCCCGCACCCAGGCAGTAACCCTGGATAACAGCGATAACCGGTAGCGGACATTCGGCAACCGCGGAGATTGCCGCCTGGAATTGGCGGGTGTTTTCCAACTGGCGCATATTGGCTTCAGCGGGAGATCGAGCCTGACTGTTCTTATGGTCACTCAGGGAGTCCTGAACCAGATCTATGCCGGCGCAAAAGTGGTCGCCGCGACCGGCGAGAACAATGGCGCCAAGCTGATTATCTGCCGCCAATTCGTTGAGAGCATCAGGCAATGCTGACCAGAGTTCAGTGGAGAGAGCATTGTATTTATCCGCACGATCCAGCCAGAGTATTCCAACCGCGCCCTGCTTTTCGATTGCCAGTACCTCTGATACAAATGCCATTGCTATCCCCTCCCCCGAGTTTAAATTTATGAAGCTATTTGTTTACCAAGCTATTGTTTATGAAGCTATTGTTTATGAAGCTATTGTTTATGAAGCTATTGTTTATGAAGCTATGCGTTTAACTACTTACCAGTAATCTTTCTCATTAACTTGTTCATACCGCCAATCCAACGATCATAGTTAGAGGTTTTATTGCGCATATAATCTAATACTATGGGGTGCGGCAAAATCAAAAATGCTTCGTTGCGCAGCTCTTCGACAACCGTTTCCGCCAGAGCCTCAGGCTCAATCATGCCATCACTACTGGCTGCTGCAATAGCATCATTATCTGAATCGGTCATTGCCGTACGCACCGCCTGCGGGCAGAGCATCGACACCCTAATCCCTTGATGCTGGTGATGGATCGCCAGCCACTCACCAAAGCCTATTGCCGCATGTTTGGTAACCCCGTAGGCCGCAGCACCAACCTGGTTTAGCAGACCTGCCGCCGAGGCAGTATTTAAAAAGTAGCCACCACCACGGGCCACCATACGCGGCACCAAATGGCGCGCGGCGTAAACATGCGACATAAGATTGATGTCCCAGCTTATCTGCCAGTGGCTGTTGGGTGCATTTAAATCTGGCCCCATAGCCACGCCGGCATTCGAGCAGAATAGATCTATGGGCCCAATCTGAGCTTCGGTATCTTCGATCACACGGAGAATATCATCCTCATTAGAGACATCCGCAGTCATCGCCACGCCACCAATCATATCGGCGGTGGCTTGAGCATTTTCAGCATTGATATCCACAGTGACAATCTGTCGGGCACCCTCTGCTTTAAAGCGAATCGCCAACGCTCTGCCAATACCGCTTCCGGCACCGGTGATAACGATAATTTTATTTTCGAGTTCCAAAAGTGGCTCCCCCAACTTCTACAGTATTAATAACAAAGCTTAAACCAATTCGCCGAGATGCTCTTTACGGAAAGGTTTAAGCTCATCGTGACGTTCAGCTTGCACCATCTCCACCCAGTTGGGATTGGCGATTAGGGCGCGACCGACAGCCACCAGATCAAATTCATTGGCTTCCATACGGCCAAGCAATTCATCAAGGCTTGCCGGCTCCGCTTCACGGAACGTTCTCTGACCAGGCTCTGGGATAAAGTCGGCATTTAAACCGACACTGCCCACGGTAATTGCCGGCTTACCAGTAATCTTACGCACCCAGCCGGCAAGATTTAACTCACTGCCCTCAAACTCGGATTCCCAGAAGCGTCGCTGTGAACAGTGAAATATATCCACGCCAGCATCGCTTAAAGGCTTTATAAATGCTTCCAACTGTTCAGGACTTTCAGCCAGACGCGCGCTGTAGTCCTGCTGTTTCCACTGAGACCAGCGCAGAATAATTGGGAAATCCACTCCCACGGCAGCGCGAACAGCCACAATAACTTCAATAGCAAAGCGCGAGCGATTTTGCACAGAACCACCATAGCCGTCTTCACGCTGATTGGTGCCCTCCCAGAAAAACTGATCGATCAGATAGCCGTGGGCAGCATGCAATTCAATGGCATCAAAGCCCAGACGCTGGGCATCCGCAGCAGCGCGGGCAAAGGCCTGCACCACATCATCTATATCCTGCTGGGTCATAATATGACGATTGAGCTTGCCGGGCATATTCATCCCCGAGGGAGAGTAACCGGGCACATCACCTTCCGGCATTGTGCCGGCTTTGCGCGCAGCACCCACATGCCAGAGCTGGGGCGCAATTTTGCCCCCCGCCCCGTGAACAGCATCGACCACTTTTTTCCAAGCGGCCAGTCGCTCTTCTCCGTGGAAGTAAGGCACACCGGGAAAACCGCTGGCGCCAATATGATCGATACAGGTTCCCTCGGTAATAATCAACCCGACACCCCCTTGCGCACGGCGGCGATAATAATCGACCACATTGTCACCGGGAATATTATTGTTCGGCGAGAAATTGCGCGTCATAGGCGCCATTACAATACGATTTTTAAGGGTTAAATTGCCCTGGGAAAAAGGCTGAAAAAGACTGTTATTACTCATCGTTGGATCACAGTTGGGGTCTAATTATTAATTTATTTTATCTTAACCCAAAAGCCAGCCTGCCCCATCCGCATTTACTGTCATTTGGCCATGGTATTTGTGACCCCGCTGGTCACGCTTTTCCCTCTGGAAACTGGTGCTGGGTAAAGAATTCAGTGCAAACTTAAATTAGAATTCAATCAGAGCCCAATCGAGAGAAACCCTATGTCGACAATGAATCTAACCATCAAAGATGGCGTGCATATTTTAACCCTGACCAATGCCGCCAATGACAATACCTTTACCACCGCGGTAATGAACGAATATCTGGCCGCCTTTGATACAGTTGAACGCTATCAGGGTAATAGTGCACTGGTTATCACCTGCGAAGATGAAAAAACCTTTAGTACAGGGATTAACCTGGCCTGGCTGAGTGAACAATCCGCCCAGGAACAAGGGAATTTTATGCAGGCTTTTCACAGAATGCTGTGCCGCTTTGCGCTGCTTAATATTCCCACCATCGCCTGCATTAATGGCAATGCCTATGCCGGTGGTGCAATTCTCGCTGCGGCGGCCGACTTTAGGTTGATGCGTGAAGACCGCGGGCGTTTCTGTTTTCCAGAGGTGAATATTCCGCTGCCATTTACACCGGTAACCCGAAGTATTGTAAGTTTGCTGCCCAATAAGCAGGCATTAAAAAATATGCTGCTCACCGGTATCGCCTACACTGGATTAGAAGCTAAAGCACTGGATATTGTCGACAGTATTCATCCCGCGGACGAGTTACAAATCTCCGCCTTTAAACTGGGTAAATTACTGGCGACAAAAGACCGCGCCATCTACACCAGTATTCGCAACGATATGCGTCCGCAGATACAGACACTGCTTAATGAACTAAAATGAAATGAGCTGACAGGCAAGCGCTAACAGTTTTATTGGAAAAACACTTATGAGTACAAACCTATTTGATTTAAGCGGTAAGATTGCACTGGTCACTGGCGCAAGCCGCGGTATTGGTGAAGCTATCGCCCTGTTATTAGCTGAGCAAGGCGCCCATGTTATTGTCTCCAGCCGCAAAATTGATGGCTGCCAGCTGGTTGCCGATAAAATCAATAATGCCGGCGGCAGTGCAGAAGCGCTGGCCTGCCATGTTGGCAATATGGAGCAGATAGAAAATACCTTTGCCACTATCAGTGAGAAATTTGGCAAGCTGGATATCCTGGTGAATAACGCAGCCACCAACCCCTACTTCGGCCATATTCTCGATACTGATCTCGGTGCCTATACAAAAACTGTCGACGTCAATATTCGCGGTTACTTCTTTATGTCTATTGAAGCGGGAAAGCTGATGCGCGCCAATGGCGGTGGGTCAATTGTAAATACGGCATCGGTCAATGCACTGCAGCCGGGAATGGCCCAGGGTATCTACTCAATCACCAAAGCGGCAGTGGTTAATATGACCAAGGCATTCGCCAAAGAATGTGGTGAGTTTGGCATCCGCGTCAATGCCCTGCTGCCCGGTATTACCAAAACCCAATTTGCCGGCGCGCTATTTGCCGATAAGGAAATATACCAAAAGGCAGTGCAAACAATTCCCATGAAACGCCATGCAGAACCAAGTGAAATGGCGGGTACTGTTCTCTATCTGGTGTCAGATGCCTCCAGCTATACCAATGGCGAATGTATTGTGGTCGACGGTGGACTGACCATATAAAGGCTATGGCCACTGTTCCTGACTGAGAAGCCAACATTCTCCTGCAAATAAAAAATCATCATCTATACTTTAAGGGATGGTGATTTTAGTTGGGGGGCTAAACCATGAGTCTGCTGTTCAATACAGACAACACAGAAAACTCGTACAAAAAAATCATTTTGTTAACTGTCCTTTTCTCGGTGCTCGCGCTGGGATTCTCCACGCCGTCTGATGCGAGAGTATGGTCCGAGAGAAAATTTGAAAAAACCATTCTCAGCATTGATAAAGACCTCAATCGAAAGCGCTGGAAGTCGGTTATAAAACGCAGCCAAAAAGCCCTGCCTCAATGCGTTGCGCTCTATTCCGAACGGGCTCAAACCTGTATTTTTATCCTCAGAAATATCAATCAGAGCTACAAAGAAATGCATATTTTCAATCCGGATAGCAGCCAGATCGAAAATGCCTACAGATTATCCACTGAAGTGCTCGGCAAGACCCACTCAAGCACCTACAGCGCACGGGATTACTATTATAAATATCTGATTTTCAATGAGAAATATGCCCCGGCAACACCTCTGTTAAAGGAATTTATTGAAATTGAGAAAAGCACTAGAAATGATGCCTACCAGTTAATGGAGCGTTACAAGCAGCTCTATGCACTGGAGGGACTAACAGAGAACTGGCCTGAAGAGGAAGCTGCACTAACTATGGTTCTGAAACTGGCAAAAGATGTGTTGGGTGAAGAAAGTGAAGACTTTAAAGCTGCAGTAGAGGCGCTTGCCTACAATTACTGTATACAGAAAAAATATTATGAATACTTCGAACTGATAAAGGCTGAGCAACAGGAAGTCTCCTGTTTCTCAGAACCTAACAGCTGAAATCACCCCCCCCCACAAACAAAAAGCCCATATACAAAAAACCCCGCTTAGGTAGCGGGGTTTTCTTTTGACGCCGAATAGACTTAAGCGTTTTCCAGCTGATAATAATCCATCAAAATCTTGGCCACTTCAGGACGTGAGAATTCGGGGGGTGGTGCAATACCCTCACCCAGCATCTGACGAACCTTGGTACCAGATAGCAGAATAAAATCTTCTTTGCTGTGACCTTCGGCTTCGTTCATCATCACAACACGACCCAGCTTCTTCGAGAAAGCGGTGTGGTCAGCATTAAAGATTTCGATATCCAGTGAACCAGCAGGCACCTTGTCAGCAAAAATAGTCTGCGCATCAAAAGCACCGTAGTAATCGCCAACACCAGCGTGGTCACGACCAACAATCAGGTGAGTACAACCCATGTTTTGACGGAAAACAGCGTGGAGTACGGCTTCACGTGGGCCAGCATAGAGCATATCAAAGCCGTAGCCAGTGACCATCACTGTGTTCTCAGGGAAGTACAGCTCAACCATCTTGCGAATACAGTCATCGCGGACAGAGGCGGGAATATCACCCTTCTTGAGCTTGCCCAGCAACATATGAACAACGATACCGTCAGCGTCCAGACGCTCCATAGCCATATGGCAGAGTTCTTCGTGTGCACGGTGCATCGGGTTACGAGTCTGGAAAGCTACAACCTTGTTCCAACCACGCTCGGCGATCTCATTGCGAATCTCAACGGCAGTGCGGAAAGTATCCGGGAAGTCAGCGTGGAAGTAGCTCAGGTTCAACACCTGAATATCACCGGAAACCACATTGCGGCCCAGGTTAGTAAAAGTAGCAACACCAGGGTGCTCGGGATCAAGCGTGCCAAAGATCTCCTGCGCCATAGATTGGATCTGCGCGTCGCTTACCGACTCAATCGCAGCCACATCCATAATCGCCATCACCGGGTTGCCCTCGGTGTTCGGATCGCGCAGAGCAATGCGTGATGCACCGGCAATCGCAGTCACATCTTCAACTAGGTTCAGAACTGGAACAGGCCAGAACAGACCCTCTGCGGTGTGCAGCGTTTCAGAAACGCTCAGCGCATCGGCGAGGTTCATATAACCGCTTAAAGGGTTAAAGTAACCAGCACCCAACATAACAGCATTGGCCGCAGCCGCTGAGTTGAGTAGTAGTGAAGGCAGAGTCTCTGCTTCCGTTAACAGTTGCTGGTGTAATTGCGCGTCTTCCACTAAAAGTGGGTTTAAAACTTCAGAGCCATGGGGCTTAATCAAAGGTGTATCTCCATCAATATGTCAGTAAATTTTTAAATTAGCTTAGTTCGGTTTGCCGAAAATAAAAGGCAAAAGGCAGACTTAAGCGATAAAACCATGCTCTTCGAGGTAAGAGATAATAATGTCCACCTCTTCTTCGAGCGTCATCTTATCTGTGTGCAGGTGAATCTCTGGCTTTAATGGCTCCTCGTAGGGATCATCAATACCAGTGAAATTCTTGATTTCACCCGCGCGGGCTTTCTTGTACAGGCCCTTGGGGTCACGCTCTTCAGCCGCAGCCAGTGAACAATCGATAAATACCTCGACAAAGGCAAAACCGGAATCATCGTGCAATGCACGAACCTGATCGCGGTCAGCGCGGTATGGGCTGATAAAGCTGGACAGTGCCATCACGCCAGAATCAACAAACAATTTAGCGATCTCACCAATACGGCGAATATTTTCAGTGCGATCTTCCGCAGAGAAACCTAGGTTTTTATTAATACCGAGACGCACATTGTCGCCATCTAAACGATAGCTGAGTTTGCCGCGGTTAAATAAGGCCTGCTCCAAAGCGACAGCTACGGTGCTTTTACCACTGCCAGAGAGGCCAGTAAACCAGAGAGTAGCGCCTCGCTGGCCCAGGAGGGCGCCGCGATCTTCGGTAGAAATATCACCATCGTGCCAGTGAACATTGGTTGCTTTTTGCTCTGCCATGTTTCTTCCCCAATTTGGTAAGTTATTGACGCGATAGTAGAGACTTTCCAATTACAAGTAAAACAGGATATTATGGTTTCAATAATCGACTTTATCGATAATGAAAAGCCAGTTACGAGTGTCAGTTATGAAATACAGCCTCAGACAATTAGAGATATTTCTCGCTATCGCCCGCTTCCAGAACATATCCCGGGCCGCAGAGAGCCTGCATATGTCGCAGTCGGCCGCCAGCGCCGCTCTGCAGAATCTCGAACAGGGTTACAACATCAGCCTGTTTGATCGTATCGGCAAAAAGCTCGAACTCAACGAAGTGGGCAATACATTGCGCAGCAAAGCAGAGCTTCTGGTTTCTCACGCCCATGAATTCGATGAAGCGCTACAGGGACACAATGAAATCGGCCATCTAACCGTAGGTGCCAGCTTTACCATTGGCAATCACCTCGCCGTTACCTATCTTGCAGGCTATCTCGGTGATCATCCGGAAGCCCAGGTAGATATCAATGTCGCCAACAGTTCTGATGTGGTTGCACAGGTGCTCAACTTTGAGGTGGATATCGGCATGATCGAAGGGGAAATCAAGCATCGAGAGTTGGAGTTAATTCCCTGGCGAGAAGACAATCTGGTGGTTTTTTGCAGTCCAGAACATCCTCTGGCGAAAAGGGCCTGCCTTACTGACAAGGATATTAAACAGGCGCGCTGGATACTGCGTGAACCCGAGTCCGGCGCACGCCAGACCTTTAACCGCGCTCTGGCGGGACTGATGCCCGACCTCGATGTCTATCTGGAATTTAAACATAATGAAGCGATTAAAAAAGCCGTAGAAGCCGGTCTGGGAATTGGCTGTCTCTCAGAGATAGTGTTGCAGAATAATTTTAAAACCGGCGATCTAGTGCCCTTAAAACTCCCCAAAAGGGATATGAAACGAACCTTTTATTTTGCCCTGCCGAAAAACCGCCGCAAGACCACAGCGATTGATTGGTGGATGGAAGAATGTAATCGCGAGTTACAGGAATTAAAAAAAGATTAGTATTGCACTGTTTCAAGATTGGGCAATAGGTTCTGCCACTTAACAATATGATTGGATTTCTCTTCGGGCAGTTGTCGTGAGCCGCCATCAACCAAAAGTACATCGCGGGGATCAAACATATAGACAGGCTCAAGATCTTTTCGTGCCGATGAGGGCTTGATCAGCCGCTCTATATTATCCAGTATCAGTGGTTCCGAGGTTGGCGATGGAAAGTATGCCAATACTGTATGGGGTCGATTCAGCCCGTTTGACTTAACATAGCTAATTCGCAGCTTGGCAAGATCTACACCCATTTGCTGAAGTGTAAACAGCTTGGCTACAGTGAAATCCTGACCGTCACCTGAGTGATTGACCAAAAACTCCAGAGGATCTGCTCGCGCATCGGTTTTATGCCAGCTGTCGGTATCGTTGACCCGGTGGGCGCGATTGATAAACTCATTAACCAGCGTCAGCTTTTCAATATCCATTCTCGCATCGGAGTGCACAACCATCTTCTTCCAGTTGCGCAGACGCGTCTCGGCAACAGCGCCATGCTGTTCCCTGACCTTTTCAAGCAGCTTCTCTGAAACATCAAAGGCCGCCACATGGCTGTGGAGGCTGACAATAAATCCTACCAGAGCGATGTTTTTTGTGGATGCTGATATCTGTTGTGTAATATAAGTATTGATAACAACTATCCTTCTTTTAGTTAGTGCCAGTAAAAGCTATTCCTATATGGGAGCTTGGCATAGTCATTTTTATAAACTATGTTGAAGCCATCACAGATAATCGACTAAAAGGGAACTGGTCAGCCGCCAGGAGGATGTTATGAGTCTGTATCGACAAATGATTGGCCTGATAAGCGTAGTTATTTTGCTGCTGGTTTCACTGTGGATGGTTATCAGTATCCATAGCGACAAATCGACACTGATCAAGCAAATGCAGATTAAGGCTCAAAGCGGCGCCACCTCGTTGGCTATCTCAATGACTGAGGTGCTAAAGAAAAATGACCGCTCTCGACTGGCGGTTTTATTTAATGCGGTCGCTGATCTCGGCGACTACCAAAAGATCTATTTTGTCGACCTCAACAACAGCCGTCTTATTGAACGCGCCTTCTCACTAGAAACGCCACAGGTCCCCGTTTTTTTTATCAGGGCTATAGCTCTGCCCCCCATAGAGGCCCGGGCAGCAGTCTCGTCTGGATGGTCAAGAATTGGCGATGTTGTGGTGGTAGTCAATTTGCGTCAAAGCTATGAGCTGCTGTGGCAGGCAACAGTACAAAAGACGATCTGGAGTCTGTCTATGTCGCTGGTGGCGATTCTGCTTATCTCTGTGATTATCAGACTGCGTTTGCGGGCTGCCCAGCAGCCTAAATCCAGGCGTTAATTTTATATTTAAGGCTCTAGGTCTATAGATAGCCGGTGAAAAACGTATAATGCGTTTTTTGTAGCCCGCATATATAGACTGGATTTTTTGATGACCGTACGCACTCGTATAGCACCCTCGCCCACCGGCGACCCCCATGTAGGCACAGCCTATGTCGCACTGTTTAATATGGCCTTCGCCCGCAGCCAGGGCGGCCAGTTCCTGTTGCGTATTGAAGACACAGACCAGACCCGCTCAACCCCGGAATCTGAGCAGGCTATTTTAGATGCCCTCCACTGGCTGGGCCTGGACTGGGATGAAGGTCCAGATAACGGCGGCCCCCACGGCCCCTACCGTCAGAGTGAGCGTTCAGATATTTACCGCCAACATGCTGACCAGCTTTTGGATAGCGGCCATGCATTCCGCTGCTTCTGCAGTTCCGAGCGACTCGATGAGCTGCGTAAAACGCAGATGGCTGAGAAACAACCGCTGGGTTATGACGGCCACTGTTTGCACTTGCATCAGGATGAGGTTGCTCAGCGTCTTGCCAACAATGAACCTCATGTGGTGCGCATGAATGTGCCCCGCGAGGGTCAGTGTACATTTAACGATATGCTGCGCGGCGAGATCAGTATTGAATGGTCGCAGATTGATCTTCAGGTTCTGCTAAAAGCGGATGGTATGCCAACTTATCATCTGGCCAATGTCGTCGATGATCACCTGATGGAAATCAGCCATGTTATCCGCGGAGAAGAGTGGATCAACTCTGCACCCAAGCATATTTTGCTCTATCAATACTTTGGCTGGGAAACCCCGGTTTTTTGTCATCTGCCACTACTGCGCAACACTGACAAGAGTAAACTCTCCAAGCGTAAAAACCCGACCAGCATTCTGTTCTATCAGCGTATGGGCTACCTGCCTGAAGCACTGCTCAACTATCTGGGTCGTATGGGCTGGTCAATGCCTGATGAGCGTGAGAAATTTACCCTCGATGAAATGCTTGAAGCCTTTGATATTCAGCGTGTTTCCTTAGGAGGCCCAGTCTTTGATGTGGAAAAACTCAGCTGGTTAAATGGCATGTGGATTCGCGAAGAGCTCAGCGACGAACAACTAGCTGACCGACTGCAGGAATGGGCACTTAACCGCGATACATTAATGGCGTTCCTACCCTTTGCAAAACAGCGTATGGAGACCCTTTCGGATATAGCGCCTCTTGGAGGCTACCTAGTTTCCGGAATGTTGCCGATCAGCGCGGATGACCTTAATTCTGCAGGTATGGAAGCAGACCAGTTATTAGAAGTACTGCAGTTTGCCCTATGGCGACTTGAATCCGTGCAGATATGGAACCGAGACAATATCTTTAATGCGCACTAAACCGTCGCGGACGCCATGGAGATTAAGTTAAAACCATTTTTGGCTCCCCTGTTTATCGCGGTTGCCGGCAGCAGCGCTTCAATTTCAGTAATGGACTCAATGAATCTGCTCGGAGCCGATATGTCGCGAGCCCGTTTACGACATGCAATTAACCTGCTCGGCGGGATTGGCAAAAAGAAACTCAAGAAACTTGAGAAAGAGTACCAAAAGCTTGCCTAATCAGGCTTGACTTGAATGTGGGGCGTCCCTATTATGGCGCCTCCTGATTTGGGGCCTTAGCTCAGCTGGGAGAGCGCAACACTGGCAGTGTTGAGGTCAGCGGTTCGATCCCGCTAGGCTCCACCAAATAAAAAAACCCCTCACACGCAAGTGTGAGGGGTTTTTTTATTTGCCGGAGATTAGTGGGAGTGAGTTTAAGCCCCGGTTCACTAAATTTGCACCGCAAATTTGAACGCCCTTCAGGGCGGCCCCAAAGGGGTGAGTCGCAAAGCGACGAATCATCCCGC
>Ga0209196_1000482_pt1 | contig 32405 bp, 28 predicted proteins | sample COGITO_mtgs_1105_5_FD_184801 | JGI IMG/M metagenome (GOLD analysis project Ga0209196, IMG submission 184801) | Pelagic marine microbial communities from North Sea - COGITO_mtgs_110509 (SPAdes) (version 2) | ecosystem: Environmental > Aquatic > Marine > Epipelagic ... | reverse complement strand
CAGATTGTGTGCTTTCTTTTGGTTACTTTTCTTTGCACAAGCAAAGAAAAGTGACTGGCATGTCGGGCCACCCCCGACGACCTTGACCTTAAAACTTAAACAAGAAAAGTAAAACTTCAGAATATCCTATCACAACTAAAAATTTACACACAAGACTCTGGCTTCCGGCTGTAAGCCCACCCCCGACGACCTTGAACTTAAATCTAAAACCAATAAAGTGATCATTCAGAATGTAAGAATACTGTTAGAACTTAACAGGCTAGATTCTGGCTGCTACCTTCGCCCCCTTTTCTAACAAGCAAAAAAAAACCCGATGACTCTCGTCACCGGGCTTTCATCACAGTTTAAAACCTAGCAAGAATAATACATGCCAAATTCAACTGGGTGAGTTGTCATATTCAACAACTCAACTTCTTCTTGCTTAAGCGCAATATAACCATCAATAGTATCATTACTCATAACACCACCAGCAGTTAAGAAATCACGATCCGCATCAAGTGCAGCTAGCGCTTCTTCAAGAGAAGACGCAACTGTTGGGATTAACGCAGCTTCTTCAGCAGGAAGGTCATAAAGATCTTTATCCGCTGCTTCACCTGGGTGAATCTTATTCTTGATTCCGTCAAGACCAGCCATTAACAATGCAGTAAAGCATAAGTAAGGGTTAGCTGTTGGATCAGGGAAACGTACTTCAATACGACGACCTTTTGGATTTGGAACAAAAGGAATACGGATTGACGCAGAACGGTTACGTGCTGAGTAAGCCAACATAACAGGTGCTTCAAAACCCGGTACAAGACGCTTGTAAGAGTTAGTCGATGCGTTAGCAAATGCGTTGATTGCCTTAGCATGCTTAATAACACCGCCAATGTAGAACAATGCAGTTTCAGATAAACCACCGTACAAATCGCCAGCCATTAAGTTAACACCGCCTTTCGACAATGATTGGTGACAATGCATACCACTACCGTTATCACCCACTAAAGGCTTAGGCATAAACGTTGCTGTTTTACCGTAAGCGTGTGCAACATTGTGTGTGCAGTATTTAAGAATCTGAACTTCATCAGCTTTCTTAGTTAAAGTATTTGCGCCAACGCCAATTTCACATTGACCCGCTGTACCTACTTCGTGGTGATGAACTTCAATCTCTAAACCCATGTCGGCCATTGCGCCACACATTGCGCCACGAACGTCATGTAAAGAATCGACTGGTGGTACTGGGAAGTAACCGCCTTTAATTCCTGGACGGTGACCGGTGTTGCCATCTTCAAAAGACTTGTTGTTTGACCAAGCAGCTTCTTCAGAATTAATCTGGTAGCTTGCACCAGAAATATCAGCATGCCATTTAACATCGTCAAAAACGAAAAACTCAGGCTCTGGTCCAAATAATACAGTGTCAGCAATACCTGTAGACTTCATGTACTCTTCAGCACGCAATGCAACAGAACGTGGATCACGCTCGTAACCTTGGCCAGTTGTTGGCTCAACGATGGTGCAGCGTAAGTTTAACGTCGCTTCATCAGTGAAAGGATCCATTACTGCAGTTGCATCATCAGGCATCATGATCATGTCTGATTCGTTAATGCCCTTCCAGCCTTCAATTGAAGAACCATCAAACATTTTGCCATCTTCAAAAAAGCTCTCATCAACTTCACTTGAAGGAATAGAAACGTGATGCTCTTTACCTTTGGTGTCAGTGAACCGGAGATCTACCCAGGTTACTTCATTATCTTTTATCATTTTCAGAGTGTTCTCTGACATTTTAAATCCTCCGGACTAACCCTGTTTTAGGGTGGTGTTGTTAAAGTACTATAAAAAGTATTGTGAAATTGAAATTGTCTCTACAAGCTATTTTCGTATTATCGATAGCCAATTGGCATCAAGCTCGCGCTCGTTTAGTTAGCTTGATATTGGTGCAGCTAAACAAAAGGACGGCGATTTTATACTGATTTCAGACCTAAAAGATATTCTTCTCTTTACAAATGCCTGTAATCACTGCGAATAGATCAGTCTTTGCACGCTTTCGCTATTGCACCCACTACATCTATTGCAACTGCTGTACCAACTTGAAAAAAAAATAAAAACCCGTAACTTGTTGATTTTCCGTGACTAAGCAAAGCTAATCCCACAGCCTCAATAATAAGCACTATAATGGCGCACCATAGTGGATCGTTAGAGCGCCATTATGGTGCAGTTTTATTGTTAAATCGCTTAATACCACCAAATTTGTTGGGTAGTTTCTGACGTGGGTAGTTTCTAGCACTATGACGCAGCTATACTCTCCTATCTAATTCTTTGCGGCATACGTTGGATCTTTTTATTGTGATCGTTAATAACAAAACCAGCCTATCTCTGGCCAATAAAGCCAAATCAGTTGTGGCTTACAGCTTATATATTGTTCTATTCAGTTGCCTTTTACCGCTATTTTTCGCTCGCTTACTTTACCGCTCAATTAAAGCGCCCGCCTATCGCTCACGAATGAGTGAACGCCTTGGCCTAGTAGCGGCTAAGCCGGCTGCCGGTGGCATTTGGTTGCATGCTGTTTCAGTGGGTGAAGTTATTGCCGCTGTACCGATTATTAAAGCCTTAAGGCAGCAGTATCCACTTATGCCGATTACGGTTACCACTACTACACCCACAGGTTCAGCTCGCTTAACTGAAATGTTAGCCGAAGATTTAGATAACAATATATTCCATAGCTACTCGCCTTATGACTGGCCAATATTCATAAGTATTTTTTTACGGAAAATTAAACCCAGTATTTATATTGTGATGGAAACTGAGTTATGGCCTGTCACTATTTATTTATGTCAGTGCATGAATATTCCCGTTATCGTTGCCAATGCAAGAATGTCAGCTAAGTCAGCAAAAGGTTATCAACGCGTTGCATGGTTAAGCCATGCGATGATGCAAAATATTCAGGTTGCCACTCAGTACCAGCAAGATGCCGAATATTATTTATCTTTAGGTTTACCCTCAACACAACTCCAAGTAACGGGCAGTATTAAATTTGATATTGAGCTTGCGCCAGAGTTAGTTCTCGCTGCGAATGAATTTAAAACGCAACTCATTAATGACGCCAAAAAAAGTTTTATTTGGTTAGCCGCGAGCACGCATAAAGGTGAAGATGAATTTGTACTCGCTACACATCGTAAAATATTAAAGCAAGATCCTAATGCATTATTAATTATTGTCCCCAGGCATTTAGAGCGCTTTGATGACGTAGCAGATTTAACAGAAGAAAAAGGTTTTCAATTACATCGTCACTCATCATCACATGCAGTTGATGCAGAGAAAAATGTTTTATTAATTGATAGTATTGGCCAACTGCTTTTATTTTATGGCATAGCAGACGTTGCCTTTGTTGGCGGTAGCTTAGTACCTAGGGGCGGACATAATACAATTGAACCGGTGGCTTGGGGAATACCCGTTTTATCTGGGCCTCATACCTTTAACTTTACAGAAGTAACAGAGCGTTTAGTTCAAGCAGGCGCTTTACAGATTATCGATAACGACCAACAGCTTACAGTCGCCGTTTTAAAATTACTAAAAGATTCAAAGCAATTAACATTAGGCGCAGCAGCAGCGCGCCAGGTTATTGATGATAACCGTGGCGCAAAACAAAAGTTGATGGAGTTTATAGCGTCGCTATTACCCATTAAGTAATCACTCGCTAAATAGCTATCTGAAAAATCACTTCTAGTAAATCATTAGCCGTTAAAAGAATTAATGGTTTCACTTTTTAATATGGCTTTAGGCGCGACTAGCCACTCATTTAAATCATAGATATCTTGCGGGCTCAATGTCCCTGCCGCTTGTTTCAACTTTAATGAGTTAATGACATAGTTATAGCGTGTATTGGCATAATCACGCTCCGCCCGAAACAAATCGCGCTGCGCATTAAGTAGATCAACAATATTCCTCGTACCAGCATCATAACCTGCCTGCGTAGCGTCTAAGGCGCTACGCGCTGAAATAATAGCGAGCTGTCTTGCGTTAACTCTAGCCGTATCGGCAACGGTGGTTAAATAATTGGAGCGCGCCTCTCTAAAAGCTGTTCTTTTAGCGGCTACTAAATTCGCTTGATCTCTTACCTGTTCATAACCTGCTTGACGACGCTTTGAATGCTTAAAGCCGCCCTCCCATATAGGCACATTTAATCGCACTTCAATCGTTGACCCTTGGAAATTAGAAAACGTATCAGGCAAATCGGCACTAGAATTATTATCTGATAACGCAGTATCGGTGGAGCTATCATCATAACGCAATGTAGCTTTGATCGTGGGTGCATGATCTGATTTTCTGACGTTAGCATGTTGATTTGATGCTTCTGCCACTTGTTCGGCTAACTTAATACTTAAATTATTTTCGGAGGCAAAACTCACCCAAGCCTCAGCTGAACTTGGCTCTGGTTTTGTGGTTTTAAAATCATCCGACAGATTATATAAGTGACTGTGCTGGCGACCGGTAAGCGCAGCTAAATCTTCATAGGCAATGCCCAAACTCACTTTTTCAGTTAAACGATTAGCAACCGCCAAATCAAAAGCGGCACGCGCTTCGTGAACATCAGTAATCGCAATAAGGCCAACATCATAACGCTGCTGAGTTTGCTCAAGTTGCTGCTTAATAGCTTTTTCTTCTGACAATGCAGAAGTGAGGTTATCTTTGCTGCGCAGCACATTAAAATAGGTATTGGCGCTGCGTAATATTAATGATTGCTGATCAATACTGAATTGTAATTCAGCTTGCTGCGACAAAGCGGTACTTTGTTTAAAAGCAAAAAATGCTGATAAATTAAATAAATTTTGGGTTAATGCAATAGAGTAAGCCGTTGTCTCTGAATCTGAATCTAGATTAGATTCCGGCGATAGACCTGCTGAAAAATATTGCTTATTGCCGTTAGTTCGATCGGACTCAGAATACGTCGCACTGCCGCTAAGATGAGGCAATAATTGAGCGATCGCTTGTGATTTAATTTCGCGACCTGCTTTATAGTTGGCCTCGGCGGCCTGTAATGCTGGGTCATTAATTAACGCAAGTTCATAAATGTCAGCCAAACTATCGGCGTATGAAAGACCACTAAAACCGATGCTCGCCATTGATAGCGTAATGGCATTGATTGATATCTTTGATAGTAAACGTTGCAACATGAAATAATCCTGAATAACCGTTTTAATAGGAATGTGGTGCATTAATATTGATGCTAAGTGATTAAGCCTTTTGGTATAGGACTGACGTCTTAATAAGCGCTTTAAATAAACAGTTTAGGAGAGACAACTTAACTTAAATAAAGTGCTGGAACAAACAATCTACACAAATATCTATGTGCGGCGTTAGTCTAACAGACCTACCCAACGTAACGAAGTTACACGCGTTAAGCTTCTGCCACCTTATTACCAATAATTGGATGGCGCTAGCCACCTATTTAGCCTCGCCATAGGCTTTACCAGCAAGAATATTGTAAAAATTTACGCCTGCTTCGCACTGTACTCAATCTACAACTATCTTTACTCTTTAACGACTAGAGTTATAGCTATTTAGCGTAACCCAATGCCCCGCCTTTTGCGGGTTGATTAAATAAAGAAGTGAAACCTAAATTGAAAAAGAAATACCGTTTTGACATTAAAATGATGATGGCTGACTGCGAGGCAAACTATGCGCGCATTTGTCGCATTATGCCGTCAGTTTTACGCAAAGAGGTAACGGACAATTTAAACGGTGCTATAGGCAGCACTATAGACAAATCTCTAGACCATCTCAGCTTTGATATTGATCTAGCGACCAATAAACCCGCCAAGCTTACGCTGTCTATTGCTGAGCGCTGCCGCTTTACCACCATGGTCAATCTACAAGTGTTGATCGATAGTTTTGTCGATGTTGATGGCGAGTCAGGCTGTGTCAATATGTCGATTCGCCTCTATCATGACGTTAATATGGCCGAAGTGATTGCCTGCAACCATAAGCCCAATCGCTTGGCGAGTTATGAATACCCTAATGAGCTAATGTTTCAGCCCGACGAAAAAGCGCAACAGAATCGATTTTTAAGTGAGTGGCTTGGCCTGTGTTCAAAGCATGGTTTGAGCAGTAAAAATATGACTGCTGGCTTATATGCCGCGGCAAGCTCAGCGGCAATCCATACAGAACCCCATGCAGACACTCACCACTCAGAACAACAAGCATCGCCATCCATCGACACCTTATTGGTGGGTGGTCGATCTTTAAGAACATGAGTTAGAGCACTAAAAACCATGACGAAAAATAACAATCATTCAATTCTTAACGTAGCCGTTAGAAATACCGATAGCCCAATAAGGGTGGTGCAAATTACTGACTGTCATCTTGGCAAAGAGGCGGGTGAGCAATTGGTGGGTATGGATACCGATGCCAGTCTTGATCATGTGCTTAAGCAATTACAATCGGAACAAAGCTCAGCAGAACTGTTATTAGCCACCGGCGATCTTTCTAATCATGGCTCTCATGAAGCTTACTCGCGGTTATTTGATAAGCTCAAACCATTGAATATCCCCAATGCCTGGCTAGCGGGCAATCACGATTCACGTGATTTAATGGTCGAAACCGTCGGCGAAGCCTGCATGCCAAGGGCCGTAACACTGGGCCGCTGGCTTATCCTAATGTTAGATTCCGCGGTACCTGGCCAAGTAGGCGGTGAACTAGGCGCTCAAGAATTAGCGCGCATAGAGCCGCTGCTTAAAGCCGCACCCGAGGCAGAGCATGTATTAGTCTGCTTGCATCACCAACCCGTCTCTATTGGCTGTGAATGGCTAGACGAACAGCAAGTAGCTGATAGTGACGCCTTAATCGACATACTGGCCAAAGAGCCACGCTTACGCGGTGTTATTTGGGGCCATGTGCATCAAGCCTTTAGTACTGAAGACAATCGCTTACCCGGTGTTCAATTACTCTCGGCACCTTCAACCTGCATTCAGTTTGCGCCTAACAGCACCGGATTCAAATTAGACGAATGCGCCCCAGGCTACCGATGGCTAGACCTTTATGCCGATGGCCGCATAGATTCGGATATTTCCAGACTTAAAAATATTAATCTGCATGTCGACTATAGCTCCCAAGGCTATTTATGAATCAGTACGGCAGTACTTATTTTTTCTTCTTTTTTCTTCTTTTAGTATAACGTTTGAAAACGCTTATTTATCTGCACGGCTATAACAGCTCCCCGCTTTCTCACAAGGCGCAGCTAACGACGCAATTTATGGGTAAATATTATCCATCTGTTCAATGCTTTATCCCACAATTGTCCTTTGCTCCGGCCGAAGCCATAGAACAAATCACCCAGTTGATGGATACGATAGATGATCCTGTCATTATTGGCAGCTCATTGGGTGGTTATTACGCGAATTTTTTTGTTGAGCAATATGGTTGTAAGGCCGTTTTGGTGAATCCCGCGGTATATCCCGATCGCTTACTCAAAGCCTATTTGGGCCCGCAGAGTAATGACTATAGCGGTGAAACATACACGTTAACCACGCAACATATGGTAGAGTTACGCGCCTTAGCAACAGTGCAAATGGCTGAGCCACAAAAGCGTATGTTAATGCTTCAAACGGCAGATGAAACGCTCGATTTTAATGAGGCCGCTCACTTCTACCGAGCCAGTCGATCAATTATTGAGTACGGTGGTGATCATAGTTTTATCGGTTATGATCAATGGCTGCCTGCTATAGCTGATTTTTTAGCGCTGTCGCGTTAAAATTTTTCAATAGACCCTTTTACAGTGAAACGAATACTTATTTATGTCAGATTATAACGCCGATTCCATTGAAGTCTTAACCGGTTTAGAGCCGGTTCGTAAACGTCCGGGTATGTATACCGACACGCAGCGACCAAATCATTTAGCGCAAGAAATTATTGATAACTCTGTCGATGAGGCCTTAGCGGGTTTTGCCGATCGCATTGATGTTGTTGCACATAAAGATGGCTCCTTGTCAGCATCCGACAATGGCCGTGGCATGCCGGTAGATATTCATCCTCAACATAAAATGTCTGGCGTTGAACTGATATTAACTAAGCTGCATGCCGGTGGTAAATTTTCAAATAAAAATTATCAATTTTCTGGCGGCCTTCATGGCGTGGGTGTCTCTGTAGTGAACGCACTATCGACTCGCCTTGAAGTCGATATTAAACGTAATAGTAAAGAATATAATATTTCATTTGCCGACGGTAAAAGAAAAAATAAATTAAAAGAGACCGGCACAGTCGGCCAGCGCAACACAGGCACCACTGTTCGGTTTTGGCCCGACGCACAATATTTTGATGCCATTAAATTTTCTGTACGTCGCTTACAACATGTATTACGCGCTAAAGCCGTGTTATGCCCTGGCTTACGCATTACGTTTCTTGATGAGCAAAGCGGCGACAAAGATGAATGGTTTTATGAAGACGGCTTAAGAGATTATCTGGTCTCCGCTACTCGCGGTTGGGAAGTGCTACCCAAAGAACCTTTTATGGGTAGCTTTTCTGCCGAAACAGAAGCGGCCGATTGGGCAGTACAGTGGATGCCTGATGGCGGAGAAATTATTGCCGAAAGTTATGTCAACTTAATTCCAACCGCGCAAGGTGGCACGCATGTTAATGGTTTGCGAACCGGCTTACTTGAAGCCATACGCGAGTACTGTGAATTTCGAAATTTATTACCGAAGGGCTTAAAGTTAACGGCCGATGATATTTGGGATCGCTGTAGTTATGTCTTATCGGCAAAACTCGCTGACCCACAATTTTCAGGTCAAACCAAAGAGCGTTTATCTTCTCGCGAATGTGTGGCCTTTATTTCTGGTGTTGCAAAAGATGCATTAGGACTTTGGTTAAACCAACATACTGAAGAAGCCGACCAAATTGCTGAGCTAGCCATTAACAGTGCTCAAGCGCGCTCGCGCAAAGCTAAAAAAGTGGCGCGTAAACGAATTGTTCAAGGGCCTGCGTTACCGGGTAAATTAGCCGACTGTTCTAGCGATGATCCTGAACTGGGTGAATTATTTTTAGTTGAGGGTGATTCGGCGGGTGGCTCGGCAAAGCAAGCACGCAGCCGAAACTTCCAAGCCATTTTACCGCTACGAGGTAAAATTTTAAATTCTTGGGAAGTTGATTCTCAAGAAATTTTAGCCTCAGATGAAATTCATAATATTGCTGTAGCCATGGGTATTGATCCAGCTTCAAGTGATTTATCGGGTTTACGCTATCACAAAATTTGCATTTTGGCCGATGCCGATTCTGATGGTTTGCATATTGCGACATTAATTTGCGCCTTATTTGTTAGGCACTTTAAGCCCTTAGTGGCTGCTGGACATGTCTATGTTGCCATGCCGCCACTGTACCGTATTGATATAGGTGACAACGTTTATTACGCTTTGGACGAAGCCGAAAAAACCGGTGTATTAGATCGCATTAAAGCAGAGAAAAAACGCGGAAAAATTAATGTGCAACGCTTTAAAGGCTTGGGTGAAATGAACCCACTGCAATTACGCGAAACAACCATGGATCCCGATACTCGCCGTCTTGTGCAGCTGACTGCCGACGCGACAGATGGCACAGAAAAATTATTGGATATGTTATTAGCGAAAAAACGCGCTGCCGATCGTAAAAAATGGCTAGAAACAAAAGGTGACTTGGCGCAAGTAAACTAGCTTTTAAATACCTTATCTTAAATTCCACATGCGCCTTTTTATTTAATAAAAAGGCGCATTAAAAATACTTCTACTTTCTTCAAAAAAAGCCTATTCATTATTCAAATATTGAACTCTCCGCTAAGAAATTGTCCGTATATAGGTATAGCATTGTACTATTTATGGGCCTCACACTAAGAGAGATAACCGCAATGATCAAAGCACTCACTTGTTTTAAGCCAACGCTCGCCATCGTGGCTTTTACACTTATGGCTGCAGCTAATGCCGAGGTTTATCGTGTTGTTGATGCCGAAGGAAAAATTACCTTTACAGATAATCCTCCAGAAAATAGCCATGACCTAGTCGAAAAAGTGCCTGAGACTGACCCACAGCAAAACATTACGCCAACGCCAGAAAGCCTTCTTGAGAATCAACCCGAATGGTTAAAAGAGGCACAAGAAAAGCGCGCGCAAGCCAATAAAAATAAAAATCGTGATAAGCAGATTCAATACCAACAAAATAAAAAAGATTGGCAGCGCTCACTCAAAACCGCAAAAGCTAATGTTAAAAAAGCTCAGTTAATGTTGGATATAGGTAGCGAACCGACTGAGGGTGATTTTGTCGGTAATGCCGGTGGTGGCGCAAGACCTTCATCGGATTATTTAAAACGATTAACTTTATTAGAAAAAAATCTTGCTGATGCAAAACGTCATTTGCTTCAAGTCCAGCGCTCTAAACCAAAGTAGCTTTAGCTATTTTTTAACAGAGCTTTAACGTGGTTTCAATAGCAACCGACTATTTTCTTGATTAATTTGAAAGTTAAATGCTTTCAAATAATTCATGCCTAATAAGCCATCACCATTATTTTTACTGCCACTATTTTCTAATGTCATAACGACGAACTCCATATTCGGTATTCGGTAGTCGCCTATTTCAAAAGAAGCGAACTGATAGATAGGCGCCTTTACAACACCCCCTGCAGTATTAATGGTTGCATTGCGAATAAATTCAGGCCCAAGCTGATTTTTAATGCGGTTAAAATAGTCGGCGGACATAACCGAAATAGATGCCCCTGTATCAATCATTAAACGGATGTTCACACGGTTATCAACAAGCCCACTCACTAAGTAATGCTCTCGCTGCTGTTCTAATGCAATCGACATGGATTGCAAATCACTTAAGGCAATTATGGCCAATAACGATTTTACTTGTTCAGCGTAATACGCATTAAATTGTAAGCTATACAATAATGTTTTAGCCTGCGCATATTGTTGTAGCTCTATATGCGCCTTTGCCAACATTAATAAATAAGGGGGATGTTGTGGTTCGTGCCAAAGTAAGCGCTCAAGAAAGGTAATCATCGGCTGCCAAGCTTTTTGCTCACTTAAGCGCGCAACCTCAGCATCCACTATTTCTGAAATCTCTCGAACAAAACGACCTTGTTCAGTAGCCGGTAATTCTTTCATTAACGCATAAAGTGTTTCTAAAGCATTTTCAACTTGCCCAGCAGCTAATTGCCATTGCACCTGTAAATAACGCAATGCTTTATCGTATGGCCTTGCTTGAAGCCATGCTTCTGTTAATAATTTTACCGACTCAATTTTATCTTCAAGTAACCATTGCTCTGCGCGGCTAAGCCATTGCGTTTTTAATTGCCTAGCTAAACTTACATCATTACTACTCAGCCATTGCCAGCCATCGATGGCTGTATCGAAATCACCAGCAAGAAAAGCATCGTTTAAATCCGCCACCAACAATGCTTTATCATTTTTTTTATCGCCGACCCTAAATAAGCTTTCTAACTGGCGTCGCTGACCATTACCGCTTTTTATGGTTTCAGAATCGCCTCGCGGCCTTGCCTTTAAACTGTTCGAGCTTAGACCTAAAGCGCCAGTCATTACTGGCAGACCAATAGACTGGCTAAGCAGTAAATAAGCGTTAAGGCCCAAAGAAGCCATTAAAAGAACAATTAATAGTGTGTTAGATCGCATAAATAGTAAACGTACCTGTTTATAAACGTATCTGTTTATAAACCTACCTGTGTATAAGGTTTGAAAGAGCCGCTAGCTTACAACAGCTTCAACAAACATGACCCTAAAAACGCCACGATTTAGCGTTTTTTATTTTACGTTGGCTCTCGTCTCTCTGCCATGGAGCAAAATTAAAGCAATCAATTAGTGCACCATGGTGGTGCAAGAGCTACACTAGACTCAATAAGTATTTAAAAAAAAGCCATAAGGCAGCAGCGGCCTTTTTTTATATCGAGCTTTTAACTTATAAATCATTGTTTTATAACTGTTTTTTATAAAATTCAAATAATGCCCCAATATCGGTATTTTGCGCACGATTCTTGCTATGACTATATTATGATTTCAGAACAACTACATACACGATTACTTGAGAACCTCAGCACAGCCATTCTACTATTGGATGACCAGCTGCACCTGAGCCATATTAATGCTGCAGCTGAAATTTTGCTGGGGCTAAGTGGTAATCGACATATTGGCGAACCCATTAAAAAGTTACTAATGGCTGCCGACTCGACCGTTGTGACTTTACAAGAAACGCTAGCTTCAGGACGACCCCATACGCAACGTGAAGCAATATTGACGACGAGTACGGGTAGCAAGATTACTAAAACAACTGTTGATTATACGATTACACCGATTGAAGACATTCCTGGCAGCGCATTGATTGTTGAAATTCAACCTATTGATCGTCTGTTACGTATTAGCCGTGAAGAAACACTTTTTTCTGCACAAGAATCAACGCATGCTTTATTAAAAGGTATGGCACATGAAATCAAAAACCCATTGGGTGGTTTGCGCGGCGCAGCGCAACTGTTAGAACGTGAACTAAACGATGAGAATTTAAAAGAATATACACAAGTTATTATTAGTGAGGCAGATCGTTTAAGAAATTTAGTCGATCGTATGCTTGGGCCAGCAAAGCCGCAAAGTCTCTCGACAACCAATATTCATGAAGTGTTAGAACGCGTGCGTCAATTGACCGAAGCAGATGCCGGTGATCGTATTAGTATCGTCCGCGACTATGACCCAAGCATTCCAAATTTCCTTGCTGATCCAGAGCGCTTAATTCAAGCCGCACTGAATATTACTTGTAATGCAACACAGGCATTACAGACAAAACCCGATGATGGCAACAAGCCACAAATCACTATTTCTAGTCGTGTTATTCGTCAATTTACTATCGGTGGTCATAACCATAAATTAGTTTGCCGAATCGACATTAGAGATAACGGCCCGGGCATTTCCGACGACATTCGAGACAAAATTTTTATTCCCATGGTCAGTGGTCACGCAAGTAACTCTGGTCTTGGCTTATCTATTGCGCAATCTATCGTCAACCAACACCATGGTTTAATCGCGTTTTCTAGCGATGTTGGCGATACCTGCTTTTCAATTTTTTTGCCGCTACAAGTTAGCGGTTAACCGGAGATTTCAATATGTCAAAAGCAAACAATGTGTGGATTGTTGATGATGACAAATCCATTCGCTGGGTTTTAGAAAGAGCACTTTCGCGCTCAGGCATGAACGTAGATGTATTCACTGATGCTGAAGCATTATTAATGCGTTTAGAATCGGATGTTCCCGATGTTATTGTCAGTGATATTCGCATGCCAGGTATCGATGGCTTAGAAATGCTAGCTAAAATTGTAGAGCTGCATCCTAAGTTACCCGTCATTATTACGACTGCTCATTCAGATCTCGATAACGCTGTTTCTTCTTATCAACGTGGCGCTTTTGAATATCTACCTAAGCCTTTTGATATTGATGATGCGGTGGCGATGACACGCCGAGCACTTGATTACGCCGATGAAAATGACAATGGTGCAATTGATACTTCAGCCAATGTGCCGACAGAAATGATTGGTCAAGCGCCGGCAATGCAAGAAGTATTTCGCGCTATTGGTCGTTTATCGCAATCGAATATTAATGTCTTAATTAATGGTGAATCCGGCACGGGTAAAGAATTAGTCGCTAAGGCTTTACATCAACACAGCCCTCGTCGTGACAATGCATTTATCGCATTAAATATGGCGGCTATACCTAAAGACTTAGTTGAATCAGAATTGTTTGGTCATGAAAAAGGCGCATTTACCGGCGCATCTCAGCAACGTGTTGGCCGCTTTGAACAAGCCACTCGCGGCACTTTGTTTTTAGATGAAATTGGCGATATGCCCGCTGATATTCAAACGCGGTTATTACGCGTATTGGCAGATGGTGAATTTTATCGTGTCGGCGGACACACACCCATAAAGGTCGATGTTAGAGTTATTGCAGCGACGCATCAAAATCTTGAACAATTGGTTGAGCAAAAACTATTTCGTAATGATTTATTCCACCGTCTTAATGTTATACGCATGCACTTGCCACGTTTGGCCGATCGCAGCGAAGACATTCCTCAGCTTGCCAGACACTTTTTACAAGTCAGCAGCAAAGATCTCGGTGTTGATCAAAAAATTCTGAGTGATGAAACTGCCAAGTTATTTACTGCGCTGCCATGGCAAGGTAACGTGAGACAGCTGGAAAACACTTGTCGCTGGTTAACCGTAATGGCCGCAGGTAATGAAATACAGCCCTCGGACTTACCTCCTGAATTATTAAACCCTCAGCAAAATGTGAGCGATCAAAGTTCAACATGGGAAGAGCAACTGCGCAATTGGGCAAATATTGAATTAAGTGCGGGTAAAAACCGTATTCTCGATTCGGCAACGCCGACCTTTGAAAAAACCATGATAGAAATTGCACTTAAACATAGCCATGGTCGTAAACGCGATGCGGCTATTTTATTAGGCTGGGGCAGAAATACTCTTACGCGCAAAATGCAAGAATTGGATATGAGCCCAAGTCGTCAGCAGGCTTAGATTTATACCGTCTAAATAAAGAAAGTATTAAGTGCTAATAGCTTAACTAGCCCCGCGCCTGGACTTCAACTAATCGGAAGGCGCGATCGGCTGGCGGCCCACACTGACCACTGCTTCTCAAAGTGTAGTAATTTTCTAATAAGCCATCATTGTCAGCATCGTGTTGTGCGACTCCACAAATGACGTTAACTTCACAACTGTTCATGCCAGCGGTTGAAAGTACCCAGGTAGAAATAAGTGGCGTTAATGACGTTGGCGGGTTACTTAAATTCCCCGTACAACTGGCAGGATTAATTTCTAACACTTGATTTAGACCTCGTTCAATACCACTCTCTGCCGCCATTAATGCTCGCATCGACAGCACTTCTCGCGCAACATCCTGCTCACCTTGGCTCAATATTTTTTGCATGGCAGCGGCTAGCATTGCCACCACTACTAATACAAATAATGCCGCAGGTATAGAAAACCCTCGCTGTCTAGAATAAGGGGGCTGTCTAGAAAAGGGAAACTGTCTAACAAAGGGAAACTGTCTAGCAAAAGACTGTCTAGAAAAAGAGAGTTGTCTGATAAAAAAACGATGCGTTTGTTGATTGATCATTGGCTTATCTCATGCCGATAAATAATCCTATCATTACCTCGGTTATGCCCAAAGCTAGCGGTATTAACCGGCTCGCTTTCTGTTGTTGTAATATCACCATCCCAATCATAACGAAGAAAATCTTCAACATTAAACCGTATATCGACATTGCCTTCATTATTATTTCCAGGCGCTGTTAACGTAACACTACCCATACCTGTATTGTACGGACTACCGGCGATACTACTTATTGTGGTTTCACCACTGTTAAGACGCTGCGTATAACTGCCGCTAACAAAAGAAAAATCAGTCGCCGCATAGACTGTACAATTATCATCACGGTTTGGAATAAACCGTCCTGCTATACCGCTGGCTTGATTAAAATACTGCGCATTAAAATGCACAGTCAAGGGTCGTGTTTCTGGACCAAATGCATTTTCTAAAAATACTCGTCCATAGCGCTGCTGGCTCTCACCTAATAAGGCGACATCATGAATACTGTCATTGTCTATATCGAGATCCAACGCTGTAATGCTCACGCCGTCTGTATCAACAGCTAAACTACCTATTGATACCAAATGAGGGCCATTCGCTGTGGCTAAACGGTCAATCGTTAATGTCGTTTCAACTTCAGCTACACCTAAGCTCACAGCCATAGAGGGGCCCCATAAAAAAGTGCTGTTATCATTAATATCACTGGCTATAGGCAACCGCGATGATAGATCTAAAGGAACATTGATATCGACGGCGGCTATATTTAAGTTTCCCTGACTATTATCGAGTTTAATAAAATCATCTCTATAGTTTTCTGTTATATCACCGGCGAAGTTGCTAGCCAATAATTCGTAGTTGAGCGTAAAAGGCTGACCTAAATAAGTGTATCCGCCCAACTCGCATGCTTCGGTAAGCACAGGATTACTTATGTGCGCATGATCTCTAACAATAAAATGATGGGGAGTAAAACGTCCCACATTGCTCGCCTCGCCAGTAATGGCTATGCCGCTAGCTAAATAATCGTTATCCAATAACTGAGCCGATAAATGAATAATGCCAACTTCGCTCCATGTCATCGTCTGCGAGCGACTGCCCTGACTGAATCCTGAAAAAATATTGCCGCCTATTATTCCATCGGCACCACCCAGCGGTGCTGCAAGGGAATGGGTTAATCGTATTGATTCATTTATTTGCTCAGTGCCAAAACTGATAGTGGCTAAATTGTCGGTAAGATTCGCATCAATATCGATTTGCCCATCATTATTTTGATCATCAATTGACTGCCATTGCACCGCTGTGACTCGCGTAATAAAGGGTGACCCTGCCGAAGTAAACACTGAAGCATTCGCATCGGCCATGGCTGCTAAATCTTGCGCAAACGTTATACTTGAGAGCCCCTGCGTTTGACGATCATTAACACCGTTAATAATAAAATCAATATCAATGCCAAAAGGTCTTACCGTAAGTCGATTACTACTGCCGGCAATATCGATAGTATTTGAAAATAGTCGTGAATCATCTTCTATTTCTATTGAAAATTGACCCACGTCGGTTGTTTGAAGCATAACGTTCGCTGCACCGCCACCACTAAAATCTAACTGAACATTACTCACAGCGGGTTTATTGTTCGGCAGACTAACGCTATTAATTTGTGGGGCTTGTGCACTGAATAACTGCTGACGAGTATGCCAAATTTTTAGTGGCTGCTGGCTTTGATTGTAATCATTGGCTATGCCACAAACGGCTGGTGACTGACTCGTATCACGACGCACCATCTCAATACGATAAAGATGATCACGCCCGGCAATAGCAATATCGGCATTGGTTAGGCCATCCAGCAATGGATCGATATCCGTAATCACAAAGGCATTGTCACTAAATTGAATGGCGCTAGAGCTATTAGCTAAAAGTTCATTAATGGTATCGTTAGCCGTAATTGTTAAGTTTTCTGCATGCTGGTTATTTAACAGCAATCTAGCAATACCGTTATTTGCTTCTATAAAAGTAATGCTGGCAGTGCCGGAATCACGGCTACCCGTGACTAAATTCCCCTCGCCATTTAATTGCCAGTCACCGTGTCCTGTTGAGGTGGTTAATTCAACCGTGCCCTCGTAGTCAGTGTAGATAGAACTGCACAGCGGATCATCGCAGGCACGAATTAAAACTTCTTTTGCCACGCAGGTGCTTGCATTACCACTCACGACAACTTCGATATGATCGGGACCCTCTGGTCTAGGACACTGGCTAAATAAATTAGCATTAGGAATGATACGACGAGAAAACCTTGGGCCACTCCATTCTAATTGCGCGACCGCTCCGCCACCTCTTTCATAAAACTCAACATTAATGCTGTAGCGCTCACCGGCTTGTAAATTTATTGAACGACTAGTATCTCGACGAGGGGCATGATCAGTGAAATTATCAATGATTAAATTGCCATCAAGGTAAACGCGAATGCCATCATCACTGACGGTAGAAAATTGATGTCTGCCCGTTTCGCTGGCTTCTATTTCGCCTTCCCATGTCACCGAAAAATCATTAGCCGGGAAACTGCCCATAGGCGGACCGCCGCCCCAGTTAAAATTTAATTGTGCATCAAATCTCGATTCAACAGTCCCTGTAAAATAATTTCTGGGTATGCCGTTTTGATTATAATAATTACCACGCAAACCATTGATTTCAGTTTCGCCACCCTCACAAGGTAAAGGTTCAGGCGGACGGCAAATATAAGACAGTTGCGATGCGGGTATCACTTGGCGAATAAAACTAGGACCGTCCCATTCTAGCTGTGCGACCGCACCGCCGCCTCGTTCATAAAATTCCATTCGCACATCGGCAAATTCTCCCGCGCGTAAATTGATTGGCCTACTGGTATCTCGACGAGGCGCATGGTCGGTGAAATTATCAATAATCGTTTCGCTGTTAACACTTAAGCGAACGCCGTCATCCGAAAGAGTAGAAAAACGATAAGCGCCGGTTCGATTAATTTCGATACGCCCTTCCCACACAATCGAAAAATCATCAGTACCAAAACCTATGGCAGGCCTACCACCACCCCAATTAAAATTAATTTGACGATCAAAACGTTCAAGAGTGTTACCGGTAAAATAAGCGCGCGGGGTATTATTCTGATCGTAGTATGTCCCTAACAGTCCATCAAAGGTAAGGCCATCGCTCGTACAAACAGCAGGCATCGCCATTAATGTGTTCGCATAGAGAGCCATCAAAAAGCAAAGGTGTTGTCTTAGTTTAATCAAGGCGAACCTCGCAAAGAAACACTGTGGTTAAATCGAACCCATTCATTATTTGTGCCACGTGCTAAAAATCGAAAATCTAAATAAACAATACCGCTTCGCTGTAAAGTACCGGCAAAATAGATAAACGGCTCAACAGGATCTTCATCTAATAATTGAATAAATTCCGCGAGCAGCTCACCTCCCGAAGGCGGTGACGCTTGAATATCGCTATAACCATAATTGTCATATCGAAAAAGCCGAGCTCCAACTCCGCTAGCTAATACACAAAAACTCACTGGCTGGTCAATAAAGTAAATGCGCTGACCAGGGGATGCTTCAGCGAATTGCTGTGCAGGCTGTGAAAAATCAAACGTCACAGCACCGCCACTCACTGTCGCCGAACTAAACTCAATAGGGAGAACATGTTGGTTATTACTGTATACATCTGCCGAAGTTAAAGGATATACCGCTGCTCTCGTTATACTGCCCGATAAGGAAAAATTGATCGCCGTAAAATCATCGGCAGGAGCATTTAATCCCACTATAGGTAAACGACTATAAATAGACGCCGCCTGCACAGGAACAAATTCAATGCAGTCATTACGAATGCGTATACTGCCAGGTAAAGCGTTGCGTAATTCTCTACTTACACGCTCTATTGCAAAACGGCCTATTTGAGCAATTTCATTCCTTCGATTAACTTCACGATAGGCTTCAGCGCTGCCCGCAATAAATTTGACTAGCCCAATACTGGTTAAGCTCAGCAGTACAATTACAGTAACTAATTCAACGAGCGTAAAACCTCGCTGACCGTAGTTAAATTTTCTATGCGGGAACAACGGCATTAGTAATTGGCTCGATAAACACTAATGACAACTGGCGATGCTTGTCTCGGCGGTGTCACCGTCACAGTAATCAGTTTGGCATTAAGCTCTGCGGCTTGGTTGATAACACCGTTATAATTGCCGTCATAGCCAACACAAATCCGAAAGCTATATCCGCGGGTGAATCCACTCGCCGATAAATTACTCCCGAAGACATCTTGAATATCATTATCGGCATTACAGAATCGATGGAAATCATCGACATCATCAAAGGTGCCACGATGACTTTCGCCGACATCTATGCCTAGTGAACTAATTGCCGTACAAGGGGCAGTTGCTATGCTGCATACGGGCGCACCACCTAAAGGTGTTGTTTCGTCATAGCGTCGTGACATAACATCATCTAGTACGGATTGAGCGATTTCTGCTGCACGTATTTGGAATATAGGCTCAACGCTGCGCGTAAGTAATGGAAAGATGGCTGTCGCTACTAAGGATATTGCTAGGGTGCTGAGCACTAAGCCAATAATAATTTCAATAAGGGTAAAACCTTGACGGAGTAATATTTTCGAATTTACATGCGCTCGCCTTTTCATCACTCTAGCCTTGACGCTGTATATAACCTGTTGGATAAATGATAATGGCAATAGCATTACCGCCATTAATGGCAATGGAGAATGCGGTATTAGGATTATTCGAAGCGGCGCAATCAACACCGCCTGTTAGCAGATTACCTAAGCCATCAAAATAGACCGTGCTAGCCGTAGCACTTAGCCCACTATAGTCGCCATTAAAATCAATACGCGATTGACTATTGATTAACGCGCCGTTGCGATGCAACTGAGCATTACCGGCTTGAATCCGCAAGCCATAACAAGCACCACTCTGGTCGAACATCGCTCGCTGCTGTGCATGCTGCGCAAGGCTAATTAATTCATCACGCAACGCATATTCAGCGAGCCCTGAACGGCCAGAAAACTTAGGCAACACCGTTACCGATAACACAGCAATCACCATAATGGTGGCGACTAACTCTATTAGGGTGAATCCGACTTCTTGGTTTTTTTTTGCAACCATTTAAGCCTTCGCTAAAATAATTATCAACAACGAAAAAAAAGCCCTGACATACTTAAATATTGGCTTAAGTTGATGCTAGCAGTCATCTAAAAATGGCAGTATTGCTGGCTGACTACCTGCTGCAGTAGAGTTTGTATATTGGATATAGCAGTCGTCATCCGTTACATTGCCATCACCATCAGTATCAAAACCAATACGGCGGTTGGCGCCACCTCCGGCTTGCCAAACAATATCTGCATCACTTTGCTGAATATCAATTAAGTCTGCTATATCTTCATTACCCACATTATTAGCTCGCGGATAACCAAAGCGTGTATCGATAAGCGTGCCGTTGTCATCAACGGTATCGGTTGCAGCGAGACTATTTTGGATTAATGCTTTGGCATAAACTTGTATAGCGGCACCTTGTAATGAACCCTGTACGCTTTCCATAACCGCTGTTCGTGCATCGCCTCGTAAATCCATAAATCTTGGTAGTGCAGTAACTGCTAAAATACCTAACAGTACAATCACTGCCACTAATTCGATTAATGTAAAACCTTGCTGCGCATTATTCACTTTCATTATTTAAGCCCTCATTAAAAATACAAACAGTTGTTAACTAGATTATGTCTTCTTGCCGCAAACCTATACCTACAAATTATCAGGCAAGGTAATCGTTACCCGACCCGTGCGTAATTCATAGTCAAAATAAAACTCAGCATCTTCAGGACGCTCATCAGAACGCACAATTAACTCATAGCGACATCGATCTGAGTTCCCACCATCAATAACACTGACGGCGTACTGGGCTTTTTTACGCGCCACAGTATCTACTTTAGTCGTACTTCGTGGTGGGCTTTGTAAAATATATTCAAATATCTCTTGGCAGTCCTTTGCTGATTGGCTCGTCACATTTAAATTGGGATTTGCCGACTCTGTCACGCTATCAACCCAACCAAACGTATTGACATTAAAAACAATGCCATCAACATCAACGCGATTATCTGCCGTTGTAACACCTGAGCTTGAATTACCATCGGTTATCCACTTGGCCTTAGCAATCGCAACGCCGGTAGAAAATCCCCCGGCTGTACCTTGTAATGAGGCTGCTTGCGCATTATCAATTTGATCAAAAAAGCGCGGTGCCGCTATTGCAGCTAAAAAGCTAATTAAAACAATGACCGCAACCAACTCAATAAAGGTAAATCCTCTTTGCTGTTTAAAACGCCCTGAATTTGCACTCATAATTCACCTGCTTAATTAGCTTGTTATATAAAACACTCTATCTTCACCAAATTTTACTTTTGGACCACGCTAAACATTTCCCACATGGGTAAGAATATACCCACAGCTAAAATACCCACTAACACCGACATCATCACAATAAGAATGGGCTCAAGGTTTGCGCTTAAATTTTTTATTTCATAATCGACTTCCCGATTATAAAAATCAGCCACTTCATTAAGCATCTCATCGACTTGCCCTGTTTGTTCGCCGACAGCCACCATCTGCATCACTAACGGCGTAAACATGTCGCTATTGCCAATGGCCTGCAATAAACTTTCACCGCGCTCAATTCCTCTACGCATACCTAATATACGTTCACCTATGGCAGCATTACCGACGGCGCTGCTGCATAACTCAACCGATTGAATTAATGGCACGCCCGATGCCATCATCATGGCAAAAGTGCGACAAAAGCGCGCTAAAATTGCCCGCAATAATATGGAGCCAACAACCGGTATTTTTAACTTAAAACCATCCCACTTTAAACGACCATTCTCCTTGGCTAACCAGTTTTTAAATAGGAATATGCCAACAACAAGAATCACCAAGAGTGGCTGCCAGTAATCAACAAAAAAGTTTGAGCTAGCAATTAATATTCGTGTCATCAATGGTAGCTGGGCACCAAATTGTTGAAAGATATCGGCAAACACCGGAATAACAAATATATTCAAAATCACAATTGCAATACTTAAGGCTATAGCAACAAACATCGGATATCGAAATGCGCCACTTATACGCCTTGCGGTTTCTTGTTCTAACTCTAAATGATCTATCAGTTCTTTAAAGGCTTCTTCTAGCCGCCCACTGTTTTCGCCCACTAACACCATGCTTACATAGAGCCGAGGAAAAATATCAACATGTCGGCTCATTGAGGCTGATAACGTTAAGCCGCTATTAAGATTTTTTTCAATTTCAAATAACACATTAACTAATACGGGATTTTTTAGCGTGATGGCTAAGCCGCGTATGCATTTATTTAACGGCACACCCGCTTTGGATAAGCTATAAAGTTGACGCGTTAAAATAATTAATTCTTCAGCTTTAACTTTACGCCCCAATGAAAAACTAATGCCCTCTTCATCAACCTCGGTTTTTTTTGCTTTAATCGATATAGGATGAATCCCACCCGCTAATAATTGATGCGCAGCTGCCTTTGCATTAGCTGCATCTAACGCACCATTAATAGCATCACCATTTTGGTCTCTACCGCTGTAGGCAAATACTGTCATAACTCTGTGTTACTCATTTATTAAACCGTATCAATTTCTGAGACCCGACACACTTCTTCTAAGGTTGTTACGCCTTCTTGAGCATACTCCAGCGCCGCTCGACTCAATGGCACATAGTGTTCGCTCGCATCAGCCGCATTGGCAAAATCAGCGGCGCTATTTCGTCTAAGCGCGTCACACATTGCTTCGTCAAACTCTAAAAACTCAAACACACCTATACGGCCTTTATAGCCAGTCATATTGCAACGTGAACAACCCTTACCTTTATAAAATATCGCTTGAGTCGTATCGTTTTTTAACCATTCATCCACTAACAATTGCTCTTGTGCGGTGGGCTGATAATCAACCTTACACACATCACAGATACGTCGAACTAGGCGTTGTGCGACAACACTATGTATAGCGCTGGCAACAAGGTAGCCGTCTACACCCATATCAATTAAACGCATGGCACTTGAGACGGCATCATTAGTATGCAATGTTGATAAAACAAGATGACCTGTCAACGCAGCTCGAATCGCTATTTCAGCAGTAACCGTGTCTCTAATTTCACCCACTAATAAAACGTCAGGATCTTGCCGTAAACAGGCGCGCAATACTTTGGCAAAATCTAAGCCTATTTTTTCCTGTACCTGGCATTGATTAATACGTGGCAACTGATATTCAACAGGGTCTTCGGCAGTAATGATTTTTCTTTCCGCTTGATTCAAATCAGACAATGCACCGTATAAGGTGGTGGTCTTACCGCTACCGGTTGGTCCGGTGACTAGAATTAATCCATGCGGTTGATGCAATGCATGAATAAACCGTGCCTGCATATCAGCGCGCATGCCAATTTTATTGATATCGAGATTACCCTCTGAATTATCGAGTAACCGCATAACTAACGATTCGCCATTCTGCGTGGGTAAGGTTGACATGCGCACATCAACCACATGGTTTTTAACTTTAATATTAAATCGGCCGTCTTGTGGCAATCGCTTCTCTGAAATATTTAAGCCACACATTAGCTTTAGCCTAAGCACTAAGGCACTCGCGATGCGTTTCTCGTTCATTACCTGTTCTTGCAGTACACCGTCGACACGTTGACGAATTCGTAAAACATGCTCATCGGGCTCAATATGTATATCCGAAGCTTTGACTTGCACAGCATCTTCAAATATCGACTGCAATAAACGAACGATAGGTGCATCTTCGGCATCTTCAGTTTCAAAATTATCGAGATCAAAAGCTTGCTCTTCGAGCTCATCACCTAACTCTTCGGCTAAGCTGAATATTTCACTGGTACGTCGATATAACATATCCAGTGATTCAAGCAGCTCTGATTCGCGCACTACCGCCAACTGAATATTCTGACCCAACACCCGCACAATATCGTCATAAGCAAAAATATCACTAGGATCGGCCATGCCGACTAGTAACTCGCCATTCGTTTCTTTTAACGCAATGGCTCTATAACGCCTTGCTATTGTTTCAGGTAAGCGCTGGGTAATTTCGACTTTAAACTGAAACTCTTTAAGTCGTAAGAATGGAATCCCTAGTTGTTCAGAAAGCAATTCCAGTAATTTATCTTCTTCAACAAAACCTAATTTAATTAATGTCTTGCCTAGCTTTGTGCCGCCCAGCTTTTGCTCTTGGAGGGCAAAGTCCAATTGCTGCTCAGTAATAATTGCATGCTGAACGAGTAAATCACCAAGACGGATTTTTTTGGGTTTCTCACTCATTTAAATACTTTCATCACGATTATGGATAAATTTTTCATAGCTGTGAAAGATCGCTTATTCGCCGCAAGGCATAGACGCTATGTTCTTTCGTTAAATCCGTAGTTAATAAAACTTGTTGATAGGCTTGTTCGGCGCGTTGGAAATCGGCTGAGCCATCAAAGGCCACAGCTAATCCCATCCACCATCTAGCGGGTCGATTATCAAATTGAAGCAGTTGATTATAGCTGTCTGCAGCATCTACATAGCGACTCTGTGCCTGCAGTGTCACAGCGCGTAATTCTGTAAATTCGGCATCTTCATTTACGGGTATTGAAAACGCATCTAAAAAAGCTAACGCCTGAGGATAATCATGCTGCGCTAGCGCTAAACGAATACGTAGCTTAGAAAAATCATATTTACCAGGATGCGCCGCTTGATATTTTTTTAATAATGATTCAGCCGCCGAATAGCGCTGATTCTTAACTAGTAAAGATGCATATAAAATGACGCTCTTAAAAAATCGTCGCTGCTTTATTTCATCCTCACTCTTTGCTTGATACTGGCTAAGATAATCTATGGCAGCAATAGCACCCTTGTCTGACAATAATGCCACTGCGTTTTCATAGTTACGTATATCAGAAAATTCCTGATTTAATGGCCGCTTCACTTTTAGTATCGCGGGTTCTGCTGCTGTTTTTGGCATTAATACTTTCGTAGATTGCGCCACTGTAATTTCATTAATAATTACTCGACGTTTATTGCTTTCACCAACCTCATTAGTAGTGACTACAGGTGCGTCATCACCTGTTTTTTTTGTTCCATATTCTTTCACTTTATGTTCGTCAATTACGGCTACGCTTTCTGATGATTTATGTTGTTGCAAAACTGTATCGGGAGCATCGTTGTACTTAACGTTTATAGCCGCGTCATTTGAATAATGACTTTCAGATAATTCCGCTTCAAGCGGTTTTATATCTGGCTCGTCTATATATAGATCTAAGGTCTCAAACATATCTGCCGCTACTGCCTCGCCACCAACAAGACTGTTTACCTCACTGTTACCACGAATTTTCCATTTATAATGTTGAGGCAATAAAACTCGATCGACGAGCAGCAATGCCATAGCTAGTAGTAAGGATACGACAATAATTAAACGGGCTCGCTTAGCGGTAGGCTGGTGATTTTTCCCATACAGTAGATTCGCAGCAGCAAATAAAGGCAGCTCGCCTTTCTCCTTCTCCTTAATCGTTGAATGATCTGATTCCAGATCACGAACCATTTGTGTTACAAGACTCATAAGCCCACAACCTTTTTATAGGATGTAGAAAAACCCCAACGCGAGCGGGAAACGCTTTCTGTATCATCAATAGCGACAAATACAAATGACTTAGTTATTTTTTTCTCGCGCTTTCCAAAAGCGCACATCATGGATTTGTGAGCTAAAATATTCACCAATCTAGGAATGCCCTTACTCGCACTGGCCAAAACGTCCATGGCTTTTTTATCAAAGAGCTCTGGGCCTCTATAGCCAGCTGTCACCAATCGGTGCGTGACATAATCTTTTACTTCATTGCCTATTAGAGGTTTCAGTTGATACGAAAATGTCACTCGCTGTAATAGTTGACGTAACCCCGGCTGCTGTAAAATAATGTCTAATTCTGGCTGGCCGAATAACACTACCTGTAATAATTTAAATTTTTCTGTTTCAAGGTTCGTCACTAAGCGCAATGCCTCTAAGGTTTCCGCCGGCATCGATTGCGCCTCATCAACAATTAATATGGCTTTTTGACCAAGCACCGCTAATTGCACTAATTCCTCTTCAATGACCTTTAAAACAATATGTGAATTAGCTTGATTTAAATGAATGCCTAACTCATAGGCAATAGCATGAAATAATCCTTCTGGTGATAAATAAGGATTAGGAATATAAATAGGCACATATTCCGATTCTAGAGACGCCAGTAAACGCCGACAAAGCATGGTTTTACCTGTACCCACTTCACCCACAATTTTCAAAAATCCTTCGCCCTGATTTATGCAGATATCCAAAACTGTACTGGCCTCGGCATGCCAGCTAGCGTTCAAATAAAATTGAGTATCAGGCGTTAAACAAAACGGTAGCTCACGTAGGCCAAAATGTTTTTCGTACACGGTGGTCCCCGACTACTGACTTTTTGTAATAGTGGATTGAAAGGTGGAGAAACGCTCTAAACTGTCATTAATCACCTCAGCATTAACACTGTCTGAAAACACCCGTGGCCGCAGTAAAATAACTAACTCACGCTTGGTGCTACGCTGATCTTTTTGCTTAAACGCATTGCCTATTATGGGTATTTTACTGGCCCAAGGCGTGGCTGCATTAGATGCTTTTGAAACGTTTTGAATTAAGCCTCCAATCACGACAACCTGATCACTTTGCGCATAGATAATACTATCGGACTCACGAATGCTGCTTTGCGCTAGCGGTAATTGAAACGGCTGATCACCCACAGTAAATGAACGCTGCTGTTCAACAACCTCGCTTACCGTTGGATGGACATGCAATACGATGGAATTGTCTTCGCCTATTTGCGGGGTTACATCGAGGGCAATACCCGAAAAGAAAGGCGTTAACTCTACACTCGGCGAACTAACTGCAGGACCACTAGCCGAGCTGGTTACATTGTTAGTAACCTCTGTGACAAAAAACTCATCTGTGCCAACTTTAATAACCGCCTTTTGATTATTTACCGTCGAAATCCGCGGACTAGACAGTACTTGAACTGTCCCTTGTGTCTCTAACAAATCAATAATGCCGGTAAAATCATTAAGGCTTAACGTTAATCCGAATATGCCCGTTGCACTATTGGCACTTCTTATTCCCGTTGCACCAGGAATAGCAATTAAATTTTGGCCTCCAGCATTAGCAACTGTTGCCCCGCCCTGCGAAGCTATAATCGTTTTTCCTGCGCTAGGATTGCCAATAGCTGTCCAGTTAATTCCTGATTGGAAATCATCATTTAAAGTAACTTCTAAAATTTTTGCCTCAAGAATAACTTGTCGCTTCATAATTAATTCCGCGGCTAGTAAATATTCTTTTACGACTTTTATTTCAGCGGGTAGCGCTCGCACAATAATTATGCCTGACTGCGGCGTGACAATAACGCGACGGTCATCACCCTCGCCAATCAACATAACTAGGTTTTGTTTTAACTCTCCCCAAAAATCAGATTGACCAGCGGTAACAATATGTGTGCCCACTAAGCGGCCGCCCTGTGACCGATTGCTTTGGTCATCATCAATGGAATTTGTGCCCGAACTATTATTGCTATTATTAGATTCTGTGGCGCTCACGCTCCCACTCGACACTCTTGTTTCTGATAAACCCTGTCTGCGAATATTTAAATAATTCACCTTAAATACTTCTGTTCGTATACCGGCCGGTAATATTTGATACATGCGCCCGTTTCGCTTAACGGGATAGCCATAAACATCATTAATAACCGACAACACCTCTGGCACTGTCACGTTTTGTAAATTAAGACTAATGACACCTTTGACCTCTGGGTGCACTACCATGTTGTACTGGGTATCTTTAACTAGACCAAAAAAAAGTGACTGTGCATTAACCGCTTTTACGTTGATATCGAATCTCGATTCCAGTGGCACTGCTTTTTCAGAGGGAATTAAAGGTGGCAATAAACTTTGTATCACATTATTTGGCGCTGTAATGCCTTGCCGAGTTATATTGGCATTTCGTTTAGCGTCTTCCAATATTGTTTTCATATCGGTAACGGGCTCATCACTCATCGATAACCCTGAATAACTTCCGGCGGTAGTCTGAGAAGCCTTATTAGACGACACGCTTTGACAGCTACATAATGCGATTAACACTATGCTCAAAAAACACCTTTTATTGCGCAAGGAGAATATCATTTTTCATCCACGTTTTTTTTAACAGATAAAGTAACGAGCCTTAAGATATGACGCTTGCTTCCTTGCAGGACAACATGATCACTATTAATTGCAATCACCTTACCGAGTTTATGATTGTCACCCTCGCTAAAAGAGAGCCCATTAATAATGGCAAGCTTTCTATCATGGCCTAACAAAACCGATTCAAGTCGATAAAATTTCTTGTTAGGCGCTACCGTTTCACGATAAGTACTTGGCTTAGTTGGGTCATTCATTTCTACGGCGTAGGTCATGTAACAAACTACAGATAGCCCCAAGCATGTCGCCATTTTTATGCGCTTAAACACCAATCCAATCCCTCTCTGTACTATAGGTATACACTTCTAGCGTCACCATACCCACAGGGTAATCTTGAATATCAAATAGCAATGCATCCCATTCAAAACGCCACTCTAAGGATTCCAATTGTTTAAGGTAGGCTAATGTTGCTAAGTAACTACCCTGCAACTGCAGCTCTACACCATGCCGATATAAAACAGTTGCCTGACTATCTAATGATGAATTAGCCATTAAATCCGCAGGTCCATTCTCTCTTTGTTCGTTATTCCCTGTATCGCTTCCTCTAGCTTCATTAATTCCTGATGCATTACTTAGGTCTGCATCCAAGTCAGTGACTTGCACAACCGGTTTATTCTCTAGCTTAATTAATATAAGGCCGGCACTGTTATCCAGTAATTGCTCTAAGACTTTCGGCATTAACGTAGCCGGTATAAAACCACTGGCAGCGGAGGCTAGCTGTTGATCAACCCGGTTTAGTTTTTCATTAAGCAATTCCTGTTGCCGTTGCATGACAAGGCGGCTCTCTTTCATCTGATCTAATAATGCCTGCACTTCTTGTTGAGCGGTCTCATTGCTCTCTACTAAGCTGTTTAATTGCTTAATTTGTCGCTCTCGCTTATCCAAGTGAGCGCCCAAAAAAAGTATTTCGGCAACGCCATAAACAACGACGACAATCACTAATAAAATAATTATTCGTTCACGTAATGTTTTTTCATGCACAAAGCGCGAAAATTTATCCCAATACGGCGCAATACTGATAACGAGACTCATGCTTCACGACCGTTATCAGAAGACTTAGCAGCCACACTGATCTCGAACTGCATGTGATCGCGACTGGCCTCGCTATTTTCAATTTTCATTAATTGAAACCTTAAGCCACTAAATGCAGGCTCTTTTCCTAAATCTTGCAAATACCGCGGTAACAAAGTGGCATGTTTCATAGCGCCTTTAAGAGATATTTCTTCACCCCCAGCACGCAGTTCAATTGAGCTTAACCACAGACCTTTTAATTGCTGGCGTCCCAGCCCAGCCAGATGATCGGAAAAACCCAGCCCAATATCATGTTGTTGATTAGACAGTGAATGTAAAATTTGACGCCGTTGTTTTAATAAACGCCTCGTGCGCTGCATGGATTTCGAATCATTACTGCTCTCAGCTCGCAACTCAGATAACTGCGCTTGTAAGCGTTCATTATCTCTTTCGGCTTGCTGTACCAGCGTTATATCCTGTCTAGCGTTATAGACTGATACCAAACTGACCAACAACACCGCCACTAACGTCACCATTGCAGCGATAACAATATGCTGTGACGATACCGCTATCGTTTCACGCTTTGTCAGATGATCGAATAAATTGATGGTCTGCTGCATACCTGCCTAAACTACCCTCTTGCTGCGCTATTCATAGTGACGCCTGTCGATACCGTTTTCTTTAAGCTGCCTTAGCGGCACTCGCGAGCAGCAAAGCTTCGCTGCCCTGGCTAGCCAATGTGAACTCCGTAATTACCGAAGGATCGATTAACTCGACACTGGTACCCAAACGCTCATGCATTACTTGGCTCAATGTAGAAGCATGATGTTGTAGCGGAGCGAGTAAGATACGATCAATAGTGCCTTTACCGACTTGGCTTTCGAAGTAATCCCGTGAGCGCTGCATTTCGAGAATAAAATTATCGATATGATGATTATTCGATAAATCATTACTCTCAGTCTCTAATGCCTGCTCAGAAATATCATTGACGCGACTGAGATACAGTGCTTGATCAGCAACGACCATTAAAAACCCACCTTGGCGGCCAATCACTACAATCATCTCAGTGTGTGATTCTCTGGGGTAGCGCTCAAGTAAACGCAGCAGCACTAATTCTGGCACTTCAATACGATCGAGATCTACATTTATGGTCTCTAAGCTATTTGCAACGGTTTGTAACTCAGCTCTATTAGCAACGACGGCATAAGCCATTTTCTGTCGCCCTCGATAGGCATCCTCAGGCAATAAAAACCCATCAATAATGCTGTCTTCCATAGCCGTGTTAAGTAGATCTTTGACCTTCCACTGTAAAGCCTCTGCCAACTCTTCTTGGTTAACAGGTGGCGCCTCAACTAACAGCATTTGATAACTACTAGCGGGTAACATAAGTGTACAAGCTGGATTTTTCAGTTGATGTTGCTGACAAAAACCATCGACAGCAGTCGAAATCGCCGAAGTTGTTTGATCATCTATAGGAATAGCGACTGGAATAGATAGACTTTGACTGGCAATAATTTTTTCGTTTTTAGCGGCGATAATATCTAAACAAGCAGCCGCCATATCAATCATGATGGCAATACGCGTATCCTGTTTTTTGTTTTTGCCCTTTTTCAGCCATAACCCAACTGCACTCAAGACATATCACTCCCAAAACTTATCGACCTTCAACTGATTTTTACCGTTTTCCAGTTTTATCAATTTACCCACATAACTGAGATCTTCTTTGCTTTTGATAACAGGCTATGACACAGCTTTATCAATATGATTCAAAACAGAAAAAAGGGCATTGTTGGCAATTTATTTTGGCACTGCGATAAGTGGTAAGCAGAAGAGTTTTATGTAACTCTATGGTCTTAACTTTTTACCGCTATCAAGACTTTGTTTGGATAGCTGACTAACAATAATTGCCAGACACAAGTTGAATAGCCCATGCCCTTAAACATTATTTTATTTGAACCCGAGATAGCGCCTAATACGGGTAATATCATTCGGTTATGTGCTAATACAGGCAGTCATTTACATTTAATTAAACCTTATGGATTTAGTTGGGATGATAAAAAACTCCGTCGAGCAGGTTTAGATTATGCTGAGTGGGCGCACATTAAGCATTGGGAGTGTTTTGCTGATTTTGCGGCGCAGCTGGCCGATGTTTCGCGATTGTTTGCTTTAACGACCAAGGGCACGCTGGAGCATCATGAGATTGCATTTGAAGAGAATGATAGTTTGTTATTTGGGCCTGAGACCCGTGGGCTACCGGATGATCTTTTGGATACGCTTGCGCATGCTCAGAAGTTGCGGCTACCTATGGTACCGGGCAGTCGGAGTTTGAATTTGTCGAATAGTGTGGCGGTGGCGACTTATGAGGCATGGCGGCAGCTTGGGTTTAGTGGGAGTTAAACTTGGGGGTTGATTTCTTTGGAACTTTAAATTCAAGATTGTTGAGAATTGATTGATCGGCTGAACCTTGTTTTTTTTAGCTTTAATAGTGATTTTACATTCTGGCGGTTTATTTTGCTTGGTTGAGTTTTAAGGTTAAGGTCGTCGGGGGTGGGCTCACAGCCGGAGTCTAGATCTTTAAGCTCTACCTGATAGTATCGTTATATTCTGGTTTTTTTACTTTGTTTGTTTGAGTTTTCAATCAAGGTCGTCGGGGGTGGCCCGACAGCCAGTCACTTTTCTTTGCTTGTGCAAAGAAAAGTAACCAAAAGAAAGCACACAATCTGACGAAGATTGATCCCGATATAACCTATTCGCTTTGAGGTGGTTTTATTCAGTACACCTTAGCAGCGCCTACGAAAACGATTTTCACTCGATTTAGTTGTTCGTCAATATCTAAGCTCGCCTCCAGCCAATATCATTCTGCTTCCGCAGACTTCTCAAAACACAATGAGGCTACAACGAACAAGTTCAGTAGGCTTCTTTTTATTTTAGAACAAGTAAAAACCGTGCCTAACGGCCGGCTTTTACTATTGAGCTCCGCATGCCGCTCAAAA
>Ga0209196_1000477_pt1 | contig 32620 bp, 30 predicted proteins | sample COGITO_mtgs_1105_5_FD_184801 | JGI IMG/M metagenome (GOLD analysis project Ga0209196, IMG submission 184801) | Pelagic marine microbial communities from North Sea - COGITO_mtgs_110509 (SPAdes) (version 2) | ecosystem: Environmental > Aquatic > Marine > Epipelagic ... | reverse complement strand
ACCAGCGATGCATGGGTGAGCCCAGAGTTCGCTTGTGCTGCAGCAAAACCAGTGGAACTGTGCCCTCGTGAGGCAGATCTGCCGGGTAGCGCTTACTGACAACCCGGTGCAGTTCGCGCTCCATTCCTGAACCAAACTTTGCTGCAACCATCAGGCAATCTGTATCGCAGATTGTCTCAATGGCCGTCATCAACTGATTGGTCACCATAGCTTTCTTGCGCTTGCGCCCTAACTCTCGCAACGCGCGGTCAAAACGCGCATCAGTTCTGGCACTTACTCGCTTGGCGATCAGTAGATAGTACTGAACAAAGGGGTACTCAAGAATTTCGTTGAGGGTTACTCGGGATTTTTGTGCCAGGGGGTGGCCTTCGCGCATCCAGATCGTCGGGCTAAAAATAGCCAGGTGCCGCTTGGTAATATCGCTGGTGATATCTTTTTCAATATCGATAGCGAAGTCCAAAATTCCGTCGGCCAATTCACCTTCCACAGAATCCGTCTCACTGGAGATCGACAGCACCACGCCCGGGGCATATTTGTTTAATACGCCGGTTAACTGCGAGGCTAGCGAGATAGCAATAAATTCAGGAATCGCGATAGTCACTTCGCCAACATAGGCGGCGGGATCAAACTCACCCTCGGTGACCATATCGAGAATATCTTCGAGCATGCTCGGCAGCCGCAGCTGTAAATCTCGCGCCTTGGGTGTCGGGATCAGCTTATTACCGGTGCGCGTAAACAGCGGATCATCCAACTGATCGCGCAACCGTTGTAGCACTCGGCTCATCGCCGGCTGGGTAATAAACAGACGTTCTGCGGCTCTTGTCACACTTTTTTCTTCAAGAAGTGCCTGTAAAGAGACCAGCAAATTAAGGTCGAGACGGGATAACTTTTGTAAATTCATAAACTTAGCCTAGGTCATTACCTGAGTGCATATAAATAATGCGAAGAATGCATTTGGATTATGACATACCTCTGAGTATATTGACACGCATAGGGCAGATGGCCCAGTTAACACTCAAGGAGATAGACCATGACACTCGTATATGTACTAATCGGATTTGCTGGATTAGCGGGTGCTGCAATAGCGAAAGACGACTTCGCAAATGTAAAAGCACCAAAACTCAAAAATTCAGATAAAACGTTGGCCCAGTAAGCCGACGCTTTGAAATCAAACCCCTCTTAATCCTTGCTATAGGATTTTTTATAGGGGCCCAACCTCTGGGCCCCTTTTTTTTATCTGCTCAAATCCAACATACATACAAAGCTCAGTCAAACCTCAGAGTGCGGAATACCTGATATTTTTAGCGATATTACCAAAATGCATGACCCTGATGCAAACAATGCATTGGATGTATGGGCTTAGTATTCTTATTATGCACGCATTGAAGTTGTACAGAGATTTTTAAGGGCTGCTGAGAAGCAACTCTTTAACAGATTTACCCCCTACCCCTTTTCTTGTGATTCATCCAAGGATTTTTTTAAGGAACCTTCCTCAGGTTCCTTTTTTTTTGCCTGCGATTTAGTAGAAACCTATGTGAAGGCTTCTTAATAAGTGCCTAGACCTCAACCAACTCGTAACTGTGAGACATTTCAACGCCAGCCGCTGCCATCATAATGGATGCAGAACAGTACTTTTCGGCGGACAGCTCAACGGCACGCTTAACCTGTGCCTCTTTCAGTCCAGCACCAGTGACCACAAAGCGCAGATGAATCTTGTTAAATACGGCGGGAACCGCATCCACTCGCTCAGCTTCAATCTCAGTGCGACAATCTGTTACCTGCTGGCGACTCTTCTTGAGCATGCTCATCACATCAAAAGAGGCGCAGCCTCCCAAGCCCAGCAACAACATCTCCATGGGTCGAATTCCCATATTGCGACCACCCTGACTCTCTGCACCATCCATTACCGCCGCGTGCCCGCTGCCGGACTCGCCAAGGAACATTACGCCATCCACCCACTTAATTGTCGCCTTCATAATTTGCCTCATTTTCAGAAGCACAAAGATTACCATAGAGCTGCAGGCAAAATTTACTCGCCAATGGATTTTTTTTACTACTATTACTTCTAGGAGTCGCGGATAAACACTATATAAAGCGGCATATAGCTAAACTTGTAAATGGAGAAACAAATTGGCGCCTGCACCCCTCACACCACACATTGAGAATGTGGAAGAATTCTTATCCCATTGTCACAGACGCCGTTACCCGGCGAAGAGCACAATCATTTACGCCGGAGACCAGGGAGATACCCTTTATTACATTATTAAGGGTTCGGTTACGGTAATGATCGAAGATGATAGCGACGGCAAAGAAATAATACTCGCCTACCTAAACCCTGGAGATTTCTTTGGGGAGATGGGTCTATTTGACCAAGAGCACCGCAGCGCCTGGATTCGCACTAAAACCGAGTGCGAAGTTGGTGAGATAAGCTATGCGAAGTTTATTGAACTTAGCCATAAGCACCCGGCATTTCTATTTGCGATCAGTAAGCAGGTTGCCCAGCGACTTCGCGATACCACCCGTAAGGTCAGCGATCTGGCATTCCTTGATGTGACCGGGCGGGTTGCCCGCACATTGCTGGATCTATGCAAAGAACCAGATGCTATGACTCACCCTGATGGTATGCAGATTAAGATCACCCGTCAGGAGATTGGCCGTATTGTCGGCTGTTCCCGGGAGATGGTGGGTCGTGTGCTCAAGGAGCTTGAGGAGCAGGGGCTGGTATCTGTTACGGGTAAGACGATGGTGGTGTTTGGTACTCGCTAGGCTACCTAAACCGCCTAACTGAACATCTCCGCCAATCGCTCACCCGGCTCTTCACTGCGCATAAATGCTTCGCCCACCAGAAAGGCATTAACATTATGTTGTCGCATTGCGGCAACATCGGCTGGGCTGTGAATACCACTCTCGGTAATAACAATTTTGTCGTCGGGAATTTTGCTCAGTAGCTGATAGGTATTTTCCAGCGAGACTTCGAAACTGTGCAGGTTGCGGTTATTGATACCGACCATTGGGTTATCCAGTTTCAATGCTATATTAAGTTCCGCACCATCGTGAACTTCAATAAGCACATCCATACCCAGAGAGCGGGCAACTTTATGGAGCTGGTTAAGCTGCTCTTCGGAGAGCGCCGAGACAATTAACAGTATGCAGTCTGCACCCATGGCTCGGGCTTCGTAGATTTGATATTCATCGATAATAAAATCTTTGCGAATCACTGGCAGTGTACTGGCGCTGCGGGCCATTTTTAAATAGTCATCTGCGCCCTGAAAGAAATCCACATCGGTTAAAACCGACAGGCAGCAGGCGCCGCCCTTTTCGTAGCTCTGGGCAATTGCTGCGGGATCAAAGTCTTCCCGGATCACACCTTTACTCGGCGAGGCTTTTTTAATCTCGGCGATAACACCAGATTGGCCAGCGGCTATTTTCGCGGCAATAGAGGCGGCAAAACCTCTGGGTGCCGATGCGGTTTTGGCTTTTTCAATCAGCTGGGGAATGCTTACCTGGGCACTGCGCTCGGCAATTTCCTCATGCTTACGGGCGAGGATCTTTTTTAATATGGTCGGTGTATCAGAACTCATTTTTTATCTCTTATTTTTTTATTAGCCGTCTTGCTGAACCTGGGTAAAGGTTGCCAGATCGGTTATTCTCGCTCGCGCCAGTCCAGAGCCTATAGCGTCCTGCGCCATGGCTACGCCCTCGTTTATATCCGCTGCGCAACCGGCAACATAAAGCGCGGCACCCGCATTCAGGGCAATAATATCTGCGGCTTTGCCTGCATTGGGCCCAACCTGTTTGCCCAGCGCATCAGTAATCATTGCCAGTGATTGTTTGGCGTCTTCGACATCCAGACCTTCGAGGCTCTGGCGCTCGGCCAAAAAGTCTTCTGGCGCAATGGTATATTCTGTGACTGCGCCATTTTTGTATTCGGCGACATAGGTCTCTGTAGCGATACTGATTTCATCCAGTCCATCAGCGGAGTGGACGATCATAATATGCTCTGCGCCCAATCTTCCCAACACTTCAGCCATTGGCTTGCACAGTGACTTGTCATAAACACCGATCAGCTGACGTTTTACACCAGCGGGATTGGTCATCGGCCCGAGGATATTAAAAATAGTTCGCAGGCTCAGCTCGCGTCGCGGGCCAATCGCATGTTTCATGGCACTGTGATGAGCCGGAGCAAACATAAAGCCAACGCCCAGTTCCTGCACACAGAGTGCGACCTGTTCTGGGCTGAGGTTTAAATTAACACCGGCGGCTTCGAGCAGATCTGCGGCGCCACTGTTACTGCTGACGGAACGGTTGCCATGTTTGGCAACCTGACCGCCGGCCGCTGCGACAACAAAGGTCGAGGCGGTGGAGACATTAAATAGATTTGATTCATCGCCACCGGTGCCAACAATATCCACCAGGCTATCACCAGAGACTTTTACCCCAGTTGCCAGTTCGCGCATCACTTCGACGGCGCCGGCAATCTCATCGATGGTTTCGCCTTTCATACGCAGGGCGATTAGAAAACCACCGATCTGGGCATCGCCAGCATTGCCGGTCATAATCTGGCGCATTACATCGCGCATCTCTGCGGCGCTGAGGTTTTCGCCATTAACCACTGTTTCCAGTGCCTGTTTAATATCCATTGTTATATTCCTGTTCAAGCCTTGAGGAAATTATTTAACAGATCATGTCCGTGCTGGGTGAGGATTGATTCTGGGTGGAACTGCACCCCTTCAATCGCCAGCTCTTTATGTCGCACGCCCATAATCTCATCGATACTGCCATCCTCATTCTGCGTCCAGGCGGTAATCTCAAGACAGTTGGGCAGGGTTGTCTGGTCTATCACCAGCGAGTGATAGCGAGTGGCTTCAAAGGGCTTGCTCAGGCCTTTAAAAACGCCGCTGTCGCTGTGATACATCATTGATGTCTTGCCGTGCATTACCTGTTTGGCGCGAACAATATCGCCGCCAAATGCCTGACCGATGCTCTGGTGTCCAAGACAGATACCGAGAATTGGAATGCGTCCGGCAAAGGTTTTAATCACCTCGACGGAGACACCGGCTTCGTTGGGTGTGCAGGGGCCGGGGGAGATAACAATTTTCTCCGGGGCGAGTTTTTCGATTTCGGCAATAGTGATTTCGTCATTGCGGTGGACCTGCACATCGGCATCCAACTCGGCGAGATACTGCACGATGTTGTAGGTGAAGGAGTCGTAGTTATCGATCATCAATATCATTTTGACTCTCCTTTTATTTGCCCATCTGCTTTTCCACAGACCATTGCCGCTGCGCGCATAACTGCCCGGGCTTTGTTCATTGTCTCTTTCCATTCCAGCTCGGGAATCGAATCTGCCACCACGCCGGCACCGGCCTGAACATGGAGCATGCCATCTTTGATTACCGCTGTGCGGATGGCAATGGCGGTATCCATATTGCCATTCCAGCCGATATAGCCAACCGCGCCGCCGTAGATATTGCGCTTGACTGGCTCCAGCTCATCGATAATTTCCATTGCGCGAATTTTTGGTGCGCCACTCAATGTGCCCGCGGGTAAGGTGGCTTTCAGTACTTCCAAGCTGCCCATGCCGTCGACCACCTGGCCGGTCACATTGGAGGTGATATGCATAACATGGGAGTAGCGCTCGACGACCATTTTTTCCGTGACTTCGACGCTGCCGGTTTTACTGATACGGCCAACATCGTTGCGCCCCAGATCGATCAACATTAGATGCTCGGCAATCTCTTTTGGATCGGCGAGCATTTCATCTTCCATCGCCTGATCTTCCTCTGCGGTTTCGCCGCGCTTGCGGGTGCCGGCAATAGGTCGCACTGTGACTTCGCCATCTTCGAGACGCGCCAACACTTCTGGCGACGAGCCGACAATATGAAAGTCACCCATATCGAGAAAGTACATATAGGGTGATGGATTGAGGCGACGCAGTGCGCGATAGAGATTTATCGGCGAGGCATCAAAGGGTGCCGAGAGTCGCTGAGATGGAACCACCTGCATAACATCGCCGGCCATCACATAGTCTTTAATTTTATTGACGCTCTGTTTGAATTCTTGCTCGCCAAAGCTGGAGATAAAGTCTTTTTCCGAGATCCCATCGCCGCTCATATTCATTGGCGGCAATTCCGGGGTTGGCTGGGCCATTTTCTGTTCCAGCTCGTCGAGTCGGGCTTCGGCTTTCTGCAGTGACTCGGGATCTTTGGCGTCCACATGTACTACTAACATAATGGTTCCCGACAAATTGTCGAAGACTGCGACTTCATCGGAGGCCATCAACATAATATCCGGGGTACCTAGCTTATCTTGCGGTGCGCTCTCGGCCAGACGGCGTTCGACAAAGCGCACGGTGTCATAACCAAAGTAACCGACCAGGCCGCCGGTAAATCGTGGCAGATCCGGAAGATTGGGCATACTGAACAACTGGCGGAATTTTTCGACTTCACCTAGAGGGTCAGTGGTGTTGCGGTTAACCATAGGTTTGCCGTCGCGAACAATTTCCAGCCGCTGGCCAAAAACCTTGAGCACGGTGGATGTCTGCAGACCGATCAGCGAGTAACGCCCCCACTTTTCTCCGCCCTGAACAGATTCGAACATATAGGAATTGGGGCCCTGAGCAAGTTTTAGATAAACACTCAATGGGGTTTCAAGATCGGCGAGGACTTCGCGAGTAACCGGAATACGGTTAAAGTCTTGGCGGGCTAAATCAGCAAATATTTTGGGGGTCATAATCGGTGTTCCTGGTTCTCTAACAGAGTGGTTTTGTTTTGGCGCTAAAACGCCTGGTCTGGCACTAGATGCGCCAACGCCACTCGCGACAATCACTGTCAATCTGTTTGGAACTCAAGTATTTCACGACCCGTCTCCAGTAGAGGATTCGCTATTGTAATCAATTGCGCAGATTCAACAAACCCTGCGTAAAAAGATTGTTAATTGTAATTTTAGGCCTGGGCAAGCTCGCTGCGCATCTTGCCAATAACCTCTTGGTAGTCCGAGGCACCAAAGATTGCCGATCCGGCAACAAAGGTATCTGCGCCCGCTGCGGCAATCTCGCGGATATTTTGCACGGTAACACCGCCATCGATCTCGAGGCGAATATCATGGCCGCTGCTATCGATTAGTTTTCTCGCTTCAGCCAGCTTATCGAGAGTTGCTGGAATAAATTTCTGACCACCAAAGCCCGGGTTAACCGACATCAGCAATAACATATCCATTCGATCCATTACCCAGCGCACCGAGTCCAGACCCGTTGCCGGATTGAGCACCAGCCCCGCCTTACAACCCAGATCGCGAACCAGTTGCAGTGATCGATCCACATGCTTGGAGGCTTCCGGGTGGAAGGTAATATAGGTTGCGCCGGCATCGGCAAACATACGGATAAGGTCATCCACTGGCTGCACCATTAGATGCACATCTATGGGGGCGGTAACACCGTGATCACGCAGAGCTTTACAGACCATCGGGCCTATAGTGAGATTCGGCACATAGTGATTATCCATAACATCAAAATGGACCACATCGGCTCCGGCTTCGAGCACCGCATCGACCTCTTCTCCAAGACGGGCAAAATTGGCAGATAAAATAGATGGGGCAATCAAAAAATCAGTCATAAAACACCAGCGGTTAATTAAGCCGTAACTATGCGCGACTTCGTTATTGGGTGCAAATAATTTGCCCCAAAATCAGTCATAAAACGCGGCGTAAGAATAACCGGCAACAATCAAACCTCTATATCAAGAGTATTGGTAGTCTTTAAACTTATCGCGAAGATCTTTTTTGCTAATTTTGCCGGTGGCCGTATGAGGGATTTCATCGACAAAAACGCAGTCTTGGGGTATCCACCACTTGGCTATCTTGCCCTCCAGAGAGGCGAGAATACTCTGCTTATCCGGGCTAACGCCGTCGACGGGCACAACAATTAACAGCGGTCTCTCGGTCCACTTTGGATCAGGCACGCCAATTACTGCGGCCTCTTGAACATCTTGATGAGACATAGCGGCATTCTCCACATCAATTGAGCTAATCCATTCACCCCCAGATTTAATAACGTCTTTAACGCGGTCGGTAATCACTACATAACCATATTCATCGATGGCCGCCATATCGCCGGTATCAAACCAGCCCTGCTCATCCAATTCGGAACTGTCATCAAGTTTGTAATAGCCACTACAGACCCAAGGGCCTTTAACCTTTAGCACACCGGATACTATTCCATCCCAGGGCAGCTCATTGTTGCCGGCATCGACAATTTTCATTTCTACCCCATAGACAACGCGGCCAGCGCGAATACGATAGGCATCAATCTCTTCCTGCGGGCGGTCTTTCATCCACTCCATAGGCCTGTTGTAACTGCCCAGCGGGCTCATTTCCGTCATGCCCCATCCGGCGTGCATCCATACGCCGTGCTTTTCCATCTCTTTCATTAGTGACAGCGGGCAAGCGGAGCCACCAACAACAACTTCCTTCAGTGAGTCTACGGTCTGCCCCGAGGCATTAAGGTAATTTACAAGGGCCAGCCAGACCGTTGGCACCCCCAGGGAATAGTTAATTTTTTCGCTATTAATCAGTGCTGTCAGGGTTTCACCATCGGCCATTTTCGGGCCGGGAAAGACCAGCTTGGCACCGACCATGGGGGCATTGTATGCAGTACCCCAGGCGTTGACATGGAACATTGGCACAATCGGCATAATCACATCGTCACCGGAGAGATTCATAATATCCGGCAGTGATCCCATCATTGAGTGCAGCAACGTGCTGCGATGACTGTAGACAACACCTTTGGGATTGCCTGTTGTGCCCGAGGTGTAGCACATTGAACTGGCGGTATTTTCATCGAACTCGGGCCACTCAAAAATATCCGAATGTGAACCAATAAAGGTCTCGTAGCACTGAGCATTGCGCAGGCTGGTCTCTGGCATATTGGCTTCGTCGGTCAGTACAACAAATCCCTTTACGGTTGGCAGCCTGTCTTGTAATTGCTCAAGCAGTGGCACAAATAGTGCGTCGGTAAACACCCATTTATCTTCTGCGTGGTTAATGATGTATTCAACCTGTTCGGGAAATAATCTTGGATTGATGGTGTGGCATATCTGCCCGGAGCAGGAAATGCCGTAATAGAGTTCAAAATGGCGGTAGTCATTCCACGCCAGGGTGGCAATGCGATCGCCCATTTCAAAGCCGATGTTTTGCAGGGCATTGCCGAGCTGCCGAACCCGCCGAAAGGCATCTTTGTAGGTATAGCGATGACAGGGATTGTCCATGGTCACAGATACAATTTCGCGGGCACCATGGATGCGATCAGCATGCTTCATTATTGTTGTTATGGTTAGCTGGGAGTCCATCATTAAGCCGTGCATAGTAATTCCTCACCCCTGTTAAAGAATCCAGTAACTAAGACTAACACTCAGGTAATCTGTGTAACACAACTTAAAGATGAACCAGAGGTCACAACCCTCTCAAGCCTTCTAAGGTCACCAGAGATAACTGATTTAAGAGCTGCTTTAAGAAAAGCCGCCCTTTATTTTTTTGCCGGTATTTCCTGAAGGTGGTTTTCGATCTGCTGAAAATCCGGCAGCTGTAAAAACTGTCCATCACAGTCGACATTAAGACTAATACAGGGGGCTAATTCCACTTTGTCCTGGGCCGCCAGAACCGAGTCTTCTTCGAGCCTTAGGGTGTGGGGAAAGCCCTGGGAAAGAATCGCGTAATAGCGCTGTTCATGGCCTTCAAGAAGGCTGTTAAGAACCAATATTCGCGTACTGGCGGCAAAATCTTTAGCCGGCTGGTCGGCTTGCAGCGCGGCAAAGTCGATTAACGGGATATCCAGATTTCGCCAATTAATCCAGCCGAACATCCAGGCTGGGGACTGTTTATCCGCCACCACTTCCTGATTGAGAATAATCTCTGCCACTGCAGACATCGGCACCAGCAGTTTGGGATTGTCTGTATAAGCAGAACCTATATTGACCGACAGGCAGTCTATCTTGGCCACTGGCCCCTGTTGATCGAGAAAAAATAAACTCATTGGCTGCACGCCTCCATCTGATTAACATCTTCACTTATTCTGTTGGCAAGTTGATCGACACTACCGACAAAGTCGGTTTCACAACGCTCAATGACCGCCTGGGGCATGGCCGGGACTGTGCATTCATGAGGATCTTGAACCCAGACCTGACCTGCGTACTCTTTTACTGCACAGCAGCCCCTGGCACCATCGTCGCCCATTCCGGTAAAAATGATTGCGCCGCAGTCCTGGCGGTAGAGCTGTGCCAGGCGATTGGCCAACTGATCGATCGAGGGCGCGTAGTGGCCACGCCACGACGAGGCAAAGCGCAGTATCCAGCCCTCTCGGCTAACCCTTGTTTCAAATTGCGGCGATATAACAGTCACTGTGCCAGGGCGAAAAAAATGTCCTGTGGATGGCTCGCGAGCTGGCCACCCGGTGTGGGTTTCGATCATCCTCAATACTGTCGCAATCTGTTGCCCGGGAATATGCTGGGCATAGACAAAGGCCAATTCACTGTTCACAGGCACGCTGGATAAAAATTGCTTTACTGCCTGAAGTCCGCCCGTGGATGCGCCAAGCAGCCAGATCCTTTTTGCGTTTAGCGGCTGCATAGGCTGAAATCAGCTCTGCACAGTTAACAGTTGATTGAGCGTTTCCAGCAACTGCTCTTCCTGATAGGGTTTGCCCATATACTGGTCTACGCCCAGCTCCATCGCCCTCTGGCGGTGCTTGTCACCAGTTCTCGAGGTGATCATAACAATAGGTATATGCTTTAAATCCTGACTGGCTCTAACCCGCGTCGCCACCTCAAAACCATCCATTCGCGGCATTTCAATATCCAATAAAATCACTGCGGGTATTTCTTCCTGCATCGCTTTTAAGGCTTCAATACCGTCCTTAGCGGTCAGTACTCGATACCCCTGACGACGCAATATACGGCTGGTAACTTTTCTCACCGTTACCGAGTCGTCGACAACTAATATGGAGGGCGCGAGATCAATAGATGATATGGCCTGGGCGGGCGGCTTATCCGTCTGGCTTATTCGCGGTAGATCGGCAAAGGCAACCCTGGCCAATTCATTGAGGTCGATAATCACCACCACCTGGCCATCACTCAGAATCGTCGCGCCGCCGAGCCCCGGAACCCCAGAGAACTGTCGACCCAGGGTTTTAACCACAATTTCCCTGGTGCCGACAATTTCATCGACCTGAACCGCAAAGCGCCGGTTGTCGGAGTGAAATAAAACCAGTGCAGCCTCTGTATCGAGATTATCCGAGCGTCGACTGATTTCCGGATCGAGCAACGTGCCGAGATAGCAGAGTTCGTATTGACTGCCCGCATAGCTGATCACACCGCCGTCCTGCATAGCCTCTTCAATAGCGCTCGAAGACATAAAATGCACGCCATCAATTGAGTTTAGCGACAGTGCATAGTGATCGCCGGTAACATTAATCATCAGCGCGCGGTTAACCGACAGGGTAAAGGGCAGGACAATAGTGAACTGGGCTCCGCGGCCGGCAGAGGTTTCAATATCCACAGTGCCGCCACACTGGCGCACTTCACTATGAACAACATCCAGACCAACACCACGGCCAGATATCTGGCTGACCGCATCGGACGTTGAGAATCCCGGATGAAAAATAAACTGGGCGATTTCATGTTCCGACAGCGCAGCATCTTCACTCATCAGCTCTTTCTCAACAGCTATTTGACGAATGCGCTCCACATCCAGGCCGCAGCCATCATCGGCCAAATGGATAACGATATCGCCACCCTGCCTATAAGTGGTTATAGCAATGCTGCCAGTTTCAGGTTTGCCGGCTTCTTTGCGCTGCTGTTCGGATTCAATGCCGTGATCAACAGCATTGCGAATCATATGCTCGAGGGGCGCGACCATGCGATCGAGAACGGATCTGTCCATTTCGCCATGGATATTGTCCATGCGCAATTCAACTTTTTTGCCCAGCTCAAGCCCGACCTGGCGAACAATTCGTCGCAGCCGGGGAACAATCCGCGCAAATGGCACCATGCGGGTTTTCATCAAGCCTTCTTGCAGATCGGTATTAATCCGCGACTGATGCAGCAGCAATGTTTCAGTGCCAATCAATCTGTCGTTAAGGGTCTCTTTTAGATCGTGCAAATCCGACGCGGATTCCATTAGGGAGCCGGTTAGCTGTTGCAGATGGGAGTAGCGATCCATCTCCAGTGGGTCAAAACTATCGGCCTCCCCCGAGGCTTCAATTTGCTCGCGGCGGTAATCAATCTGCGCTTCAGTCTCTGTCCCCAGACGTCTTACCTGCTCCTGCAAGCGAACTACAGTGGCATCCATTTCATCAAGGAACTGATTAAACTCACTGACTTGCTCTTCGATACGTCCGCGGAAAATAATATTTTCACCAGAGAGGTTAACCAGAGTATCGAGAACCTCAGCACCGATACGCACAACTTCCTTGATCTCACCCTTCGCCGAAAATGCTTGCGGCGCTTGTTTGGCTGACTCTTGAGATGGCTCTTGAGGAATGCTCGACTCTGCCTTTAACTGCGCTGGAGACTGGATAGCCTCGGGGACCGGTTGCTGCTCTTCAGCACTCTGTTCTTCTGCTTGATTTTCAAGCTCTTCCATCTTCTGTCGGAGGGCTTTGATATCACCTCCGCGGGCGATTTGGCGAACAATATCGTAAGCACTTACTAGCTTCTCCTGCTGGGTAATTATTGCCTTAAAGAATTTTTTGTTGTGCTTTTTGGTTTCATCGATCAGTGATTCTATGGCGTGGGCTCGCTCGCCCAGAGAATTAAATCCAGCCATTCGCGCACCACCTTTTAGGGTGTGTAGATCGCGCTTTAGGCGGTCGGCAAGTTCCACCTTAGAAGGGTTGGACTGCCAGGCCAGCACCGACTCTTCGATACTGCTAACAATATCGTCGGCCTCTTCAACAAAGACGCCAACAATTTCCTGATCGAGATCCGCATCGATCAAGGTTGCTGAACGCTCCTCATTCGACAGCTGATCTGGCTCGGATATCTGGTCTTTTTCATCTTCTAGCTCAGCGGGTTCCAGCACTGAATCGTCCTCGGGCAGACTGGGCTCTGATTGCAGCTCTTCAATCAACTGCTCTTCTGGTTCCTGCTCTTCTAATTTTTGCCCTGGTTGCTCTTCCTGATCCTTCTCTTCCTGATCCTTCTCTTCCTGATCCTTCTCTTCCTGATCCTTCTCTTCCCGCTCCGCTTCCCGAGAAGCGTCTGCCAATTCCTGATCTTTTCGAAGGTGCTCTTCCCTGTCCTGCTCTTCTCTAAGCAGCTGCTCTTTAAGCTTCTCTTCCTTAAGCTTCTCTGCCGCCGCACCCTCTCTCTCAATCTGTTCAAGATCGCGCTTTTCCTTTTCCGCGAACTGCTCGGCGAGATGATCTCTTAATGCCAATAATTGATTTTTTTGCGTCTCTTCCAGTGCATCTAAATCCTGATCTGCAGCGAGCATATCGAATAGGTTGAGCAGTGTTTCATGATTGATCTGCATCAGCTCAATCACCTGCTGGGCGGGCGCCTGACCTATGCCTTGCAGCAACTGATAGATTTCGGCCATTATTGCTGAGAGCTCCAGAATCGGCTCTATCTCGGCCTCTTTTAATTTGCTGCCAATCTCATTTAAATCGCTGAGGAACTCATAAAAGACAACTCGTGGCGGTGCTGTTTGCTGTTGCAGGTGAGCGTATAACTGTGGGTAGTTTTGCAGTGACAGCAGCCCCCCTGCCATCAGCTTTTTAACCGCAGAGAAATCCTTGCCACTGTCCTCACTGTCGCCGCGATTTAAAAGGTGGCCAACGGCTTTTGTGCGCAGCTCTGTCAGGCGCGCACGGAACATTTGCAAGCCTTCCTCAGGACCGGTATCTCCGCCGGCCATTCTGGTCAATGTGCTGCGGAAGAAGGCTGCAGCATCTTCAACCAGATGGACAATATCTTCGTCGAGACAAATATGGTGATGGTGAAGTTCTTTTACAAACTCTTCCAGCGGGGCAACCAGCTCACTGAGCTCGGCGAAGGCGGCCATCTCCGCAGTGCCCTTCAATGTATGCAATGCTCTCTGCAATGACAGCGGCGGAGATTTATACAATGGTGCCATACTGCGGGTTGCAGCGACGAAATCATCGATGGTTTTTAAATGGCCCTGGGCTTCGTTAACAAAAATCTCCAGCAGTATCGCCTCATGCTCCTCCTCTTCGGAGACCTCCTGCTCAATATCTTCACTATCTAACTCTGCTTCACTAGACTCGGCTTCACTAGACTCGGCTTTATCTGGCCTTGCTTCATCTTGCTCTGCCACATCCAAGACTTCAGAAATTTCTTCCACAGCCTCGGGCTCTGCTTCCTCACTCTCTGGCTCTTCGACGCTCGGCGTATCCCCAACAACAGCGGGTGAATCTATTTGCTTATCTTCTGTGTCTGGTAATTCACTGCTTTCAGGCAATGGCTCAAGGGCTTCACCTTTTGCGAGGCGCTCCGCGCTGGCTATTATTTCCTGACTGATTTCTGGGGTTGGTGTCGGCAGTTTTTCCGCAAAGGTTACGATTAATAATGGCATGCGCTGAATGCTCTGCTCCGCCAATTCGACCATTGCTGTGCTGCAGTTGATACGACCATCGAGAACGCGGTTTAGCATATCCTCGATTGCCCATGCCAACTCGCCAATATCCTCGGCACCGACCATACGTCCGCTGCCTTTGAGGGTGTGGAAGGCGCGACGAATATCGGCGAGCTGATCTTTTGATTGGGGCTGGTCTCGCCATGCCGGCAATAGGGAATTTAAACTTTCTAAAACCTCTTCGGCCTCTTCAATAAATATCTCAACAATCTCTTCATCAACAACATCGCTATCCGCGCTATCTGTTGATGCAGTTTCTTGTTTCTGCTCGGCAGTATCTATGGATATTTCAGCTTTACCACTGTCCTGAATATCTTGCAGCTCGGCCAACTCTTCGAGAATCTCTTCCGGCTCGGCATAGAGCTCTGTATCAATATCTACTTTCGGCTCAGCAGGTCGACTCTCTAGCAGCGCGAGAATACTTTCCTCAGCGGCCGCCAAAACATCGTCCTTCTGGTTAGCTGTTTCTCCATCAAATTGCTCAAGATAGTATTCAACAATGGTGATGGCATCGGCAAAGGTATCCAGCGCGTGCCACTCCACAGCGCGACCCTGATTGATCAGAGCCTCTTGCACATACTTTAAACAGCCATCGATCACCGCCGCCGCTCTGGTCAGGCCAATAATATTCAGCGCACCCTGCAACTCCTGAAACATGGCCGGCACCTGTGAAAGCAACTGCAGATCCCACTGTGAGTTTATAAACTCAACCACAGCTTCTTTTATGCGCTCAATGCCGGTTCGCGATTCAGCTAACAGTGACTGGGTCGCACTGTTGTATTCAAATTGGTTTTGCTGGCTATCCAGATCGACGCTGCCAGAAAACTTGTCCGGTCTCGCCGCCCAGGCATTTAAGGCCAACTCTACTTCGGTCAGGCTCTGGACAGCATAGATAACATCCTCATCATTAATTCCAAAGCCATCTGCTGCAAAAATCTGGCGTAATTTTTGCTCGACTTTACTGATCGCATCGCGCAATTTACCCTGGCCTACCAGGGCTAGAGAATCCGCCATACTGAGTAGCACCGGCAGGCTGTCGCGGACGTCGTCAGCGGAGAGCCCACCCTCCAGCGAGAAGCGCTCCAATGCTGAGCGCACATTTGCCAGCTCACCCTGAATGGCACTGACCAGCGCACGAACCACCTGTGGGTCGTACTGCGGCATCAGTCGTCCGCCTTCAGGATTAATTTGCCCTGAAGGGAAAGCTTCAGCAAGACTGTAGTCAGCCCAAATCCCTTGCAGCTCTTCTGTAGTGGGTTCGATAGTCGTCAGATAGTAGAGCAGGTTTTTCACCAGCTCTATATCTGCATCACTGCTCTCACCAGAAGCTGCTTCTTTGGCCTGCATTTTCAGCTGGCTGTCGAGAGCACGGAAAAGTTTTTTCAAGGCGATACTAAAATTGATTTCACGGGATGCAACCAAACCGAGAATATGCTGCGCAATGCGCCACAGATTTTCACGCCAACTGCCCTTGGATAACTCCTGCATTCGCTGCAAGACTTTTATCAGGTTGGCGCAGTTTTTACTTTTTTCCTCGCCTTTAATCAACTTGATTAATGACAGCTGATAGATCTGGCGAAGACGTTTAATTAGATCTTCTGTGGCCGTCGGATTGAGATTGATTACTGGCTGGGATGCCTTTTCTAAAGAGGTTAAATCAGGCGAGAATAAAACACCTTCAGAGATCAGTGTTCTTCCCTGTGCCGCGCGTAAATCATTCAGTAATATAATCAGCGCTTCTGGATGGTCCTCTCTGCTGGAAAGTATTTGTCTAAGGTAAATCGGCAATTTAATAATTGCCTGAACCAGAATTTCGCAGGCTTCATTAATATTGGAAATTTGCTTATCGAGAATCCCTTGAGTGAGCCCTTCCATCTCTGCGACCAGAAGAATACAGCCTTCGCACTGAAGGATTTTAAAAGACCCGGCAATCTGATGCAGATGTCCGAGACAAAAACGTATTTTTGTCTCGTCGCTGTTATTTTGGGTAAAGGCTTCTAACTCATTAAAGGCCGATTTCAGACTGTTTTCAATTTCACCAACAAGCCATTCGAGACCAGTAAAGGTTTTTACATTTTTTACCTGAAACTTTTCACCATGGGCTTTGTTTTCATGAACATTGCTCATTGAGCCTCCCCCTGTTCAACTGTCTCGTTCTTAATATAGGCCTGAATATTGCGCTGGCTGACTCGGGTATATCCCCCCGGCAGCCAATTGCTCAGCTCACCCAATCCCAGCAAAAGGCAACCCTGATTATCCAGGTGGTTACTGAGCTGGCCAATAATCTCGCGACGCTTCCAGCGACGAAAATAAACCAACATATTCTGACAGTAGATCAAATGCATTTTTCGCCTTATAAGAGGCGACCCATCAGTTAATATATTGCTCGTTAAAAAACATACTCGGCGGCGTAAATCCGCTTTTACACGCCACAGCCCATTGCCAACCGGGTCGAAATAAGCGCTGTTGACAGGCTTGTCGATCACCGCCATTTTACTGTCGCGGTAGATGCCTCGACGCGCTTGGAAAATGGCCTCGCGGCTTATATCTGTGCCGATAATTCCATAGCGCGGCTCCCTGCCCTCAGCCTCCATCGCCTGTTCGACTGTGATCGCCAGCGAATAGGCCTCTTCACCGGTTGAGCACCCGAGGCTCCATATCCACAGCGGTTCGCTAACTGACTTCTCTCTGACTGCGTTCCTGACCCAGGCCTTTACATAATCCATCGACGGCCGGTGGCGAAAGAAACTGGTTTCTTTAACCAGCAGACTGTCGATAAGACCGCTCCATTCCTGCGCGCCTTTGGCCGCATCCAGGGCATCGCTCATATACTGATCAATATCCCGAGAATTCAGTTCTTTCATCCTGCGTTCGAGCAGCAGCGCTAGCGCCCTTTCACGATCCGGCGTAATTTGCACGCCAGTGCGCTCTTCGATAGTCGCTTTCCAGACTTCGAAGTAACCGAAATCATTATTCTGGCTGATTGTATTCTCCATACTGTTAGCCACGGCTATATCCTCTGCCCGTCGATTAGCTAGTCGCGCTTGTCATCGTCACCCTCGGTCAGCATGGCTTCAATTTCTGCCTCAAATTCTTCGAGCTGTTCAAGCTCTTCTTCCTCGTCGACTTCGATATCTTCATCAAACTCTTGATTTAGCTCTTCGTTTAGCTCCTCATCTAGTTCTTGCTCAGATTCAGCACTTCCTGATGTCACAAACCCGAGATCGAACATTTCATCATCCTGGTTAAACGTTTCATCGCTGTCGTCGGTTTCTGCAGGCTCATCGGCGATGTTATCTTGCGGAGCCTCTGCCACAGCAAATAAATTCCCCAGCGTTCCGTCATCCAGTTCGTCCAGTTCAACTGGCTCATCGCTATCGACCATTTCTTTATCGTCATTTTTGCTGGGCAGAATAAAGCCGCTGACCGAGTCTTTCATTTCAACCGCCATACCGGCCAACTCACCAATCGAGTTCGCTGTGTCGTTGGTTCCAGAAAGGGTTTGCGAGGTAATTTCCTGAATAACATTCATCGTGTTGGAAATATGTGCCGAGGTGGTGGCTTGATGTTTTGCTGCCTCGGAAATATCCTGAATCAGCTCAGCCAGGTTGGTGGATACAGTTTCAATTTCTTCCAGGGCCGTACCGGCACTGTTGGCAAGTTCAGCACCTTTAACAACCTCTGCGGTTGTCTGCTCCATCGAACTAACCGCTTCGTGAGTATCGGTTTGAATAGTTTTTACCAGACCGGCAATCTGCTTGGTCGCTGTCGCCGAGCGCTCCGCAAGTCGCTGAACCTCATCCGCTACAACCGCAAAACCGCGACCGGCTTCACCGGCCATGGCCGCCTGAATTGCCGCGTTAAGTGCGAGGATATTGGTCTGGTCGGCAATTTCGTTAATCAACGAAACTATATCGCCGATTTCCTGGGAACTTTCACCCAGCCGTTTAATTCGCTTTGCGGTGTCCTGAATCTGCTCGCGAATTGTGTCCATACCATCGATGGTATTGCGCACCAGTAATGCACCATTTTTTGCAATGGATACTGAGCGCTCCGCCACCGCCGCCGACTCGGCAGAGTTGGAGGAGACCTGGTCAATGGTAATTGCCATTTCATTAATCGCTGCTGATGCACCGGCAATTTCCTGAGCCTGATGCTCGGCACTCTCTGCTAACTGCAGTGATGTTGCCCGCGTCGCATCCGCAGAACTGGTTACCTTGACTGATGAGCTAGCGACGTTTTCTACTAGGCTTCTCAGCTCAGCAATCGCAAAGTTAATCGAGTCGGCAATGGTTCCGGTAAAGTCTTCTGTCACCGTTGCTTCGACGGTTAAATCACCATCAGCCAGATCAGAAATATCGTCGAGCAGACGCAGTATTGCCTGCTGGTTTTTATCTTTAATCTGCTCGGATTCAAGCAGGTTGCGTCTTGTTGCTCTGAAGTTAATAAATCCCAACATCACTAGTGCGGCAAAAAATCCGGCCACGGCCATCAGCGTTGTGAAGTTATTAAAGATTCGTTTATCAGAGGTATTCAGCTCCGCTACGGTATTGTCCAGAGTATCAAACTTGGTCAGCAGTGCCGGCACATCACCGAGTAGTGCTGCAGATGAATCGCGGGCGACAGAGAGGTCATCTGCGGATTCGTAGATACGGTCGATATCATTGGCAACTACATCAAAGGATTCCTGAATTTGGTCAATACTGGCGATCGCCTCTTTATCAGTTACCTTGGTAATACCAAGAATAAAGTTGCCGTTTTTCATCGATTCCAAGGTGTCACGAAACACATTGGAATCACTTTTAAACTGGTCGGCGGCCACGTTGACATCGCCACTACCGGAGATCATCTTGTCAATATTTCGGCCGATGCGCTCAACAAGCCACAGCTGCTCCTGGGCAATTGCGATCTGTCCGGCAGGTGCCGACTGGGTAATCAATACATCGACCACCTGCCCGGAGTTATCCTGCACTAGCGGTAATTTTGCATTCAGTTCACGGGCAACTCTCGAGACAAATAAGACGGTCTCACGGTTATCGCCCAGCAGCTGCAGCTTGTCACTTACCCCGCTCCAGCTATCCGCCACGGACTGTACCTGTGGCCGAGAGATTTCTCCCTGGTCGTAGAGACGTTTTTGCAGTCGCCTCCAGGCCTGGGTCATCTGGTTATTGAGGTTGCTGAGGGCATCGAAAGCGTCTTCGTTGGCGGCACTGGCATCTTCCGCAAGCTGGGTAATTCGCAGTGCATTGACGCGCAAATTTGCAATACGTTGAATATTGCTCTGGTCGTTTTTGACCTGACTGCTAACCTCTATGGCGCTGTAAGTACCTACCATGATGCAGGCAATTCCCAAGACAATTATCAAGGTGCGGAACGGCGATCCTTTCCCGGTATTCTCTTTCATATAATCCTCCAAATTGATTCTGTAATGCTTTATTAATGAAGCGCTGCGGTATCAAATCTCTCTATACCGAAACACTCAAAAACTGACCATCCTCGATCAGTTTGTGGGCGCAAAAAAGTGGTAAATCTCTATTTTCTTCACTAAAACTTCCGTCGATAAAATGGACAAGAGGCCCGTTATTGCGGGCCTCCTTGAAGCGATCGACTGCCAGAGATTTAATCCCTTGAACCGCGTCGACAATCAAGCCTATATAGATGCCATCCATATCCAACACCAGAACCCGCCTGTCCTTGACCGAGCCGGTCTGGGAGCCGCCGAGGAAATCGGCGAGATCGATAATCGGCAGCAGTCGTCCGCGCACATTGGCCAGTCCGCGAACCCAGGATTTAACTCTCGGCAACTTGGTGCATTCCGGCACGTCCAGCACTTCGCTAAGTTCATTGAGAGGCATAACATAGTTGTCACCGAGCACAGAAAAGCCGACCAGTTTGCGGGTCTCAACAATTTCTTTCTGTGCCGGCAGGCCATAGCTGGACTGACCGAAACGACTGACTACGTTACTTATTGCTGCGAATATATCCTTGGTCACAGGCTCAATTCCCTAGTTCAGCACGGCGCTGATAGCCGACACTAACTGCTTTTCGTCAATTGGCTTTACCAGATAGGCTTTAGCTCCCTGGCGCTCGCCCCAGACCTGATCCGCCTGCTGGTTTTTCGCGGTGACAATAATCACCGGTATATGCTTGGTCTCTTTGCTTCGACTCAGCTGACGAGTGGCCTGAAATCCATTTAAGCCCGGCATAACTATATCCATCAACACCACATCCGGCTGCTCATCTTTTGCCAGATGCACGCCCTGCTCACCGGAGTCAGCAGAGAGAACGGAAAATCCATTGCGCTCAAGAATATTTGTCAATTTATATGTTTCTGTGGGGGAGTCGTCCACAATTAATATCTTTGCCATGATCCAACCTCTAAGTCCTTTTTAGTTTTGAATATATTTGTCCAACACATCGAGTAGCTCTGATCGACCAAATGGTTTTGTCAGATAGTCGTCCGCGCCAACAATGCGCCCCTTGGCCTTGTCGAAAAGACCATCTTTACTTGAGAGCATAATGACTGGCGTGGATTTAAAATCGGGGTTGTTTTTGATAAGTGCGCAGGTCTGATAGCCATCGAGTCGAGGCATCATAATATCGACGAAAATTATGTCGGGATTGATATCGACGATTTTGGCAAGAGAATCAAAACCGTCCGACGCGGTAGAAACAGCACAGCCCGCTTTAGCAAGCAGTGTCTCTGCCGTACGTCTAATTGTATTACTGTCGTCTATGACGAGCACTTTAAGGCCCTGAACATCCATTTTATCACCACTGTAAAACCACTTAACGCCTCAAGCACCGTCAATGTCACTCAAGATGTGGAATTTTAAACACACTTGTAATATATAATCCACAAGCCTCTAAGTTTATTATCAAAATTGATTTATAGGTCACAGAATTTTCTGTGGCATCTGCATTGTTGTTGCCACACTTAGTTATAGCGCAAAAACTCAGCACAAGGTCGTCATTTTATGGGCACTACTCTTGGGGTCATTATGGACCCGATTCAACTGATCTCTTTTCAAAAGGATTCCACCCTGGCGATCCTACTCGCCGCCCAGCGACAGGGCTTCGAGCTGTTTTATATGCAGCAGCAGGATCTGTTTTTAGAAAACGGCGAGCCCAGGGCCAGCATGACTCCACTGCGTGTCTTCGAAGACCCTGCCCACTGGTTTGAACTGGGCGAAAGTCGCGTTGCTGCGCTGGAAGAGATGAACGTTCTGCTGATGCGCAAAGATCCGCCCTTTGACAGTGAATTTATCTACTCTACCTATATTCTCGAAGCGGCTGAGCAGCGCGGTTCACTGGTGGTAAACAAGCCACAGAGCTTGCGTGACTGCAACGAGAAAGTCTTCGCTACACAATTTCCCCAGTGCACACCCCCGCTCTTAGTGAGTCGCGATCAGGCGCGGCTAAAGATGTTTTTAGCGGAGCATAAAGATGTGGTTTACAAACCACTGGACGGCATGGGCGGCACATCCATTTTTCGGGTTAGCGAGGGCGATCAAAATCTCAATGTAATTCTTGAGACGCTGACCAACTATGGTCAACAGTCTATTATGGCGCAGAAGTATCTGCCGGAAATCACCCAGGGTGACAAACGCATTCTGGTTGTCGACGGTGAAGTTATTCCCTTTGGTCTGGCGCGCATACCCACCGGCAGTGACTTTAGAGGCAATCTTGCCGCTGGCGGTCGCGGTGTTGTGCAGCCGCTTAGCGAACGGGATCAGTGGATCGCCCAGCAGGTTGCACCAACATTAAAAGAACGCGGCCTAATCTTTGTCGGCCTGGATGTTATCGGCGACTATCTAACCGAGATAAATGTCACCAGCCCAACCTGTATTCGCGAGATTGATAACGCCGAAGACACCCAGATTGGCGATAAACTGATTGCCGCCATTCAAGCCAGGCTGGAACAACTGTAAGGCCCAAAAAAGCCGCACAGATAAACAGGACTCCTAGTGGAAAATTTGATCGACAGTAGCTGGAATACAACCGAGGAACGTCTGCGCAAGACGTTTTCGGCGGCGCTTATCTTTCATTTGCTGCTGTTGATTGGTGTCAGCTTTACGCTGCCCTCTGGATCCTCGCCGAGCATCTCTATGGAAGTCACCCTAGCCCATTACAAAAGTGACGAGGCACCGGAGAGTGCGGATTTTTTAGCCCAGGCTAATCAGCTCGGCAGTGGTGATCAAGATCAGGCCAGTCAACCGACAACTGACCAGCTATCGCCCTTTGATGGCCGTGATCAGGGTCAAATGCCCAAGCTTGAGCAACAGCGCAACGAACCTCAGACTCAAACTCTATTAGCCAGCGCCGGCGACAGTGCCAATCCTCAGACCAATAACAATCAGTCCGATGATGTAACCACTCAACAGGCGCAGATCGCTGACCGGGATATTGGCGCCATTCGCGCTGAGCTCGATCGCCTGCAGCGCGCATACAGTAAATTACCTCGGGTACTGCGCATGACCTCGGCATCGGCCAAGTCTGCAGACGAAGCCGCTTATATGCACTATTTTGAAAAACGTGTCGAACAGGTCGGCAATGTTAACTATCCGAAAGAAGCTCGCACGCAACGTATTTATGGCCATGTGCAGTTGGTCGTGGCGCTGCTCGCCAACGGCAGTATCAAACGTATCGAAGTGTCGAAAACCTCTGGTTCGCGACTGCTCGATCAGGCCGCCGTTCGCTCTGTGCAGCTGGCATCACCCTACAAGCCCTTCCCGCCAGAACTTCGCAACCGCGATGAAATTCATATTATTCGCACCTGGCAATATCAATCCAATAATGTGCTAACCACAAACTAATCCTCTTCACGGCTTGAGTTTGTCCCGGTAAAACCCCATATTGATAACTATGGAAACAACTAAACCAAAAAAAATAAATAGCCTTAAAAATCACTTTTTGCTGGCAATGCCCGGTCTTACTGACCCCAACTTTGCCGACTCGGTGATCTATATCTGCGAGCACAATGCCGATGGCGCTATGGGCCTGATTATTAATCATCAACTGGATGTGCCACTCAAAGCTATCTTCGAGCAGCTAGATGTCGAGTATCAGGATGAATATGCCCGACCTCTGCTCTTCGATGGCGGCCCGGTTCAGCGCGACCGCGGGTTTATTCTTCATCCCAGCGGCGATCGACAGTGGGAGTCAACCATGGCTATTTCCGATGAGGTGAGCCTTACCGCATCGAAAGATATCCTCACTGATATTGCCCTGGGTACAGGACCAAAAGATTCACTGATCACCCTTGGCTATACCGGCTGGGATAGAGGACAGCTCGAAGAGGAACTCAGTGAAAACAGCTGGCTTACCATTCCCGCGGAAGCCGATATTATCTTTAATACCAACTGTGCCGAGCGCGCCTCGGCGGCGGCCTTCAGCATAGGGCTGGATTTACGTATGCTCTCCCACGAGGCCGGACATGCCTGATGCCAGCAAGCCAAAGAGCCTGCTGGGTTTTGACTATGGCCTAAAACAGATCGGCGTGGCCAACGGCCAAACCCTGACCTGCTCCGCCAATGGCTTAACCATTCTCAAAGCGGTGGACGGTATACCCGACTGGGCTGAAGTGGCAAAACTCTTAAATGAATGGAAGCCCGATCTGGTGGTGGTTGGACTGCCACTGAATATGGACGACAGTGAAAGTGAGCTCTCCAGCCGAGCGCGCAAATTCGCCCGTCGTTTACAGGGACGCTTTGCTGTTGAAGTGGAAATGGTCGACGAGCGACTGACTAGCCGCGAGGCAAAAATGCTCGGTCGCGAACAGGGTACTCAGGATCTAACAAAAATTGACCATATTGCCGCATCATTGATTTTGCAGAGCTGGCTGGATTGTCCGGAAATCGGGACTCTTCCTTAACAGCCGTCCTTAAGAACTGTCCTTACAAGCTGCCCACAAAAACGCCCTGGCAATCATCAACATTACCAACGCAATTTATCCGACTGATCCTCCTCAATGGTCAGATCATCCGCCGCCGCATCCAGCTCATTGATATGAGTATCTGACTGCATCTTTATCATCAGCCGCAGATCGTTTTTCGAGTCGGCATGGGCGATAGCGTTTTCGTAACTGATCTGATCTTCGATATAGAGTTGATAGAGCGCCTGATCAAAGGTCTGCATGCCATGCTCAGTGGAGTTGGTCATAATTTCCTTGAGCTTGTGTACCTCACCTTTGCGAATGGTATCTGCCACCAGTGGTGTATTGAGCATAATCTCAATCGCCGCACGACGGCCCTTACCCTCTTTGGTCGGCACTAGTTGCTGGGCGACAATGCCACGCAGATTGAGTGACAGGTCCATCCACAACTGGTCGTGACGGTCTGCCGGAAAAAAGTGAGCGATTCTATCCAGCGCCTGGTTGGCATTGTTGGCATGCAGGGTGGCCAACACTAGATGACCAGTCTCGGCAAAAGTAATCGCGTGCTGCATGGTTTCTGGTGTGCGAATTTCGCCAATCAAAATAACATCCGGCGCCTGACGCAGCGTGTTCTTTAGCGCCACATCGAAAGACTCGGTATCCACGCCGACTTCGCGCTGGGTAATAATGCATCCCAGATGTTCGTGAACAAATTCAATGGGATCTTCAATCGAGACTATATGACCACGGCTGTTTTTATTGCGGTGGCCAATCAACGCGGCGAGGGATGTCGACTTACCGGTACCGGTGGCGCCGACAAAAATCACAATGCCGCGCTTGTTCATCACCAGCTCTTTTAGAATTGGCGGCAACAGTAGTGATTCCGGTGTTGGAATAACCGTCTCAATGCGCCGCAGCACCATGCCAATTTCGCCGCGCTGGTAAAAGGCGCTGGCGCGAAAGCGCCCGGAGGTTTCACTGGCAAGGGCGTAATTGAGCTCTTTATGCTTTTTAAACTCTCGCCGCTGATCTTCGTCCATGGTGTTCAATACCAGCGATTCACTCTCGGTCTGGGATAGTTTGTTTTTGGTAATCGGCATCACCGCCCCATTGACCTTTAAACAGGGTGGCAGACCCACAGTGATAAAAAGGTCGGATGCCTTTTTCTCAGCCATATACTTAACCAGCTTTTCGAGGGTCTGGTCCAACATCGCTTTTCTCCTTAAAAACAATTTTTGCTAATAAAAAGCCCTTCTAGCTTAAAAGCTCTCGGGCATTTTGGCTTTTTCGCGAGCTATATCAGGGCTGATCAAACGCTTATCCACCAGATTCAATAAACACTGATCCAGTGTTTGCATTCCCAGGGCACCGCCGGTCTGAATCGCCGAGTACATCTGTGCGACTTTATCCTCGCGAATCAAATTACGAATCGCCGGTGTACCAATCATAATTTCATGGGCGGCAACCCGCCCGCCGCCAATTTTTTTCAACAGGGTCTGAGAGATAACCGCCTGCAGGGACTCGGAGAGCATGGAGCGAATCATCGGCTTTTCGCCGCCGGGGAAAACATCCACCACCCGGTCAATGGTTTTGGCCGCCGAGGTGGTGTGCAGGGTACCGAACACCAGATGGCCGGTTTCTGCCGCCGTCAGTGCCAGGCGAATGGTCTCGAGATCACGCAATTCACCGACCAGTACAACATCCGGATCTTCACGCAGTGCTGAGCGCAGCGCCTCGCTAAAGCCGCGGGTATCGCGATGCACTTCGCGCTGGTTGATCAGGCACTTCTTGCTCTGGTGGACAAATTCAATGGGGTCTTCAATGGTGAGGATATGGTCGTAGCGATTTTCATTGACGTAATCGACCATCGCAGCGAGAGTTGTCGACTTACCGGAACCGGTGGGCCCGGTTACCAGCACCAGACCGCGAGGCATCAGCGAGAGTTTTTTAAAAATATCACCCATGCCCAACTGCTCAAGGGTTAGCACCTTTGATGGGATGGTACGAAATACCGCAGCGGCGCCACGGTTTTGATTGAATACATTGACTCGAAAGCGCGCAATCCCCGGAACATCAAATGAAAAGTCAGTTTCCAGAAACTCCTCAAAGTCCCTTCTCTGCTTGTCATTCATTATTTCGTAGATCAAACTGTGGACCTGACGATGCTCCATGGGCGGCAGGTTTATTCGCCGCACATCACCATCAATTCTAATAATAGGGGGAAGACCCGCGGAAATGTGTAAATCTGAAGCGCCCTCTTTGGCACTGAAAGCCAATAATTCCGTTATATCCATGCTATATCTCGCTTATTCCTTTTCGGCGTGTGAAGCTGCGTAAAACTCCTAAAGACCTGATAAGTATATGCCAAAGATTGAAAATAACATCCGCCAGGTTACTCAACGTGTGGAACAGGCGGCACGGGATGCCGGCCGCGACCCCGCCGAGGTTCTTTTGCTGGCAGTCAGCAAGACACGCAGTGCAGAGGATATCCGCTGTGCCATCAATATTGGGCTGGCAAACTTTGGCGAAAACTATGTTCAGGAGGCCGTGGAAAAAATCGCGCTCTTAAATAAAGAGCAACTCGAGGAACCACTGCAATGGCATTTTATCGGCCCCCTGCAATCAAATAAAACCCGCGTTGTCGCAGAAAATTTTAACTGGGTGCACAGTGTCGATCGGTTAAAAATTGCCCAGCGCCTCAGCGAGCAGCGTCCCGCCGAACTGGGACCGCTGAATATCTGCCTGCAGATAAATATAGATAATGAAGCGACTAAATCCGGCTTTAGCGCTGAACAGGCGCTGGCCGCCGCAGAGGAAATTATCCAACTGCCCAATCTGCATCTGCGCGGCTTGATGGCAATTCCCCAGTCACAGCAGACCGAGGAAAAACAGAAGATCGCTTTTAATGCCCTGTATAAACTTCGCGATCAAATCAATCAGTCTCTGGACAATTCAGAAAAACTGGATACCCTCTCCATGGGTATGTCCAACGATCTGGAAGCGGCAATTTCACAGGGCTCAACCATGGTTAGAGTGGGCACTGATATATTTGGCAAAAGAGACCCAAAGAATTCTCTAAAGGAGAGCAACAGGAATGACTAATATCGCATTTATCGGCGGCGGCAATATGGCCTCCTGCATTATCGGCGGCATGCTGGCCAACGGATTTACCGCTCAGCAGGTTCGCGTCAGCGACCCCGGCGAGCAGGCGCGCGCCAATATTCAAGAGATCTATGGCATTGCTGCCACCAGCGACAACCACGCCGCCGTGGCCGGTGCAGATATTGTTATTCTGGCGGTTAAACCCCAGGTGATGGGTCCAGTGGTCTCCGATCTCGCGCCCTCTTTAAGCGGAACCAGCGCAGTGGTCTCGATTGCCGCCGGCATCCAGATTGCAGATCTGCAGGAATGGCTCGGTGACAACCAGGCGATTGTTCGTGCTATGCCCAACACCCCCGCGATGGTTCGCACCGGGGCGACTGGATTATTTGCCAACCCGCTGATTAACAGCCAGCAGAAAGAGTCTATTCAGGCCATCTTTAATGCGGTGGGCATTGCCTGTTGGGTCGATAGCGAAGCGCAGATAGATGCGGTAACCGCGGTCTCCGGCAGCGGTCCCGCCTATTACTTTTTGGTGATGGAAGTGATGCAGAAAGTCGCTGAAGAGCTCGGCCTCTCAGAACAGACAGCCAGAGAGCTAACAATTCAAACCGCTCTGGGTGCGGCGCAGATGGCCAGCACTGGCAGTCTCGACACCAGCCAGCTGCGCCAGCAGGTCACATCGCCGGGCGGCACCACTCATGCGGCGATTGAAACCTTTAAGGCCGGTGGCATTGAAGAGAGCTTCCGCCAGGCCATGCAAGCGGCGCTTCACCGCGCTGAAGAAATGTCCAAAGAGTTTTCCAGCTAGACTGGAAAACTAAACCAAATAATCTGATTAATAAAATTAGCACGCCAAGGAATAATCATGAATGCACTAGCCAACATCCTTAATCTGGCCGTACAGATTTTCAGCTTTTTACTGCTGATTCGCCTGCTGCTGCAACTGGTAAAGGCTGATTTTTACAACCCGATTTCCCAGGCGATCTTCAAGATTTGCGCACCAATCGTTGAGCCCCTCGGCAAACTGTTTCCGACCCTGGGCTCCCTCAATAGCGCCGCCCTAGTCGCAGCAATTATCGTCCAGTGGTCATTCTATTTAATCTTCGGGCTGATCAAGGGTGTCTCTCTATTGGGCATACTCGCCTATCTTCCCCTGGCGGCCTATAACCTGCTGTTTATCTTGATAGAGATCTATTTCTGGGGGATATTTATCATGGCCATCTCCAGCTGGATTGGCACCACAGGCCACCCCTCTGTGCGCCTGATTTCACAACTTGTCGAACCCTACCTGCGACCCTTCCGCAAATTTATCCCGCCTATGGGCATGATGGATTTTTCACCCATGGTGGCGATTATCAGCCTGATAATCATCCGCAATTCGGTGCTGCCGGTGATTGGCGGATTTATTAAATCCCTGCTCGGTTAACGGTTGAATTGCATTAAACCAACCAGCCTCTTAGACTCAACGACTGGATTCAGGATTGCATATAGATGTCATTAGATAGTCAAGAAAAGTCTGTCGGTACGGTTTCGGCAGAAAAAATTCTTATTGATAAGCCACTTACTCTGGCCTGCGGCGCAGTGCTGCCCAGCCATGAATTGATGGTTGAGACCTATGGCACCCTGAATGCCGACAAGAGCAACGCTATTTTGATCTGCCATGCCCTCAGCGGCAGCCATCACGCAGCAGGCTACTACAAAGACGACGACAAGCCCGGCTGGTGGGATAATTATATTGGCCCCGGCAAACCCATGGATACCGAGCGCTTCTTTATTGTCTCGCTGAATAATATCGGCAGCTGTTTTGGCAGCACCGGGCCTACAACAATCAACCCGGAAACCGGAAAAATCTGGGGTGCTGACTTTCCCTCTCTGCGCGCCAGGGATTGGGTTGAGTCCCAGAGACTGTTAATGGAGCATCTCGGCATAGAGTGCTGGGCGGCGGTTATTGGCGGCAGCCTCGGCGGTATGCAGGCGATGCGCTGGGCACTGGAGTATCCAGACAAGCTGGCCAACAGTATTGTAATCGCTTCATCAATGAAGCTCTCGGCACAGAATATCGCCTTTAATGAGATAGCCCGCCGGGCGATTAAATCCGATGCGGATTTTCATGAAGGCCATTATCTGCAAAATAATACACTGCCCAAACATGGTCTGGCCCTGGCGCGGATGATCGGCCATGTCACCTATCTGTCCGATGAACTGATGGGCCAGAAATTTGGCCGCGAACTACGCTCTGGGACTTTCTCTCAGGGTGAGGCTGCGCCTATTGAATTTCAGATTGAGAGCTACTTGAATTATCAGGGTGACAAGTTCTCCAGCGACTTTGACGCCAACTCCTATATTTTGATTACCAAGATGCTCGACTACTTTGATCTCTCCCGGGAGTATCAAAACAATGCAGCTGATGCCTTCAAAAATGCAACATGCAATTTTCTGGTGGTTTCTTTTAGTAGCGACTGGCGCTTTTCGCCCCAGCGCTCGCGCGAGATTACCGATGCCTTAATTAGTGCTGGCAAAAATGTCTCCTACGCGGAAATCGAATCTGATCTTGGCCACGATGCTTTCCTGCTACCCAATACGCGTTACGAAAAAGCGCTGGGCAACTATCTGAGCGGAATTGCCGACCAGCTGGAGGGCGCCGCACAATGACTCAAAATATCAACTTTATCAGTAGCTGGATAAAAACCAATTCGCGGGTTCTCGATCTTGGCTGCGGCGATGGCAGCCTGCTCGCCGACCTGAAAGAACAGCGTAATATCAGTGGCTATGGTTTGGAGATAGATCCAGATTCAATCAATCAATGTATCGCTAAAGGGGTCAATGTTATTGAGCAAGACCTCAATAATAGTCTGGAGAATTTCCCCGACAACAGCTTTGATACAGTGATTATGACCCAGGCGCTGCAAGCCATGCGCTACCCCCATCTAGTGCTCGACGAGATGCTGCGAATTGGCAGCCAGTGCGTAATTACATTCCCTAACTTTGGCCACTGGCGAGCCCGCGCCTACCTGTGTCTGCGCGGTCGCATGCCGGTGACCAAGCAGCTCGCCTACCAGTGGTATGACACACCTAATATTCACTTCTTCACCTACAGTGATTTTGAAGCTCTCTGTCATGAGCGAAATATCCGCGTCTTGCGTAAGAAGTTTATCGGTGAACATTTCCCCGATCGGCAGCTCAAAAACCTATGGCCGAACTTATTTGCTGAAACTGCGGTTTATCATCTCAGCAAATAAACCGCTAAGCTAAAATATAGAGTTAAAAACCAAGGGTTAAACTCTCAAGCTAAACCTACAAGACACTCAAATTACAGACAGGGGAACCGACCAATGAAATATCTTATTGTTTTTTTATCAGCTGTCTTTAGTCTGACCGCCCTAGCGGATCAGCATAATTACAAACAGCACGGCGACCACAAGATTTTTTTCAGCGCCTTTAACAGCACCTTCATCGATCCGGATATTGCTGTCGCCAATCAAATTGTTCGCGGCAAAGACAAGGGGCTGGTTAATATCGCCGTGGTATTAAAAGCCGGCAGCGGGCAACCGGCGATAATCACCGGCAATGTCTACAATATTTTCCAGATGAGCCAGAAGCTGGAGTTTTTTGAAGTGCGCGAGCAGGACACCGTCTATTACCTGGCGCCCTTTGAATTTGAAAACGAAGACTTTTTAACCTTTAAAATTTCAGTGCAAAGCGATCCGGCTATGCCCGCCTATCAACTGAAATTCCAGAAAAAGATGTATCACGACTAAAATATTGCATGACTAAAATGTGTCACGACTAAACAGCTTTGCACAAAGCTAAGGATTGTACTTTGGACGTTGTATTAGCCAGCAGCAATGCCGGAAAGATAAAAGAACTACAGGATATGCTGGCAGACCTGGGGGTGATAATTGTCCCCCAACAAAAATTATCTATTCCCGATATCGAAGAGACCGGCCTGTGCTTTGTGGAGAACGCCATACTCAAAGCCAGAAACGCCGCCCTGCTCTCGGGAAAACCGGCCATCGCCGATGATTCCGGTCTTGAAGTCGATCTACTCGATGGCCAGCCCGGAATTTACTCGGCGCGCTATGGCGGCGAAGACGCCACCGACAGCGACAACAATCAAAAACTCCTCAAAGAGCTGGGTGATGCCCCTCTGGAAAAACGTAGCGCCCGCTACCAGTGCATTATTGTCTATATGCGCCATGCCAATGACCCGACCCCGATAATCTGCCAGGGCAGCTGGGAGGGGCATATTGCCCTGGAGCCTCGCGGTGACGGCGGCTTTGGTTACGACCCGCTATTTTATCTGCAGGATCTCGATTGCCACGCCGCCGAAATGGAAAAGACGCACAAGAACCGCATCAGTCACCGCGGCAAAGCCACAGCGCAGTTGCTCGAACAGCTTCGCCAGCGCATCTAGCCCGGCAATGACCAACCGCCCACTGCAACTGGATGCCTCGCTGCCGCCCCTGTCACTCTATGTGCATATTCCCTGGTGCGTGCGCAAATGCCCCTACTGCGACTTTAACTCCCACGCCGCAGGGCCGGAGATTCCCGAACAGGCCTATATTCAGCGACTGATTGCCGACTTGCAGCAGGATCAACCCTGGGCCCAGGGCCGCAAACTGACTTCAATATTTTTTGGCGGCGGCACCCCCAGCCTTTTTTCCGCCGCAGGAATTGGCCAGATTGTCTCCGCTGCGGAGAAAATTATCGGCTTTAACGAGAATATTGAAATTACCCTTGAAGCCAACCCCGGCACCTTTGAGCAGGAAAAGTTTTCCGGCTTTCGCAGCGCCGGGATCAATCGACTCTCCATCGGCATTCAGAGTTTTAACGATGCACACCTGACAAAACTTGGCCGAATTCACAGTGGTAATCAGGCGCTGTCCGCTATCGACACCGCCCGAACAGCAGGCTTTGAAAACTTTAATCTCGATTTAATGCACGGCCTCTCCGGGCAGAGCCTTGCGGAGGCAAGGGCCGATATCCAGCAGGCGATAG
>Ga0209196_1000474_pt1 | contig 32692 bp, 31 predicted proteins | sample COGITO_mtgs_1105_5_FD_184801 | JGI IMG/M metagenome (GOLD analysis project Ga0209196, IMG submission 184801) | Pelagic marine microbial communities from North Sea - COGITO_mtgs_110509 (SPAdes) (version 2) | ecosystem: Environmental > Aquatic > Marine > Epipelagic ... | reverse complement strand
CAAGCTAAATGTCTTGAAACGACAGAGCCACCTCACAAACAATCAAATATTTTTAAAATGAATCGTAACATTTAGTAAATTTAAAAATTTCAGTATACACCACCATAAGAAAAAAGGGTTATTTAGCTAATGGCGTGCTCAGCAGTTAAAAGAGAAGGATTTATTCATATAATATTAGAACCATAACACTCCAAAAGTATCATTATTTCTATCAACGTTTCACTTATTCTTTTTTATTCCAAACTCCAAAAATTGGATTTTAACATACTACCATCAATAAATCTCACTTAACAAGAATTTGACATCCTGACAAAATTTAGTTTCATAATCTTCAATATCTTTTTTATAAAATTGATGGTGCTCATATAAAAGACACTTCATTTATCGTTTAAATCGTTTAAAAAATCTCTAAATATCTTTCATAACGGACTTTGCATCTACAGTGCCAAGCCATTTAAGCCAATTCACAGGAATTTAGGCACTTAATCAAAGACCACCCATTGAGGACATTTGTCTTGACCCGCAAGCCAATCATATGTTTGCTGAAAGCGTGACGCAATAATTGGCCAGGCGAACTCCTTAGACACCCAATTGTATCCTTGTAAACCCATAGTATTTAAATCAGATTGAGGAAGGGACATCAAGTTTTCCAAACAATTCACCAAAGGAGAAACGCCTAAATCGATCCAACGTCCCGCATTAGCATCTTCCATCGCCTGCCAGGGGGTTTCTTTAGTAACCACAGCAGCAGTACCCATGGACAATGCTTCAGCTACGGTAATGCCAAAATTTTCATTATGTGTGGGTAAAACATAAAGTGTAGCCTCTCGGTATGCTTGAGCTTTTTCATCCCCATGCAAGGTACCACGAAAAAAAACTCGACTATTTGAAAGACTATTCGAGAGTGCTTTCATTTCTTGAGAATAACCATCCGAGTCAGATCCAACTATATGCAAGTCCCAGTCCAGAAATGAATGTTGTAATTTGCACCAAGCTTTAAGGAGGATATCTACTCCTTTTTTTGGATGCATTCGAGCTAAATACAGTAATCTCTTGCGGTTACTTTTAGGCTTCTCAATAAATGGTGGTATATTTACTCCACAGGGAATAATACAAACTGGTTGGGTAAACCCCATTCTCCGAATATCCAAATATTCAGCCTCACATGTCGCATGAAAACAGCTAGCCTTTAGAAGAGCCGGTTCCTGAATAAATTTCCAAAACAACTTTTTTTGAAAGGCATTTCGAGCTAGTGACCACTCAGATAGAGTTCCATGTGGCGATACCATTAATTTAACCCTATCTGAATTAAAAATAGTACCCGCGTAAACGTTTGGCATCATCCAAAGACCATGACTGTGCACCAATATCCTTTTAGAATTTTTTACCCTATTCTTCAACCAATACAGCATATCAGGTGATCGACCTAACGATCGAGGCCCCAAGCCTAAGGGGAAATATTTAGCATATCGCACTTCTTTTGTCATAGGATTCCAATCTAGCGTAGCCAGATCCAAATTTAAATCACATCGAGCTTCTAATAGAGAATCTGCAAGGTTTAGTGAGAAATTAGCGACTCCATCAGATTCTTCAGATATAGATGGTACAATTTGTAATATATTCATAGCAATTTAGAAGCTCATGTGAAAGTGAATTTGTTAGTCTTATCAAGTCGGAGTAAGACTTTATGGTTTAGGGCAAAAGGCAGTATATTCAATTGGAATAGATAAAATAATGTAACGTATGAAATTTAATATTTTCTCATATCAAAGCAGCCTTAATCTGCTTTACTGCAGATTCTGGAGTAAACAACTTAGCTGACAAGGATAAACAGCGGGCAGAAACATTAGCATCTTTTCTAGTTTCATCAACAAGCTCTAATGCCAAATTACATAAGGTTTCAACCGAATGATCAAGACAAACCCGTCCAACAGCTTCACTCTCAATAATTTTGGCCAAATCATTACCTAAATTTATACTTGCTAAAACAGGCAATCCTCCCTGCATATAGGTAAGAAATTTCCCGGGGAGATTGTGCGTTTTGTGTCGGGGGTCAAGGGCGACAATTCCTATGTGGCACTGAGCGTACAAGCCTGGTATTTCTGATGGTGCAATCTCATCACGGAAAATAACATTTTCTAGTCCTCGTGCTTTTACATCATCACGCAAAACATCAGCATCACTGCCCCGACCAACAAAAATAAATCCTATATCATGACGATCCTGCAAGCCTTCAGCGAGATCAATCAAAATAGCCATTCCCTGTGCTACGCCCATGTTGCCAGCATATACAAAAATAGTTCTTCCAGCGAGTGGACTATCCGCTATTGAAATACTACAACCAATGTCTGGTGCTTCAGCAAGCCAGTTTTGCAGAACCTCTACCCGTTTTTTGGTTGCACTTGCCCAAAAGTCAAAAAGGGGTAAATTAGCAGGCGTCTGAACACCAATAACATCTGCAATCGAATACTGATAACGTTCAATCCTCTTAAAAAATCGATATAGAAGGCCTCGATTGAGCAAGCCCATATCAACCGCCCAATCTGGAAAAATATCGCGAACGATAAGGTAGCTTCGACAGCCACTCGCTTTCTTTAGGCTTTTTACGATTGGCCCAAGAAATATAGTTGGTGAATACCAAATTATACCATCCCATCTCATATTTGAAAGGGAACTTTTTCTAAGATTGTATAACATATAAAACGGCATCAAAAACTCATTAATGGTCCGTCGAACGTAGCCAGTATCCCTGGTTTGAGGCGCTTTTAGTCTAAGCACCCCCACACCCTCCATATCTTCAAGCGACCACGCTTCCTCGATATCATTAGAAGGTATCATCACAATCACTTTGTGACCCTGCCTAATAATCTCAAGGGACAAGTCTCTTAGCTGAACCGCACCTGATGAACGCAAAGGTGGGAAAACATCAGCGATCAGTACAATATGTATCAACTTAGTCATTGATTAATATTTTTTCCAGACAACACGGTTAACATAATCCGTGTAACTATGAATAATTCGCACCACCTTCTCAGATACATTAGGCGTACTATAATCGTTCACCTGAGGGAGCGTCCGAACATCACCACGAGACTGCCTTTCTATAATTGCCAAAGCTTGCATTATACGATCAGTCTCCAGACCAACCATCATAACAGCTGTCTCCTCCATACCCTCAGGTCGTTCATGGGATTCGCGAATATTGAGCGCTGGAAAGTTGAGAATAGAAGCCTCTTCATTGATAGTTCCACTGTCTGATAACACTGCATTTGCAGATATCTGAAGCTTATTGTAATCATTAAAACCTAGAGGTTTTAGCAATTGCACATTAACATGAAACTTAGCGCCTAAATTATCAATACGCTTCTGTGTTCGTGGGTGTGTTGAAACAATTACAGGTTTTCCATAATACTCAGCTATCGAATTCAGCATCCTAACAAGCTTGTTAAAATTCTTGTCTGAATCAATGTTTTCCTCGCGATGAGCACTAACCACAAAGAAGCTTCTAGGAGTAAGTCGGAGCCGATCAAGAATATCTGAACTATCAATGTTTTTGCGGTAATGCGTAAGCACCTCAAACATCGGACTACCCGTTTTTATCACCATGTCTGATGGTAGACCCTCACGCAATAGATATTCACGGGCAATGGAACTGTAAGTTAAATTAATGTCAGCAGTATGATCAACAATACGTCGGTTTATTTCCTCTGGTACGCGTTGATCAAAACAACGATTACCTGCTTCCATGTGAAAAATAGGAATCTTACGACGCTTTGCAGCTATAACAGCCATACAACTGTTAGTATCTCCCAACACTAACAAAGAGTCAGGTTGTACTTCATCGATAATAGCGTCGACCGCGATAATTACTTTGCCAATAGTTTCAGCACCTGTTGCACCCGCCGAACTGAGAAAATGATCAGGTTTACGAATTCCAAGATTCTTAAAAAAAATCTCATTGAGTTCATAATCATAATTCTGACCAGTATGCACAAGAACATGATCAGTATGTTTGTCTAATTTTGCAATTACACGCGACAGGCGAATTATCTCTGGTCGAGTCCCCAAAACAGTCATAACTTTAAGTTTTTTCATTTCTAACCTCACAAGTGTATGTATCTGGCTTATTTCGGTCAAAAATTTCGTTGGCCCAAAGCATGACGACTAGTTCATCACGACCCACATTAGTAATATCATGTGTCCAGCCTGGAATGGTCTCAACCACCTGTGGTATTTCTCCTGTAGTTAATATCTCATACTTTTCATCCGTCAAAATATCACGAAATCTAAAACACGCTGATCCTTTTATTACAAGAAATTTTTCAGACTTAGTATGATGATAATGACCACCTCGAGTAATACCAGGGTGAGCCGTAAAAAATGAAAACTGACCACTGTCGGATGTTTTAAGCATCTCAACAAAAATACCACGATCATCAACATAACTAGGTAAATCATAGACGAATTTTTCCCTCGGCAAATAGCTTACATAAGTCGCATATAATGCACGCACCAACCCAACCCCGACTCGTTTAACAACAAGGGCCGTTCGGCAATGCTTAAATTCATTAATTTGTGAAGCTAATTCATCCACAGTAACTGAATATTCTGGAGTGATCTCACGCCAATGCAGTCCCTCTTCGATGGTCTCAAGCATATCCAAAAATTCTGATACTACATCATCCACATAAACTAGATTCAAAGAAGTAGATCCATCATTGATCTGAATTGATAGATCATTTGCAATGTTATGACAAAAAGTAGCTACAACTGAATTGTAGTTTGGCTTACACCATTTTCCAAAGACATTAGGTAATCGATAAATGACAACAGGGTTTCCCGTTTGCGCCGCAAGATCCTCTACAACTTGCTCTGCTGCACGTTTACTCTTTCCATAAGGGTTGTCTAATTTCGCCTGAGTGGACGATGCCAAAATAAGTGGAATCTTTCGTCCTGAAACACGAATACATTCACACAACGACGCCGTTAAACGTGCGTTATTCTTTTCAAAATCATCAATGTCTTTTGGACGGTTTTCACCAGCTAGATGAATAATCGCATCCACTTGATAAATTTTTTCAAGCAATGAAGAAAATTTATCTTTACGGGTAAATCGTACAACTTCGACCCCAGAAAGCTCACTGAGACGAACATCCAGGTTCTTACCTATAAATCCCTGACTTCCTGTAACGAGTATACGCATATTACTCCTCTGGTTCAACGCACTCACCGCGTGCCGTGGCCTGCATAAAAGCAAGCTTCATTAACAAGGCCTTCATACCTTCGACATCAAGGCGCTCAGTATTACTCGAATTGTAATCCATTGTCTCGGAAATCTTCACCTCGCCCTTTTCAACAAACTTGCCATAGTTCAAATCACGTAGATCCGGTGGTATACAGTAATACCTTCCCAGATCCTGAGCAGAGAACATTTCCTCGCGACTAAGCAAAGTCTCATGCTGCTTTTCACCATGGCGTGTCCCAATAATTTGTATATCATACTCCGGCTTGCCCATTATCTGCGTCAGTGCGCGAGCAAGAGTTTCAATATTGGCAGCAGCTGCCTTCTGTACAAATATTTCACCAGGTTTGCCCTGCTTAAAGGCATACAAAACCAAATCAATCGCATCATCCAGCGTCATCATAAAGCGCGTCATATCAGGGTCAGTAATGGTAATTGGTCTCCCACCACGGATTTGATCCACAAACATTGGAATCACCGACCCCCTAGAAGCCATCACATTCCCATAACGAGTTGTATTAATCACAGTGGAATTACTATTACGGGATTTAGCTACAATTACCTTCTCCATCATCGCTTTGGAAACACCCATAGCATTGATAGGATAGACCGCCTTATCAGTACTCAAACAAACTACGCGCTTAATACCAGAAGCAATCGCCGCTTCCAAAACATTCTCAGTACCAAGCACATTAGTTTTGACCGCTTCAATGGGATAAAACTCACAGGAGGGTACCTGTTTCAATGCTGCTGCATGAAAGATATAGTCTGCCCCCCGTATGGCATTTAGAACTGACTGGTAGTCACGCACATCACCAATATAAAACTTGAGTTTCGAGTTATTGTAATGCTTGCGCATGTCATCCTGTTTTTTCTCATCACGACTAAATATCCTTATCTCAGCAATATCCTTATCTAAAAAACGTCTAAGTACCGCATTCCCAAATGAACCCGTACCTCCTGTAATAACTAATTTCTTTTTTTTAAACATATCAACCCTTCTTTAATGGCAAAAACTAAAAAGTTATCTCGTGTTCGTTTCTCAAGAGATTTAGTATTTTTCCCTTATCTTTACCTGTTTTCTGATAAATTTCATATATCTTTGCATCAACTAGGAACCTATACCAAAAGCCTTGTAAAAAGCACCAAACTAAACCCTGCTTTCCATCCAAAATTCCTAAACGAATAAAGTAACGATACAAAAAGTATAAAAATGGACGAATAAATAATGGCAATTTAGAATATTTGACTTTTAGCCACCGCTTACGCTGAGCCTGAGAGCCAAAAAAAACTGGGACTATGTCATTATTCATGTTAAAATCGTACACAGTATTAAGCAATTCTGCAGCTTCTCTAGTCGCATAATAATTATGTTTATCAATCCAGGTAGTCAGTGATTTTAGGTTATGGTCAATAAAATCATAATTTAATTTAACAGTTCTGCCACGAATAATTTTAATGTGCTCATCCATCCAACGATCCTCACAAAAACCCTTGCCGTGGCGCCAAATACGAAGGAGTTCAATCGGATAACAGCCGCCGTGCTTAATCCATTTACCCATGAAGTAGACACGTCTCTTAATATATATCCCTGACACATCATCACTAATTTTATCTAATGTGTTCTTTATCTCAATCGCAAGTTCAGGCATTACATATTCATCAGCATCAACCCGCATGACCCACTCGGTTTTGATTGGGCAATTTTTTAGACCCCAATTAAATTGGATTGAATGATTATTTAACCATTTATTCTGATAAACTTTAGCTCCAAGCTCTTCAGCTATTTGTTTCGTTTTATCTGTTGAGAATGAGTCAACTATAAATACATCAGAAGCAAATGACTGAAGTGAAGTTATACAGCGCTCAATATGCAACTCTTCATTATACGTAAGAACTACTACACTTAAACCCATCTATATTTTTACCTTGATAAACATACTTCTCCAATGATAATGCATTCAATCAATTCCTCTAAATTCCATCACTTCAAAACTAAACTGATCAAACAAAAGTATTAATACTTTTGAATCCAAATGCATGATACGAAAACATCAAATAGTAAAGTAAAGTGATTATCTATTTTTTTATATTAACTACTTCATTAGGATGGAACCTGTAGATAGCTTGAATCAAGTTTAACAGTTCTTTCAAAACCTGATACAATCAAAACTTCACCTTTAAAGTAAAAAATACTATGTTAGTTTAAAAAAGATGCTAAAGATATAGCGTTAAAATCTGCTGTCCATATATCAGCAGATCCACAAGCAGCATCGGCTAATTTTGTTGAAAAATCTTTATCAACAATAACCGCGCATAAACAATTAACAAGTTCCATTGGGTTATCAACCGTAAAAATCAATCCGTTTACTCCATGGACAATTCGGTCACGCCCTGATTCTACCGCACTACTTGCAATAACGACTTTTCCAGCTGACATTGCCTCTGGAATAATGTTACCCCAAGGATCCCATCTTGATGGCGAGACAACGATATCTACACTTGTTAGTAATGCTGAATGCAGATCGGGCTCATTAAACCCAGTAAAAAAAACTCGGTCCTGTACGTCCAATCTCACGCTAAGATCTTTTATGAAATCTAATGCCGGTCCATCTCCCTCGATAAAGCACTCCACATCAACATTGCGTGCCTTGAGCTTACTCAAAGCATAGATCATTAAATCAACTCCTTTTCGTTGTATAAGCTGACCACTTACTAAAATACTAGGTACTACATCTGAGACCTTTATTTTATTTAATGCTTTGGCTGAAAGCCCGTTTGGATTTTTAACTCTAGGGGTGTACGGGTAGTTGACTATTTTTGTGGGATGGCAACCCAACTCAATCAGAGCATCTCTTCCAGGTTTGCCTGTAGTCAAAACTCCAAAACTCTTATGAAAGGCAAGCCAATGCGCCACAGATTTTAATACTTTTAAAAAGAAAGATTTTTTTATTTTGAATGGAAGTACATCAGAAAACACAAGATATTTCTTCCGCAAAATTATACATAGCATCATACCCACTATGAAACTTACTTTTGCATATCCTGTAAAAATAAAGACTGACTGGGGAGACTTCAATACAGTTAACACCACATCAAGAGTAGCAAATTTGGTAACATTTCGTGCAAAATAATGCGCTTTTTCAAACTTCGCCCAAGACGTATTGTTCTTAAGAGCCCTCCCATGTAAAATATAACTTACATTAACGTCGAAATATGATGCCTGGAGAGCCTCAAATAAATTATCGTTAAAAGGGTTTCTTTCTAAACCAAAAACTACTAATTTCTTTTTTTTCATTTGCAAGATCCTAATTAAAATAACTAAAAATTTAATTTTTATATTTCAAAATTAAATGAAGATATTTATTACTAAAGTGGTTTATGGCTGCACCTGTACCATGACAGTAGAAAAACAAATATTATCATAGGTGGAGTCAAAACACCAAAAAAAATTGACTCAAACATAGACATCCAAATTAGGATAATAAAAAAATTTAATATTCCGATGGCCTCTTTTTGAGTGTTCATGGCAAAATACAATTGGCGCAAAATTCCAATAATCTGAACTAAAAAAATTAACAAAAGAATGAATCCCACTAATCCCAATGTGTACGGCAGTGTAACGAAAAAACCCTCGACCGATGCTTTGTGATCGTTAATATTTCCACCGCTTAAAATAGAATACGATGGCGATGAAAAAGCTCCTATCCACAAATCTAAACGGGTATCTCTGCCAGCCCAAATATCAGTTAAAAACATAAGATACAAAATGCCAGAAATAATAACAATCAAGGCGACAACGATCTTCACCATAGAAAAATTTTTCGAAAGTCTTAGTAATAATAGTAAGCATAAACCGGAAATCGCCGCTCTAGAACCAGTCATAATTACCAGCACAAAAAAAATAAAAAACAAGATCAAAAGAAATAGTTTTTTGAAGACGCTAGATGGATTATGAAAAATACAATAAAAACATAAAATTGAAACTAAACCTGTTCCCGCAAAATTGGGATTGGCAAATTGGAATTGATAACGAGGTACAGAAAAAATATTTGACAAATTAATAGACATGATCACAATTATTAATGTCAAAACTAACGAACAAAACGCAATTCTATGTAATTCTACAAATCTTAAATTGTGTGCAATAATTGCAAAAAAGTATCCTATCACCAGTATTCCAATTGAACCTCTTAAAAGATGAGTATTAATTTCTCCAACATATGCTATCGATTTTAGTGCAATTAAATATTGAATTATGCTTAGCGTGTAGATAATAGGAGATATTGACGGCAGTGACCGACAAACAATTCCGTACAGTACTAAGAAATAGAAAATCGCAATGAATATTGGATTTCTTAAATTAGATAAAATTGGCGCCCAAATGTCTTTTATAATCGGATTCGGCAGATTAATTGCATTAATTGTCGATTCTGTATAATTACCAAACGAAAAAATAATTAATGATGCGATCAAAGTTAAAGCAGATAAAAATTGCAACTGACCAGATTTTTTCATTTAATAACCCACTTATTTATTCTTCGAAGGGACATTAAGGCGTAAAATCATTTCACTTAACTCTTGATGATCTTGTGGCCACTTTAAGAAGCAATCAAGCATCGGGTAAACCATATCTATAATCACACGATCACCAACTGATGCCAAACACACACTGGTGCATCCAGCATTACTTGCCTCGATTAAACCTGCTGACACAGTGGATACTACTAGAGCTGGGTTAAACTCAGAAATGGCTTGCATCAAAGATCCATCACTGCTGAGTATCCTTACATCATTTCTAAAATCGGTTCCTTTAGCAACTTTATAAGCGTTATTTTTTCGAGGTCTATATCCAATCTCAAATTCGCTCAACGGTAACGACACTAAAAAATCATTCAATAACTCAAGCTCTTCATAAGTACCGTGTGCTGCCAATAAGAGCACTCGCTTATCTCTTGTAGATTTCAATTTAGGCAAGCTTCTAAACGTTTGTCTGATTACATTATTAAAATCGGGGCATCGATTTTTGACATGTTCAACTTCAATTTCACTCATTGTCTGTATTTCTTTAAAATCTGGAAACACAATACTATGTCTAAGCAATCCATGCGCAATAAACTTTACATTCAGTCCGATATCCACCGCCGCAAATGCACTCAGACCAGAATGAATAAACAAAACATCGCCAGAAATATTCGTCTCATTCAACTTTTTAAACCCGCAAAACCAATACGAATATAAGCCCACATGCTTTATAAGAGACCATTGGAGTTTTATGCGTAACGGGCGCAATTCTAAAGGGAGATTCCTCAACGTAATATGCCCTTCATAAAATTTTTTAAGCATAACCGCAAGCAAATCAAAGTTCGTTACTTTTATCCATTGCCTAAGTGTTCTAGCAGATTCAATATATAGTGGATGACTACCCCGCTCAGATCGATACCATGATAAAATTGGCAGCTCAGCAGCAGCACCAAAACCAACAAATATATCCTTTCCAGTCGCCGACATGCCTCTATATGAGCCAGACTCTGACCAGTCGAACCGGAATTTTAGAGCAATGGCGCTGATTAATAAAATTGGGATGGCCCCAAAAAAAATAAGCCAGAATACTATTCTATTATTGCAGAAAATATTGATAAAACTCACCCACCGCAGACTTTTAGGTATCAATCGCCCTGCAAATTCAAAAAGAAAAGCATCAGAAAAAACCCACCTGATATCTTTCCGCATCATTTGGGCGGAGTAGGCGTAACCCTCAATCCTATTTTTTATTCTGCGTTGTTCAAAAAGTGTCATAAAAGAGTAGTCTCAACGTGAGTAATTTCAATTAGTTAGTGCGCTGTAGAAGCTTAATATATTGCAAATATTTTTGGGCTGCTCATATCCTCTGAGGCTAGGGGCAAAGCAAATCTGCTTTGATCTAATCTGAGAAAAAAGTAACCCCACAAATACTAATGTCACTATAATTACCATCACAAAAGCAAAAGAAAATCAATTGATAAAAAGACGGTTGCATGGCAAATTTCTGATATTGCGCATCAGAGACCTATGCTTTCTTTACTCCCGCCACGCGTAAATAAAACATGCATAGGAAGATCCCAAAGCCTGAATAGCATTCCATGAAAATATACTATTATATAATTTAGTGATTATGGTAAACATATGCATTATACTCCGTTTTTTATATCAGAAACCATATCTATCAATCGAAACCACCGATAGGACCATTGAGACTTAATCGTCCTAGAGCAATAATTTTCTCAAATTAATTATCTAAAATATTTTAAGAATTTTTTATAAAATAGGAAGTGCGGAAATCGTAAAAAGGACTCTCAACAAATCTAAAGCTGAGATACCCTAACGGAACCATTACTAAAAAAGCTGGCACAGAAAGCAGCAAAGCAACATATATGTTAGAGAGGTCAATAATCCACTTATCTATTGCAATCGCCAGATACGAGTAAAAGAAAAAATGAAGAAGGTATATTGAATATGAATATTTACCAACTAATGCAAGCATGCGCGATAGTTGTGCCTTTGAATGCTTAAACGAATTATCATACCAAGCTATGAGAGCACCATATGTTAGACCTTCAATAGTGGTCATCACAATCCATAGCGGGCTTGGCGAAGGATATGAGGGGAACTCATAAAACCCACCAAGGGACTCAAAATACCAATAAAATATTACAAATAATAAAATTACCAGCGTTGCGATGAAATGGTTGTTTTTGAAAAGTTTCAAATTTTGATAGGCCAAAATTCCTAGGATGAATTGATCGATTCTTCCAACTATAGTCCAATAAGAGAATCCTTGCACCTCACCTTCCATATTGAAGATAAAATAACGAAATGCTACGGCGACTAAAATAAAGAATGGTAGGAAAATCTTATTTATGCTCGAGATGTAAAGAAGTAATGGTAAAATTAAATAAAAGTGAAATTCAACAGTGATTGACCATCCTCCATTAGGCAATCCAGGCCGAAAAAATCCCAACATTATTTTCTTTAAATATTGGTAAGAGTCACCGCCGTTTACGAAATCTCTAACTCCTACAATTGCAATAACTAAAACCAAAAGTGGCAATAAGCGTAAAGCTCTGTTCCATAAAAAAGCAAAATAATTAATCTTCCTACCATTGAGAATTTTGGCAAATATATATCCGCTCAAAGTCATAAAGAGGCCAACGCCCGAATGGCCTTCTGAAAACAAAGACAACGGAATAATAGACGGCTCACCCAAATGATTATTATTCACATGGGAAAAGTGCCACGCAAAAACCATAAAAGCTGCAAATGCACGTACGTGATCAAGGCCTAAATAATATTCACCCGCTGACGATTTCAAACAACTCTCTCCATACCACTGCGTAGAAATTGATATACCGTCTCAATTGTCTTCTCTAACTCGAAGCCTTCAGCCTCAATCACCTCAATAATTTTTCCGTTTATCTCGCTCCCATAGAGCCCAGGATGTAATTCAATCACAATTTTTTCAATTGCTTTTGGGATATTGGGCTTATGCTCAAGCATTATCTGCTCAGAACCCTCAATATCAATAAATAATACATTAGGTGAAAATTCAGCAATATCATATGCATCTTCAATGAAAAAATGTTGCTCATTCTTGGCTCTGACTTCAGTTTCCATATATTCATATGAGACTATGCCGCCCAAAGAACCACCATCGCCATCAAATGTTGCCTGCATTGGCACTGCGGATGCAATCGGAAAAGCATAAGCTTGCAAAACGCTAATATTTCCAAAGTCCTCAAGCCAACTCTTTGAATATAAGACAATATTTTCAGATGCTTCTACACTTACTATTTTTCCACGCTTACCAATTTTATCTGCTATCAATGCGGTGACAATTCCAATTGAACCACCAAATTCCAAAACATGATCACCCTCAGACAATGCAGCAATAAATGACCTTTCAGCAAGCTCATACATTTCATGATTGCGAGACAAAAGCCACTTAATACCAAACGAATAAGGTGTATGCCTAATTTTAATATAAATGCCATCAATCACAGTATACTTAGGCCAAAGCACCTCAGGAACTAAGTTTCTAAGTATAAATCGACGCAACATATACAAGGTTTTTCTCATTTTAGTGAATCCTGAATAATAAAATACAATTATTAAATTAATTACCTACACTTCTCATATTTAAAGATCAAAAAATGAGAAAAACATCAAAATAATATACACTAATTCTATAATGAAAGTTTAACAAACATTCTCTCTGCTTCAATAAAATCTTCTAATGTATCCACATCCATACTTCGCTCAGCGGGCATTATTACAGCTCCGACATCAGGACAGTTGAACCCCTTATTGGACAAAAACCATTCAGCATCAAACACATAAACTGCACCATTTGGTTTAAAGGTCTGAGGCAATTTTTGGCGGTTTTGAAAAAGATAATCAGTTTTTGATATGGCAGTAAATTCACCATTTGTTAATACACCATTCTTTAAGATTGTAGAATTTGTCTCAGTAACGGTGAAAACTAGAGAAAATCGATCCTCAAGATATAAATCCAGAGTACGCTTTATATCCACAGGAAGACGCAAGGGTGAAGTAGCTTGCAGAAGAATGATAGTAGTATTTTTAACATTTAATCTTCCCAAAGCATCCAATAATACTGAAGTAATTGTTATTTCGTCTCCACCCAATTTTATTGGCCTACGCTGTGTCTCGACACCATTAGGATTAAAGGATGATTGGGAGATTATTTCATCTATATCAGTATTAATAATGCATCGGCTTGAGAACTGTAAACCCTGCTCAACTGCTCTCATATACAATTCTTTCCCTTTGAACTTGCGGACATTTTTTCCAGGAAGACCTTTTGATCCTGCCCTAACTGGTATAATTACTAGAATATTATTCAAAGATTACCTCCAAAAAAATATTGTTTTGTCATTCAAAATAAGACCATTTTAACTGCTCATTTCTTATTACAGAGCGTTTTAACTTACGGCCTACAACAGTGTCAAAATCGTGAGCTGGAATTTCACCGTCACCTGGCCGGCGAGCCCAGATATCAGCCTCAGTAATAACTGACCCTCTATTTATATTTCTGTCCGCTACTACAGAACCTCTAGCAAACCTATATGTTGCCTCTTCCTCTTCACTACGTGCCTTTTCGTTGTGTAAAGCAATGTGGATTTCTCTAGAACGATCCACCAACAAACGGAGTTCAGCAGGATCCATAGAACACGCAATATCGGGGCCCAATCTGTATCTACTATCAGTAAAGTGACGCTCTAATATCGATGCACCCAATGCTACAGATGCCAGAGCCATTTCAGGGCCAATAGAATGGTCAGAAAATCCAACTACCGCGTCTGGAAAGTTATGAGCTAGATCTTTCAGCCCTTTTAGTGACACAATTTCTGGTGGCGATGGATATAAATTCGTACATTCCAACAAAGCGAACGGCAACTTGGTAGATCTAAGAACTTCAACAGATGGCCTCAGAGAATCGATAGTCTGCATCCCTGTTGACATAATAATTGGTTTCCCAAAATTAGTGATATGTCTAATTAAAGGCAGATTGTCAGCTTCACCTGAGCCTATTTTAAATCCGACTACCCCGATATCATTAAGAAAATCAGCAGCCTTTCGAGAAAATGGTGTTGAAAGATAAATGAGTCCTTGGTCCTCAGTAAAATTTTTTAGCTTTATCTCCTCTTCAGGCGTCAGACAGCATTTCTCCATTATTTCCCAAATGGAGCGATTATCATTCGCCGGAAAAATATTCTGAGCTTCTTCAGTCATCTCATCTTCAAGAAAATGAGTTTGATGCTTGACGCACTCAGCTCCAGATCTAGCAGCCAAACTAACCATTTCTATAGCAGTATTTAAACTACCTCCATGATTTATGCCAAGTTCAGCAATCACAAGCGGTGGATACTTTGATCCTACACTACGACTCCCTAATTTCATTTTACCCCTCATTATTTGATAACTGGTCATAGCTATTACAATAAACTGTAATAGTAAGCTTAATAAATCACTACATAAAATCAGTATACGCTAGCTATTTATACCCTGCAATTTTATTGTAAACTCTGGCAGCTTCTACATGGTTTTCTAGGGTACATAAATTAGAATTTTCACCCGAAAGAAAAGCTTTCGTTTGCTTATATAATCCTGGTTTAAACTCAATATCTAAACTATCATTTAAATTAATCGTTTCGATCTTAATTGATCCTACTTTCATAATCTGGATTTTTTCCATAGGTGACAAAATAATTCGACGCGCTCTAGTAAAAAGCTCCAGAGACCACCTTCCAGCGGACTCCCAGTCGGCAAAATAGGAAAATATGATATTATTTTTTGTGATACCTGATCCACAAAAACGTGCTGCAGATAAGTGCCAATTTAAACTTCCTGAATATACGCTTTTATATTTAATTGGCAGACCGCTAAAATGGAAAGCAAGGTCCATCACATGACTAGAATTAGCCAACACCCATCGATTCTTTATATTAGAGTCAGTATCTAGTGCACCTATAATGTGGGACCACTCTGTAAATTCGAAACGAGCACTCGTTAGCCCTCCGTCTTCTAAAATTAGCTCTCTTGCTTTGATAGAAGACGCATAAAACCTTCGATTATAGCCCAAATATACTGAGACTTTATGGTCAATTGCAATACGGTTTAAATAATCAATTTCTTTTAAGTCTATTCCACCTGGTTTTTCTACTAGAATACGTTTAGTACCCGCATTTATTAACGTAATAGCTGTTTCAGCTAGGTCAGCAACGCCGACAGCTATGATTGCAACATCTGGAGCTTTAAGCGTGGTAAGAGCATTTTTAACACCACCAATTTGCACAGCCTTACCTAGATTTTCAGTAAAGTTTTTTGCTGATGACTCTCTTCTTCCAATCACCTTAAATGAAGTACCTAATGAAAGAAGAACTTTTGCGTAATCTTGGGCCATGATACCGGCCCCAATAAGCCAAATTTTCATATGTTAAGCCAAATTGTCATGTAATTGGTAAAATTAAGTCTGTGCGATTATTCGCATTGTTCCAATGATACAGGAGCTGATCAATCAAAAGCATATGCATTGGCATAGACACAATATATGTTGGTAATTCACATGTACCTTTTGTTAAAATCTGAGTAACTAAACATTCAGTCATCTCGCTCTGCAACTCTAGTTTTCCATAAGACTTCTGACCACGGCTAGAAATTGCATGCCCTTTGGCTTCATCAATATTCCAATCTTTTTGATTACCAAGCACATCAATCCCTCGGTCGATACTATCGGCACTAGCATTCAACAACAATGTGCTCCCAAAAGAGAATTCAACAGCCAAAGATCCAAAGATCTCATAAAATCCCAGCCTTTTACTTCTGTGCCAATTTTTTTCCAAACCAGACACATCAATACTTTTTACAGTTTCGTCTGTCCACCAAGCAATAAGATCAATGAAATGAATACTATTGCATGCAAGACCCCAATCGCTTCCACTTCGACTAACCTGAAGTGGTTTAGAGGTTGTAAGCTCAGCTTTTAAGCTCTGATGCCAACTCATCATTCTTCTGGGCGTATTAACCCACGAAGCGTCTGATGAAACCAAAGAATCTCTCATTCTCTCCAATTCTTGCGTCGACTGAGCCAGTACCTTTTCTAGCACCCAATATTTAACTAAATGTCTTCTTGCTATGGATTCGACAATTACACAACGATGTTTAGCAGTAGTTGAGATAATAGCTAAGTCTATTTCAGAGGGCAAAAAACTAATGTCAGAGAACCAACTGATTTCATTGATTGGAGTGTCTTCTTGAGCAGCATTCCATAAAGCCCTAGCTTTTTCTAGCGACCTAGCTGATGGGTCTACTACAAAAATTGATAGTGGCAATGCGATTTTTCTTAATCCCTGGATATATCTTGAGCCCAATTGCCCACACCCAACAACCACTACTGTATACATTTTTGAAATCCCTTGATATATTTCTCAAAATAAATCAGACTATTTTGGTTGCAGAGCGCAATCTTGGATATATTGGGTATAAATAGCATATTAGTAAATTTTAGATTTTAATAGCGATTGCTCGAGATTCTTATCTGCCTCTGTTAACATAAGCTTCATTTCTTCTTCGTTCATAAATTTAGCGTTTTTAGACGAATATTCTCCACTTAATTTATTATCACCTTGGTTTTTATAATCTCTAATAACTATATACTTACCCTCTAAAAATGTATTTTCTATTTCTTTTTCACTGACTAAAGTTTCATTTAACTTTTCTCCTGGCCTCAAACCGATGTGAGAAATATCCTTTGAAATGATCTTTGCTAATTGGAACATATTCACGGTTTTCATCATTTGGGACAACACAAACGTCTCGCTTTCGTCTTCCAACTTTTGCACTGCAGCATTCACTAATCTCGCAGCTTCTAGGCGTGAAAACATAAGTCTATTCATCTCTTTGTGTGTCAGTGGTAAGGACTTTTCATCAGCCCGAAGACCTAGCCAGTAGGGTATAACTGAACCATGGCTATGAGAGACATTACCAAACCTACATACTGCGAACTTATTTTTTATTGTATGAGATTCTAAGAACATTTTTTCCATAAGCGCTTTTGTATAACCGTAGTTACTGTCAGAACAACATGCTTTATCCGTACTGATTGCAACAGTAACGGGTACTGAGTTATCTACAGCTGCCTCAATAACATTTAAGCTGCCTATAATATTTGACTGAACAGCAGCAATAGGAGACGCTTCTGCAGAATCTATATGCTTCATCGCAGCAGCATGCACAATAATATCAGGCCTCACCTTCGCCACACTGGTTAAGAGAGCCAACTTGTCTTCTACGGAGCCCAAAATTATTTCGATATTAGGAAACTGTCGTTTAAGTGAAACCTGCATTTTTTCATTTCGACTGTAACAAAAAAACTTATATTTTTCATAATATAGTTCTATGAAGGCCATTCCTACAGTACCAGAACCACCAGTGATAAATACTTTCTTCATTAGTAAGTTATCCTCTTTTGAATTATTTCATCACCTAAATCCAAAGATTTGAGAAGAGCAATGATTTTTTGGGCGCTTTTCCCATCACCGTAAAAATTTTCGAAAACCATGGCATTTTCTTTCATTTCCTTACAACTATTGATTGCCATCTCAATTTGATTAACATCATGATCCACATCCAAGACATTCTTGGGTCGAAGCCTACCCTGCTGTCTTGTGCCAATATTAACAACGGGAATATCAAAAGAAGCCGCCTCATGAATACCGCTGCTGGAGTTACCAATGAGTCCAGTCGAATTCCTAAGCAGATTCACATAGTCATTGATTGATAGCGTATCAACACTCTTCATGTTCGAAGTGTTTATGTGGTCAGCAATTGCAGCATATCCAGCGTCATTATTAGGCATGATTATCAAAACATTACTCTTGGATTTCCTAATCGCTTCAAGGGTAGTTTTAATTTGATCAGTCGATTTTTTAATTTCACTTGTCACAGGGTGCTGAATGAGCAAAAAATAAGGGTTTACTAAGTCAAATTTATGAACAATTTGTGGATCATCAGGAACCGCCAGAATAGCATCAATTGACGGACATCCGACATTGAATACTCTATCTGGTAACTCTCCCATTTTAACTAATCTCTCACACGCATCCTGATTTGCGGCAAAATGGTAGTGAGCGAACTTACTCATTGCATGTCGAATTGATTCATCGATAGTCCCTGTCACCTCACCCCCTTGAATATGGGCGACCGGGATATTCATATGAGCTCCAGCAAGGGTGACTGCGGCGTTTGCGGCTATGTCAAATCCAGAAAGGATAATATCCGGCTTCGATTTCTCAAGCGCATAAGACACCATTTTCACAGCCTCAGCATACGCTCTAACCATCGCACCTCCACTATCTTCACTCTCTAAAAACATTTCAAAAGTAGAAAATATTTTGAATCCATCGGCTTTGATTTCGTTTATCGTCATCCCATGCTCTGCTTTCAAATGCATTCCAGTGACAACCAAATCATAGTCAAGCTCAGGATCTTGCTCAATCATCTTTAAAATTGGCTGAAACCTCGAGTAATCGGCTCTTCGCTCTGTTATTAAAAATATCTTTCTCATAGTAATCCTTTAGTAATTAATAACTCTAAATTTTTTTAACCCAGTTTGTTCGTCTCGAATTATGTAAAAAAAATATTTTCCATCTACTCATACTCTTCATGCATTATACGAAAGAAACCGAAATATCTAACACCTATGTAAAACATACAAATACGCTTTCTTAACCCGGAGCCGTATATCGCGTTTCTGAGGTCTATTTTGCAATGTCAGCTCTAGTACTACTTAGATACTCATGTACTTCAAATGTTGCCGGGGAAATACGAACGCAGTAACTCCGATAACCAAGCCAGTAATGATAGTGCCATTCAGGGTCATCTCTGAACCTCAAAATATTCGATATATTTTCTTGAATAGCTGAGAATAAATATTCTAAATATGCTTCTAATTAATTCGCTGATATCTTTTTCCATCAAAACAAATTTTGCTGTATAAAGTGGCGGATTCACAAAATTTCAAATCCTAATTACTTGTTTAATTAAAATATCTTTTCCTTTATCAATTTACTAGCTCTTGCTTCAACTATTCCACGGAGTGTTGGCATTGATAATAAAATTGCCACAAAGGTGATAATCGTACCTAAAATAAGTACAACCGACTGCGCTATCCAAGTTGAAGGCTGAGGTATTATTAAATAGAAGAGCAATGAAGCAATAACGCCCGCGGCTAAGGGTAATGCTGTGTCTAAAACATACCATCTGAACCTCTCGCCAATAAGTATATTTCTAAAGAATAAAGGGCATCCTAAAAATAGCACTCCTCCCGTATAGACAACCCACAAATAAGCGGCCCCTATCGCACCAAAATGAGGAACAATAATAAACAGAGCTGGAATAATGAAAACTATAGCAAAAATATTAAAATATAAAACCAACCGAGTTAATCCATGCGCGTAGGCTGTCTGACAAATAAATCTAGCTATTGCTGAAAATAAATTCCCGACAACTAGGATCCTAAGAACCGGTGCGATCTTAGCGGATAGCTCTTCATCATCAGTCCAAAGTAAGAGAAAGGTATTCGCATAAATTAGCAATACAATTGCTAGAGTCCCAATTAACAACGAACCGATTTGAGCGCCAATATGAAATGTATTTTTTAGTTGCGATACTTTTTTTTCAATGGCTAGTTCTGTTAACTTTGGAAGCCAGGCCTGGTTTATTGGACCCGCTAATGTGAGAATAAACGATGCTATTGTCGCAGATAACGCATAGACCCCAAATTCTGACAGTGGTAGCAGCGTGGACAACAAAAATTTATCGGAGTTTGCGATGATAACTCCTAAAACTGATGCTGCAGCTATAGATAAAGCATATGACTTTATTCTTTTAAGTTCACTTAATGAAAATTCAGCTCTCCTAGAGCTAGGGCCGATTGCAGCGTACGCAAAGAACATCATAGCTACAAGTGATAGTAAACTCACAAGTGCCTGCCACAAGAAAAAAGTTTCCAGATCTACCGCAACAAATACCAAGATAAAGACTGCACCGACCCCTTTTAGAGTCGCTGAAAGTGCTAGGAGGATATTTAATAACACATGCCTCTGCTGCCCTAAAAGAATACTACTGTATATCCCCTCTATAAAACGAAAAGCAGCTATGAAACCCATAACTTTAAGACACGACGCCACCAACGAAGGAGTTAGGTCTTTTAAAACAAACCACCTGGTGGAAAGCCAGTCAGCTGTGACACCGATCCCAACAACTAAGATTAAAGCAAAAACCAGAAATATCAGCTCAATACTTCTTACCAGATCTCGATATTTCTCTAGATTTTGTCCTGAGAAATAACGGACAGTCTCACGACTGAGCGCGGTTCTCAATCCTAAATCTAAAATAACGAGCGAAGCTTGTAAAAATGCGTAGAAACCAATAATTCCATACGACTCCAGACCAAGCAAGCTGACATAAACTGGGATGAAAAGAACCGATATTAATGCAACCCAAATTTGTCCGCCATAACTTGCGACTAAATTGATTAAATCATTGCTCTTGAACTTCCTAGGCATATCATTATCCATCTACTTGGTTTTGCAAGTATTATTTTGTGTCAGAATGTTCTCAAACAGAAATAATATGGAAACACTTTCTTTAAAGCTAATAGCTCTGATAAAAGTGAGTCACTAAATCTTCAATATTCGATAACTCGCTAGTAAAACACTCGCTTTTTTGTAGTGACTGGCCATCAATTCTCGCGAAATACTCCACCAAAGGGTGAAATCTGGGGGGGGCTTGATAGGTTCCTCCTGTAAATACCTTGTATATTTTTCTGGCAAGTTCATAGACACTTTGACCGAATGTAGCATTTATTAAGTATTGTAATTTAAATTTTATATTACGAGAAAATTTGGAAGTAGTTGGAATTGAGGTAGCTATGTAAATTTCAATTGCCTCATTAATTTTAGAACTGGCAGCTCCATAAGAAGAACCTTCCTTTGCCATAAGGAACTGAGTAAGTATCTTAATAAACTTATTTTTTTCGGCTCGGTATCTTCTCTCAGTCCACCAATCAATAAAAAACACGTTGCGATCAAACTCCCCTTTAATACTTACAGGTTCAAGCTTCATCGATCGCATCCAATATACCTTATCCACTGATACTAACTTTCCACAAATGTAGGTCATTAAAGCTTGCTGTAACTCAGTTGCATAAGGACACGACCACGACTCCAAAGATCCCCACGTTTCACTCCAACAAGAACTTGTTAGCAACGCGTAGCATGTAGCCGGTGTATAATCATCCATCGCAAAATTTAATCTATCTTTTATATTACGACCAACCACTTCAAAGTTTGCATGCGGATAGCCTTGACCAATAGTTATTCCATTGATGCCAACATCAAAATTAAAACGAAGCGACTGACCTATGCACCCGACCGTATCTGCACTAGTTGCATTTGCTGTCTGCAACCTAGATAAGGCGGCATAGAGACCTTCGAATAAATGGAATTCATCATCCGCTAACATTATTGAATACGCAGTCCTAATCGACTGAGAAGCCAAACGGAGTCTTTCACAAAATGACGTTGGGGAATGTAAATAGCACAGCCTAGGAAAACCATTCAGAATTTCTTGACACTTCTCACTGAGAGGCTCCGGAGATCCATCCATAACCAAGACTTCAGCTGAACTCGCTGACCAATATACAAACTGGCGCAAAATAAAAGCCTGTCTCTTATAACTGGGAATAATCACTGTTACGTCACTTAAGTCGCAGCCTTGCGGACTTGTTGAGGCAACCCCCACATTTGACATGGATTCAGAAAACCATATATTTAGAGCATCACCATTCATTTTATAAATCCTCTACTAACACGGCTTTTCAGTGATTTTATCCAAAGCAAATTAGTCATTATTCTTTGATTTTAAAAATCACTAGAATAGTCTGAGTAAATCACTGAAACCCCAACATCTACTTCCTCTTTTTGAGATAACCTTTTGGAGCAACTGAAACCAAAAGCTTGCTATCAATAGAAGAGTCAATTTCAAAGTCGGAGTTGGCGCCAAGATATTCATTCACGGCTGTCATAGGATTATCACCAGGACCCCAAGAACGATTAGGATACATTTCAGGCGGCATGTTTTCTATAAGGGTATCAAAAACGACGCAATAACTGCCCTTGGAGACCATCGGCGCGTAAGCTTTTAGTTCTTGAAGAACATGATCATGAGTATGATTACTATCTAAAAAGACCAAGACCTTTTGATTATCCCCCACTTCAGCAGAAATTTTTTCCACAATAAAAGGATCTACAGACGACCCCTCAAACATTGTGATCCGTGACGACATAGCGTGCTCTTCGATTGCAATTCTATTGTGCTCTCTAATATCAATATCAACACCAATAACCCGTCTTTTGGGTTTCGCGGGATCCAAAGATTGACCGGTCAGGCTGGCATCAGCTAGCTCCAACAGAGCTAATATAGAGGCCGATAGTATCAAGGAGCCTCCATGAGCTATTCCAGTTTCGATTATAACATCTGGCTTTACATCCCAAATCAACTCCTGCACCATCTGAATATCTTGCGGATACTGAATTATTGGTCGCCCCATCCAAAAAAAGTTGTACGAATAATCCTCGTTAACCGTTTCTACGAAAAAGTCATGCGCTTTTTTTTGCAATAACTCATTTTTGGATACCGTTTTTAGGCGTTCGATCACATCTCTCTCAAACGGGCTTACTTCTTTTTTATTTTCAAACATCATATTCTCCCCTTTAACTATTACAATTTTGTAGAAAACTTACGCACAGGTTTTATTCGCTACTTGCTAAAAATATAATAGGGCCAATTTACAGTTAATTAACAATTAGGAAGACCTACAACTCTTTTCGGATCAGTAAGCCTATCTGGCCGACCCCCAAAGCACAAAAGGTCAGGTCGACCGTACATAGCTGAAATACCAATAGCTATCTCTTTTACACTTTTGCCAACGCCGGAGCAAATATTAACAGCACCCGTAACATCTCCTAACGCTACTGCGCTAATCTTTCGTGCCGCCTCAGCTACATCAATATAATCAACTACCTGACTTCCTGAAGACAAAATAGCCGCTTCTCCTCTCTCAAGGCATTTATGAATATATGGGATCAGTCGTCGTGAATCTTCATTTTCACCAGTGAGAAAAAAAAGCCTACACCACACAAACTCCACACCAAACTCTGGGAGCATATTTGACAGAGAAACCCATACCGCCGCTTTGGCTGCGGCATAAGGTGTTGTTGGCAATAACGGTGTTTCTATAGTTAGTGTATTTGAACTTTGTTCATATTCAAAGCAAGTACCGATACCGACAAATCGTCTTACCCCAGATTGACTAGCTACTTTGGCCATCCTCAGCGTTCCTTCAAGACAATCCAAATTTCTAGGAGAATGTAGGTACTGCCCAGGCTCTGCATACCATGCTGCATGAATTATAATGTCGACATCTGTAAATGCTTGCTCCCAAAATTTAACGTCCTCTTTAAAGATATCCTCTGAAAATATGACCTCACTAACGTTTGAAGGTCTTGACTGTCCACTTCTCAGAACTACAGCAATATCTTTAGTAGAATTGGCCAGTGCCTTGAGGATTTGTTTGCCAACAAAACCATTAGCGCCAGTTATTAAAATCTTTTTTTTCATGTGATTTTTAGAGATGGTACCGCAACCACGCACTTTACACCTCTAGATAACAGCGCAGCATTTTGTGTCTTGACTTCATCACTGATATTCCATGGCAAAATTAACAAATAACCTGGATTACTTTTTGCTAATTTTTCAGGTGGAAAAATCGGGATGTGACTCCCGGGCATAAATTTTCCTTGCTTAGCTGCCGCTCCGTCACAAACGAACTCCAACAAATCTGGCCTTACCCCCGCGTAATTCAACAGGGTATTACCCTTAGCTGCTGCGCCATATGCAACAACTGACTTGTTTTGTTTTTTCTGGTCAAGAAGGAACAAAAGCAAGTCATCCTTAATCTTGTCGGCTCTTTCTTGGAAGCTCTGATAAGTTACTAAATCTTGCAAGCCATGCTTTATCTCACTTTCTAGTATTGCAGCAACATTGGATGAAACAGATCTAGAATCTCCTTGATGACAGCCATAGACACGAAGACTCCCACCATGGGTCGTTAACTCTTCCGCATTCCAAACTTGCAAGCCAGCATTCTCAAAAATACGGGCTACAGTGTATAGGCTCAAATATGAAAAATGCTCATGATAAACCGTATCGAACTGTGTATGTCGAATCAGCTGCATCAGGTGAGGAAATTCCAACGTAATCGTCCCACCTTTTTTTAAGGCAGCTTTCAACCCACGAGTGAAGTCGTTTATGTCCGGTACATGCGCATATACATTGTTGCCTACTATAAGATCAGCTTGCTTTCCTTCTCGCCGAAGTCGTTCAGCCAGATCTTCACCAAAGAACTCTCGTAGAACTGGAACACCAATATTTTCCGCAGCCGCAGCAGTACTTGCAGTTGGCTCGATACCTAGACAAGGAATCCCCGCAGCAACAAAATTCTTTAATAGATAGCCGTCGTTAGAGGCAATCTCTATTACCAGGCTAGAGGATTCTAGGGCAAATTCACTAATGGCTTTCTCCGCGTAGTGAGCGGAATGCGTCAACCAACCGACTGAAGTACTAGAAAAGTATGCATAGTCGGCGTTAAAAAGATCCCCAGCTTCAGTATAATCCTCTGTCTGAACCAACCAACACTGATCACAGACCATGACCTTAAGAGGGTAATGGCTTTCGGGCTTCGATAAATCAGATTCTGTCAAATAAGCATTAGACGGAGGAGCGTAGCCCAGGTCTAAAAACGTGTGTGTTAACTCTACGGTACAGTGTCTACATTTCATAAACTACCTAGTCCTTTAAAATTTTGGTCAATTAGAGGGTGACTCTGATCACGATCAGAAATCTCAGTTATCGGTAATGGCCATTCAATATTCAATCTTTTATCCATAGGACCGATACCTGCCTCTGCTTCCGCGTCATAAAACATTGAATGACAATAAACCAGCTCGACATCGTCCGTAAGCGCCTGAAAGCCATGTGCAAATCCCTCAGGGATTAATAGCGCCTTGCCATTTTCAGCGGAAAGAAACTCTGAGTGGTATTGCAAATATGTATCAGAATCATTCCTTAGATCAACCGCAACGTCTAATAATTCACCCCGGATACAACTCACCAACTTCATCTCAGAGTAGGGCGAGCGCTGGTAATGCATTCCTCTTACGGCGCCCTTTTTTAAAGTATGAGTATGATTAATTTGAGCGATTGGCTTAATCCAACCTGCAGCGCTCAACTCCTCCGCACAAAATAGCCGAGCAAGATGGCCTCTCGAGTCACCCAGTAACGTCCTCTCAATGAGCCTTAAGCCTTCAATAGGTAGATTTGTAATCTTCAGACGACTCAAGCTAAACCTTCATAAGCTGTAATATCCGATTCACACAACATTCGTGCATCAGCACCATTGCTCTGCGCCAGGTACCATTGCATAGTGCTTTTAATAGATTCAGCGAGCGACCAGCGAGACTGAACATTTAATACATTTCTGGATTTGGTAACTTCGAGGGTTAGCAAGCCTGCTTCATGGGGGCCGTCATTTCCATCGCCAAAAGCCACAGCTCCTGAACCGTAGGTTGCCCTCGCAAGTTCGATGACATTTCGCACTGAAGCTGAGCCGCTTGTATCCGGTCCAAAGTTATAAGCGCCTGCTAACTGCGGATCATTCCAACTCGCTTCGGCCAATTTTAAATAGCCAGCCAAAGGCTCCAACACATGCTGCCAAGGTCGAATAGCCTCTGGGCGACGGATATCCAATTCATTACTGTTCTGCCAAGCCCTCACGGCATCTGGAATCAACCGATCAGCCGACCAGTCTCCACCACCGATCACATTACCCGCCCGCGCACTAGATACAGCCTTACCATTTTCTGCTAAAAATGCTGATCGATAGCTACTAATTAAAATTTCGCTAGCGGCTTTACTAGCACTATAGGGATCGTGGCCACCTAGTGCATCACCCTCCCTGTAGGGCCACAGCCATTCATTATTTTTATAGACCTTATCGGTGGTAATCATTATTGCAGCGCGCACGCTATCTATGTCACGAATAGCATCTAGTAAATGAGCGGTACCCATCACATTTGTAGAAAAAGTTTTTATGGGAGACTTGTAACTTTCACGTACCAAGGATTGTGCTGCGAGATGGAACACAATATCAGGCGCTATTTCACCAACAATTCGTGCTACTTCGGCTTGATCTCGCATATCACAAATATAGCTGTCACAAACACCATCAACTAGTGCTAATTCATATAAATTGGGTGAGGTAAGGGGCGCCATGCTCAACCCCAATACTTGAGCACCCATCCGATTAAGCCATATCGCCAACCACCCGCCTTTGAATCCAGTATGCCCTGTAACAAGCACCCTCTTACCCAGCCAAAAATTGGCATCTGGCATTCCATTTTTGTGGGCCACTACCATATCTTCCAGGGCGCTTCACCGGCCGCCCAAAGTTCTTCAAGCATATTTTTTTCACGGAAGGTATCCATTGGTTGCCAGAAGCCGTTATGCACAAAAGCTGCCATCTCACCCATCGCTGCAAGCTTTTTTAGCGGCTCCCCTTCCCAACTAGTCTGATCACCCTCTATCATGTCGATGACCTTAGGCGAAAGAACAAAAAAACCACCATTGATCATACCTCCATCTCCAGCCGGTTTTTCGACAAAATCATTAACCAGATTACCATTCATCTGCAGGGCCCCATATCTTCCTGGTGGGGTTACCGCTGAGATCGTCGCAAGCTTGCCTTGCTCCCTATGGAAAGCTATAGACGCAGCAATATCAATATTGCTAACCCCATCGCCATAGGTAAAGCAGAAGTCATCTTCATTATCCAGATATTCACGCACGCGTTTTAGCCGACCGCCGGTCAAGGTATTTTCACCCGTATCTACGAGAGTGACCTTCCAAGGCTCGGCTTTTTTATGATGAACTTCCATTTCATTGCTCGCCATATTAAACGTAACATCTGACATGTGCAGAAAATAGTTAGCAAAATACTCTTTGATCACATAACCTTTATAGCCGCAACAAATAATAAATTCGTTGATGCCATGTGTAGAATAATTTTTCATTATGTGCCACAGAATCGGCTTACCCCCTATCTCGACCATAGGTTTAGGTTTGAGGTTTGTTTCTTCTGATATTCTCGTGCCTAGACCACCAGCCAAAAGTACTGCCTTCATCTGATTTACTCCACTAAAATGTTCATTTCTTTATAACTCGACATAATCTTTACAGGTGCTATCCAAACCACCCTTAAGGGCTCTTTCGGGCGCCGGCCCAAGAATATCTGACCAGCACACACCGAGCAGAGATCTATTGAAACCAGCGGAGTCTTTTGTATTTGATTTAGATTTTACAGAATTGGACATTACATTGTAATCTATGTGCATTTCTTCGATTCTATCTTTCAGCCTAGATCTCTCTCTAATTCAGTGATCTCTTTTTTTAGTAGTTCATATTCTTGCTTTTTACGTACAAGAAATTTGCTTGTAATTAAAGATTTCTCACGAATACCTTTTGGGGTCAGTAAATAATAATATTTTACCTTTTGTGTATTTTTTTTAAAATTTGCAAATTTAATGAAGCCCTTATCAATAAGTGATGTTAACAAATAATAAGCAGAACCATTAGAAATTCCAACTTTCTGAGCAAGTTCCCGCGAAGTGATTTTCGGATTATTGCTTATTATTTGAAGCACTCTCAATTTTGCATCTTCTTGATGCTCTTGACGACGACTAGCCATTCATAGCTTCCGCACAAAGCTTTGAGACAAAGCTTTGTAGTTTTAACATAATGATTGATTTAGTTATTTCCATAACATTCAAAAATGAACATGCATATTAATACAACTACTGTCAACGATATATCAATATTATAATGATACTATATACAAAAGAATATAGTATCATTAATACGTTGTAAGCTATTGTTTATTAATTATTAACTATTAATTATCTTGACAAAAATAATCAAAGTAATACTAATAATTTATTCTTTTTAAAGAATATTACGGATTATTTAAAATATTTGTTCAAAAATGAACGCTAATTCATGGGTATATTTATATGTCAAAAGAGTGGTTCATTCTACAGTTTAAATCCAATTCACACCATAAAGCAGCAAAAAATTTAAACCAACAAGGATTTGAAACATTTTTACCCTTACATGATACAACTTCACGAAAATTATCTCGATTTATAAATACATCTCAACCTCTATTTCCAGGCTACATGTTCGTCAGATTTGATAGAGCGGAATGTGAGTGGCACAAAATAAATAATACTTACGGTGTATCTCGCTTAATTACTTTTAATTCTGGTCTTAAATCAATTCCTACCAAATTTATTGATAGTTTGATGAAGCGATACGATTTATTGGGTAAATTACTGCCTATGCAAAAATTAAAAAAAGGCGATCAGGTAACAATTTTAAAGGGACCTTTTGCAAATTTTATTGCTACTGTTGAAAAATATGAAGCAGATCAACGCATATGGATTCTTATGGATTTAATGGGCAGGAAGACAAAAATTATAACTCCATCAGATGCCCTTAAATTATCAAATTAAACTATATGCATAATTTTATTATTCAACTCCATAACCAGTTGGATTTAATTCATGCCAACGCCAAGTATCCTCACAAATGTTTTTAATGTTTCTTTCTGTTTTCCAGCTCATTTTTTCAAATGCTTTTGAAGAATCCGCCCAAAAGGCAGCAAGATCTCCTTCACGTCGAGGTAAATATTTAAATTTAATTGGCTTGCCAGATATCTCTTCAAATATTTTTAACAACTCAAAAACAGTAGTACCTTTTCCCCCTCCAATATTTAATATCTCAAATTTATTCAATTTTTTTTGGTTTAAAGCAGCTATGTGTGCGAGCGCCAAATCAACAACATGAATATAATCTCTCGAACCAGTTCCATCTGATGTGTCATAATCATTGCCAAAAATATTTAAATATTCACGGCGCCCATCAGCTACCTGTGCAATGTATGGCATTAAATTATTTGGTACACCAATCGGTTCTTCACCAATTTGACCAGACTCATGAGCTCCGACAGGATTGAAATATCTAAGAATAGTTCCTCTTCTTTTTTCATCTACATTTGTCCAATCGTTTATTATGCACTCAATCATCAATTTGGTGTGGCCATATGGGTTTACAGGATTAGTTGGATGCTTTTCATCATATGGTAAATATTCTGGTTTACCGTAAACAGTGGCAGATGAAGAAAAAACAATATTATTGCATTCAGCTTTAGACATAGCTTTTAGCAATGAAATAGAGCCACCAACATTTACTTCATAATAATTCAATGGATCTGCTACACTCTCACCAACAGCTTTCAGCCCAGCAAAATGTATAACAGCTTCCGGTTTAAAAATTTTAAAAATCTCATCCAATGCATTTGCATCTCGAATATCTGCATTTACAAATTGCAATTCACAATTGGTAATACCTCGAACTCGTTCAATTGCAACTTCATGGCCATTACAAAGGTTATCTAGAACACAGACTTCATGGCCAGCTTCTAAAAGTTCAACGCATGTATGACTGCCAATATAACCAGCTCCACCTGTTACAAGAACTTTCATATTAATTTTTCAATTTTTTTGAGTATTCATGTGCAGACGCACTCATGAACCCATCAATAGACCCGCAGTCAAATCTTATACCCTTGAGACGAATAGCTTCTAATAAACCATCCTGAGCATGCAAATTCAACGCATCAGCTAACTGTATTTCCCCACCAGAACCTGCCGGCAAAGTCCTAAGTAAATCAAATATATCCGAGGTCAAAATATATCTGCCAATCGAAGCTAAATTAGAAGGCGCTTCATCCTGTCTTGGCTTTTCTACCACTCCTAAAACTCCATGACCATCAGATGAAGGAATAATGACACCGTACTGTGAAATATAGGCTTCATCCACCTGCATGACCGATAATTGCGAATTACCAGTTTTTTCAAATGCACCTACAAGATCAGCGGTAACACCTGGAGCGTAATTCGTTAAAAAATCATCTGCTAATAAGACTGCAAAAGGTTCACCCGCAACTGCGCGTTCAGCACAAAGAACTGCATGACCCAAGCCCAATTGTTCAGGCTGGCGAACAAAAATACATTCCACATGCGGTGGAATGATATTGCGCACCATGTCCGCTTGCTCATTTTTTCCTTTTGAGCGTAAAGCCAATTCAAGCTCTTTATTTACATCAAAGTGATCTTCAATCGCACGCTTATTTCGTCCTGTAACAAATATAAGCGTATCAATTCCAGCCGCAATCGCTTCTTCAGCTGCATATTGAATTAAAGGTTTATCAACAATTGGAAGTAATTCCTTTGGCATTGCTTTAGTCGCAGGTAAAAATCGCGTGCCAAACCCAGCAACTGGAAACACAGCTTTTTTAACTTTTCTATTCATTGATTATTTTCCAATCTTTTAAAATATAATTAACTCTTAAAAGGAATATAATCCAGAAGAATTGCCGCATTGCCTTTTTGTTAAAAAATGCCACTATGAATAAAAAATTAAGAGAATATATTATGAGTTCAAACACACCACTTTTAGCAGGATCAAAACCCGCTAACTTCAATTGGGAAGACCCTTTCATACTGGAAGATCAGCTCACTGAAGAAGAACGTATGATACGAGACACCGCTAAAGCGTATTGCCAAAATAAATTAATGCCACGCATTATTGAAGCAAACCGCAATGAAGTGTTTCACAGAGAAATCATAAATGAAATGGGCGAACTTGGTTTGCTTGGCTCAACAATACCTGAAGAATTTGGTGGCGTTGGCGCAAACTATACATCATATGGCTTAGTTGCTCGCGAAGTAGAGCGTGTTGATAGTGGATATCGCTCTGCTATGTCAGTTCAGTCATCATTAGTAATGCATCCAATTTTTGCTTATGGAAATGATGAACAACGCAATAAATATTTGCCTAAATTAGCATCTGGAGAGTTAGTAGGTTGCTTTGGCCTTACAGAACCGGATCACGGCTCAGATCCAGGTGGAATGCTAACCCGGGCAAAACAAGTAGATGGTGGATATCTAATATCAGGTGCAAAAAACTGGATTACGAATTCACCAATCGCTGATGTCTTCATAATTTGGGCGAAATCAGATGCTCACGATAATAAAATCAAAGGATTTATTTTAGAGCGTGGCATGAAAGGGCTAGAATCCCCTAAAATTGAAGGTAAGTTTTCTCTGCGCGCATCTACAACTGGCATGATTCAAATGGATGAAGTTTTTGTACCAGAAGAAAATATCCTTCCAAATGTCTCTGGTTTAGCTGGACCATTTGGGTGTTTAAATCGTGCGAGATATGGTATCGCTTGGGGCACAATGGGTGCTGCAGAATTTTGTTGGTATGCAGCAAGGCAATATACAATGGATCGAAAGCAATTTGGCCGCCCTCTAGCGCAGACGCAACTTATCCAGAAAAAATTAGCCGACATGCAAACTGAAATTTCCCTAGGCTTACAAGGATGTTTACGCATGGGTCGTTTGTTTGATGAGCATAAAGTTTCTGGTGAATTAATAAGCTTAATGAAACGTAATAATTGTGGCAAAGCGTTAGATATTGCTCGCACAGCCCGTGACATGCACGGTGGAAACGGTGTTTCAGATGAATATGGTGTAATACGTCATGTCATGAATTTAGAAGCTGTTAATACGTATGAAGGTACGCATGACATTCATGCATTAATACTTGGTCGTGCACAAACAGGCCTGCAGGCATTTTTCTAAGTTA
>Ga0209196_1000460_pt1 | contig 33179 bp, 31 predicted proteins | sample COGITO_mtgs_1105_5_FD_184801 | JGI IMG/M metagenome (GOLD analysis project Ga0209196, IMG submission 184801) | Pelagic marine microbial communities from North Sea - COGITO_mtgs_110509 (SPAdes) (version 2) | ecosystem: Environmental > Aquatic > Marine > Epipelagic ... | reverse complement strand
TTTGGAGATTGGAGAAATACAATCACCTTAGTAGCCGATGATATTGATGCTCCATCTGATGAAACAATTCAACCAGGAGTGGAGATTATTGCTGATGATATTAAAGCCAATAAACCAATTTTTAATATCAATAAAATTTATGCAGATGCCTATGTACAACAAAATTCTTCAGGAGGAGAACGCTATCCAGATGTTAAGGAGGCAATTACTAGAGCCATAGAATCAGGCACACTAGTTTTTGATTATTTTGGTCATGGTGGTGAAGATGGCTTTGCAGCAGAACGATTTTTAGATATTCCTCAAGTTAAGGGGTTTAAAAATGAAAACACACTTCCACTTTTTATAACCATTACTTGTGAATTTTCAAGATTTGATAACCCAATAAGAATCTCGGCTGGGGAAAATGTTTTTTGGAATACAACAGGGGGAGCGGCTTCCATGATCTCAACTACTAGACTAGTTTTTATAAGTGTTGGTCAAGCATTTAATAAAAGATTAATGTCTACTTTATTAGAATTTAATGATGAAGATTTAACCATAGCAGAATCTTTGGTGAAAACAAAAAATAATTACACCCAAATTCAAAAGTTTTTCATTTATTATTTTGGTGATCCTGTAAAAAAATTAGCAATTCCAAAACCAAATATTAAAATCACTAAAATGAATGGTGTAGATATTACTCAATCAATAGATACGCTTAAGGCCTTGTCTAAAGTTAGTTTTGAGGGAGTTGTTACTGATAATCTCAATGCTGTATTAACCGATTTTAATGGAAGTTTATCTACAACCGTATTTGATAAGCCAATTGATAAATCAACATTAGATAATGATAATTCTGGGAATGTAGAAGTTTTTGATTCTCAAGAAAGTAAACTATTCAGAGGCTTAGCAACCGTAGAAAATGGAAATTTCAACTTTGAGTTTATTGTACCCAGAGATGTCAAAATTGCTTATGGAGAAGGGAAGTTAAGTTTTTATGCTACCAATGAAGTACTCGATAAAGCAGGGTACAATACTGATGTAATTGTAGGGGGTATTAATGAAAATGCTCCTGAAGATACTCTTGGTCCTGAAATTCAATTATTTATGAATGATGAGTCTTTTTTAGATGGCGGGAATACAAATGCATCGCCAAATTTAATTGCAAAATTATTTGATTTAAGTGGAATTAATACCTCTGTTACTGCAGTAGATCATGATATTGTAGGAATTTTAGATGGGGATGAATCCAATCCGATCATTATGAATGATTTTTATCAAACGGAATTAGATGATTTTACTCGAGGTAAGGTAGTCTATCGACTTCGAGATTTGGCTGTAGGGCCGCATACCCTCAAACTCAAGGCATGGGATACCTACAATAATTCTTCAGAAGCCATGTTAAATTTTGTGGTTGTTAGTGATAATAGCATAACCTTAGATAATGTTTTAAATTACCCAAATCCATTTGTAAATTATACCGAGTTTTGGTTCAATCATAACAAACCCAATGAACCTCTTGAAGTTCAGGTTCAGATTTTTACAGTTTCAGGAAAATTAGTGAAAACGATTAACCAGTTGGTTCAGACCACTGGTAATTTATCGCGAAACATCTCTTGGAATGGGTTGGATGATTTTGGAAATAAAATAGGAAAAGGAGTGTATATTTATAAATTAAAAGTAACATCAACAACAAGTAATATATCGTCAGAAAAGTATGAAAAACTAGTCATATTATAATTTATTACGATATTTACGTTTTAATAAGAAAAGTAAATCAAAGACATGAGGAAAATAGGGATAGTATTAATGATTTGTATTTTAAGTAATATTGGAGTTTCAGCACAAAGTGGCGGTATCACAACAGCAACTCCTTTTTTATTAATTATACCTGACGCAAGAGCAGGGGCAATGGGTGATGTTGGAGTTTCTACTTCTGCTGACGCGAGTTCTCTTTTTCACAATCCCTCTAAAATTGCATTTAGTGGGCAAGAAGTGATGATAGGAATCAATTATTCTCCATGGTTAAGAAATTTAACTGATGATATTTTTATAGGTAGTGCCTCATACATTAAAAGAATTAATGAGAACGCTGCATGGGGAACTGAATTTAGATATTTTTCTTTAGGTCAAGTAGATTTAACTGATAATGTTGGAAATCCAACAGGTACTATTAACCCTAATGAATTTGCACTTTCAGGAACCTACGCATTAAAATTAAGTGAAACGTTTTCTATGGGGGTTAGTGGTCGATACTTTAGATCTAATCTAGCCTTTACAGGAACAAACTCAACACTACAACCCATCAATTCATTTGCTGTGGATGTATCTGGGTATTACCAATCTTATGAGAAGAATTACGGAAATTTTGATGGACGCTATAGAATTGGTTTTAATATCGCTAATGTTGGTCCAAAAGTATCTTATGTTCCTGGAGAAGAAGATTTTATACCAACAAATTTGAAATTTGGTGGAGGATTTGACTTCATATTAGATGCTTATAACATTGTAAGCATTAACACAGAATTTACAAAATTGTTAGTTCCGTCTCCACAAGAAGATGGTTCTGATCAAGAAAAAGGATTTATATCAGGTATTTTTAGCTCATTTGGTGATGCAGAAGGAGGGTTTAGTGAAGAGTTAGAAGAAGTTACTTATGCTTTAGGTGCGGAGTATCTATATAATGATGCCTTTGCCCTACGTTTAGGGTATTTTCATGAAAGCGAAAACAAAGGGAACAGGAAATTTTTTACCATGGGAGCAGGATTTAAAACCAATGCTTTGAATGTAGATTTATCGTATTTAATTAATTCTTCTGATGTAAATAATCCATTAGAAAATTCGCTTCGTTTTTCTTTGTCCTTTGATTTAGGAGAACTCTATTATGATTATTAAGATTAAGCAATTCTTAATATAGCATTTCATTTATGAAGGAAATTAATACAGGAACTTCGGCTTTTATATTTCAAGATATTGATGAGTTGTCTACTGTTGATAAAAATTTAATGGAAGCCGCTATACAAGCTGCAAAAAATGCCTATGCTCCGTACTCGGGATTTAGTGTGGGTGCAGCACTTCTTATGGAGGATAATTCTATCATTACAGGAAATAATCAAGAAAATGCGGCCTATCCATCGGGTATGTGTGCTGAACGTGTGGCCATTTGGAAAGCAGGTTCTTCATATCCAAATAAAAAAGTGAAAAAAATAGCCATTAGTGCATTTTCTTCTAATAAAAAATTAAACAAACCAGTGGGGCCCTGTGGAGCTTGTAGACAAACCTTATTGGAGTATGAGATTAATCAAAAAGAAGCTATGGAAATCTTTTTTATGGGCGAAATAGGTAACGTTGTGAAAACAAACTCTATTGCATCCTTATTGCCTTTTTCATTTGATAGTTCATATCTGTAATTTTATAATAAAATAGAGTAGTGATGTTTGAACATCGTAAAAACTCCACCAATTAAAAGTTATATGCAATTAATAATTAGTTTCTTTGTATCCGAAACAATATATACTTTATGATATCTTCTACAATTAGTTTCTTTGTATCCGAAACAATATATACTTTATGATATCTTCTACTATTACAGGAACTGGTTCTTACATTCCGGAAATTATTAAAGAGAATAAACAGTTTCTAGAAAATTGTTTTTTAAATTCAGATGGTACAGAAATACCAAGTGAAAACGAATTAATTATTGATAAATTTAAAGCCATTACAGGAATTGTAGAAAGAAGATATGCCCCATCTAAATACAATGCATCTGATCTTGGTTTTTTTGCAGCACAAAAAGCGATTGAAGATGCAGCCATTAATCCTGAGGAATTAGATTATATCATTTTGGCTCATAATTTTGGAGACGTTAAAGCTACAGCCATACAAAGTGACTTGTTACCAAGTTTAGCAACTAGAGTGAAATATAGATTGGGAATTAAAAATCCAAATTGTGTTGCCTATGATATTTTATTTGGTTGTCCTGGATGGGTGGAAGGTGTTATTCAGGCTCAAGCATTTATAAAAGCGGGGATTGCAAAAAAAATATTAGTTATTGGAGCAGAAACCTTATCTAGAGTAGTAGACAAATACGATAGAGACTCCATGATTTACAGTGATGGAGCTGGTGCTTGTATCGTTGAAAAAAATGACGAACAAGACGCTGGAATTTTAAGTCATGCATCCCAAACCTTTACTGTTGATGAGGCCTACCATTTGTTTTTTGGAAAATCTTTTCAAAATCAGGAAGATCCAGATGTTCGATACATAAAAATGCATGGACGAAAGATTTATGAATTCGCGCTTAATCATGTTCCTGCCGCTATGAAAACTGCTTTAGATAAAACAGGAATTCCTATTGGTGAGGTTAAAAAAATATTTATTCATCAAGCTAACGAAAAGATGGATGAAGCCATCATTAAGCGTTTTTATAGATTGTACAAAACACCTGTGCCAGAAGGTGTTATGCCAATGAGTATTCATAAATTAGGAAATAGTTCAGTAGCTACTGTACCAACATTATTAGATTTAGTAATTAAAGGGAATTTAGAAAATCAATCCATTGAAAAAGGAGATCTCATCATTTTGGCATCTGTTGGAGCTGGGATGAACATAAATGCGATAGTGTATCGATATTAATTTTTGAAATTTTATAAACACAAAGCTTTTATTTATAAATTGAAGTACTATTTTTGCACATGCAACAACACCAGGTACTTATTTTAGATTTTGGATCGCAATACACTCAATTAATTGCGAGAAGAGTAAGAGAGTTGAATATCTATTGTGAAATTCATCCTTACAATAAACAACCCCCAAACGCAAGTGATTTTTCAGCAGTCATATTATCAGGTAGCCCATCATCTGTAAGAACTGATGATGCTCCACACCCTGACTTGTCTGAAATTAGAGGAAAAAAACCAATGCTAGCGGTTTGTTACGGAGCACAGTATTTAGCCCATTTTTCTGGAGGTCAAGTAGCCCCTTCAAATACTAGAGAATATGGAAGAGCGAATTTATCTTTTATTAAAGAGAATGAAATCTTTTTTTCTAACATCTCTGAAGGAAGTCAAGTTTGGATGAGCCATTCAGATACGATTAAAGAATTACCAACAAATGCAATTCATTTAGCCAGTACATCAGATGTAGCGAATGCAGCTTTTAGAATAGATGGTGAAGATACTTTCGCAATTCAGTTTCACCCTGAGGTGTATCATTCAACTGATGGTAAACAATTACTAGAAAATTTTTTAGTAAAAATTGCTGGTGTAGCTCAGACTTGGACTCCAAATTCATTTGTAGAGACAACAGTAGCTAACATTAAGCAAACAGTAGGAGATGACAAGGTAGTTTTAGGGTTATCTGGAGGCGTAGATTCCTCTGTCGCTGCAGTTTTATTACACAAAGCAATTGGTGAAAACCTGTATTGTATTTTTGTAAACAATGGATTGTTACGTAAGAATGAGTTTGAAAGTGTACTCAATCAATACGAAGGTATGGGATTAAACGTAAAAGGTGTAGATGCATCGGCACGTTTTTTGAAATGAGTTTGAAAGTGTACTCAATCAATACGAAGGTATGGGATTAAACGTAAAAGGTGTAGATGCATCGGCACGTTTTTTGAGAGCTTTAAAGGGGCTATCTGATCCAGAGAAAAAAAGGAAAGCCATAGGAAACGCATTTATTGAGGTTTTTGATGATGAAGCTCACAAAATAGAAAATGTAAAATGGTTAGCGCAGAGGTTTTTGATGATGAAGCTCACAAAATAGAAAATGTAAAATGGTTAGCGCAAGGAACCATTTATCCAGATGTTATAGAATCAGTATCTGTAAATGGAGGTCCATCAGCAACAATTAAAAGTCATCATAATGTGGGAGGCTTACCCGATTTTATGAAGTTGAAAATTGTGGAACCTTTACGTATGATTTTTAAAGATGAGGTAAGAAGAGTAGGTGCTTCTATGGGAATTGATCCTGAACTGTTGGGTAGACACCCTTTTCCTGGTCCAGGATTAGCGATTAGAATTTTAGGAGACATTACTCCAGAAAAAGTAGCTATTCTTCAAGAGGTAGACGCTATTTTTATTAATGGATTAAAAGAAAGTGGTTTATACGATAAAGTATGGCAAGCTGGCGCCATATTATTACCTGTAAATTCTGTTGGAGTTATGGGAGATGAAAGAACTTATGAAAAAGTAGTTGCTTTAAGAGCTGTAGAAAGTACTGATGGGATGACGGCTGATTGGGTTAATTTACCTTATGAGTTTTTGCAAAAAACATCAAATCAGATTATAAATAAAGTAAAAGGTGTAAACAGAGTAGTTTATGACATCAGTTCTAAACCACCAGCAACAATTGAATGGGAGTAAGTTTATGAGAAAATTTAAAATCTTAATTATCTTATTATTTGTAGTGATTGCATCTTCTTGTGGTCAACAAAAAAAATACATTTCTTATACTGTTAAAAAAGGTGAAACCCTAAAAGGTATTGCAAAACGTTTAGGAATTAAAACTAAAGATTTATTGAGTTTAAACCCAGATATAGGAAGAAAACCAGTTCCTGAAACCTTAATTATTATACCCAATAATGAGTATCAGCAAATTGAGGAGGCCTCAAACTCTATTGAAAATAATAATTCAATACTTGTTTCAGATGAGGTTCCTGTAGTGGAAGAATTGAAGAATGATTTTATTCTTCATAAAGTTGAAAAAGGAGATACTTTTTATAATTTAACGCGTGCTTACAATGTTTCTAAGGCGCAATTAAATCAATTGAATCCTTCAATAGATTCGCTTGGCCTTCAATTGGATATGTTGTTAAAAATAAAACCCATTGAAGATGAAGATTTACTTGTGTTATATAAAGACACTATTCAAGAAGATGCTGTTGTTAAATTAGCGATGCTACTTCCTTTTAGGGCTATTGAATATGATACCATAGACGCTAAAGATATTTTTAAAACAAACAGGTTAGTTAATATTACAACTGATATTTATCTAGGTGCCTCATTAGCCTTAGACTCTCTAAAAAGTCTAGGTGTAGCTATAGAACTATCTGTTTATGATACTGGAAGAAAAGACACTAAATTAGATTCAATACTTGCGGTTACAGATTTTGACACTATAGATGCAATTATAGGACCCTTATATTCTGAAGAGGTTCCCAAGGTTGCCAACCGAACCGGAGTCCCTGTTGTGTTTCCTGTGTATTCAAAAAACCAAAATCGCTTTTCATCTTCAAAAATAATTAAAACTTTTGCAGATAGAGAGCTACATCAAAAAGCTCTTGTAGATCATGTTTTAGCAAATTATACAAATGAAAATATTTTAATTATTGGTGACAGTTCAGCTACTTCCATTCGAAATAGTGATTTAATTAAATCTAGATTAGTACAGCACGACTCTATTAATGAAGCTTTAATCATATATCCAAACGAAGGGTATATTAGAAAAGATTATGTGATTAATGCCCTAAAACCTGATGTTGGAAATTGGGTGATTTTAGCTACTGATAAACGCGTTATTTCGTCTGATGTAATTAATAGTTTAATTAGTCTTCCCGTTGAAGAACCTGAGGAAGAGGAAGATGAAGAGGAAGATGAAAAAAGTGAAGAAGAAAGTGATGAGCCTGAAATGCAAATTTTACCAGAAGATACTGTGATAAAAGTTTTTGGAATTTCTAAATCTTCTCAGTTTGACAAAATAGACAATAATAAATTAGCCAAATTAGGCTTTACATTTACTAGTGATACTTTTATTGATGAAAATTCTCCTGAAATTCAATTATTTCACAGCCAGTATTTAGAGAAAAATTATGCTTATCCCTCTTATTACGCCACAAGGGGGTTTGATATTCTATTTGACATAGGAATGCGATTGGCCTCTGGGAAAAAACTAAAGGAGACTTTTAAACAGGGGGTATCCTATCGGTTAGAGAGTAAGTTTGAGTACAGTAAAAGTTTATTCAATACTTCTTCTAATCATGGTATTTATATTTTAAAGTATAACCCAGATTTAACCCTAACTAGAATTAAGTAAATAAACTTACTAGAAAAAAAAACTCCTGATTAATCAGGAGTTTTTTTGTGAGAATTATATTTTTTTCATTTGTTGTTTCATCATTTGCATTTGCTCTTTTAACATGCCATGTTTATCAAGTTTCTTTGCCTCGGCCATTAGAGTAGTTGCCTCACGTTTTCTTCTTTTAGTCATTGCAATGCCTGCTAATTGTAATTTTGCCATGGCCAAATCATGATCCATCGATAAACCTAAACGAATAGCTTTTCTAAGAAATTTTTCAGCTTGAGTCATGTTGGTTTGCGAAAGCATAATACCATGTAAATAATTGTAGTACCCTTCTTGTTTTTGAGTAAGTGCTGCACTTGGATTTTTTATATAGGTTAACCATTTTTGTGCTGCTGGAAAATTTTGCTTTCTTAATTGTAAAAATGATAATAGGATAAATTCATTTTTGAAATACAATAAGATGAACATTCCTGTAAGGAGTAAAATAGCGATTCCATTACCAATATGTCCTTGCCAAAATTCAAAAACTGACCAAACTATGGTTAAAAAGGCTAATGCTAATTTTATATTTTTATGAAACATATCTTCTTTATTTGTGGGTACTAAAGTACACTTTTCTTTTATTTTTTATAAAATTTTCGATGTTTAAACCAAGCTAATGTTCCTAGAATTAAAACAAAACCTACAGAATAAAATACAGAATTAGGGGTAATTACTTGATCACCACTAGCATAGGAATGCAGTCCTGATAAATAAAAATTCACTCCAAAGTAGGTCATCATGATCGAACCATAAGAAATGATTGACCATAGATTGAATGTATATCTACTTCTTAATCCGGGGATTAGTCTCATATGTAACACAAATGCATAAACCATGATAGATACTAATGCCCAAGTTTCTTTTGGGTCCCATCCCCAATAGCGTCCCCAACTTTCATTGGCCCACATGCCTCCTAGAAAATTACCAATGGTTAGCATAATTAAACCGATAGTTATAGCCATTTCGTTTATGGTAGTAATCTCTTTAATATTCAAATCCATTTTTTTCTTATTCTTTTTTGTAGTGAAAATGGTTAAGAATAAGGCTACAATTCCTAAGATCATACCCAAAGAAAAGGGGCCATAGCTTGCAACAATAATGGAAACATGAACTAACAACCACCAAGAGTTTAATACGGGTTGAAGATTTGCAATTTCTGGATCTAACCAGTTTTGGTGGGCAAAACCTAAAATAACAGCGGTTAAGAACGTAGTTGCTGCTATGGTTAATGATGATTTTCTCCCAAAAGCTAACCCAAATAACATGGTGGCCCAAGCCACATAAATAATAGATTCATAGGCATTACTCCATGGAGCATTACCACTAATATACCAACGGCTCATTAGCCCCATTATGTGTAAGCCAAAAAGGATAATTGTTATACCAATCAAGAATTTAACAACCTTTGTTATCCATTTTTTGTCATTAAATATTTGTAGGATTACAAAAAAGATTAGAAAAATACTTGTAAACCCATAATATTTCGCCAATTTTTTAAAAATCTGCAATTTATTATAGGTGATTTCTAAATCTATTTTTTTCTTATTAGGATATACATCCTCACCATATTTTTGTTGAAACTTCTTTATTCCAGCAATAAGTTTATTGGCCTCTGTGTAATTATTAGTTCTTTTAGCATCTTGTAATAATCGAATGTAAATTGGTAAAGATTGTCTAACAAATAAAGAATCTTTTCCGGTGTAGTTTGCTCTAGATCCCTCAGGGTAGGAAACCCATTTATTATTTTCGTCATTTAATTTAGGATAGATTCGTAACACACTGAGACTTAATGCTTGAGAAAATAAATAAATTCTTCTGTCAATTTTAATGACATCTTTTTCAAATTTATTTTGAACATTTTTTTTCTGTGCCTCTACAACATATTCACTAATTTTTGATTCAGTACCCTCATAAAAATCGGCAAGCGCTGCATGAGTGACGTCTTTATCAACCCCTATGATTTCTCTAATTTCTGTATTTCCTTTTTCTAGATAAATAAAAGGAACATTAAACCAAAGTTTTGAGTTCTCTATAATAGATAGAAAGACTTGGCTGGGGTCTATTCCATTAAAATCATCATTATGAAACACTTTACGAACGAGTTCAGAGGCAAAAGTGTGTGCAGGCTTCATTCGTCCTCCAAAGTCTTGAATAATTAGCGTATTAAATTCTTCAGCGTGTTTTAATTCCACTAAGTTTCCTAAAAGAACAGAATCAATTTGTTGATCTGTTATTTTAGTTAGATGATCGTTTTGAGTTTGAGCTGTTCCAGTAAAACTTATAAAAAGTCCAATAAAAAGTAGTAGCGCTGCTTTTTTCTTTTTAATCTTTTTTAATGTTTTTTTCAAGCTGTCAAATCTTGTTCCTGGTGCAAATAGAATAGAAATCATTCCAATATACAATAAAGAATATCCCATATAACTAATTAGAGTTCCCCAAAAATCATGGTTCACAGACAAATGTGTTTGTTCTACTTCTCCTGAAAGATCATAACTCGCTTGAAAAAACTTATAGCCTTTGTGATCTAATATGTGGTTCATGTAAATTCTATAGTCAAATGTTTCATCAGGATCTATGACTGTAATTTCACTGGCAAAAGCAGCAGCACTCTCAGATCCTGGATATTTTTCTAATTGAAAATCATTTAGTTTAATTTCAAAAGGTGTTTTTAGGATTTGAGGGCCGTAATCTATTCTAAAATTCAAACCATTCAAAGAAAATGCAGTAGGCCTCTGAGGAGCATATTTACCACCATATAGTTCAATTTGTTTGGTTTCTTCATCTACAGTTATGTCTAATAATAATGCATCTAGTTTTGTATCATCTTTTTTTGCGCCTCTTACTGTTTTTAATGCACCTTTTTTTACAGGCTCTGGAATTACAAAGGGTAAGTCACCAACTCTGTATAAAGACCTGAGCTGAAATTCCTGAACACTATCTTTAATTATAGTTCCCTCAGCTCTATCGGCCATACGCATCCAAGTTCCAGTATTGCGCGTTTGAATTTTCAAAATCCCATCTTCTCTGAATAAATTGATGGTGCCGGAGTTATTTGGAGCTTCAAACCCTACTAGAACTCCATGTATATTTTGTAATTCTCCTTTTTTGATATAATGTTCATGTCTAGATCCGCTACTGGATTCTACAATAAATAAATATTCATCTCCAGTTTCATTTTCAACAAACTGTTCTTCAGCCCATGGAATATATTTAGATAATTTTATAGAAAATAGTTGATCTTTAAATTCTTCATCCAAGCTCCAGTTGTTATCTCCCTTAGCTGAGAATAATGTAGATTTATGAAATGTTTTTTGTACTTCGTTATTGTCAACAACTACGTTCAAATATGTGGTTTCAGATAAGAATTCTTCTGAAGTCTGACCTTCGTTAATAAGCATTAGACCTTCATAGCCCACATATCTGGTGATTCCTGCTCCAATTAAAATTAACAGAAATGAGACATGAAATAACAAAACAGGCCATTTTTCTTTTCTTAACAATCGATATCGAAAAATATTTCCAAAAAAATTGATCACAAAAAACACCATGATAGCTTCAAACCACCAGGCATTGTAAACAAGAGCCTTTGCTGTTTGAGTGCCATAATCATTTTCAATAAAAGTAGCAACTCCCATGGCTACCGAGTACACGATAAAAAGTACTGCAGTTAATCGGGTAGAGTAGAAAATATCGAATATTTTTTTCATCCTAAAAAGGCTTAAAATAAGTTGCAAATTTATGAATTATACAATGAAAAATTCATTCATTATCCTCTTTTTTAAAACTAAAAAAATGGTGTTAACTAAAGTTTAACACCATTTTTTTGAAATGAACCTATTCAGTATTTTTAAATTAATAAGCCATAAAACTTAATTAATAAGTTTTGGTGGGCCTGGCGGTATTTGAGGTTTATAAACTTTATCTCCTTTTCTTTCTAAAAATTCTTTTTTAGCACCTGCTATTAGCTTGGGGTTTTTATAAAAATCAAGCATCGTCATGGCAAGCGATTTAGAAGCATATATCATTCCTTTATGACCAATAGACATTCCAGTACAAGCAACAACTGCCCATGAATGCCATGGTCCGTCTTTGGCTGCAGTGGTTACACCTAGTCTTACAACAGGGACTACTTGACTTACATCACCCACATCAGTTGAACCTCCTTGAGCCGGGAGTGTTGGCTTTATTGGTTTAAGTTTACCATCAATTCCCTTGAGTTCTTTTCCGGTTTCTTTAAGGATTGTATTTGCATATTCAATTTCATCACTAGAATATTCTATTTCTCCCAATATTTCGAAATTATTCTGAATAATTTTAGCACCAAATCTATTAGGTATAATCTCATAGATACCTGAAATCAGACTTAATTCGTATTCAACATTGGCCATCATTGATGCTCCCTCTGCCATTTTTTTTGCTCTTTCATATAAAATGTTCACATTCTCTTTGTCGTTTTCTCGAATTCTAGTCCATATTTGTGCATAGTCAGGAACTACATTAACAACATCTCCTGCTTTTTCAATATCATAATGTATTCTGGCTGTTGGTCTAATATGTTCTCTGTAATAGTTTAGAGCAGTAGTATATAATTCCATGGCATCAACTGCACTATTCCCATTCCATGGATCTCCTGAAGCATGAGCAGCATCACCAAAAAATTTCAATCTAAAATCAACTAATGCTTTACTACTTTGTGTACTCGCCTCAATTTCATCTGCAGGGTGCCAGTCCATACAGATATCAAGATCATCAAATAGCCCTTCTCGAACCATCCAAACTTTACCAAATATTGTCTCTTCAGCAGGTGTTCCATAAAATCGTACGGTTCCTGATATTTCTCCAGCTTCGATCATTTCTTTAATAGCTATCGCTGCACCCAAACTAGCAGTACCAAAAAGATTATGTCCACAGCCGTGGCCAGGTGCTCCTTTTTTAAGAGGGTCTTTAGTAGGTTGTTTTTTTTGAGATATTCCTAGATTTGCATCAAATTCTCCCATAATCCCAATGATTGGTGAACCAGAACCATATTCAGCGGTAAATGCAGTTTCAATTCCAGCAACACCTTTCTTTACTTTAAATCCATTTGCTTCTGCATAATCTGATAAATAACTTGAAGATTTAAACTCTAAAAGTGCAGGTTCTGCAGCTTCCCAGATATTATCACTAATTTCAATAAGATTTTTTTTGTGGTTTTCTATGGAATTGACAATTGCCTTTTTATTTTTTGACATTCCTTTTTGAGCAAAAGAATTCGTAGATACAAGAAGTATCAAAAGTAAAAATAGATGTTTTTTCATTTTTAATGAATTGAATGTTAAGACCTTAAATTTTAACATAAATATAAATAATAACTATTACATTTATCGCAAATTGGAAATTTAATTAAACACAAAAATTATTTTATGAAAAAAATCACTTGTTTACTATTATTCACACTTGTAGGATTGTATGCGCATTCCCAAGTAATTCAAACAGCTTCTGTAGAAGGAATTACAGAATACAAACTAAAAAATGGATTAAAAGTTCTACTATTTCCAGACAACTCTTCACAGACCATCACTGTAAATATTACCTACAAAGTAGGGTCTAGGCATGAGGGATATGGAGAAAAAGGCATGGCACATTTACTTGAGCATTTAGTTTTTAAAGGAACTCCAAATCACCCAGACATTCCAAAAGAATTGAGTTCGCATGGTGCTAGACCTAATGGAACTACTTGGTACGATCGTACCAATTATTTTGAAACATTTAATGCTACAGACGAAAATTTAGAATGGGCTCTTGATCTAGAGGCAGACCGTATGGTTAATTCTTATATAGCAAAAGAGGATTTAGAGTCAGAATTTTCTGTAGTTAGAAATGAATTTGAATCTGGAGAAAATTCTCCAACAGGGGTATTAATGCAGAAAGTAATTAGCGCCTCATTTTTATGGCATAATTATGGGAAATCAACAATTGGAAATCGTTCTGATATTGAACGTGTACCTATACTAAATCTGAAAGCTTTTTACAAAAAGTTTTACCGTCCAGATAATGCTGTTTTAATGGTAACAGGAAAGCTTGATACGAATAAAACCTTAGCCTTGATTGAAAAGAAGTTTGCAGAAATTAAGAATCCAGATTTTCCATTAAGAGACATTCCAACTATTGAACCTCCTCAAGATGGTGAGAAGAAAGTAACTTTAAACAGAGTAGGGGATTTACAAGTTTTATCTGCATTATATCACACACCAGCTGGATCTGATGAAGATTTCGCAGCCTTGTCTGTAGTAGAAAATGTATTAACAAGTCAGCCTTCTGGGAGATTATATAAAGCATTGGTAGATGGAAAGAAAGCCTCTAGTTTATGGTCTTTTTCTCCTTTTACTAAGGAACCATCTTTTATGTATTTTAATGTAGATGTCCCTTCCGATAAGTCATTAAATGAGGCTGAGCAAATCTTTTTAGATATTTTTGATGGATTGGCTGACAACCCAATTTCGAAAGCTGAATTGAAAAGGGCTAAAGCAAATTTGATGAAGCAAATGGATCAGATAAATAGAAACTCAGCCTATTTAGGAACCTATATGAGTGAATTTATTGGTGCTGGAGATTGGAGGTTATCGTTTATTCACAGAGATCGTATTGAAGCAATGACTTTAGAGAAGGTTAATATGGTTTTAAAAAAGTATTTCATCAAGACAAACCGAACTATTGGAAACTTTATTCCAACTGAAGAACCTATCAGAGTTGAAATTCCACATACAATGGATGTTAATGCTTTGGTAAAGGACTATAAAGGGAAAAAAGGGTTTGAAACTGGTGAATCTTTTGATGTTTCATATGACAATATTCAAAAACGATTAAGTTCGGGGAACTTAACATCTTCAGAAATTGAATATGGATTCATCAAAAAAAATAACCGAGGCAAAACAGTAATTGTGTCATTTAATTTCAGAAATGGAAATGTGAATGATTTAATGAATAAAGGAATGACTGCTAGTTATACAGCAAGAATGTTGAATAAAGGAACAAAAACCCTAAGTAGACAAGATATTCAAGATAAGTTAAGTGCTTTGAAATCATCTATTAATTTTAGAGGAGCTAATGGAAGAACTTATGTAAGTATCAACTCAATAGAAGAGAACTTAGAAGAAACTTTGAAATTAATGTCTGATATGTTAAAGAATCCTACCTTCAATTCTGAGGAACTTCAAAAGATAAAAACGGAAGCTTTAGCTTACCTAGAGCAAAGTAAAACAGAACCAACTTTCTTGGCTTCTAAAAAAATAGGGCAGATTAATCAGAGATATCAAAAGGGCCATCCTTTATACAGCATGTCTATAGAAGAAGAAATTCAAGCAATTCAAAATGTAAATATAAAAGACATAAAAAAATATTATGATGACTTCTATGGAATTTCTAACAATGCAACTTTGGTAGCTGTTGGAAATATTGATGAAGATAAGTTGAAAGATTTTTTTGAGCAGGAGTTTAAGGATTTCAAATCAGATTTACCTTTTACTGCTATAAGTGATAAGTATAAGCCCTCTAAAGTTACCAACGAGCAAATTGTAACTCCAGACAAAAAAAATGCTTTCACAATTGGATCTTTAGGATTTGAATTGAGCCAATACGATGATGATTATGCCGCATTAATTGTTGCTGGAAATGTTTTTGGTGGTGGCTTCTTAAATTCAAGAATAGCAGACAGATTACGTCAGAAAGATGGGGTAAGTTATGGAGCGGGTGGCAGTATTTCTGTTGATGGAGAAAAAAAAGACAGGAACTCTTCTATGTTCATCTATGCAATTTATGCTCCCATCAATGCAGCAAAAGTTCAGAAAGGTTTCAAAGAAGAGATCGAAAGGTTTATTCAAGATGGAATTACAGAAGAGGAACTGAAGAACGCTGTCAATGGATGGATTCAAGGTCAAACCGTATCTAGAGCCAAGGACAATGAGATCTCTAGTTTGATTAACAATAACTTGTACTTCGAGCGAGATATGAGCTTTCAAAAAGAATTGGAAGATAAAATGAAAAAATTAACCGTAGAGGACATTAATAGAACTATTAAAAAATATTTTAAAACCTACGATAAATGGACCGTAGTAAATGCTGGAGATTTTAAGAATGAAATCAAGAAACAGACTAATCAAATAGATGATTAGTATCCAAAAAGGAGGCTTTTAAGCCTCCTTTTTATTTTATAGAATCAATTAAAATAGTAATCATATCTATGGCAGCTTGAGCAATTTTTGTTCCAGGACCAAAGACACCTACAGCTCCACAATCGAATAGAAATTGATAATCTTGAGTAGGGATTACACCTCCAACTATCACCATAATATCCTCTCTTTCATATTTTTTTAATTCAGAAATTACTTGTGGGACTAATGTTTTGTGACCTCCGGCTAATGAAGAAATTCCAAGGATATGAACATCATTTTCTATTGCTTGTTTTACGGCTTCTTTTGGAGTTTGAAATAATGGACCGATGTCTACATCAAATCCTAAATCTGCGTATGCAGTAGCCACTACTTTAGCTCCTCTATCATGACCATCTTGTCCCAATTTTGCAATCATGATTCGTGGTCTTCTCCCTTCAAGCTCTGCAAACCTATCGATAAGATTAGTTGCTTCCTTAAATAGCTTATTATCTTTTATTTCTTTACTATACACTCCAGAGATGGTTTTATGAACTGCTTTATGTCTTCCAAATGCCGCCTCTAAAGCGGTAGAAACTTCTCCTAAAGTAGCTCTTTCTTTAGCAGCTTTAATAGCTAAATCTAACAAATTTTTTTGATTACCGTTATTTGAAGTACTTACTTGTAAACTTAATTTAGCTGCTTTAGTAATTTCATTGAGCCAATGTTCAACTTTTTTTGAGTTTCTATTCTCTTTAATTTGAATTAATCTTTTTATCTGAGATTTTCGAACAGCTTCATTATCTACGTCAAGTATCTGCAGAGGATCTTCTTCTTTTAATTGATATTTATTTACACCAACAATAATATCTTGCCCACTATCTATTCTTGCTTGTTTTTTTGCCGCAGCTTCCTCAATTCGCATCTTAGGAATTCCTTTTCCTATTGCTTTTGTCATTCCGCCTAATTCTTCTACTTCCTGGATTAAATGCCATGCTTTATTTGCGATATCTTCAGTTAATTGTTCGAGGTGGTAACTTCCTGCCCATGGATCTACAGTTTTTGTAATCTGAGTTTCATCTTGTAAATATAGTTGAGTGTTTCTGGCTATTCTAGCAGAAAAGTCTGTTGGTAATGCAATTGCTTCATCTAGAGCATTTGTATGAAGGCTTTGAGTTCCTCCAAATGCAGCAGCCATTGCCTCAATGGTTGTTCTTGCAATGTTGTTAAATGGATCTTGTTCTGTTAAACTCCATCCACTTGTTTGACAATGAGTTCTCAAAGCAAGTGACTTTGGATTTTTTGGATGAAATTGTTTTACAAGTTTTGCCCATAGCATTCTTGCAGCTCTCATTTTTGCTATTTCTGTAAAATGATCCATACCTATACCCCAGAAAAAAGATAATCTAGGAGCAAATGAGTCTATATTCATACCTGTTTCAATTCCTTTTTTTAGGTACTCTAATCCATTTGCTAACGTATAAGCCATTTCAATTTCGGGAGAGGCTCCTGCCTCTTGCATATGATACCCTGAAATTGAAATAGAATTAAATTTGGGCATATTTTTACTAGTATATTCAAAAATATCTGCTATAATTTTCATTGAGGGACCGGGTGGATAGATGTAAGTATTCCTAACCATAAATTCTTTTAGGATGTCATTTTGTATGGTTCCGGAAAGTTCTGATTCTTTTACTCCTTGTTCTTGAGCGGCTACAATATAAAAGGCTAATATTGGTAATACAGCCCCGTTCATAGTCATGGAGACAGACATTTTGTCTAAGGGAATACCTTCGAATAAGATTTTCATATCCTCAACCGAATCAATGGCAACACCAGCTTTTCCCACATCTCCCTCCACACGTTCATGATCTGAATCATAGCCTCTATGGGTTGCAAGATCAAAAGCTACAGACAATCCCTTTTGCCCACCCTTTAAGTTTCTTCTGTAGAATGCATTACTTTCTTCAGCAGTTGAAAATCCTGCGTATTGTCTAATGGTCCAGGGTTTTTTTACATACATGGTAGCATAAGGACCTCTTAAATTTGGGGCGATACCTGCAACAAAACCTTCATGGCTAAATGTTTTATACGCTGGATCTTTAATGAAATTTAGAGATAAGTTTTGAAGCTTTTTTCGGGTCATTATATACGTTCCTTTGTGTGTTGTTTAATTCATATGGAAGGCTATTCCATTTTTAACCTATTTTGTTCTAGTTGATCTGCTAATCGTTTTTGAAGAATTGGTACAATCAAAGTTTTAGTATTTTTTTTCTTTAAAAACGGATAGATTTGAAGTTCATTCTTCATAAAATCATTTTCACTGGTTAATTTATTAGTTCCTAATAATATGATTTCATTTTGATCAAACTGAGTTTGCTGTTTTTTTGCATTTTCATTTATTTTATTTTGGATAGTTCCTTTTTTAAGTTGCTTTAAAAAACCTCCACTTTTCTCTATTTGCTTGAATAGTTGTAACGACTTCTCTGCAAATTGTTTTTCAATACTTTCAATATAATAAGCTCCATTTGCAAATTTATGTGCCTCTGATAGATAGGCTTCTTCTTTTAAAATTAACAATTGATTTCTAGAAATTCGTTCTCCAAATTCATTTGATTTGTGATAAATTGAATCATAAGAAATATTTGAAATTGTATCTGATCCCCCTAGAATTGCACTCATACATTCAGTTGTAGTTCTCAACATATTTACATTGTAATCATATATTGTTTTGTTTCGTAAGCTTGGTTTTGTAAAAATATGAATGGGTGTGTTTTTTACTCCATGTTCATTTAGAAGGGCATCGACTAGTATGCGAAATGCTCTTAACTTTGCTATTTCAAAGAAATAATTACTCCCTACAGAAAAAATATAATGAAGTTTAGGTGCTATAGATTTTCCAAATAACTCTATATATTCATTAGTATGAGCCAATGCATAAGTTAACTCTTGAATAATAGAAGCACCAGCATTTTGATATATTGAAGCATCTACGCAAATTGAATTGTTGACAGATTGTATGTATTTATTCTTTTCTTTAAGGTCTGAATTTAAATTAGAAAACCAATTTCCTGTTTTAGCTAAGTTTCCTATGATGTCTATCTGAAAATATAGACAATTACTCTTGCAATAGTTATCTATTTCTGAGACAAAAGCAGCATTAAGAAACTCAAAGTTTAAATAAATAAAAATTTCTTTGGTATTTATATTGTCAAATAAATTTTTATAATCAAAACTAGTCTTAGCGATAAACTGAATTGCAGAAGCACCTCTATCTATACTATCTTTAGCTAATTTATTGGCAATGATTACATCATCTACAAATATAGATTGACAAATTTTATATCCATTCTTAGCCAAAGGTATAGTATTAAAATGTCTATCTTCTGTGGTATAAAATGGTTTTACATGAACATCTTCATTAGATTTCCAAATCAAGGATTCATTATAATCATCTCCTTTTAAGTCTACTTGAATTTTTTGTTTCCAAGCAGCCGGAGTTAATGTATTAAATTCATTAAATAAAAAATCCTTCATTTATCTTCTCAAAGTATCAAATTCTATGATGTAAATATCTTCGTTTTCTTTTTTCATCAAATATTTTTCTCTTGCAAATTTTTCAAGTTGAAGAGAATCTTGTAATTCTGTAATTGTATTTTTATCTTTTTTGATTTCTTTTTTATAAAAATTGATGGTAGTGTTAAGTTCCTTTATTTCTTTTTTAAATTCTTTATTTAGTTGAACATTAGCATCAAAGAAAAACATCCATATCAAAAAAGCGATTAAAATGACGATGTATTTATTCGTTAATAATTTAAATATCTTATTTTCTTTTATTTTTTTTGCAACCATATTATAGGCGTTCACTTATTACTGTTCTAACGATATCAATTGCAACGGTATTGTAGCGATCGTTAGGAATAATGATATCTGCAAAACTTTTAGTGGGTTCTATAAATTGTTGATGCATTGGTTTTAGTGTGTTTTTATAGCGATCTAAAACTTCATCAATATCTCTTCCTCTTTCTTTAATATCTCGTCTTACTCGTCGTATTAGTCTTTCATCAGCATCAGCATGAACAAATATTTTGATATCAAATAAATCCAGTAATTTCTTACTATTAAAAATAAGGATTCCTTCAATGATTACTACTTTTCTAGGATGTGTTTCTATATGATCTTTTGTTCTGTTGTGCGTAACAAAAGAATAAACGGGTTGCTGAATAATTTTACCTTTTTTAAGATCTGATATGTGTGTTTCCAATAACTCAAAATCTATAGCTCTAGGATGATCAAAGTTAATTTTTATTCGCTCTTCGTAAGTGAGTGAATCTGTAGCCTTGTAATAAGAGTCTTGAGAGATAACACAGACTTCATTTTCAGGTAATTCATTAATAATTTGGTTTACAACAGTGGTTTTACCACTTCCAGTTCCTCCAGCTATTCCAATGACAAGCATATTTTGAATTTAAATAATGATATGAAACAAATTTAACAAAATATACTGACCATACAGATAAATAATTCTTTCAATTAAAGGTTTGTTTTAGTTGTTTTATTCGCACAAATAAACTTGGCTCAACTACAAACAAAAAACCCAACTTCTTTGAAGTTAGGTATCTGCTTGTCGGGATGAGAGGATTCGAACCTCCGATCTCTGGTCCCCCAGACCAGCACTTTAACCGGACTAAGCTACATCCCGAATTTTAACAAATATAAAATTAATAACACTATTTTTTTAGGCAAGTGCATCTTTGTATGTTTTCAGACAACGTTCTCTTGCAAATTTATGTTCTACCATTGGGCTTGGGTAGGTAATTTCTTGAAAATCTGGAACCCATTTTTTAATGTACTTTAATTCCTTATCAAACTTTTGAATTTGACTAGTAGGATTAAAAATTCTAAAATAAGGTGATGCATCAACACCAGTACCTGCTACCCATTGCCAATTACCTACATTGCTAGACATTTCGTAGTCATGTAATTTTTCAGCAAAATAGGCTTCACCCCATCGCCAATCGATAAGTAAATGTTTGCATAAAAAACTTCCTACAAGCATACGAACTCTATTGTGCATAAATCCGGTTTTATTTAATTGCCTCATTCCAGCATCTACCATCGGATATCCAGTGTTTCCCTCACACCATTTTTTAAATTCTTTTTCGTTATTTCTCCAAATAATTCTATCATATTTTGATTTGAAAGAATTTTTATGGGTTTCAGGAAAATGCCATAAAATTTGCATAAAAAATTCCCTCCAAATTAATTCTTTGAGAAAAATTTTATTTTCATATGCATCTGCTCTAGAAACCATTTGACGAACACTAACGGTTCCAAAACGAAGGTGAGGTCCTAATTTAGATGTATTGTCAAGTGCAGGGAAGTTGCGAGTCTCCTCGTATTCGTTGATAATTCTAGAATTAAAAATATAGTTTTTGATTGGGATACTAGTCTCAATAAACCCGATATCACTTAAAGTAAGCGTTTCTGATTTTGTTTTTTTGTAAAGTCGATCTAAAAGATCTTCAGAGGGATAATTTTCAGGTTTATTTGTTTCATATTTCTCCAACCATTTCTTCGAATAAGGTGTATACACCACATAAGGTTTTCCATCTTTTTTTGTTATTTCGTTTTTTTCAAAAATTACTTGGTCTTTATAGGTCTGAAAATCAATTTTACTAGTCGATACAACTTCTTTGATCTCTAAATCACGTTTTATAGCGTAAGGTTCATAATCATGATTTGTAAATACCTTCACTATAGTATAGTTTTTCATCAGTGATTTAAAAACCTCTTTTGGATTTCCATAAAACATTTTTATCTCGGTTTCATGGGCTTCCAAATGCTTATTCATAGCTTTTAGCTCTGAGTAAATAAATGAAATTCGGGCATCATCTTTAGGTATTTTTTCTAGTATATCAATATCAAATATGAAAATTGGGAGTATTTTTTCTTCAGATTGAAGTGCATGAAAAAGTGCTTTGTTATCATGTAACCTTAAATCTCTACGAAACCAAAAAATTGAAATTTTATCCATTATTTATATATTTTCCAAAGATTTCTACTAATTTTTTTTGTCTGTAACTAAAAATTTTTTCCAGTTTTGGCTTTACCAGCAAAGGATGGATAATTTGCCCAACTATTCCAAAAGGTACCTTATAATCAATAATGTCCTCCATTTCTACACCACCATCGATTTCATGAATAAAGTGTTTATGATGCCAAAAAGCATATGGGCCGTAGAGTTGAAGATCTACAAAATAGTTACCTTTTTCTAAATGAGTGATTTCACTTATCCATTTTGTTTTAATGTTAGCTAGAGGCGTTACACTGTATTGAATGATTTGCCCAGCATACATTTTCTTTTGGTCATCTGAAATGATTGTAAAATTCATTTCTTTTGGTGTTAATGCAGATAGGTTTTTCGGGTTTGATAAAAACTCCCAGGCTTCCTTTCTAGATATAGGTAATTTTTGAGTCCTGTGAAATGTATAAATCTTCATCTCTAATTATGTATTAAAATATAAAGGTTTAGAGAAGTGGCTATACAAAGCCAAATCATATAGGGGAGAAGCAAGTAACTGACTTTTTTGTGTGCTTTATAGTAATGAAAGAAAAGAAAGAAAATTAGTGCTGTTAAAAGTGTAATAGAGATGAGCGAAATAAAAATCTCATGTTTATTGAAAAATAGATAATTCCAACTAACATTCAATATAAACTGAATACCAAATAAAAATAGTTTTTTTTGATTGTAGTTTTTTGTGAAAAGAAAAATTAAATAGATGGAGAAACAAATCATAATGCTTGTCCAAGCAGCCCCAAAAACCCAACCTGGTGGAGTCCAAGGTGCTTTTGTTAGATTTAAATACCAATCTGTACTTGGGCCATTATTCATGAGCCAACTCCCTAATGCTAATCCACCAAAATTGATGAATAGAAATAAGATGAGGTATTTAGTTTTTTTTACAATCACTTTTTTTCTAAGGATTCAATTTTTTTTAATATTTGGTCTGCCTCAACATACTTTTGATCACTGGCACTCCTATCAATAGATTGAAGATCATACCCTTCTTTCATCTTTTTTTTATAAAGATTTTCTAATTTTTCTACCTCAGTCTTTTTTTTAAAAATTCCAAACATTTTATTGCAAGTGTTTTTTGATTTTAGAACTGGTTGGAGATGTTATTGAATAATAATAATCAATTAATTCACCATGTTCATCAACTAAATATTTTTGAAAATTCCATTTTACAGAAGAATTTTTTCTTCCATTTTCAGTTTTAGATGTTAACCACCTGTATAAAGGATGTTGTTCACTACCTTTAACATCTACCTTTTCAGTGATCAAGAATGATACACCATAATTTACCTGGCAAAATTCTTCAATTTCATTAGAGGTTCCCGGTTCTTGTTTTCCAAATTGGTTACAGGGAACACCAATAACAACTAATGAATCTTGGTATTGATTATATAATTTTTGTAAGTCTTTATATTGGGGGGTAAAACCGCATTTAGAGGCTACATTTACAAACAATATTTTTTTTCCTTTAAAAGATGAAAAATCAATTGATGCTCCTTGAAGCGAATCAATTTTGATATCATACAACGATTTTGATGCTGACATTTTTATAGGTTTATTTGTTTTTGATAATGTTTTGATGAAAACAATAAATGGATTCATATTAGATTTTAAAGCTTACAATTCCACAATCCATTTTAAAAACCTGTCCTGAGATTGCTGATGCTTTTGGTGACAGTAAGAATTCTGCCATATCTGCGACCTCTTTTGGTTCAAGAAATTTTTTAAGTGGATGTCGGTCTGTAATCATATCAATCATTTTTTCATTTCTGAGTAGCTTGGATGCTAAATCTGTATCTGTTACAGTAGGGGCAATGGCGTTTATCCTAACTGTAGGCGCTAATTCTGCACCTAATGATTTTACTAAGCCTTCAACTGCAGATTTTGCAGCAGCTACACTAGCATGATAAGGCATTCCAAGTGCTGTGGCTACAGTACTAAAAAGAACAACTGAGGGTTTATTTCCTTTTTTTAGAATAGATAGATATTTTTGTATTGTTTTTACGGCACCGATAACATTTATCTCAAAATCGTCTCTAAAATCATCGAGTTTTAAACGCGATATTGGTTTTAAATTTATACTTCCAGGACAATATATAATGGAATCTACTTCAGTTATTTCAGGAAGTTCATCGATTAAAACATCACAAGTATAGTGGGTCAAATTAACATGCGATAGGGCCGGTTGTACCCTGCTAATATTAATAATTTTATGATTTTCAACTAGCGTGGAAAGAAGGGAGTTTCCGATTCCTCGACTACCTCCAACAATTATAATTTTTCGCATTATTTAACTAGATGTTAGAGGTCGACCTTTGAGTCTTTTTTCAATTTTTTGCTTAATAACCGTTAATCTTTTCATTAAATCCATTAAATCAGGATCTTTACTTTCTTTGTAAATATCATTAATTTCTAAAATCAATCCTTTAACTTCTCTTGAGGCTATTATACGATCACTTGTAGTAATGAATTTATGTTTTCTGTGCTCAAATTCTGTAGCTCTGTCTATGATGTCCATTGTTTAATCTTTTAAATAGTTCAATAATTCGTTAATTTTTGAAGGCGAATTAAATTCTCCGCCGTAATATGAGGTAACTGTTGCAGAAGTATCATCTTTGATACCTCTTGATGATACGCATAAATGTTTAGCGTCAATAATAACAGCTACGTCTTCCGTTTGCAGTGAGTTTTTTAATTCTTCTGCAATTTGATTTGTTAGCCTTTCTTGTACTTGAGGTCTTTTGGCATAATATTGAACAATTCGATTCAATTTAGAAAGTCCGATTACTTTTCCAGATGATATGTATGCAATATGAGCCTTACCTATAATTGGTACAAAATGATGTTCACAATTTGAGTAGAAAGTAATATTCTTCTCAACCAACATCTGATTGTATTGATATTTATTGTCAAATAAAGCAATTTTTGGCTTATTATTAGGATTTAATCCAGAAAATATTTCTTCTATATACATTTTGGCTACTCTTTTTGGAGTACCCTTGAGAGAATCGTCTGTGAGATCTAATCCCATCACATCCATGATTTCTTTAAATAAAATTGCAATTTTTTCCTTCTTTTCTTCATCAGATATTACAAAGGCGTCTGGCTTCATTGGGGTTTCTAACCCAGTGTATAAATGATCATCGCCAATATCATCGAATGAAAATCCGTTGAGTTGACTTTCTTTTTTTAGCTCATTTAGTAATCCATTAGTATTCATATTTCTATCTTTTTTTTGTGCTGTTTTTAAGTACTCTAAGCTTAAAACAAAGCACTGGTTTATCTTTTTGATATAGAGTTGTTAGATATTTGTCTTTGTCTGGTACATTTAAACCTTCCACTTTCAAATTCTCTTAGTTTACTGTGTTTTGTTTTTCTTCCCTGAACTCTTTTTCTCCATAGTTTAAAACTTTTTAGTTTCATTTCTTTTCTCATTAGGCTAATGACCTCCTGTTCACCTAGACCGAACTGAAATTTAATGGCATCGAATGTTGTTCTATCTTCCCATGCCATTTCAATAATTCTATCTATGTCAATACTAGATAACTCATTCATAAGTAGGATTTAAATACTTTTCTTGGTTTATCGCCTTTAAATTAATCATTTTTGAAATGAATTTTTTATTTTCTTTAAAAAGTATATTATTTTTAAAGCAGATATATTTTCCCTGAGCATGAATACTCAGTCTATCTGTTTTGTAGATTACAAGTTGTCTGTAAGGTATAATCCAGTTAAAGTTGTTTAAACCTTTGTTTAATAATACAATAATACCTTCAGGTCTAAGTTCTATGTTTGCGTAATTTATATCAGATATTTTGTTGATGTATTGATGAAAGTTTTGACTAGTTTCTTCAATAATCATTCTTTTAGAACCTACACCACCCATTTTTAACGATTGTAAAAACGTAAAAGGTAAACCTATTAAATCATTAGTTAATTCTTTTGCCTCTTTATTTGTATGTGTAGTTGTAAATATCATTAATTCAAATGTAGATTTGTTTAATGAATTTATCAAATGGTTAGACAAAAATTAACAAATAATTAGGGTATGATTTATTTACTATTTATTGCTTAATAATTTACTTTTTAAGGAGTTAAGATTTTTATGTTGTCTGTAAGTAGAAGATTTCTATTGGATAAAGTATGCTTGAGAAGTATTCTTTTACTTTCCTCTTTAACTTGAGGGTTTTTCTTTAAATTCCATAATATATCTGAGGCATTTTTTCTTGTTTTTTTTAAATCAACTATTGGGTTTGGGTAATCTTTTCCGAGTGTAAAATCATACATCTGTTGTTCAAGTGGAGTCATTAAATAGGGTTCATGAGCAAAATTAGTGTCTAAGTTTTTTAACTCTGGAACCCATTTTTTTATAAATATTGCATCCTCATCATGCTCTTTTCCATTTTTTATAGGATTGTAAATTCTAAGATTGTTTATTCCTGTTTCACCCGCTTGCATCTGAAGCTGTGGGAAATGTATTCCAGGCTCAAAATCTAAAAACATTTGAGAGAGATGAGTTGTTGCATCTTGCCAAGGTTGCCAAAGGATATGTGTAAAAAAAGAGACTGTTAATGCGCGCATTCTAAAATTTAAATACCCTGTTTCTTGAAGGCATCGCATACATGCATCTACTAAGGGAAATCCGGTTTGCCCATTAATCCAAGCGTCTTGGTATTTTTTTGAAATGGATTTTTTAAGCTTATGGTACCCTTTGTTTATACTAGCTTTTTCCATAACATGCTCCATTTCAAATTTTTGTATAAAGTGGGCTTGCCATCTTAGTCTTGATAAAAATGCTCCTATATGTTTAGCATTTTTTTTGGTTTTTTCTCTTCTTCCCATCTGAAATACCTCTCTTACTGAAAGGTTACCCCAGGCTAGATATGGAGATAATCTGCTACAACTAGTTCTTGATGAGTTAGGTTTTGAAATATTAAACATATAATCTTTATGTCTTTCTTTAAAAAAACTATTTAGATATCTATATCCTAAACTCCTACCTCCTCTTTGAAACTTTTCATTTGTTGAGGTTTCTAATACTGCTGGATTTGAAATATTTTCTAGAGTTAAAATATCATCAATATTTAATAACTGATTATCTAGAGGGTTAAATACTTCTATTTTTTTATTCATAAATATTTCCCACTCATCAAACCAATTTTCTCTGTGTTTTAGTCCTCTTTGAACTCCATTATTTACATTTTCTTTCCAATCAATATTATTATTTCTACAGTATCTTTTAAATTCTTTATCTCTTGTATAGGTTGTTAAAATTCCAGTTTCTTGATGTGAATAGATGGTTTCAATTGTATAGAAATTTTGTATTTGGTTACATAGTCCTATGACATCCGAAGCAACAGATAATATTTTTGATTGATGCTCTTTAAGTTCAGAATTTAGGTCTACTAAAGATTGTTTTATAAAGTTCCAATGTCTACTATTATAGTGGGGGTCATTTATCAAAATTTTTTCAAAAGCATAAAAAATTAAAAACCTTTTTCCATTTTTTATAGCCCTACTTATGGCTTCATTGTCATGTAGCCTTAAATCTCTTTTTAACCAAACTAGATTTATTTTTTCTTTATTCATCCAATTGTTTTATAAATTCTTCAGCATTTCTAAAATGTGATTCTTTTTTATCCTGATTCATTTTATCAAAGGTTCTTATTAGCATTCCTAACCTTGGGTTTTTAAGAAAGAAACTTCGATGCTTATCCATAAAAGTCCAAAATAATCCATCCCATGCTTGCTGCCATTCTCCTTTTTTGTAATTACTCATTTTCATGATATAATTACTGCTACTTATATATGGCTTAGTAGACATTAAGCCTCCATCTGCATATAAACTCATCCCATATACATTAGGAACCATAACCCAATCATAGGAGTCTATGAATAACTCCATAAACCATTGATACACCTCATCTGGATCAAACTCACACAATACCATAAAATTACCCAAAACCATAAGTCGTTCAATGTGATGGGCATATCCTGTATTTAAAACCTTTTTAATAGCATCATCTATTGGTTCAATTCCTGTAGTTCCGGAGTAGAAAGAAGCAGGTATTTTTCTAGAAAACCCCCAAAAGTTTTTTGTGCGTTCTTCAGAACCTTTAACACCATAAACCCCCCTAATAAATTCTCGCCAACCAATTATTTGTCTAACAAAACCCTCTGTAGAGTTGATTGGAATATCATTTTTTTCTGCAAATTCGAGAGTTTGTTTAATCACCTCCATAGGGTTTAATAATCCCACATTAATTAATGGAGATAAAATACTATGATTTAAAAAAACTTCTTTTTGAACAATTGCATCTTCATAATCACCAAACTCTTTAAATCTTTTTTCTAAAAACTGGTCAAGCCAAGCCTGAGCCATTTTAAAATCTATGGGATAAATAATTGAACTACTTAAATGACCATAGTGAGAATCAAAATGCTTGTTAACATATTCCTCAGCTTCCATATGATAAGGTGTTTTCTCAGGAAAGTGAAGTATAGGTGGCTTTTTGTTTTTTGGATATTTTTTTCTGTTTTCCGAATCATAAGTTAATTTTCCCCCTACTGGTTCTCCATTAGACATTAAGATATTTCTTTTTATTCGTTGTTGCTTATAAAAAGAGGTTTGAAAAAATTTCTTTTTTGAAGAACTAAAAAATGTATCAAGTTCATTTTTAGTATTAATAAATAAAGGGTTATTATACCATGTAATAGAAATGTCTTTTGAAGTGTTTTTGATATGTTTTTCTAACCAATTGTCATTAGGTTCAATAATATGTAACTCTTCTAAACCGTTTTTTATGAGGTTTGGAATTAATTTTCTAACATCTGAGCGCTCAGATGTTGCATCAATATAGGTAACCTTAAAACCGAGTGATCTAAGGTAATCTGAATAACTCCTCATGGTGGCCCTATGAAAAGCAATTTTCTGTTTATGAAACTTATAATGATTAAAAAATAAGAATTCCTCAACTACATACAATTCACATTTTAAATCGTTAAAAGGTGAAATCTCAAAGAGTTGGTTTGGGAAAACTAATGCAACTGTTTTCATAGATTAAAATAATGTTTGTTGTAGCCAACGATTTCTAAATAAATGTGCAGGATCGTAACGCTCTGCTTGAAGTTGGGTATTAAATTTTCGATCTCTTGGATCGTTGCCAACTCCAGAAACATACATCCAGTTTCCATAGTTGCTGTGAACATCATAATCTAGTAACATAGATTCAAAATAGGCTGCGCCAATTCTCCAATCTAATGTTAGTTCTTTGGCAAAATAAGAAGCAACATTTTGTCTTCCTCTATTACTCATCCAACCTGTTCGTTTTAATTCTATCATGTTGGCATTCACAAAATCATCTTTTGTTTCTCCATTAATCCAATTTTGTATAATTTTTTTGTTGTTAGACCAGTCATAGTTTTTATTTAAAATCCCACCAATTTTAAAGATGTTATTGCCATGTTTTAATGAAATGTATTTAAAATAATCTCTCCAAATCAATTCAAAAATAAGCCAATATGTAGACTGATTTTTTATTTCATTTTCCTCAAATTTTTTAACATTCCAATAAATAGTTCTTGCTGAAAGTGATCCGTTTGCCAACCAAGGAGAAAATTTGGAGCTATAATCAACACCTACTAATCCATTCCTTGTTTTTTTATAAAACCCTAATTTTTTTGTTTCAAAAAAATAATTATGTAATCTTTTAAAGGCTTCACTCTCGCCACCCTTAAATGGAAAAGCTGTTTTTATGTTTTTTTTGAACAACTTAAACCCTAGCTCATTTAATGTTGGAATATGATTTATAGTACTAATAATATTTGTTGAATTCAGTTTTTGGACTTCAGTATTAGCTCTTATTGCAACATACTTTTCTAGTTTTTTTCTTAAATTAGAAAATACCTGAGGGATGTTTTCAACTTTAATATTTACATCTTTTGGATGATATAAAAACTGGTTATATATTTCATGTACTTGTATTTCTTCAGAAAGTGTTTTTTTAACTAATTTCAGAGAAATAACTTCATCGTTAGTCCATTCTTTTTGTTTGTATATAGCATTAATCTTATAGCTATCACAAATAGCTTTAAGTTTAATTTCTGGTTGGTCTAAGAAAACTAGTAATGAAATATTTTTTGTTAATAATTGATGTTTAAGATCGTGCAATGATTCTAAAAGAAATTGAGTTCTAAATACATCCATTTTTTTAAAACCAAACTCATTCTCTTCAAATAAGCAGGGGTCTATAATGTAGACACCAATTACTTTTGTATGGTTTTTAACGGCAAGAGACAGTACATCATTATCATGAATTCTAAGATCATTTCCAAACCAAACGAGTCCCGTAGTATTTTTTATTTCTGTTTTGTCAATCAATTTTTAACTTATCTTTTGTTTCTCCTGCATCTTTCACTACAATATTTAACTTGTTCCCAGTTTTTTTCCCATTTTTTTCTCCAGTTAAATGGTTTTTCACAAACTGCACAATATTTTACTGGCAAATGCTGTTTTTTCAACTATTTTGTTTTAATTATTCTATTAATCATACCGTTAAAAACAAACCAATGGAGTGGTGTAACTAAATACCAATATAATCTACCAGCAACTCCTTTGGGTCTAAATGTTGCTGTTTGATATAAAATATTTTTTTCAATTTTAAATTCCAACCAAGCTTCACCTGGTAATTTCATTTCTGCATAAAGCAATAATTTTTTTTGATTCTTATCTGCATAGATTACTCTCCAGAAATCTAATGCATCTCCGTTACGTAATTCTGTTGGACTTCTTCTTCCCCTTCTTAATCCTGTGCCTCCGTAAAACTGATCTATATACCCCCTAATTTTCCATAAAAATGTCCCATAGTACCACCCGTTATTTCCACCAATTGACCAAATTTTATTGATGGTTTTTTCTGTATCAATAACATCTCTTTGCTTGAAGTCTTTAAAACATCCATAACTAGGTACATTAATGTATTTGTGTATGTAGTTTTGAAGCTTACCACTACTTATGTATGAATCTTTCCAACTTGATATAATACTGTTTTGTTCAATTTTAATAAAAGCTAATTCTATAGCTTTTTTGTAATTCATTGGATATATATCTAGTAGTGAATTTATAGATGATTTTTCTCCTATAATCTCTATCCCCATACTATTCACAAGGGAGGATGCTAATTTATATGAGGTTGACGTAACAAAATATAGCCAGTAAGAAGAAAGTTTTGGTGTCATTATGGGAACTGTAACTATTGTTCTTTTTAGTCCACGAAACTTTGCAAATTGCAATAACATTTCTTTATAAGTTAATACCTGAGGTCCAAATATGTCAAAGGATTTATGGTACAATTCTTTTTTACCAATTGCTTTACTTAAAAAAGACAAAACATCTCTAACTCCTATGGGTTGTGTTTTAGTATTCAGCCATCTTGGTGCGATCATGAAGGGAAGTTTCTCAACTAAATCTCTTATGATTTCAAAAGAGGAGCTGCCAGATCCAACAATAATTCCAGCTTTAAAAGTAGTTAGAGCATACTGTTTAGATTGAAGTGTTTTTTCGACATTTTTTCTAGAAAGAAGATGTTTAGATAACTTAGTGTCATTAGTAATACCACTAAGATAAATGACTTGCTTTACCGATGTTTTTTCTAGTGCTCTCTTAAAGTTAAAAGCACAACGCTCTTCAAGAATATGAAACTCTTTCGCAGAATTAGACATGGAATGAATGAGGTAAAAAGCAATATCAATTTCTGATGGAATTAAACGTAATGAATTAGCTTTTAAAAAATCAATTTCAACAAATTCTATTTTTTCATCTTTGGCATATAGATGCTCTATTCTTGCGATATCTCTTACAGTACATATTAAGTGATGGCCTTCGTTTAATAAAATTGGAATTAAACGTTTTCCTATATAACCTGTTGCACCTGTAATGAGAATTTTCATACTACTTCATTGTATTTAATTTCTTAGGTCTTTGATAACTAAATCTAGTGTTATTGTTTGCAATAGCGTATGCATCTAATCCATTAATAGCCGCTACTTTTCCTTTTGCTAAATCTAAAAATCCATCTTCATTTAAAATATCATCTTTTACATACAAATTTTTAATTTCCGCAATGATGTGTATTACATTATTTGATTTGATGTGATACTCTTCTATAAACTTCATTTCCATTTGAACTGGAGAACCTTTTACAAAAGGGGCAATGCAATCGTTGTAATATTCATCTTCTAGTGTAGTGATATCAAATTCTGATATTGCTTCTTCATATTTCGCTGATGTGTGATGGGCGTCTTCTATGATGTCTTCAAAAATATGATTAATGGTAAAAACACCAGATTCAAGGATGTTTTTGTAAGTATCTCTTGGAACTGTTGTTGGTCTTAAAATAAACCCCAGAGTAGGGGGGTTAGAGCCCAAATGAGTTACAGAACTAAAAACAGCTACATTAGTGATTCCTTCTTTAGAAATTGTTCCTATTAGGTTAGCAGATTTATAGCCTGAGCATGAATTGATTAAGTTAATTTTCTTAATCTTTTCAAGGTCATTTATTTGATCTCTGGTATAATGCATTTATAGTTTTTTGTAATTATTAATTTTAATTTTATTAGCCTTTAAGTCGAACATTAAATTATAAAGACCAAAGAAAGTTCTATTAATATAAATAAAATGTTTTGAACCTCGGTTTCCGTTCATTTTTCTCAATTCAGTACTCTTACTGTATCTTTCTCCAAGTTCTGTGATTTTATTAAAAAATTCAGGGTCAGAAAAATCAAATTCATCTTGATTAAATGGTTTTGTAAACAGACTTAATAATTCATGAAATAAATCTTTGAAAAATATAATTTCTTCATTTGAGTCGTCTGCTCTTAAAATTTCTAATTCATACAGTTTTTTTGTAAAAAAATCTGGATTCTTTAAGTTG